>Ga0193726_1000212_pt1 | contig 79751 bp, 70 predicted proteins | sample H2c1metaG_FD_144928 | JGI IMG/M metagenome (GOLD analysis project Ga0193726, IMG submission 144928) | Soil microbial communities from a riparian zone of the East river system, Colorado, United States - H2c1 | ecosystem: Environmental > Terrestrial > Soil > Riparian zone | place: USA: East River... | reverse complement strand
GCGACAGTTCTAGATTTGATTTGGGTCAGAGGGAACAAATATCTTTCGGAAAATCCGAAATAAAAGACTCGACACCAAACGGCCCGACGGGCAAATCACCACACGGCCGTGATTTTATTTACGCCACACAAACGGGGGCGTACCCTGCGGTTGGCTGTTTCATCCCGTAGGGTCGGCCACAAGGCCGGTACCGAACTCGCAATGACGGTGAAAGCGCCAATCAATTCACCCGCATCTCGGCCTTGATCATGTCGGCGGCTTTCTCGCCGATCATGATGGTCGGCGCATTGGTGTTGCCGCCGATCAGGGTCGGCATGACCGAGGCGTCAACGATGCGCAGGCCCTCGAGCCCGTAAACCCTGAGTTTCGGATCGACCACCGCCAGGGGATCGCCGACGCCCATCTTGCAGGTGCCGACCGGGTGATACACGGTATCGACGCGGGCGCGCAGCAGTGCTCGGATGTCGTCGTCGGTGCGCACGCTTTCCGTAAACAGGTCCTTCTTCTCCAGGGCCCGCAGCGCCGGCGTCTCCATCAGCCGCCGCGTGGTCTTGTAGCCCGCCACCATCGATTCCAGATCGTCCACTTCGCCGAGGAAATTCGGATCGATCAAAGGTGCCGCCATCGGATCGGCGCTGTGCAGCGCGACGTTGCCGCGGCTTTTCGGCCGCAGCAGGCAGACATGGCAGGAAAAGCCGCGGCCCCAGCGGCGTTTGCGGCCGTGGTCGTCGACGATCGCCATGCCGAAATGCAACTGGATGTCGGGGACATCGAGATCGGGCCGGGTTTTGAGAAATCCGCCGCATTCGGCGAAGTTGGACGTCATCGGTCCGCGGCGTTCGCGCCGGTACTGCATGATGGCGCGAAGCTGATGCACGATGCCACTGAACGACATGCCGGTGAAATACGGGCTGTCGGACATGTAGGCGAAGATGAAATCCGGATGGTCCTGCAGATTTTGCCCGACGCCGGGCAAGTGATGCGTGGTCGCGATGCCGTGCTTTGCCAGCGCGGCGTGATCGCCTATTCCGGACAGCATCAGGAGTTGCGGGGTCTGGAACGCGCCTGACGCGATGATGACTTCGCGGCGGGCACGAATTTGGCGGGTCTCTGTGCCCTGCCGGTATTCGACCCCGACCGCGCGCTTGCCTTCGAACAGAATGCGGGTCGCCTGTGCTGTGGTCTCGACGCGCAAATTGGCGCGGGTTGCCAGATGCGGATGGACATAGGCCCGCGCGGCGCTCCAGCGTTCGCCGTTTTTCTGCGTCACCTGATAGACGCCGAGGCCTTCGTGATCCTCGGCATTGAAATCCTCGCGGATCCGAAACTGGGCTTCGCGCGCCGCCTGCAGAAAGGTTTGCTGCACCGGGTTATCGGTGCGCAGTTTGTTGACCGGGAGCGGGCCGCCCTTGCCGTGATAGTCGCCGCCGAAATCGGCATTGTCTTCCGAGCGCTTGAAGTAGGGCAGCACGTCGGCGAACGACCAGCCGTCGTTGCCCAGCGACGCCCATTGATCGTAGTCGCTGCGGTGGCCGCGAATGTAGACCATGGCATTGATCGCGGAGGAGCCGCCGAGCCCCTTGCCGCGCGGCTGATAGCCAACCCGGCCGTTGAGGCTTGCTTGCGGCACCGTGTCGAAAGCCCAGTTGTTGAGCTTGCTCGGCACCATCAGCGCCAGCGCGCCCGGCGTGGTGACCACCCAGTTGTCCCCCGCGCCGCCGGCTTCCAGCAGCGCCACCGACGTCCGGGGATCCTCGGAAAGCCGCCCGGCGACCGCGCAGCCGCCGGAGCCGCCGCCCACCACCACAAAATCGAATGCATCCGGCACGCGTATTCCCCCCGAAGTTCCTGTATTGCCCGGCGCGCCGGCTGAGCTTTTGCCAACGACATCAATCGCGGCATCCTCTGGTATTTCACCCACTTTTCCTGCTCCAAGGCTGGGCTTTTGCGCAGTTTCTGGCAAGAGAGCTCAGGCGGGCCCGATTTGCGGCGCCAAATGCGCGTTTGACCGTCATAAAATCTGAAAAGATCGCTCGCGGGCCTTTCCAAAGCAGATCAGCGTTGGTACATACCCCTCGCACCCAAGGGCATTTGCCCGGGTCGCCTTCTCAGGAAGCCTCCGGACGGGATCGATCGGCGCCCTCAGGCGTTGGCCAAATTCGTTTCGGCGTTGGTTTTTTGCAAGGCACGCAATGGTTTATCGCGGGGTGGAGCAGCCCGGTAGCTCGTCAGGCTCATAACCTGAAGGTCACAGGTTCAAATCCTGTCCCCGCAACCAAGTTGATGAAAAACCCCAGCAATCTCAATGGATTGCTGGGGTTTTGTTTTGGTGCTTGAATCACCCTAACAATATCAATGACTTGGCTTGTAGGTTCAAATCACCCCCCGCAACCACACACAATCGTATCAGGACGAAAAATCTCGCAGGCGGCAGGAGCCTTCGTGGCTTCGCGGCGTCGATATTTCAAAACATTCGATCGGTGAAATCTTCTTCTGGCACCGTCCTGTTGTTCGCGATGATTGAATGAAAAACCGGCAGCGAGTTTACGTCAGCAGTTCGTCGGGTGCAGTGTGTTCCGGGTCCATTTCGGCCCGCGAAAAAGGCGTGCAATTCTTCTACGTTCATTCCGACCCCTTCCTGCGGCTCGGGCTGAACGGTATCAAGAAGTCGCTCGGGCGGTGAGTTGTCGCGCCCTAAGCCAGCACGGGATTGTCATATGGCATTTGAACTTTTCGACCTGACGGGTACGAGGGCGCTCGTCACCGGCTCGTCGCAAGGAATCGGATTCGCACTCGCGCAGGGTCTTGCCGAACACGGCGCTGAAGTCGTCCTCAACGGCCGCGACGCCGGCAAGCTTGATGCGGCTGCGGCGAAGCTGGCAACTGCCGGGCACAAGGTGTCGGTGGTTGGCTTCGACGTGACGCTCGCCCAAGCCGCCAAGGAAGGCGTCGAGGCGATCGAGCGAAATTCCGGTGCGATCGATATCCTGGTCAACAATGCAGGCATGCAGTTCCGCTCGCCGCTCGAGGACTTTCCCGTCGAGAAGTGGGAGCAATTGCTCGCCACTAATATTTCGAGCGCGTTCTATGTCGGTCAGGCCGTCGCCCGTCATATGATCCCGCGCGGCAGGGGTAAGATCATCAACATTGCATCGGTGCAGAGCGAGCTCGCGCGACCAGGCATCGCGCCTTACACGGCCACCAAGGGCGCCGTAAAGAACCTGACCCGCGGCATGTGCGCCGATTGGGCCAAATATGGTCTCCAGATCAACGCGATCGCGCCGGGTTACTTCAAGACCCCGCTCAATCAGGCGCTGGTCGATAGCCCGGAATTTTCGAGCTGGCTCGAAAAGCGGACACCGGCTGGGCGCTGGGGCAATGTCGAGGAGTTGGTGGGCGCGGCCGTGTTCCTGTCCGGCAAGGCTTCGTCCTTCGTCAACGGTCATACGCTTTATGTCGATGGTGGGATCACCACCAGTCTTTAAGGTTTGCGCCGCTTCAAGTCCTCGCTGAACTGCGTGAGATAAATTGCCGCCCGATCGTATCCGCCATATCTGGAGTGCAACAATGAAAGCCGTCGTCATTCATGCTGCCCGCGATCTTCGGGTCGAGGAACGCGAGCCCGAGGCACCCGGTGCGGGACAGGTCGAGATCGCCGTCGAGGCCGGCGGTATCTGCGGATCGGATCTGCATTATTTCAACCATGGCGGCTTCGGCACGGTGCGGGTGCGCGAGCCGATGATCCTCGGTCACGAAGTTGCCGGAACCATCAAGGCGCTGGGAGCCGCCGTATCCGGGCTCGCGATCGGCGACCGCGTCGCCGTTTCGCCGAGCCGGCCCTGCAATACCTGTGATTATTGCTTGAAGGGCCAGCAGAACCAGTGCCTGAACATGCGCTTTTACGGCAGCGCGATGCCAATGCCGCATATACAAGGAGCGTTTCGTCAACGTCTCGTCGCGCAAGCCTGGCAATGCCACAAGGTCGCTGACGGTGTCTCAATCAACGAAGCTGCCTTTGCGGAGCCGTTCGCGGTCGTGCTGCATGCCGTCAACCGTGCCGGATCTTTGCTCGGCAAACGGGTTCTCGTGACGGGATGCGGTCCAATCGGCGCTTTGACGATCATGGCTGCGCGTCTCCACGGCGCTCGGGAAATCGTCGCGACTGATGTCGTGGCGGCAGTTCTGGAGAAGGTGCTCCGGCTCGGCGCGGATCGAACGATCAATGTCGCTGATGACCCCGATCAACTCGGCGTCTATTCTGCCAACAAAGGCTATTTCGATGTCCATTTCGAAGCGTCCGGCAACGAACGGGCCGTTCGCTCGGGGCTCGAGGTACTCAAGCCGCGCGGCATCCTGGTTCAACTCGGCCTCGGCGGGGACGTTTCGATCCCGCAGAACATGGTGGTGGCCAAGGAGATCGAAATGCGCGGGACCTTTCGCTTCCATGAGGAGTTCGGGCTGGCTGTCGACCTCATCAACCAGAGGAGAGTGGATCTGACGCCGCTGCTCACCGGCGTCTTTGGACTGGACGAGGCGATACACGCCTTCGAGGTCGCGGGAGATCGCAGTCGATCCATGAAGGTTCAGTTGAGCTTCTGAATACGCACCTCTTGCGTCATCGAGAGAATCGCCGAACAAGTAGGTGAACGGACGACCGTGCTGGCCGAAAGCGGCGTTCGTCGAGGCAGCGACATGGCGAAATACCTGCATTCGTCCCCGCTCGACAAGATACGCGCGGAAATTCGCGCCAATGCGCTTGCCGATGAGGCCGAAGCCGTGCAGCGCCTTGTCGCGCTCGCCGATCTTTCGGCTCAACAACGTGCTGCGATCTCGACGCGGGCGATCGATCTTGTGCGCACCGTGCGCAGCCAGGCCAATGTTCAGATGCTGGAGGCGTTTCTAGCCGAATACGGGCTGTCGACGCAGGAAGGCGTGGCCCTGATGTGCCTGGCGGAGGCGCTGTTGCGTATACCCGATGCACAAACCATGGACGACCTGATCCATGACAAGATCGCGCCCTACGATTGGTCGTCCCATTCCGGGAGCTCAAGCTCGGTCTTTGTCAACGCCTCGACATGGGCGCTGATGCTGACTGGCGAGGTACTCGACGACAGCGAAAGCGGCATCGAAGGCACGCTGCGCGGGGTGATAAGGCGACTGGGAGAGCCGGTGATCCGCAAAGCCATGTCGGCAGCGATGCGGGAAATGGGCGAGCAGTTCGTGCTCGGCCGTACCATCGACGAGGCGATGCGCGCCGGGCGTGATGTCACGCGAAAAGGCTATCTCTATTCCTTTGACATGCTCGGCGAGGCGGCGCGGACGGAGCCCGACGCGCTGCGCTACCATCGCGCTTATGCCGACGCGATCGCTTCGATCGGCGCTGCCGCTGATAATGCCGACAGCGACCGCAATCATGGAATCTCGGTGAAACTGTCCGCGCTGCATCCTCGTTACGAGGCGGGCCAGAAGGACACGATGCTTCCGGTCATCGTCCAGCGCCTGCTGTCGCTGGCGCTCGCTGCGCGTGACGCGCGCATCGGCCTTAACATCGATGCCGAGGAATCCGACCGGCTCGATCTTTCCCTTGGCATCATCGAGCAGGTCCTGTCGGATTCTCGGCTTGCCGGCTGGAAGGGAATGGGGGTCGTGGTTCAGGCCTATGGACCGCGCGCGGCTTTTGTCATCGACTGGCTCTACGCGCTTGCCGAACGCCTCGACCGCCGGATCATGGTGCGCCTCGTCAAGGGCGCCTATTGGGACACCGAGATCAAGCGCGCCCAGGTGCTGGGGCTCGACGGCTACCCGGTGTTCACGCGCAAGCCGAACACCGACGTCTCCTATATTGCCTGCGCGAAAAAGCTGCTCGGCATGACCGGCCGCATCTATCCGCAGTTCGCCACCCACAACGCGCACACCGTTGCAGCTATTCTGGCGATGGCGGGAAACAGAGAGAGCTTTGAATTTCAGCGGCTGCACGGCATGGGCGAAGCGCTGCACGAGGCGGCAAGAGCGACGGAGGGCACACGCTGCCGGATCTATGCGCCGGTGGGTGCGCATTCCGAACTGCTCGCCTATCTCGTTCGCCGCCTGCTCGAGAACGGCGCAAACTCCTCCTTCGTGCACCAGATCGTCAACAAGACCATCGAAGCGGAAGACATCGTGCATGATCCATTCGAGAGCGTCCTGACCCAGGGCCCGGCCGCCAATCCGGCGATCCCCCCTCCGGCGCGCATTTTTGGAGCGGGACGCCGCAACTCCAGGGGATTCGACCTCACCGATCCCATCGCGCTCGCGCGAATCGATGCCGAAAGGAAGCCGTTCGCGGCGCCGCACCTTTGGAACGCAGGCCCGATCGTCGCTGCCAGTTTCCTTGGCGGCAGGGCACGCAGCGTGCTCAATCCCGCCCGGCCCGACGAGAGCGTTGGCGAAGTTGTCGACGCGGCAGCGGCCGATGTGGCCAGAGCGGTCGATGCCGGGGTCAGGGCACGGACCGGCTGGGAGCGAACATCGGTCGGCATCCGCGCCGACATGCTAATCAAGGCGGCGGAGCTATACGAGCAGAACGCGGCGGAGTTTTTCGCGCTGTGCGCTCGCGAGGCCGGCAAGACTCTTGGCGACGCGATGTCGGAAGTGCGCGAGGCGGTCGATTTCCTGCGTTACTATGCCGGGCAGGCGGCCAACGCCGAGCACGATACAGGCGCGCGCGGCCTGATCGCTTGTATCTCGCCATGGAATTTTCCGCTGGCGATCTTCACCGGTCAGATCGCAGCGGCCCTTGTCACCGGCAACACGGTCGTCGCCAAGCCGGCCGAGCAGACGCCGCTGATCGCTGCGCGCGCCGTCGCGTTGCTGCACCAGGTGGGGATTCCAAAGGACGTGCTGCAGTTGCTGACCGGTGATGGGTCGGTCGGCGCGGCGCTGACGGCCGATCCACGAATCGACGGCGTCTGCTTCACCGGCTCCATGGAGGTGGCGCGCTTGATCGAACAGCAGATCGCGGCGACGGCGCAGCCAGACGCGATGCTGATCGCCGAGACCGGCGGACTCAATGCCATGATCGTCGATTCAACGGCGCTGCCCGAGCAGGCGGTGCGTGACATCCTTGCCTCGGCTTTCCAGAGCGCCGGCCAGCGCTGCTCGGCGCTGCGAATCCTCTATGTCCAAAAGGATGTGGAGCAAAAGACGCTGGAGATGCTGAAGGGGGCGCTTGCCATGCTGAGGATCGGCGATCCCTGGCTGATCTCGACCGATGTCGGTCCGGTCATCGACGACGAGGCGCGCCGAGCACTCAAGGCCTATTGCGCGGAGATGGAGAAAAAAGGCCGCCTGATCGCCAAACTCGATGCGCCGCGAGAGGGCTGCTTTGTCGGGCCGCACATTTTTCGCGTTTCCGGCATTACCGAGATGGAACATGAGATGTTCGGCCCGATCCTGCATGTCGCCACCTTTGAGGCTGACAAGATCGACAGCGTCATCGCGGAGATCAATGCGAAACAGTATGGCCTGACATTTGGACTGCACACGCGCATCGAGGCGCGCGTAAAGCACCTTGTTGAAAGTATCCACGCGGGCAACATCTACGTTAATCGCAACCAGATCGGCGCCGTGGTGGGTTCACAGCCGTTTGGGGGTGAGGGGCTGTCAGGCACCGGTCCCAAGGCAGGTGGACCGCAATATTTGCGCCGTTTCCGCAAAGGCCTGACGACGGCGGTCAACGCTGCCGAAGCCCCGGTCGTGTCAGCGTCTACGCTCGCCGGACACATGCCCGATGCGACGCTCGGCGGCTGGTCGACAAGGCCCGATCGCCTCGCGGTACTGAGAAAGCACCTGCGTGGAAAGGGCGCCGAAGCCATCACCGCAGCAGCGGCAATCGACTTCGGTCCGGTGGACCTGCCGGGACCGACCGGCGAAGCCAACACGCTGCTGCTCGCGCCACGCGGGCGCGTCTTGTGCCTGGGACTGGATGAGGCAGCCGTTCTTGCCCAAGCAGTCCAGGCTCTCGCGGCCGGCAATGCGGTGCTGGCGGTCGCGCCGCGCGCGCAAGCATGCCTGTTGCCGCTGTTGGACAAGGGCCTGCCAATCCGCGCCATCAACGGCACGGCGGATGCCGGCGACCTGGTTCAACTCAGCGTCGAGGTGGTCGCGATCTCGGCCGACGTCGACACGCTGCGCGCCATACGCCGCGCGCTGGCACGACGTTCCGGCCCGATTGTGCCACTGGTGTCGGAAGTGATCAGCCCAAATGCTTACGTGCACGAGCGCGCCGTGTGCGTCGACACGACGGCTGCCGGCGGCAATGCCACCCTGTTGGCGGCCGCGGAGCCGATCAACGTCTAGCCAAACATGCCCCATAAGGCCCAGTCGGAGTCTGGAGAGTGGCGATGTAATCGCTGCGATCGAGACGACAGTGATGGACTTGGCCGCTGTCGTCGTTCCGCGCTGGCCAAGAATGCGCAGCTTGGTCCATTTTCATGAATTGAGTATGGGACAAAACATCCTCTTTCATCGGAGCGAACGGGCCCAATTGGTTGATACCTCTTGCAAGCGAGAGGTGGAATGCTATGCTCTTGCAGTCCCGCTCGCAGGCCATGTTTCTTCTCGAAAACAGGGTACGGCGAGCCGGCGGACAAGACGACCGGTTGAAGTCGTCAGCAACACAAGCAGGAGGAGGACGCCTTGAAGCCCTGGGCAGTGGTTTTCGAGCTTTCGGCGCCCGCGGCGCGCCCCACGAAAATTCGCGGGTAGCATCATGCGCAGCTACGTCGTCCGCCGCTTGCTGGCGCTGGTACCGACGTTGCTGTTTGCCAGCCTGATTGTCTTCGTCATTGTGCGGCTGGTGCCGGGCAGCATCATTGACATGATGCTCTCCCAGAACGATGTCGGCGCCGACAAGCTGTCGCGCGACCAACTGGTCCAAACCCTGGGTCTCGACCGACCGATGTGGGAGCAATATTTCCGTTGGATCGGCGGCATCCTTCTGCACGGCGATTTTGGCCGCTCGCTCTGGCAGAATACTCCGGTGGCCGAGCTTCTGCAGGCGCGCCTGCCAATCACTTTCCAACTCGGCCTCATGGCGCTGATCGTAGCCCTGCTAATTGCCATTCCGATTGGAATCTACTCGGCCATCCGGCAGGACACTGCCGGCGATTACATCACACGCTCGTTCTCGATCCTGATGCTTGCCGTGCCGAGTTTCTGGATGGGCACGATGGTCATGGTCTTTCCGTCGATCTGGTGGGGCTGGTCGCCGGAGGTGAAGTTTGTCGCGTTCACTGACGACCCGTTGCAAAACCTGCGGCAGATGATCCTCCCTGCTGTCATCCTCGGCACGGCACTTTCGGCGATCACCATGCGCCTGACGCGCACCATGATGCTGGAGGTGCTGCGGCAGGACTATATCCGCACCGCCTGGGCAAAGGGTCTCCCGGAAAAACTCGTGGTGGTCCGCCATGCGCTGCGCAACGCGCTGATCCCGGTGGTCACGCTGGTCGGCCTGCAGGCACCGATCCTGATCGGCGGCGCCGTAATCGTCGAGCAGATCTTCGTCATTCCCGGCATGGGGCTGTTGCTGCTCGATTCCATCAGCCAGCGCGACTACCCGATCATCACGGGTGTGAGCCTGGTGATTGGTTTCAGCGTGATGCTGATCAATCTCGCGGTGGATTTGAGTTACGGCCTGCTCGATCCCAAGGTGAGATATCGCTGATGGCGCTGGTTAGCGATATCCCGGTCGTCCCGGCCAGCACAGAGCGCAGCGGCGTTATCCATTTTCTGGTTCGCCTGTTCCGGGAGAAGCCGCTCGGGGCCGCCGGCGGCGTGATCTTCATTCTTTTCCTTCTGTGCGGAATATTCGCGGATTTTCTCGCGCCTTACGGCATGAACCAGATCAGCCCGCGCAATCGTCTGCTGCCGCCCTCGTGGACCTACCCGTTCGGAACCGACAACCTCGGCCGCGACATGCTGTCGCGCTGCCTTTATGGCGCACAGATCTCGGTGATCATCGCGTTTACGGCCGCGACGTTGGCGACGGTCGTCTCTGTCGTCATCGGCATTCTGACCGGTTATCTCAGCGGCAAGGTCGATCTCGTCACGCAGCGCTTTGTCGATGCCTGGATGAGCTTCCCGGATCTCATCATACTGCTGGTTGTCGTTTCGGTTCTCGGTCCGGGCCTGCCGCAGATCATCTTCACGCTCGGGTTTCTGTTGGGCATAGCCGGCTCGCGCATCATCCGCTCCGCCGTAGTGTCGGTACGCGAGAACATGTACGTGCATGCCGCGCAATCGATTGGCGCCTCGACACAGCGCATCCTGTGGCGGCACATTCTGCCGAACATCATGCCGCCGATCATCGTCCTGCTTACGACACGGGTCGGCACCGTCATCCTCGCCGAGTCGAGCCTCTCGTTTCTCGGCCTCGGAGTGCCACCGCCGACCCCGACCTGGGGTGGAATGCTGTCGGGATCAGGCCGTACGTTCATGTTCCAGGGACCATGGCTCGCGTTGGCGCCGGGTCTGTGCCTGACGATCGTCGTTTATGCGACCAACATGTTCGGAGATGCCTTGCGTGACCTGCTCGATCCGCGCATGCGCGGTTCGAGATGAATTTGCCTGGATAAATTAATAAAACGAAGGAGGAGTCATGTTCGTTACTCGTGCTGCACGGTGGCTTGCCGCCACCTGTTTCGCTGCCGCGGTGTCGCTGGCAGCCCCGGCCGTTGCGCAAACCGAGCAGCCGCCGCCTAAATCAGGCGGCTCGCTCGAAATCGCCACCGTCTTCTACACACTCTCGGCGCTGTCCTGGGATCTCGCGGACTGGAACTGGAAGCAGAACCACGACGCCGGCCAGATTTACGAGCAACTGTTTGCGGCCGATTTGACCAAGGCCCGACGGCTCGGCGGCAAGCATCCATTCTATGCAGAAGCCTGGATTCCGTCGGATGCGATGCGTGGGGAACTCGCCGAGAGCTGGAAATGGCAGGACCCGTTGCACTTTGAAGTCACCTTGCGCAAGGGCGTGATGTTCCCGGAAAAGTCCGGGGTCATGGCGGCGCGCGAACTCGTTGCCGATGACGTCGTCTTCTCCTTCGACCGCCAGAACAAGAGCTCCAAGAAGATTTCCGGTTACTTCGATCACGTCGCGAAGGTCGAGGCGACCGGCAAGCACACGGTGTTGTTCACCTTCAAGGAATACAACGCCGAATGGGACTATCGTTTCGGCTGGGGGTACTACTCCGGCATCATGCCGAAAGAGGTCGCCGACGCCGGCGCCGGTAACTGGAAGAATGTCAACGGCACCGGGCCGTTTCAGCTTGCCGATTTCGTGCAGGGCAACTCGAACACCTATGTCAAGAACCCGATCTACTGGGATACCGAGAAGATCGGCGGCGTCGAGACCAAGCTCCCGCTCGTGGACAAAATCGTTTTTCGGACCATCAAGGACGAGGCGACCGCGCTGACGGCATTGCGCACCGGTAAGCTCGACATAATGGAGAACATTCGCTGGTCCGCGGTCGAAGAGTTGAAGAAGAACGCGCCGCAACTGCAGTGGTCGAAATGGCTTTCGATGCTTGGCCAGTTTATCGCGCTCCGTGTCGATACCAAGCCGTTCGACGACATTCGAGTTCGGCGCGCACTCAACTTCGCGGTCAACAAGCAGGAGATCGTGAAGGAATATTACGGGGGTAACGCCGAACTGTTTGCCTATCCCCAGCACCCCGACTTCGTGGGCTACTTCGAGCCGCTCGAGGCGATGCCGGACTCCGTCAAGGAGCTGTTCACGTACAATCCCGAGAAGGCGAAGAAGCTGCTGGCCGAAGCCGGCGTGCCGAAGGGCTTCACATTCAAGGTACAGGTGTGCACCTGCGCGACGGATCACATGGACCTGCTGCCGCTGCTGGCCTCCTATTTCGAGCAGGTCGGCGTCAAGATCGAGATCCAGCCAATGGAATACGGCGCGTATCTCTCGGCCATGACAACCAAGACCAATGCGCCGGGATACATGATGAACAATGGACACACCAACCCGACGACGTCCATCCGCAAGAGCTTCGTCACCGGGCAGGTCTGGAATCCATCGCAGTGGAAGGATGCCGAATACGACAAGAAAATGGAGGCCGTATATCTTGAGCGCGATGAAGGCAAACGTCAGGCTCTGCTGAAAGACATGACACGGGAGATCCTGGACAAGGCACCCTATGTCTGGCTTCCAACGCCGTACATCTTCACAGCGTGGTGGCCCTGGGTAAAGAACTATGGCGGCGAGTTGCGCGCGGGCGCCGTGCGGCCCGGGCCGATCTATGCGCGTATCTGGGTCGACCAGGATATGAAGAAGAAGCTGGGCCATTGAACGCGCCCCTGACACCTCAGCCTTACAGCATGGAGCGCGCCGCGCAGACGGTGCCGCTGCTCAGCGTCCGCGACCTCGTGACGAGGTTTCGGATCGGGCGCGGCACGGTCACGGCCGTCGATCACGTCTCGTTCGACGTCGGCGCGGGAGAAACCCTGGCGATCGTCGGCGAGTCGGGTTCGGGCAAGAGCGTGACGGCGCTATCGATCCTGCGCTTGATCCCGGATCCGCCCGGCGTGATCGAAGGTGGACAGATCCTGTTCGACGGTCGGGACCTTCTGAAATTATCCGACGCCGAGATCAGGAACGTGCGCGGTAACCGCATCGCCATGATATTCCAGGAGCCGATGAGTTCGCTCAACCCGGTGCTGACGATCGGGATGCAGGTGGGCGAGCCAATCAACCAGCACCGCCGGACGCCGTGGGCGGCGGCGCTTGGTATGGCGCGCGATCTGCTCGGCCGGGTGAGGATGCCGGATCCTGCTTCGCGGATCAACGCCTATCCGCACCAGTTCTCGGGCGGGATGCGGCAGCGTGCGATGATCGCGATGGCGCTCGCCTGCGAGCCGCAACTGATCATCGCCGACGAGCCGACCACGGCGCTTGACGTCACCGTTCAGGCGCAGATCCTTGATCTGCTCAAGGACCTCGCGCAGAGCGCACGGTCGGCGCTGATCCTGATCACGCATGATCTCGGCGTCGTCGCCCGATATGCCGACCGTGTCGTCGTGATGTATGCGGGCAGGGTCGTCGAGTCGGCGCCGGCGCGGGAGCTATACGCGCGTCCGCGTCATCCCTATACCCGCGGCCTGATGGCCTCGGTGCCGCGCCTCGACGGGGACACAGGCAAGAGGCTGGTGCCAATCGAGGGGCAGCCGCCAAACCTTGCGGCGCTGCCGCCCGGCTGCGCCTTCGCGCCGCGCTGCCAGCATGCGATCGACGCCTGCCGGCAAACACGTCCGCCCTTGCACGACGTCGGCTCACAGCATCAGGTCGCCTGCATTTTGGAGAGTTGATCGATGTCCGAGCTGCTGCTGCGTGTGGACGACCTGAAGGTCCATTTCCCCGTGAAGACCGGCGCGATGTTTCGCAGGAAAGTCGGAGCGGTCCACGCGGTCGACGGGGTGTCGCTGACGCTTGCGCGCGGTGAGACGCTCGGTCTTGTTGGCGAAAGCGGATGCGGAAAGTCGACCACCGGTCTTGCCATCATGCGGATGCTTGCGCCCACCGCCGGCCGCATCGAGTTCGAAGGACAGGACATCACTTGCTATGGCAAGAAGCAGATGCGGCCGCTGCGCCAGCGCATGCAGATGGTTTACCAGGACCCGTATGGTTCGCTCAATCCGCGCATGAAGGTGCGCGACATCATCGGCGAGCCGCTGGTTGTGCACGGACTTGCCGACGACAGCGGCGCTTATCAGCACAAGATCGCCTCGTTGATGCGGACCGTCGGCCTGCTGCCTGACATGGCCGACCGCTATCCGCACGAATTCTCCGGCGGTCAGCGACAGCGGATCGGCATCGCGCGCGCGCTGGCGCTTGAGCCCAGTCTCATTGTCTGCGACGAACCTGTCTCCGCGCTCGACGTGTCGATTCAGGCGCAGGTGGTCAACGTCTTTGTTGAACTCCAGCAGCGGCTCGGGCTGGCCTATCTGTTCATCGCGCATGATCTCGCGGTGGTGCGACACGTAAGCGATCGGATAGCGGTAATGTATCTCGGCCGTATCGTCGAAATAGCCAAGCGGGACACACTCTACAGGTCGCCTCAGCATCCCTACACCCAGGCGCTGCTCGCGGCGGTGCCGGTCGCCGATCCGGTCGTCGAAGCCAGCCGTCGCCGCGTGATCGTATCCGGAGAGGTACCGAGCGCGACAAACCCGCCGCCGGGGTGCCGTTTCCATACCCGTTGCCCGCACGCTTTCGCGCGCTGCCGGGCCGAGGTTCCGCAGTTGCGTGACCTCGGCGACGGCCAGGCGGTCGCCTGTCACCTTCAGGAAGCGAACGCATGACGCTTGCGAAGATTTCGCGAGGTACATCGCGTCAGAATGGCAAACCCGCGCAGACGCATCGGTTCATTGCCAAGCGCGCAGCGATCCTCGACGCAGCCGCACGCCAGTTCAACAAGTATGGGCTGAAGGGCGCGACGCTCGCCGATGTCGCGGGCAGTGTCGATCTGCTGACCAACAGCGTCACCTATTACTATCGGCGCAAGGAGGATCTGGTAGCCGCCTGCCTTCTGCGCGCGATCGAGACAATGCAGGGCCTTGCGGTGGAGGCGCTCACAGCCTCCAGCCCGGAGGCGCGCATCCGCGCGCTCATTAGCGGCCAGGCCGCACTATTGGCCGATATCGCCGCGGGCAGGCGCGACGACCTCGTCAATTTCAACGACATCCGGACCCTGCGGTCGCCGCTGGTCAATGACGTGTTCGCCGCCTATACCGAAATGTACCGCAGCGTCCGCCGCCTGCTGCCCAAGGAGGGGACCGACCGCCAAGCGCGCAACGCGCGAGCGCATCTGCTGTTGTCACTGGTTAGCTGGATACGCAAATGGATCGGGCGTTTCGAGCCGGACGACTATCTCCATGCCGCCGGTCGCATGGGCGACATCGTCATTGGCGGGCTGGCGCGCGAGCAGGGCCAATGGGTGGAACGTCCAGTTCCGGAACTGGGCTGGCCGCAGCCTGCTACCGGCGAGCGGGCTGTTCCCGAGGCGTTTCTGCGGGCGGCGACCGCGCTTGTGAACGACCAAGGCTATCGCGGCGCATCGGTCGAGCAGATCGCAGCGCGGTTGAATCTCACCAAAGGATCATTCTACCACCATTATTCGAGCAAGGAGGAGTTGGTCGCTGCCTGCTTCGAGCGAACCTTCGATGTGATCCGTCACACCCAGATGCTCGCCATGGAGCGGATGGATTCCGGGTGGGACCGGCTGTCGGCGGCGGCACGCGTGCTGGTGCGGTTCCAGATTTCGGAGCAGGGACCGCTGGTGCGCACGACGGCGTGGAACGCGCTGCCGCCGGAATTGCGAACGGATTCGCAGCGCCGATTCGATCGTCTCACCGAAAAGTTCAGCATCTTCATCGTCGAGGGAATGCTCGAAGGAACAATCCCGCCACTCGACTCCGGGATCGCCGCACAGCAGGTCGCGGGAATGATCAATGCGGCGTCAGAACTCGAGCGCTGGGTCCCGGACATCGCGCACGAGAATGCGGTGCGGTTGTTCGCGCAGCCGCTATTCGAAGGAATCTTGTCGTCTGGCGCGGCCGGCGCAGCGCCCACCTCCAGGCTGTGAACTCGTAAACGAGTATCGAGACAAGTCCTGCGGTGTCCGGCGATCGCTGTTTGCGGCGCCGTGCGCGGAAGCTCGCCTTGGATCGGACGATAATATCTTCGGCGGTTCGGGAAATGCCCCGCGGTTACCGTTTCTCTCAGACGGTCGCATCTTATCGACGTAAGCGACCAGTTAACCTCGTTCCGACATTCCTTGGAAAGCATCGGGACTGCATATTGAGACCCTGCAAAGCAAACAGGGTTGCCGATTTGTCAGTCACGCTCGAAACAGTCGAAGCTCTCATGGGTCAGCGGAGGCGCACGGTCGCATTCCCGGCCGCATTGGAACGACAGTTCGAGGAAGATACGCAGGAGCGGCGGTGCGCGCGACTTAAAGTAGGTATCCTTGTTTCTGCCGTCCTCTACAATTTCTTCTTGATCGCCGATTGGCTGCTCGTTCCCGACGTATTTCGCGTTGCTACGTTGCTTCATCTCTGTCTGGTCACTCCATGGATGCTGTTTGCGGCCTGGGCGATGACCAGGCGCCCACGTCCCTTCGTTCGCGAATGCGTGGCGGCCAGCGTGCCGCTGTTGATTTTTCTGCAGATTGACTACGGCTTTGCGGTCACGACGAGCGAAAGCGCCGCACACTACCAGTACGTTATTATTCCGACGCTGCTTTATGCGAACGTATCGCTGCACCGGCTGGCGTTTCGTTTTGCGCGCGCCGTGACCGCGGCTATCGTGATTTGCCATGCTGCGGTTGTCCTGTCGGCGAGTTACATCGCGGGTCCGGTTGCGGCCATGATCCTGGTGCAGATTGCGATCTGCGCGTACATCACGCTGGTTGCCAACTACACGATGGAGCGCGATTTGCGGCGCGCCTATCTATTTTCCCTGCGGGATCGCCTTCGCCATTCGCAGTCCGATGCAGTATCGAAGCGCGATGCCCTCACCGGTCTGGCGAACCGCCATCACCTGGACATCGAGCTGCGCCGGCTCTGGGCGGCGGGCGGCGAACCACCAACAATGGTGTCGGTTATCCTGATGGACATCGACCATTTCAAGCGGCTCAACGATAGATATGGCCATGGTGCGGGCGATCTCTGCCTGAAGCGGATGGCTTCGATCCTGGTCGTCGAGCTCGGGCCGGCGTCTGAAGGTGCGGTCCGTTACGGCGGCGAGGAATTTCTGGTCGTGCTGCCCGCGGTGCAGCTGGTCGATGCGATGCGGATCGCCGAGAGGATTCGACGGTCGGTCGAAATGGCGACGATTCCGAACGAAGGGCCCGGGCTACTCGGGATCGTCACAGCGAGTTTCGGCGTCGCGTGGGCTTCCGTCGGTGAACTCACTGCGGCAGAGCTGATTGCCATCGCGGATACGGCTCTTTATGCGGCGAAGCGCAAGGGCCGGAACCAGGTGTGGCCGCCACTTGCGGCGCCGAGCGGCGCCTCGAACATCGAGCAGATATCGTTTCGGGACCGCGCCTGAATTTCCGCCGCTTCGAGACCAATCGTCCTCGCTCCGTAAGCTGCCGCCCATTCGAACGGCGCGTCTTCAGATGCAGTCCGAAATCGAGTGCCCAGCGGTTGGCGCAGACCTTTGCCTTGACGCACTTGCCGGCCTTATTGCGGGGTAATGCCCGCATTCTTGATAATCCCATCCCACTTCTCGATTTCTGTCTTGAGCAGGCGTTCGAGGGCCGCGGGCGTCGCTCGCTCCTCCTCGACCGGCGTCATGCTGAGCTCGGCGAAGCGGTTGACCAGGGCCGGGTCCTTGAGCGCCTTTTGCAGGGCGCCGACGAGCGCATCCACGATTGGTTTCGGCGTGATGCGCGGCGCATACATTCCGTACCAGGTCGTGACGTCAAATCCCGGCACGCCGGCTTCCGCCGAAGTCGGCACGTTCGGCAAGGTCGGTACACGTTTCTTGCTGGTAATCGCGTAGCCCGGGATGGTGCCGGCCTGAATATAGGGCGTCGGTCCGGTTGCCGGATCGCAATAGACGTCAATGTGACCGGCGATAATATCGTTCAGCGCCGGTCCGCCGCCCTTGTAGTAGATCGGCGTGAGTTTGGCCTCGATCGCACTCATGAACATCAGCCCGCAAAGATGTGAAGCGGAACCCAGGCCCACATTGCCATAGGTGACCTTGTCGCCTTGGGCGCGCACATAGGCGACCAGTTCCTTCAGGTCTTTGGCCGGAAAGTTTGAGCGCGCCACCAGGATCATCGGCACGTCGGTCACGAGGCCGATCGGCGCGAAATCGCCGACCGGATCGAACGGCAACTTCGCATAGAGCGCCGGCGCGGTGGCCTGGCCAACATGCATCAGCAGCAGGGTGTAGCCGTCGGGGGCGGCCTTGGCGACCCGATTGGTGCCGATGGTGCCGCCGGCGCCAACGACGTTTTCGATGACTATAGCTTGCTTCAGCGTTGCGCTCATCGAGCTTCCGAGCAGGCGGGCGATTACGTCGCCGGGCCCACCGGCCGAGAACGGAACCACCATGGTGATCGGCCGGCTCGGATATTCCTGTCCGAACGCCGGCAGCGTTGGCGACAGCAGCAGCAACAGCAGAATTGTTTTGACGAACTTCATGGCAGTTTCCTGTCTGCCTCGCGGGCCTTTCGAAAGCAGCGAGGACTGGCTATTCATGCGCGGCCGCTTTTTCCTTCGGCGCGGATGAGCGTTCGATCATGCTGAGCGCGGCCACCGCAGCCGCCTTCACATGATCGACGCAGCACCGCTCGGCGAGTTCGGGGTCGCCATTCTGGATCGCGCGCCAGATCGCAGTGACCTCGCGGAGACTCTTGTTGATCCGTTTTGGCTGCGACATCGAGGTAATTCGCAATAACGTAATCCGGTCGTGCAGCGGCCGAAGCATTCGCTCGACGAAGGTATTCTGACAGCCACCGATAAGCGCCGCATAGAATTCCGTTTTGGCTTCAAGGGCTGTCATCAGGTCAGCTTCGGCGAACGCAGCTTTCAACCTGGTGAGAGCGTCCCCGATCCTTCGCACCACAGCAGGGTCGCGCAGCCGGGCGCATTCACGGCCAGCGAATCCTTCGAGCACGGCCCGCGCCGCGTAAAGCTGCCTTGCTTCATCAAGACTGATGGTGCTGACGACAGGACCGCGATGGGGGACCGTCGTGACGAGACCGTCGGCTTCCAGCAACCGAAGTGCCTCGCGAATAGACGGCCGACTGACGCCCGTCATCTCGCAAAGCTCGCGTTCCACCAGCCGTTGGCCCGGCTTCAAGGTCCCGGACATGATCGCTTCGCGTAACTTTTGCGCGACCCTCGACCGGACGGTCGGAACGTCCTCAATCCGAAGCGTGGATTGCAATTCAGCGCGTTTGTCCATTGTCTATCGCCTTCGTTCGGTCTGTCGCAATGACACGTGCAGGTGTCGCCGCTGCCGCCGACCGCTATCGGCACTGCTTCAATAGCGGTTTACGGGTAGAATCATCATCTCCGCAATCTGAACATGGGGTGGCTGGTCCAGCGCAAACAAGATCGATCGTGCGATATCCGCCGGATCGAGCGCCATCTTGAACTGCCCGAAGTAGTCTCTTTCCTTCTTCCTGTCGCCGCGGTAGCGGGTGAGAATGATACCGGTTCGCGTGAGGCCGGGCTGCATCTCGGTTACCCTGATCGCCGTCTCGGCAAGTTCTCCTCTGAGTGTTTCGGTAAACATATGCACGCCCGCCTTGCTGGTGCTGTAGGCCGCCATGTCCGGAATGATACGTACGGCGTTGATCGAGCTGATGTTGACGATGTGGCCCGAGTTGCGTTTGACCATGTCGGGCAGGATGCTGCGTGTCACGCGCATCAAGCCGATCAGGTTGGTCTGGATGATGCTGGACCAATCGTCTGCCGGCCCGATATCGAAGCGAGTCCGGCCGCCGATGTCATGTCCGGCGTTGTTGATGAGGATATCGACTGGCTTGAAAGCATTCGGAATAAGATCGGGCAGGCGGTCCACGCTTTTGGCGTCCGTAATATCGAGCTGGATCGGGAACGTGCTGTCGCCCATTTTGGCGGCGAACTGACGAAGCGATTCCGGGTCGCGGTCGACCAATACGACCCGGCGTCCGCTTTCCAGCAGCGCCTCGGTGATGGCGCGGCCCATGCCGCCAGCCGCACCGGTCACCACCGCGTTTCGCACCGATGTTTCAGCCATTGGATATCTCCGTTGCGGATCGATGGTTTGCGCTCATGCGATGGACCAGCCTCCATCGATCGGCAGGGTCGCACCTGTGATGTCCTGCGCGGCCTGGCCGCAGAGAAAGACAACCATCGCGCCGACGCCTTCCATCGCAACAAACCGCCCGGTCGGCTGGCGTGCCGCCAGGTAGTCGCGCGTGGCCTCGTCGATGGTGCGGCCTTCGGCCGCTGCGATCGATGCAATTTTCTCCTGAATGGCCGGCGTCTGCAGCGTACCCGGACAGATCGCGTTACAGGTAATTCCGCCCGTGGTCGTCTCGATCGCGACCGCCCGGGTCATGCCAAGGATGGCGGTCTTGGTCGTCACATAATCGATGCGGTCGGTGACGGCGCGGGTCGAATAGATCGACGCCATGTTGATGATGCGGCCCCAGCCGCGTTTCCTCATGGCCGGCAAGGCAAGGCGAATGAGATGAAACGGAGCCGACAGATTGACGGCCAGCGCTTCCTCCCATCGTTCCGGCGCGAAAGCTTCGACCGGCGCAAAGTGCCGGACCACCGCGTTATTCACCAGGATATCGATCGCGGCGTGGCGCCCGAGCAGCTCCGCCATCATGGTTTCAATGGATGAGCGTTGCGACAGGTCGGCGGCGACGCTCACCGCATCGACGTCAAAACGGGACCGAAGACGATCCCTTGTCTCTCTCGGCTCGACCAAATCGTGCAGGACGATATTGGCTCCCGCGCCGGCAAGGCTTTCCGCCACGGCAAGTCCAAGGCCTGCCGTTGCTCCGGTCACGAGCGCCCATTTGTCCTTCAGCATCGGATAGGGCTCCCTGCTTACTTCTTTTGATCGAGCTCGGCGAAGACTTCCCGTGCATTGCGGAAGGCATCGACACCGGCCGGCACGCCGCAATAGATCGCGACCTGCATGAACACCTCGCGTATTTCCTCGTGCGTGGCGCCGTTGGTCAGCGCGCCACGAACATGGGTCTTGAGTTCGTGCGGGCGGTTGAGCGCGCACAACATCGCGAGGTTGAGAAAACTGCGGGTCTTGTGCGAAAGGCCATCGCGGCCCCAGACATAACCCCAGCAATATTCCGTCGTGAGGTCCTGCATTGGACGATTGAAGTCGTCGGCCGACGCGATGGCCTTGTCGACGAATTCGTCGCCAAGGACGCTTTTGCGGATCTTGAGGCCTCGATCGTATGTCGCCTTGTCCATGATGATTTCCAATGTTTGCGGTTGCAGGTAGGCGCTAGTTCTTGGGCCAGAACGGCTGGGACAGCGCCAGTTGCGGCGGGAATACCGTCACCGGAACTCCGGATTGCCACTGCACGATCGTCATGCCGGCGCCGACACGCCGGCCCTTTTCGTCGAACTTGATCTCGCCGAGCGGATAATATTTTGAAGGACCCGCGTCCATTGAACGCAAGGCCTCGGCCACGGCGACCCGGTCAGCCTTGCCGGCCTTTTCGAGCGCGTCCTTGATTACCCACATGTCGCCGTAAGTGGAGATTGCGTTCTGCGTCATCCAGGGTTCTTTGTAGCGTGCTTTCAGCTCGGCGATCAGCGCCTCGTGACCCTTGGCACCCCAGCTTGCGACGCAGGTAATCACGCCCTGCAGCAATTCCGCGCTGACGGTCTGCAGCATGTCGGGTTCGGCGATGGCGATGCCGAACGAGATGGTTGGAATCTTGCCTTGTCCCATGCCGAACTCGTTCATTTTCTCGAGCAACAGCTTGGCGTCGGAAATCACGGTCGGCAGGAAGAACAAAAGGTCCGGTTTGGCGGAGCGGATTTTCTGGACCAGCGACGTTGCGTCGGCGAGCGGTGGCGTAAAGGTTTCGTCGACAATCAGTTGCAGCCCGTTTTCGGCGAGCAAACCCTCTCGCATCGACTTTGCCGAGGCGACCGATGCTCCGGTGTTGTCGGTGATGATCGCGACGGTCTTGGGCTTCTTGCCGGAAGCAGTCTCCGCCAGCTTCATGATCTGCGGCAAGGCTTGTTTGGCCTGGGATCCTGCCGTTGCCGAGGTCTGAAATACATATTTGAATCCGCGATCGGTGATCAGGTCGGAGTAGGACAGGGTGAGAACCGGCAGATTGGCCCGCTCCGTAACCTCTGTGACCGCGAGCGTGAACGAGCTCAGATAGGCCCCGCTTGCCGCCACCAGATCGGGTTCTTGCGCGACCATGCGCTGCGCCGCATTTTTGGCTTTCTCGGTGGTGTCGCCGGAATCGAGCACGACAAGTTTGAGTTTGGCGCCTCCGAGCGACTTGATGCCGCCTTGCGCATTGATGTGATCCACCCCCATCTCGGCGCCGTCGCGCATTACCGCTCCCGGGCGTGCATAGAGGCCCGAGATCGGCACCAGCAGTCCGACTTTCACTTCGGAGGGCGCTTGCGCCCACACCCGAGAGGACATCAATCCAATCGATGCGCCGGCAAGCAGCGTGCGTCGCGTGATCTTGTTCATGACAATTACTCCCTGAAATTGGCGAGACGCGTTTTAGTCAGGATTTTTTCGGCCAGAACGGCGCCGCCAGTGCGAGATCGGGCGGAAATACCGTGACAGGCACGCCGGACTGCCACTGCACGATCACCACCCCGGCGCCGACGCGGCGGCCCTTCTCGTCGAATTTCAGCTGACCGCCTGGGTAATGTTTCGAAGGACCGCCATCCATCGTCCGGAGTCCTTGCGCGACGGCAAGGCGGTCGGCTTTGCCGGCCTTTTCCAGCGCCGCCTTCATCAGCCACATATCGCCATAGGTCGAGATGACGTTCTGCGTCATCCATGGCTCCTTGTATTTTGCCTTCAGCTCGGCGATCAGATCCTCGTGGCCCTTCGAACCCCAATTGGCGACGATGGTCATGATGCCCTGGACGACGTCGGGGCTGACGCTTTGCAGCATGTCGGGTTCGGCAATCGTGATGCTGAAGGAGACTGTCGGAATCTTGCCCTGGCCGAGGCCGAACTCGTTGATTTTCTCCAGGCCGAGCTTGGCGTCCGATATGGCGTTCGGCATGAACAGCAGCAGGTCGGGACGAGCCGACCTGACCTTCTGGATCAGCGAGGTGGCATCGGAGAGCGGTGGCGTCCAGACTTCCTCCACCACCAACTGAAGGCCTTCCTGGGCGAAGATCTTTTCCTTGAGCGCCTTGGCGGTCGCAACCGACGTCGCCGTATTGTCCATCAGCATCGCCACCGTCTTCGGGCGTTTGCCGGATGCGGTCTCGGCAAGCTTCATCAGTTCGGGCAGGCCGAGTTCGGACTGCCGGCTCGCGGGCGCGGCAGTCTGGAAGATGAATTTGAAGCCCCGTTCGGTCAGCAGATCCGAATAGGATAATGTCAGCATCGGCAATTCGGCGCGCTCGGTTACCTCGGTCACGGCCAGCGTGAAGGAGCTCAGATATGAGCCGGTCGCAGCAACCAGATCGGTCTCCTGTGCCACCATGCGCTGCGCCGCGTTCTTGGCCTTTTCGGTGGTGTCGCCGCAATCGATCACGACGAGTTTGAGCTTGGCGCCGCCGAGCGACTTGATGCCGCCTTGCGCATTGATGTGCTCGATGCCCATCTCCGCGCCCATTCGCATCACCTGACCCGGACGGGTATAGATGCCGGAAAGCGGCACGATCAGACCGACCTTGACCTCGGCCGGCTGTTGCGCCCGCGCCACCGTCGATAGTCCGATGGCGGCTGCGCCGGAGAGCACGGTCCGCCGCGTCACCGACGTTTTCGAAGTCCTGCTGGCTACTCTGTCCTGGCTCATTCTCGTCCTCCCATTTTCGTTCGTTGATTGATCGCTTGTTACATGCCGAGATAGGCCCTGCGCACGCGGTCGTCCGCCCGCAAAGTCTGGTTGTTGCCTTCGAGCGCGACGCGGCCGGCCTCGAGGACGTAGCCGTGATCGGCGGACTCCAGGGCTTCGGCGACGCGCTGCTCGACCAGCAGGATCGTCAGGTTCGATTGCCGGCGAATTTCGATCAGCCGTTCAAAGACGAAATCCGCAATCGCGGGCGCGAGGCCCATCGAGGGTTCATCCAGCATCAGAAGCTTGGGCGACGACGCCAGCCCGCGGCCGATCGCCAGCATCTGCTGCTGTCCGCCGGATAGCGTTCCCGCGAACTGGCCGCGGCGCTCGGCAAGCACCGGCAGCCATTCGAAGATGCGCTCGATATTGCGTTTCCAGTCGCGTTGGCCGGCCTCGGTCATCGCGCCCATTTCGAGATTTTCCATCACCGTGAGCGAGGGAAAAACCTGGCGTCCTTCCGGGACGTGGGCGATGCCGAGATGCGCGCGCTGCGCAGGCCGGACCGACAACAGGTCGGTACCCTCGAAAGTGATCGCTCCGGCGCTTGGCCGCACGATTCCGGAGATCGTTTTGAAGAGGGTGGTCTTGCCGGCACCGTTCGGTCCGACGATGGCGACGAACTGACCTTGCTCGACCTTGATCGAGACGCCGTTCAAGACCGGGATTGCCGAATAGCCGGCGGTCAGTCCTTCAATGCGGAGCATGCGCCATCCATTTCTTGCCGAGATAGGCTTCGATGACGCGGCTGTCGCGAGTGATGGCTTCCGGCTCTCCTTCGACGATAACCGCGCCATGGTCGAGAACGAGGAAACTGTCGACCAGGCGGACCATGGCCTGCATCGTGTGTTCGATGATGGCGATCGTCATGCCGTCGCGGGCGAGGCGCTGAATCACCGCGACGACCTCGTTGGCTTCGTCATGCCCGAGGCCTGCCAGCGTCTCGTCGAGCAGCAGGATGCGGGGCTGTCCGGCCAGCGCGCGGGCGAGCTCCATCAGCCGCAATTCCTTGGTCGTGAGTTCGCTGGCGACGCGCTCGGCGATATCCGAAAGTCCGACGCGGGCAATCGCTTCTGCTGCCAGCTGCCTTGCCTCGATGTCGGTCTTGGCGCGGACATAGGCGCCCACGACGACGTTGTCCAAGATCGACATGCGCAGGAATGGGCGCATGATCTGGAAGGTCCGGCCGATGCCTGCCTCACAGAGCTCATGCGGCTTGCGGCCCGACATGTCGCGCCCGTCGAGGAGAATTTCGCCGGTGCCGGGCCGCAGGAATCCGTTCAGCAGGTTGAACAGCGTGGTTTTTCCGGCGCCGTTGGGGCCGATAATTCCAAGGATCTCGTTTCGCCGCAGCTTGAAGCTGACGTTCTGGACGGCTTTCAATCCACCAAAGGAACGCGACAGGTTGCGGATCTCAAGGACGACATCATCTGAACCTTGAGATCGTTCCGGGCGCGGAGGCTTTGCTGCGGCGATCGGGGCGGCGGCGACCTGAGCGGGTGCGCTTGACGTTGCCACAGCTTGCGAAGCCGGCCGCCTGCGCAGGAAATCGCGCAGTTTCCAGAACAAACCCTCCGGCGCGACCAGGATGACGGATATGATCGCCAGGCCGAAGATCACTCCCTGAATGCCAGGAAAGCGCGAACCCGCTTCGGCGTTGAGCGTTTCGGCAAGCGGAATCAGGATCACGGATCCGATCACCGGCCCCCAGACCGTTCCGACACCGCCGAACATGGCAACCGTCAGCGCCTGTGCGGATACCAGCATGCCGAATACCGATTGCGGGGTCACCACTAGCAGCACGACCGCATAGAATCCGCCGATCGCCCCGGCAATCGCCCCGCTCAAGGTGATGGCGCGCAGCTTCCAGGCCAGCGTGTCGATTCCCGCGGCTTCCGCGGCAGCCTCATTCTGCTTGATCGCAAGCAGCGCCATGCCGAACCGCGACTTTTCGATCATCCTTGTGAGCAGGATCGTCCCGAGCATCATCGCCAGCGCCAGCAGCGTGTAGAGACGTGGATCGGCAAACTGCATGTATGCAATCGGATTGTCGCGTTTGATCGGCAGGGTGACTTCCTGAAAGCCGAGCCATTCGAACACGTAGAGAATGGCCAGCGGGTAGGCGAGCATCGCCAGCGCGAAGTAGTGTCCCTGCAGCCGAAATGTCGGAAATCCAATCAGCAGCCCGGCAACGCCGGCAAACATTGCCGCGATCGGGATCAATACCCACGGCGACAAATCAAAATAGATCTGGCCGAGTGCCGTCACATACGCGCCGATTCCGAAGAAGGCCGCGTGGCCGAACGAAATCAGTCCGGTGTATCCGCTGAGCAGGTTCCACGACAGCCCGAACACCGCCCAGACCGGAACCAGCGTCAACACCAGCTGGTAGTATGAATTGGTGACGCTCAGCGACAGCGCCGCATACAGCGCCGTGAAGACAAGAATCGGTAGCAGCGATCGCGATCCCTGCATCGTCACGTCCTCTCGACCATGCGGCCGAAGAATCCCTGCGGGCGGAAAAAGATGATCAGGAGAAAGACGACGAAGATCGCCGCGTTCTGCAGTTGCGTCGGCAGCACAAGGGTCGACATCTGCTGTACCAGGCCGATCGTCATGCCGCCCCAGAAGGCGCCGATGATGCTGCCCATGCCGCCGAGCACGACGCCTGCATACATGACGATGACGTATTCGACGCCGACGAAGGGATGAAAGGGATAGTTGGTGGCGAGCAGGCCGCCGGCAATCGCGGTGATGCCGGTGCCGAGCGCGAAGGCGACGCGGTGGGCGCGATCAACGTCGATCCCCATATAGGTTGCCGCGGTGGGATTATCGGCGGCGGCCCGCAGCGATTTTCCGATCCGCGATCGCGTGATCAACAGCGTCAGCAGTATCATGGTTGCGAACGACACCACGGCGTCTATCCCGCGCGCCTTGTTGACGAAGACGCTGATGTCGAAGAACGGACCGAGCTCCCAGGCCGAACTCGACAGCGGCGTGCGGATCGAGGCCAGCACCGAACCGAACACCAGCAAGCCGCCGTTCTGCAGGATCAGCGCGATCCCCAGCGTCAGAATGAGCTGGGCATAGTGGCCCTCTCCCTCGAGCGAGGAAGTGCGTGTGCCCGATACACGCGAGATCAGGGCAAGGTGAACCGCATAGCCAAACGCCGCCAGCACCGGACCGGCAAGCAGAATTGCGACGAACGGTCCGAAGGTGTTGCCGAAAGTGGCCTGCACGCCGAGCGCCGTGAAGAAATAGAACGCCGCATACATGCCGAGCATCATGAAGTCGCCCTGGGCGAAGTTGATCACCCGCATGACGCCGAAAATCAGCCCGAGCCCGACGCACATCAGGCCATAGACCGCACCGATCAAAAGTCCGGCGCTCAACGCTTGCAGGAAGCCTTCCAGCGCCTGGGTCACCGGTGACCTCGCGCGGGCGTGGAGCCGGTTTGCCTCACGCCGATTGCCGGTCTCGTTGCGTGGTCCGTCCCCGATGTGGTCATTGCATCCCCTGTTTGCCGTTCGTTATGACTGGTCATGACGCCGGCCGTAGCAGCCGTTCCATCGGCTCAAGCCGGCACTGCGCGGCGATGACGCAGCCGTCCGCAAGGAACTCGCAACGGTCGACAAGCTCTTCCAAATACAGCGCGCGCCTGTCGCCGACGACGTCGGCGGCAGCCTGTCGAAAGCGGGCACGGATTTCCTGCGGCGTGGCGGCAATGACATTGTCGAGGCGCTGTCGAATGGTGTTTCCATTCCGCAGGCCGACCACGACCTCGGCGCCTTGCTGCGCCGGGAAGGCCGCGGTGAATCCGGAATCGCATTCCAGGTCAGTCCGATCGACGAGACCAAGAATCTGGGGATCGTCTATCTGCGCATAATTGTCTTCCGCGATTGCGCCGCGCGCGAGCACGGCGGCGACGCTGAAGGGAATGCTCATCTTGGCCTGCAGCGCATTCCGATAAGGTCCCTTGGAATTGCAGCCAGGGTAGCGCGCCGCCGCCTCGGGGACGCGGATCAGAATGCGCTCGATGTCCTCCGATTTCGCCAGTTCGCGCGCAGCCCGCAATGCCGCTTGCGCGGCGGTTTGCGCGAAGTTGCAGGCCGGAGCCGGCTTGTTGTAGACGGCCATGATTTCCGGCTGGCGGCCGGCGAACAACCGGATGGCGGCGGGCGCAGGCTCCCGGCGATACGCGGCGAACAGTCCGGCCTCACCTTCAAGGATCGTTTCCGAGGCGTAGGCGCCGGCTTCCGCGAGTTCGATCGCCGCAATCGCGTTGCGGGCCGCAAAGCCCGGATGGAAATACATTTCAGAGCCGCCGGCATGCGGCCATTCGTTCAGGCCGGACGATGTGTTGGCGGCGATGGAAACCGCACTTGTCGCCGCATCTTCGCTGAGACCGAGGACATAGCTTCCCGCCAGTGCTGCGCCCAGCGGCGCGACAAGGCCTGTCGGGCGATAGAGGCGCGCCAGATCGGCGGTAAAAAGCGCGCGGCCGATTTGCGCGCCGGCCTCATAGCCGATGATCGCAGCCGCAAGCAATGTCGCGCCGGCGAGCGGCGTTCGTTCCGACAATGCGAGCAGGGTCGGCCAGATCACCACGCCGTGGTGGCAGATGCTGGCCGCGTGCATGTCTTCGCGCACCAAGCCGTGGCCAAGCGTCGCATTGGCGAAGGCCGCATCGCCCGGTGCTGAAAGTCGGCTGGTCCCGATGATGGTTGCGCCATTTTCGATCCCGCGAGCGATGCCGATCGCCTGACGGCTCCAGGCGTGATAGCGTGCCTCGAACGCGCAGGAGAGAAAATCCAACAGGCAGATCTTGGCTTTGGCGATGACGTCGACATCGAAAGATCTGAGATCGACAGCAAGCGATGCGCGCGCCAACGCGCGCGCCAGGGAGATCTCGCTTGGTCCGGTCGACCCGATTGTCATTTGCAATCGCCCCTCGCTCGACGGCTGCCCGGCTCTAGCCGCGCATTTCCACTCCGGCCCACTCCTCAAGGACTTTGGCGATCGACGTGAAGTCGGATGAAGGGCCGTATTTGGCGTTGGTAATCGCAAGCATCTGCCGGACCACTGAACCGCAGACCATCGGAACGCCCATGGCCTCGGCTTCATCGACGCAAAGCCGTACGTCCTTGTAGGAAAGGCCGGTGGTGAAGCCGAAATCGAAGGTGCCGGGAAGCACCGCGCGGGGAAACTTGTCTTCGGACGCGCTGTTGCGCCCGCTGCTGGCATTGATGATATCGATCAGCACCTTGGCGTCGACGCCACCCTTGACGCCCATTGCAACGGCTTCTGACGTGATCACGAGGGCGGCTGCCGCCATCAGATTGTTGGCGAGCTTTGCGGTCTGCGCCGTGCCTGGCTTGTCGCCGGTATAAAACAGCTTGCCAAAATTCTTCAGGAGCGGCTCGACCCTCTCGTAGGTTGCTTTCGGGCAGGAAACCATGACCGCGAGCGTACCGTTCACCGCGCCCTTGACGCCGCCGCTGACGGGAGCATCGACCAGCGTCAGGTTCCTGGGCTTGAATCCTTCCGCGATCAACTTGGCTGCGCCGGGTCCGGTGGTGGACAAATCGATCACGATGCTGGCACGGTTTCCCGCAATGATTCCATCGGGTCCCAATGCCACGGCCTTGACGATGTCGGGAGTAGGCAGGCTGGTCAGCACGATATCCGCTGATGATGCGACCTCGGCGGGCGATTTTGCAAGACGTGCACCACGCGCAACAAGCGGTTTGGTCGCCTCGCTCTGCATGTCGTAAACCGACAACGCATAGCCGGCGTCGAGTAATCGCCCGGCCATCGGCCCGCCCATTCGGCCCGTTCCAATAAAGCCGATTGTCTCTTCCGCCATCGCTTCACTCCCTGTCGCGCCGCATGGGACGGGCGCTCTGTTTGTTCTGGTCGCGGCCCGGCTACCGGGGCCGCTTTTCTCGAATGTCCCAGATTGTCAGTCAATCTGTCAAGCATAAGATTGATGTCGACAGGTCGCGACCCGCCGGATTAGGATTTGAAAAACAACAATCGAGGAATTCGCTCCGTGCGGCAGGATGAAGGGCAAGGCGCCAGTGCAACGCTCGCGAAATTCGTTGCCGCCACGTCATGGGCGGATGTCGCCGCGCAAAGTCACGAAGCCAAGCGCTCGATCCTGAACTTCTTCGCCACCGCGCTCGGTTCGGCCTATGATCCGGCCGTCACGTCTGCGCTGCGGACGTTGTCGCCGTTCAACGGTGCCGCAACATCTTCTATTGTAGGTCGGCCGGAACGGCTCGATGCGCTCGGCGCGGCGTTCGTTAATGCGATCTCGGCCAACCTGCTCGATTTCGACGACACCCATCTGGACACGATCATTCATCCGGCGGCGCCGGTCGCAGCACCGGTGCTGGCGCTGGCACAAGCGCGGGGGTGTTCCGGCAGGGATACGATCACGGCGTTTATTCTCGGGGTGGAGGTGGAGTGCCGTATCGGAAATGCGGTTTCTCCCGGACACTACGCCCGCGGCTGGCATATCACCTCGACCTGCGGAGTCTTCGGCGCGGCCGCCGGTTGCGCCAAGCTGCTCGGACTGTCGGCGGACGGCATCGCGAACGCGATCGGAATTGCCGCAAGCCAGTCGGCCGGCATCGTCGAGAATCTTCCGAGCGCGGCCAAGAATGTCAGTGTTGGCAACGCGGCGCGCAACGGCCTGTTTGCGGCACTGCTCGCCGCAGAAGGTTATGGCGCTTCAGCGCGCGCGATCGAGGGGCCGCTCGGCTGGGCGCGTGCCATGGGGGATGTGCTCGATCTCGAGCGCCTGGTTGGCGGCCTTGGCAACAGCTGGGAGATCGCGAAGAACACCTACAAGCCCTATCCCGCGGGGATTGTATTTCATGCCGTCATCGATGCCTGCTTCAAATTGCGCGCGAGGCTGAACCGGCGTGTCGACGATATCGTGTCGATCACGGTGCAGGGTTCGGCGCTGCTGCTTGCGCGCGGCGACCGTCCGGTTCGCAGCGAACGTGATGCGCGGGTCAGCATTCATCACTGCGCCGCCTGCGCGCTGGTATCAGGCGCGGCGGGAGTTCCGGAATTCGCCGAACCGACGGTATTTCGGCCCGACATCGCGTCGCTGCGCCAAAAGGTGAGGGCGGAGCTTGACGCTTCGCTTCCGGACGGCGCGGCGCGTGTCGGTATTCATATGGCATCGGGAGAAACGCTCAGTGAGACCGTGATGGCTGCGCGCGGCAGTCTCGCCGATCCGCTTTCCGACTTCGATATCGAAGCAAAGCTGCGCGATTGTTCGCGGCTCGGCGGAACCGCGTGGAATGCAGACACCGTCATTGAAGATGTCTGGCGGCTGGATGCGCTGGCCGATGTCTCGAGCCTGATGAACGCGCATAACGGGCCTGCCCCGGCGACGGAGGAGGCGGCATCCGGCTCGGTTCGTGCGGCGCGCGGAAACAACTAGAACTCAAACATGGGAAGGATCGACGATGAGTGACAGCAGTCTGTTCGAAAAGGGCCTGAAGGTTCGCAAGGAAGTACTCGGCGAGGATTACGTCAACAAATCCATTGCCGGGGCGGACGAATTCACGCGGACGATGGCGGAATGGTCGACGGAGTTTTGCTGGGGCGCGTTGTGGACGCGGCCGGGACTTGACCGCCGCACCCGCAGCATCGTCAATCTGGCAATGCTCGGTGCTCTCAATCGGCCTCACGAATTGAAGTTGCACGTCAAGGGAGCCTTGAAAAACGGGCTCACCAAGGACGAGATCAAGGAGATCCTGCTTCAGGTCGCCGTCTATTGCGGCATCCCCTCAGGTATCGATGCCTTCCGAAACGCGCGCGAGGCGTTCAAGGAAGTGGAGGGCGAATGACGCGGCTGCGCGGCACGGACGACATGGCGCAGCCCGGTTCCTGCCTCTCCAAGCGCCTCAGCGACCGTCGCGCGCATAGCCGTAGCTGTCCTCAAAGGGATAGCCGGACATGATGCTTTTCCTGATCAACGAGTGTTTCCTCCATTAGCATCTACGACAGCAGAGTTCCTGCCGCAGCGGATGCGTCCGAATTTACATACTCCGACCGGCGCTCCATCGGCTACATCTGCCGAGCCGCCCCTGACACCCGGATGCTCGCGCCGGGTTCAGAGGTGATCTCGGCTCGCAGCCGCGACGGCACACCCATGTCCTCCCCCTGAAGGATCTCGATCATACCACCATGAGGCCATCCAAGATCTCACAGATATCCCGCGAGGGCCGCCGCCGCGGCTCCCGTCGCCGCGTCTTCGTAGACGCCTCCCGCTGCGAATGGATTACGGGCGTGGAAGAGCGTGTTGGTTTCCGCATGGACGAGACTGATGGTGACGATCCCGGTTGCCAACATGAACCGCCGCCCTTGCTCCAGGTCATAGTGCATCGCGGCTAGCTTCTGCCGGCTCGTCAGGGCTAGGACGAGATGCCGAGCACCAGCTTCGGTGATCGCGGGAGGCAGACGTGGGTCGAGATCAGCGACGGTGTACGAGAAAAGGCCGAGCGCGGCGTCGACCAGCTCTTGCGGCGCCTGGGCGCTGTGCGTGGGCGGTGATTGTAGCGCGGCCATAAGCGCAGAATTCTTCCGCCATCCCCTTACTGTGATCCGGGTGTCGTTGAGTTGGAGCGTGAAAGTACCATCGCCATGGGCAAGAGCGAGCGCGGCCCCGAGCGCGATCGTCGCGTGCCCGCAGAACGGCACCTCGATCTCAGGTGCGAAGTAGCGCACCCGCCAGCCGTCCTCGCTCGGTGCGGCGAAGACCGTCTCCGAATACCCGACCTCTGCCGCGATCGCCAGCATCCGGTCGGCAGGAGGGAGCGCTTCGCAGAGCACGACACCGGCCGGGTTGCCCCCGTTCGTTCCTTGCGAAAAGGCGGCGATCCGCTGCACGTCCATTCATCCCTCCAGAGTAAGGATCACGGAATCCGAGCTTACCGTTTTCCGGTGGAATGTCTTCCTTTCAACAGAGTTGATCTGTCAAAAGGCGCGGGCCCCCCAGCTATTCACTCGATACGTTGGGTCGAAGGCGTTAGCAAGCGCGGCCCCGAGCGCGATTGTTGCATGGCCGCAGAACGGCACCTCGATCTCAGGTGCGAAGTAGCGTACCCACCTTGAGCAAGCGTCGCTCGCATGTGGCCGCGCCCGAGCTAACGAGGTGATCCCGAGGCGAAGCGGGCGCGATGGCCGATCGGTTCGCGACCATTGGTATCCGGCACGGTTGTCCTCCCTCGTGGTTGGTCGTTGGCGGGATCAGCTCGCGAGAAAGCCACCGTCGACACACAGATTGTGCCCGATGACGAACGACGCTGCGTCCGAGGCAAGCCAGACCACCGCCTCGGCGACTTCTTCGGGCTTGCCCATCCGGCGCACCGGCAGACCGGCGGCGACGGCACTCATGTCGGCGATGCCCGAGTTCATCATCATCGGGGTCTCGATCCGGCCCGGCGACACGGCATTGATGCGGATGCGATGGGGCGCGTACTCCAGCGCAGCCGAGCGTGTGAGCGAAACGACGGCAGCCTTGGACGCCGAGTAAAGCGCGAGCCCGGGATTGGGATTGCGCACGCCGCTCACAGAGGCGTTGTTGATGATCGCTCCGCCTCCGCCAGCCGACAGCATCGCTGTGATCTCCGCCTTCATCGCCTGGAAAACGGCGCGGACATTCGCGCCGAAGACGCCATCGAACACGTCGTCCGGCTGCTCGGCGAGTGGCGCCCGCCGTTCCTGAACGCCGGCGTTGTTGAAAGCGACGTCGAGCCCGCCGAAATGGTCGCAGGTCCGGGCGATTGCACCCCGCAACTGCGCCGGCACCGTCACGTCGGCCTCGATGAAGGACGCGCGGGCGCCGGCGCCCTCGCACGCCGCGATCGCGCGACGGCCACGCTCGGTGTCTCGTCCGATGATCGCAACGTTGGCGCCGCGCCGCGCGAAGGCGAGCGCGGTCGCCTGTCCGATCCCCGAGGTTGCTCCGGTGATCAGGACGGTCTTGTTCGCGAGCGACGCTGAGTTTGCGCGGTGTGCGGCCGGATCAAACATCGCTAAGTCCCTGCTGCCTTGACCGTCATGCGGCGCTCGAACTCTCTCACACACCCTCAAGAGCGATACGCAGGCGCCTGTTGTGCCGGCCCTTGTTTTCGATCTTCAGGATATGCAGCGGGCGTGACGCGCCGGTCGACGTGAGATGTGTGCCGCCGCAGGCCTGGCGATCGAGGCCGGCGATCTCGATAATGCGGATCTTGCCATCGGCGGTGGGCGGCGGCGCGACCGAGCGCGACCGGATCAGTCCCGGTTCGTCCAGGCTCTCTGTTTCGCTGACGAATGTCTGACGAACCGAAAGATCCTGACGGATCGCGTCGTTGATGGCGGGCTCCAGCGCCCGCAAGCGCTCGTTGTCTGCCTCCGGCAGATCGAAGTCGATACGCGCCGTACCGTCGTTGTTCATCTGAACACCGGTCACAAGCGCGCCGTTGAAGCCTTGATAGACCAGCGCGTTGACGATGTGCAAATCGGTATGCAACTCACGCATGAGCTGACGAAACACGGGATCCACCGCCGCCTCGACGCCGCCCGCGAGTTCGACGGGATCGGCCAGCAGATGCCAGAGCTTGCCATCCTGCACCTCAAACCCGGTCACCGCGATTTCGCCACCGCCCGATCGGATGACGCCCTGGTCGGGGAGCTGACCGCCGCCACCGGGGTAAAACGGCGTTGCCGCAAGCAGGACCGCCCCTGGCCGCGTCGAGACGATCTCGGTTTCGAGGCACAAGACCTCCGGATTCTCGTGACAAAAGTAGAGCGCCATTACAGCTGCCCGTTTCGCTGTTGGGCCTTCGCGATCAGCCAAGGCGGCGCTCGATAGTGGGCGAGGCGGGCGATCGGTTATTGGCCGAAATTGCTCGGGCGGTCGGCCATGGCGGCACGCACCCACTGCAGCGGGGTGATGCCATAGGTGCGCTTGAAGTGGTTCGTCAGGGCGCTCTGATCGTAGAAGCCGGCGGCGAGTGCGGATTCGGCCAAGTTGGCGCCACGCCGCATCTCCCGGATCGCCGCCTTCAGCCGGACCTGCGTCAGGTAGGCGTGCGGCGTCAGGCCGACCGTTCGCTTGAACAAGCCGATCAGCTGAAACGGTGTGAGGTCAACGATCCGCCCCATCGCCTCGAGGGTCAGTTGCTCGCGGTATCGATCCTGCATCAACGCTTGGATGGACGAGACGGCGCCGCGGTCGCGGGACGCGACCGGAATGCGCTCCCCCCTGCTGCCGTGCCTGCGAAACAGCCGACCGAGACTTCCGACAAGAGTTTCGCACGCGAGGAAGGCGTCCGTGCCCTGCTGCAGCGCGCGGTGAAGATCGAGAAAGGCCTCAATCAAGTCGATGTCGCGGAATACGTTGGCCGTGAAGTACGGGACGGTGTCAATCCCAAGAGTTTCGCTCAAGCTCTCCAGCGCGGTTTCAGCCAAATAGAGGCCGCGATAGCGCCAGCGCGCACTTCGCGCCATGCGCCCTGAATGCGGCTCGGTCGGATTGAACACCAGAAGCACCGAGGTTGAGGCTTCGTTGACTTCGCCGCGGCTTCTGAATTCCGATCCGCCGGCTTCGGTGACGGCAACCACCAGGGCTTCGTGGCTATGCGGCGCGTAATCGTGAGCCGTGAAGTCGGCGCATAGGCAACTCAGACCCGCGAGATGCGGGTCATTCCAGTATCGGGTGGTGTTGCGGCGATCGACGCGGGCCAAGACTGCTCTCCGCCCTCGAATGTATCACCAATGCCAGGCGCTCGCGAACGCCCCTAATCGAGCCGGGAAGGGGCAATGACGAGCGTCATGTCAGCGCCTCGCGGAAAACTGCCGAAAGCGCGATTCGGCAGGCCGGCCAGGCGCGACGAAGGCCGGCGTTGCGGCCGCACCCGATGCAAGCCCCGTCTCCGCGAGGAACCTCACCCCCGCGCGACGCGCTGGCGAGAGCCTGGCCGGTACGCGAGCCGGGTGTGGCCGGCGCAATAGGGCAGGCCTTCGATCGGCGTGTTGCCGCAGAAACAGAAATCCTCGGCGCCGGGGGTGTTGATCGGCCAGCGGCATCTCGCCTCGCTCAATTCGAGCAACGAGCAGGTGTGTCCGTTGTGGATCGGCTCGTCGACGGCCACAGGCTCAGGCTCGGCGTACAGCGCCCGCAGCAGCTGATATTGGAGCCTTGGTACCGTTCTCGAGCGGCCTTGTGCCTTCGCGGCACTCTTTCGCTCCGTGCGTGGTGCATCGCTGCGCTTATCGCGCGTCAGATTGAGCCGGGAGAGTTTGCCGATCACCGCGTTGCGGCTCACCCCGATGTCGCAGGCAATTTCGCGGCAGGTCAGTCCGGCTTCAAAGCGGTTCTTCAGGAGTTCGATGCGTTCTACAGTCCAGGTCGGTTCGTTGGCGAGCATGTCATTGGTTCCCCAAGCTACGAGTGATCATTCCGAATTCTTCGGCCTCGCTGTCGTCCGAACCGCCGCGCCCCCAAGGTTTCCGTTCAAGGCTTCCATTCAAGGTTCCCGTTCAGGGTTCCCTTCATGGCGTCTTCCCATTGTCGCGGATCGCAAGCAGCCCATCCTTGATGGCGAGCCGAATGCCTTCCTCGATCAGGGTCCTTGCTACGCCGGGTACGCTGGTGCCGTGGGTGCCCTGTCTCACCAGTTTTTCGAGATAAGAGATGGTCGAGAGCGCCAACGTTACGGGAACACGGTCGGTTTCGGCTTTTTCTGTGGCCATATAAAAAACTAGCCTTTAACGGGTGTACTTAAAAGTAACGATTTAGAGTCTATTAGGATTCATTTGCGAGTGAAACCAGGACTCGATTTTTCTCTGTAATTTTGGTGAATCCCTGATTTCATTAGCAAATTTGTCCGCGCGCGGGGATCGCTGGAAGCGGAAGACCAAAAGGGGAGTGGTGATACGCGGCGCTGCCACAGTTTTCGCGTTGCGGACCGAGCTTGCCCGTCACCTTCCAAAGCGGTTTTTCAGAAGCGGGTCGGGTGGGTCAGCAACCGCGGATACGCCAACGTGCCGGCCATGACGTGGGGCGCGGTTCGACAGGTTTGCGTGCAAGCCAATCGGTGTTCACGCCAAGCTGTTCGTAATCGCTCGCGCTTGGCGGAGCTATCCTGGCTGTCCTGGCATCGCCCAATTCCCTGATGTCTTTCGGGTAACGCGATACGGTAATAAAAGGCCAACGACCCGAACAACGCGCGAAGTTCTCGCCCCGCTGCGCGACCGCAGGTGAAGCAAAGCATGTATCCAGATTCGAAGTCGCGTTCCCAACAACTCTACGATCGTGCTTTGGCGAGCCTGCCCGGCGGCAATAGCCGCACCACCGTATTCATGAAGCCTTATCCGATCTATGCCGCGCGGTGAGGGTTGCAGGGTCTGGGATGTCGACGGCAATGAATATATCGACTGCATCAATAATTTTACCTCGCTGATCCATGGCCACGCGCACCCGTCGCTGGTGGAAGCGGCCGCGCACCAGCTTGCGCTTGGATCGGCGTTCGGGCTGCCGACCGAGTCCGAGATCGATCTCGCGGAACTGCTGGCGTCGCGATTGCCCTCGGTGGAGCAGGTGCGGTTCGCAAATTCGGGCACCGAGGCGGTCATGATGGCGCTGAAGGCCGCGCGCGCCTTTACCGGCCGTCCGAAAATCGCCAAATGCGAGGGCGCCTATCATGGCTCCTACGACTACGCCGAAGTGAGCCTTGATCCGACACCCGAGGCGTGGGGCCGCAATGCTCCGGTTTCGGTCGCCTACGCCAAGGGCACGCCGGAAAATGTGTTGTCCGATGTCGTGACCATCCCCTTCAACGATGCGGAAGCTGCCGTCAGCCTGATCCGCGAGCACGGCCCCGAGCTTGCCTGCGTGCTGGTCGATCCGATGCCGAACCGCGCCGGCCTTGCGCCCGCTGACAAGACCTATCTCGATGCGCTGCGCCAGGTCACCCGCGAGGTCGGCGCGCTGTTGATCTTCGATGAGGTCATCACGTTCCGCCTGGGCTATCGCGGCGCGCAAGGGTTGTGGAATATCGATCCTGATCTGACGACGCTGGGAAAGATCATCGGCGGCGGCTTTCCGGTGGGCGCGATCGCTGGCCACACGCAATTCATGGCGGTGTTCGATCCCCGGTCCGGCAAGCCGGCGCTGCCGCACGGCGGGACCTTTTCCGCCAATCCCGTGACCATGCGCGCGGGCCTTGCGGCGATGCAATTGCTCGACGAGCCGGCATTCGCACGTCTCGACGCCATCGGGGAGGCGGTCCGCACCGGCATAAACCAGGCCTTCCGCCGCAGTGGCGTACCGGGCGGCACCGTCGGGCTTGGGTCGTTGCTGAAAATCCATTTTGCCGATCGTCCGATCCGCGACTATCGATCGGCCTATCTGACCGAACAGGAGGCGCAGCGTCAGGTCGTCTTTAGTCGCGGGCTTCTCAATCGGGGCGTGCTGGCCGCGGGCTATGGATTGATGGCATTGTCGACGCCGATGACCGATGCCGATGTCGACGCGATCGTCGCGGCGGCGTCGGACGCGCTGGCGGAAGTAGCTGCCTCGGTCTGACCAACGTCACTTCATCAACGCGAAGTTTTCGCCAGCAGGAACGTATGTCCCCCAAGATCGATCCCATCACGCGATCCGTCGTTCAGCATCGTCTGAGCTCGATCGTGAAGGAAATGGGCGAAGCCATGCTTCGCACCTCCTATTCGCAGATCCTCAATTCCAGCCGCGATTTCTCGCTCGGCATCTGCGACACCAGCGGACGCCTGATCGCGCAAGCCGACCACATCCCGGTTCATGTCGGCGCGCTGCCCTGGGCGACGCTGGCCGTCGAAGCGCGCTTCAAGGAGGTCCGGCCGGGCGATGTTATTCTTCTCAACGATCCCTATCACGGCGGCAGTCATTTGCCGGACTTGACCGCGTTCGTGCCAATCTTCGATGGCGAACGTCGGTTGCTCTGGACCATCGTTCGCGCGCACCAGAGCGACATCGGTGGCGCCACGCATGGCGGCTATAATCCCGCCGCGACCGAGATTTTTCAGGAGGGACTGCGTGTTCCCCCGATCAAGCTCTACGAGGCGGGACGGCTGCGCGACGATCTGCTCGATCTGCTGGCGTTGAACATTCGCAACCCCAGGGAGTTTCGCGGCGATCTTGCGGCGATGGTCGGGGCGGCGCATCTGGGCGAGCGCCGGCTGTCGCGGCTGTTCGCGGAATTCGGCGCGCCCGTGGTCGAGGCGGCGGTCGAGACGATTCTTGACGCCGCTGAAGCGCAGACGCGGGCGGTGGTCTCGACATGGCAAGACGGCGTGTTCCACGGCGAGGCGTTTCTCGATGACGACGGTCACGGCCGTAGCGACATCAGGATCGCCGCAAAGGTCACGAAGACGGGCAGCGATATCGAGGTCGATCTGTCGGATTCCGATCCGCAGTCGACGAGTTTTGTCAATTCCTCGCATGCCAATATGCAGGCGGCGGTGGTGATGGCGTTCGCCTATCTGATCGACGCCGAAATCCCCAAAAATGCCGGCGCACTGCGGCCACTCAAGGTCGTTGCAAAGCAAGGCACCATCGTCTGGGCCGATCCGGGACGTCCGGTGACGCTCTGCACCAGCCATCCCTCGAACGAGATCGTGGAGGCCATCATCAAGGCGATGTCGGCGTCGTGTCCGGACCGCGCCATGGCGGGATGGAGCCGGCGCTTCCGGATTGCGATCCAAGGAGAAGATCCGCGCACCGGCCGGAATTTCATCTGGCACATGTTCCAGGCCCGCCCCGGCGGCGGCGCCTCGTCGGGCGGCGACGGCTGGTCGTCGATCGGCGAATGGCACACGGTCGGCGGCATCAAGTTCGGCAGCATCGAAGTCGCCGAGGTGCGGTTTCCCTTGCACTTCCGTCTCCACGAATTTCGTGCCGGCTCCGGTGGAGATGGCCAATTCCGCGGCGGTCTCGGTGTCGCGCTCGATCTGGTGTTGGAGACGGGGAAGCCAGCGCGTGCGAACACCGCGGGCGATGGCGTGCGTTACGGCCCGTGCGGAATGCTCGGCGGCGAAGACGGCGTGCCGCACGATTACCGCTTGATCTCGGCGGACCGCCCGCCGCGGGTGTTGCGCACCAAGGAAGTCGGCATCGAGATTCGCCCCAACGATTGCCTCGAAGTCCGTTCGTCCGGCGGCGGCGGCTGGGGGCCGCCGGCTCGGCGATCGCCGCAGGCCCGCCAGCGCGACCGTGAACAGGGCCTCACGCAAGACGTCGCTGCGACGGCGCGGGATTCCCAATGATGTTCACGATCGGGATCGACGTCGGCGGGACCTATACGGATCTGGTGGCCATCGATGAAAACGGAAAAACCGTTTTTGCGAAGTCTCCGTCTACACCATCCGATCAATCGGTCGGCGTCATGGCCGGGCTGGAAGAGCTGGCGCGACGATTGCAGCTGACGCGCGCGGAGATGCTTGGCCTGACCGACCGCGTGGTTCATGGAACCACGGTTGCGACCAACGCTCTGCTGGAGAAAAAAGGCGCTCATGTCGCGTTGCTCACCACCGAGGGCCATCGCGATGTCATAGAGATGCGCGAAGGCCTCAAAGACAACCGTTACGATTTGCGCTCGCCGCCGCCTGAACCGCTGGTACCGCGCGAGCGGCGTCTTGGCGTGAAGGAACGGCTCAAGGCCAACGGCGACATCTCAACGCCGCTCGACGACCGATCGCTCGACGACGCCGTCGCCGCGATCCGCCGCTCCGGCGCCACGTCGGTCGCGGTTTGCTTTCTGCATTCCTACCTCAACCCGGTGCATGAAATCGCCGCCGTGGAGCGCCTGACGCGCGAGCTGCCAGGCATCAGCATTTCCAGGTCGAGCGATGTGCTGCCGCAGATCAAGGAATATGAGCGGGTCTCGACCACGATCGTGAACGCCTATGTCGGGCCGCTGGTGCGGCACTATCTGACCAGTCTGGAGCAGCGTCTGGCGGAGGCAGGCTTCAAGGGCAACCTGTTCGTCATCCTGTCGCATGGCGGCATGGCGCCCGTCGAGGAAGCCTCGCGCCTTGCCGCGGGCACGGTGCTATCGGGACCGGCCGGCGGCGTTTCAGGCGCGCGGCGATGCGCCGATCTGCTCGGCATTCCCGATCTGGTGCCGTTCGACATGGGCGGTACCAGCACCGACATCTCGCTGATTTCGGAGGGTCGCGCGTCGCTGTCCGCGGACGGAATGCTCGCGGGGCAACGCATTGGCTTGCGCAGCCTCGACATCGCCAGCATCGCGGCCGGCGGCGGATCGATCGCCAGTATCGATGCCGGCGGCACGCTTCGCGTCGGTCCGGAAAGCGCGGGCTCGGTGCCGGGACCGGCCTGTTACGGCAATGGCGGCCTTGCTGCCACCGTCACCGACGCCAATGTCGTTCTCGGCTATCTCGACGTTGCCGCGTTCATGGGAGGACAGCGCCCGCTCGATTCGGCTGCCGCGGCAGTGGCGGTCGACCAGGTCGCGGCATCGCTGGGCCTGTCGCGGCTGCAAGCTGCCGCCGGCATCTACCGGATGATCAATCTGAAGATGGCCGATGGCATCAGGCTGATGACGTTGCGCCGCGGCGTCGATCCACGGCGGTTTGCGCTGTTGAGTTTTGGCGGCGCGGCGGGCCTGCATGCCGCCGAGGTCGCGCGCGAACTCGATATCAAGCGCATCATCGTGCCGACGGCCGCGTCGGTGTTGTCGGCTTGGGGCATGCTGACCAGCGATCTGCGCTACGAAGTGAGCCGGACGCATTATGGTGCCGGCGCGCGCATTTCGGCGGCCGAGGTGCGTGCGCTGTTTGCTCAACTGGAGCAACAGGCGGCCGGCCGGCTTCGCGCCTGGTTCGATGGCCCCATGACCATCGAACGCTCAGCGGAAATGCGCTACGGCGAGCAGATATTCGAGATTGACGTCGCGCTCGATCACCTCGACTGGGATGCAGCCTCACTCGTCGACGGAATCGAAGACCGCTTTCACCGCCGCCATGAAGAGCTTTACACCTATGCCTCGCGCGATCAGGAGGTTGTGTTCGTCAACGCGCGGGTTGCTGCGGTCGGCGAAGTGTCACGGCGCGGGGAGAAGGAGAAATCAGCGCCGTCCGCCGCAGCCTGCATACCGCGCGCGACGCGGCAGGCCTTCTTCGGCAGTTGGCGCGAGGTTCCGGTTTTTTCGCTCGATGACTTGCAACCAGGCCACTCCATCATAGGTCCTGGAATCATTGAGGCCGAAACCACCACGGTCGTCATCGGCGACGGCGACCGCGTAACCGTCAACGCACTGGGCTGGCTGGATATTGCGCTGGGATAATGGGAGCAGACCTTTGCCGTTCTGGACTTGCGAACAATGCGGTGCCCAGTTTCCCGAAAGCGGCGAGCCGCCGCTGTCGTGCCTTGTCTGCGAGGACGAGCGGCAGTTCGTGAACTGGAAAGGCCAGGCGTGGCTTACCCGCGAAGAGCTGACGAAACGTCACAGGCTTGTCTGGCGTGAAGATCTGGGCATTCCCGGAATCGGCGTCGAGCCCAGTTTCGCGATCGGGCAACGCGCGCTTCTGGTGCGGGAACCGGACGGCTGTGTGCTGTGGGATTGTGTTCCCTTGCTGACCAATGACGCGGTCGAATACGTCAGATCGCTTGGCGGCCTCAAGGCGATTGCTGTCTCGCATCCGCATTTTTATGGGGCCGTCGCCGATTGGAGCGACGCGTTTGGTGGCGCGCCGATTTATTTGCACGGCGACGATCGGCAATGGGTGACGCGGCCGCATCCGGCGATCGTGCCATGGTCTGGTGATAGCCATCAACTCTCCGATGACATTCGTCTCGTCCGCACCGGCGGGCATTTTGCCGGGGCCACCGTCCTGCACTGGCGCGCCGGGGCGGAAGGGCGAGGCGCGCTGCTGACCGGCGACGTCGCCATGGTGGCGATGGATCGCCGTTCTCTGAGCTTCATGTATAGTTTTCCGAACTACATTCCTTTGAATGCGACATCGGTTCAAGGCATCGCCCGTGCGATCGAGCCGCTGGCGTTCGATCGCATTTACGGCGCCTGGTGGGGCCGCAACATCGCAGCGGATGCCAAGGCTGCGTTCGAGGTGTCAGTTCGGCGATACCTCGCAGCTATTTCGGGCGCGCCGTAGCGGGAGTGATCTTGCTGCTGTCATGATATCGTGCTTAAGTTGCATTTATTGACCGTCGCAGCGCAGTTCAAATGTGAGGTCCCGATGTACACTTTATTTCGTACGACCCCTCTGCGGACATTGCTGGCGCTGCAAGCGCCAGCGCTCCTGATATCATTCGTGATAGCTGAGCTCGTCTACAAGTTTCATAGCTTCACGCTGGAAACGTTAGCGTTCCTTGCCACTTGGTTTGTGATCGATGCGTTAGCGACGACTATCCGGGGAATTTGGTTGAAGCAACGCAGCTCGGCGGCCGAGCGGGCGTGATCAGAACTGACGGATCGCAGGTTCGATTGTTGGGAGGTTTATGATGAGCGACGTTGGAGCCAGCAACGGAGCGCAGGCCAAACCCCAGCTTGACATGAGCAAGCTGAAGGTCGTTTCCGACGCGGTAGCAGTGGCAGTGAAGGGAGCTGCGGGGGCGCTCGCTTTCGCACCGCAGCCTACGGTCGGCGGCGTTGCTGCGCCGCCACCGGCTGCGAGAGCGACCAAGCCCGGTAAGGAGCGTTGGCCGGTGAAGACTGGCGTCGATGAAGACGTGGAGGAAGTCGGCAAGAATGCGGTCGCCGGCGCGAATGCCGACGGCATCGTCGATACGACCGTCGAGGAGCTCATCCAAATCCCGCGTCCCGCCGACATGAGCGATATCAATGGCTTACAAGCCGACTTTCAGGAGCGTCGCGCAAAGCCGTTCGAGGTCACGATCTGGCGGGTGACCGCTGACATCATTGCGATCAAGAAGGAGGCGGATGGCGATTTTCACATGGTTCTGCAGGGCGACAGCGGCGAGACCATGATCGCCGAAGCGCCGACAGCGCGTCCCCCGTTTGTTGGCAACGATAGTCCGTGGTTCGATGCCATGAAGGAAGTACGTCGTCGCATCGCGGACCAGTTCGGCCCATCTTTCGCTGGGTTGCCGTTTCAGCCGATGAATGCGAAATTCTTGATGCCTGCGCCCCCGGGGGCTCCCGGGGTGCCTGCCGTTCCGTTGGCTCCTCCGGCCGCGGCGCCGGGCGCTGCTGAGACGGACATCTTTGATCTCGCTCCCCCGTTCAAGGCTAAGGTGCCTCAGACTCGCGCCGTTGTCGTTGGCGTCGGATTTTTCGACCGTGTTCATGGTCAAATGGGTGTAGCTTTGGAAAACGGAGCCGAGTTGCACGCGATACTAAGCATCGAGTTCCCCTGATCCGATCATCCGGAGTGAGCTCGCCGAGCCGACGGCGGCAAGAGAAGATCGATGACGCGCAATTTCCCGGGAGGTGTGACCGATCTTCGGGGGGAGCGTTGCTTTGTCGAGACGGCGCCTGATGAATTGACTGCGGTTGAACTCAAGACGGGTCAAATTTGCTGGCGAACGACCGGCCTGGGACGGCCGGTTGCCGCGACAGCCTCCCGACTTCTGACTATCGCTCGCGACACCCAAGACTTTCAGATGCGGATCATCGACGCGCATTCGGGAAATCAGACCGCCAGCGTGGCGCTGCCGATGATTCCAGCGCACGGGGCATCAGACTTGGAAGGGTTGCGGATAGAAGCGTTCGAGATCGGCCGCAGGCTCAAGCTAATCTGGCACTCGCACTCTCATTATCGCGGCGGCGCGGCGCCGAACCCAGCCGCAGTCAGCGCGCCGGGAGCATCGGGTAGTTTCTTCTTGGATCTCGATAGCGCAGCGATCGAGATCGACACAGCTCCGCCTGCTACCGAACTGGAGGCGGCAAATGGCACCGACCTCGGACCGCATGCCGAGCCGGCCGCTGACGTGCTCGGAATCAAGCGAATGGGCGACCGCCTTTACTCGCTGAAAACGGAGCAGCGGGCGCCCAACATGTTGCTCAAGCTGGAAGCCAAAGACGCACTTAGCGGGAACATCCAGTGGGAGACAGACCTTTCACAGATCGACGCCGCACCGCCGGAGCCGCAGCGGGAATAACAGGGCCAGCCTGGAGGGAGTCGCCATGCCCGATGAATTCGAACGTCTGGCCAAGAAACTCAAGCGATCGGTGGACGAGGTGCGTGTGTTTCGGCAACGCGGATTCACCGGCAAGTCGATCGAGGCACTGCAAGATCAGGATTTGCAGAACGCAATGCGGCGGCTGGAATATCCCGACATGCCTCGTGCGCGGCGTGCCTTTCGGGTGGCGCAAGGCCGCAACGATGACGGACAGATCCCCCGGCAAGCGCTCGCTCACGCGCTACGCGAACTCGACGGGTTGCGTTTTCGTGCGCGCCAGACATCGGTTGCCGGAATGCCGACCGGAGGAATCGTTCAGCCGTCCGATCTCGCGATCGTTCCGCCGGTTGCCAATTTGGGCGCACGGCGCTGGGAGGCGCTGGGCCCGGGCAATGTAGGCGGTCGCACCCGTTCCATCCTTTTCCACCCGACCAACCACGATACAATCTGGGTTGCCAGTGCGGGCGGCGGGGTTTGGCGCTCCGATGATGCGGGGATGGCATGGACCCCTGCCGACGATTTCATGGCCAATCTCGCCATCACAAGCCTAGTCATGGATCCGCGCAACGCCGACATCATCTATGCGGGAACAGGCGAGGGGTTTGGCGGGGTCGAGGGCACAACGCGCGGAGGCGGCATCTTCCGCACGGTCGATGGCAACCAATGGGCACAAATTCCGTCGACATCGGCGGATCAATTCCGCACGGTTAATCGCCTGGCAATCAGCGCCGATGGTGCAGTGCTCCTCGCGGCTACCAGTCAGGGGATTTGGCGCAGCGAAGATCCGCAACGAACGCTCTGGACTATGGTTCTCCCCGACGCCACAGGAGACGTCAAATTCCATCCGGGCGATCCGCGTCATGCAGTGGCTGGAAGCCTCGGGGTGATCGGCTCCAGCGGCGCGGCCTGGTGTTCCACGGACGGCGGCGCGACATGGACCAAAGCGGAACATGCCGACCCGTGGAGCGGCCGAGTGGAGCTGTGCTACGCGCGGGCCAAGCCTGACACCGTCTATGCGTCAGTCGAGATACGCAATGGTGAGATTTGGCGTTCGCTGGATGGCGGCATGACGTTTGCGCGGCGCAGGTCGCTCAACAACGAGAACCAGCCGTCATTCTTCCTGGGCGATCAGGGTTGGTACGGCAATGTGATCTGGGCTGGGGATGCCAACGATGCCGATTTGGTTCTCGTTGGCGGCGTCAATTTGTGGCGGAGCACCGACGGAGGTGACACCCTGGTCGATATCAGCACCTGGCAGAGCGACGCGTCTGCGCATGCCGACCAGCATGCGATCGTATCCCACCCGGCCTACGATGGCGTCCAAAACACCACCGTCCTGTTCGGGAACGATGGCGGCATCTATCGGGCGAAGAACGTCAAAACCGTGGGCAACAATGCGAAACCTCCGAAGGTCGCGGGTTGGGAGAAGCTCAGCAACGGTTACGGGGTTACCCAGTTCTACAGCGCGAGTTCGCACGCAGGCGATGGAGTGATAGCCGGCGGTGCGCAGGATAACGGCTCGCTGCTCCACCATACCGGCAACGGCAATACGGATTGGGCCCGCTTCTTCGGGGGGGATGGCGGATACTGCGCGATCGATCCGACCAATTCCGACATCGTCTACGGCGAATATGTATTCCTGAACATTCACCGGGTCACCGACGGAGGACGCACGCCCGACATCCTCGGCGATCGCTATATTTCCGGACAAGTGTGGAACCCCGCGCAGAGAAAATGGGTGTTCAAGCCGAAGCCGTTCCAGATACCGGACGCCCGGGGCGACCGTAATGCCCTGTTCATCGCCCCATTTGTGCTGGACCCCAATAATCCCAACCGGATCTTGGCGGGTGGTCTATCGTTATGGCGGACAGACGACGCCCGTACCGCGAATACGCCGACGACTGGGCCACGCTGGGCAGAGATTAAAAAGCCGGCGAACAATATGAGCCCTATCAGCGCAATCGCGATCACGAACGGAAACCCGGACCGCGTCTGGATCGGTCACAAGAGCGGTGAAGTCTGGCGGAGCGTAAATGCAACGGCAAGCGCACCGGATTGGTCGCCGGTCAGCATCCAACCGCCATCGGCGGCGCCAATCCGCCGCTTTTGTCAGTGCATCCTCGTTTCGTCGCATGATCCAGACGTCGTGCTCATTGGATTTGGCGGCTTCACCCGAGAAAATCTATGGTTGACCAGGGATGGCGGCACTTCGTGGACAAGTCTCGGCGGAGGTCTGCCTGCCGCACCGGTTCGCGCAATGGCGATCCACCCGCGACAACCGGATTGGTTTTACGCGGGCACCGAGGTCGGAATTTTTGGTAGCGAGGACCGCGGTCAAACCTGGTCGCCGACCAACGAAGGGCCAGCGAACGTCTCAGTCGAAGACCTGTGCTGGATGGGCGAGGTGTTGGTTTGCGCGACCTATGGAAGAGGCATGTTTAGCATCGACCTCGCGCAAGCGCCGGCTGCCGGCCAACCCGGGGCCGGAGCAATCAGCTGATCCATATCTGGAGACGAACCCGCCAAGCTCGAAAGCCCAGAGGTAACAGGTTCAAAAGCCGGCCCGGCAGCGCGCGCAGAAGTGCGCGTTCATCGTGCTGCACACGTAGCCATAGAGATTATCCGGCGCTATCTTGTGGGCCTCGGCGGAAGCCGCGACCTTCATCGATGTCAGGCCGCATCGGGGCAGCTAACTTGCGATCAAGGATGCTATCGCTATATCGGATTTTTCTCGCTTTCCGTTCCCTCCGTTCCCGCCCCGCCTTCAAGCGAGCCCGACCATGACCACCACCACCGACACCGCCCCCGTATCCCAGCCGTTCCAGGCCGAGGTGGCCGAACTGCTGCACCTTATGGTGCATTCGGTCTATTCGGAAACCGATATTTTCCTGCGCGAGCTGATCTCGAACGGCTCTGACGCCTGCGACAAGCTGCGCTACGAGGCGATCGCGGCGCCCGACCTGATCGCCGACGGTGCGCCGCCCAAAATCCGCATCGCGCCCGACAAGAAGGCGGATACGCTTAGCGTGATCGACAGCGGCATCGGGATGGATCGGCAGGAGCTGATCGACAATCTCGGCACCATTGCGCGTTCCGGCACCAAATCCTTTCTGTCGCGGCTGACCGAGGCCAAGGACGGCGCCGGCCTGATCGGCCAGTTCGGAGTCGGTTTTTATTCGGCCTTCATGGTCGCCGACCGCATCGTCGTCACCAGCCGCCGCGCCGGAACGGACGAGGTCTGGACCTGGTCTTCGTCAGGCGGCAGCGGATTTGAAATTGCGCCGGCCAGCGATGAGGATGCCAAACGCATCACGCGCGGGACGGAGATCGTCCTGCATCTGAAAAAGGACGCGGCAAAATATCTGGAGACCCACGAGATCGAGCGCATCGTCGGCGCCTATTCCGACAATATCCAGTTTCCGATCGAACTTCAGCCGGAAGAGGGCGAACCGCGCCAGATCAATTCGGCGAGCGCGCTGTGGCAGCGGCCGAAATCGGAGCTGACGCCGGAAGATTACAAGCAGGCCTACAAGTCGATCGCCGGCGCCTTCGATGATCCCGCGATGACGCTGCATTATCGCGCCGAAGGGCGTCAGTCCTACGCCGTGTTGCTGTTCGCGCCCTCGACAAAGCCGTTCGATCTGTTCGAACCGTCGCGCAAGGGCAAGGTAAAACTCTATGTGCGACGGGTGTTCATCACCGACGATGCCGACCTGCTGCCGTCCTATCTGCGCTTCATTCGCGGTGTGGTCGACAGCGAAGATCTTCCGCTCAATATTTCCAGGGAGATGCTGCAGAACAATCCGCAGCTGGCGCAAATCCGCAAGGCCGTGACCGGCCGCGTGATCACCGAGCTGGAAAGCCTGAGCGAGAAAGAGCCCGAGAATTTCGCGGGGATATGGGACGCGTTCGGTCCCGTGATCAAGGAAGGCCTCTATGAGGATTATGAGCGGCGCGAGAAATTGCTGGCGTTGTCGCGCTTCACCACGACCGCAGGCGAGAAACGCTCGCTGAAGCAATATATCGCGGATCTGAAACCCAATCAGACCGAGGTCTACTTGCTGGCAGGCGACAGCATTGAGCGGCTGAAATCCAATCCCAAGCTGGAGCAGGCGACGGCCCGCGGCATCGAAGTCCTGCTGCTGACCGATCCGGTTGATGCGTTCTGGACCTCGGCGCCATTCGATTTCGAAGGCAAGCCGCTGAAGTCGCTCAGCCAGGGCGACATCGACTTTGGCCTGATCCCGCGTATCGACGACAGCACGCAGGAGACCGAAGCGGACACCGACGAGGCCTCGATCATCGCTGCGATCAAGGCCACCCTCGGTGACCGCGTTTTCGATGTGCGGGCCTCGCAGCGGCTGACCACCAGCGCGTCATGTCTGGTTGCCGGCAGCCATGGCCCGGATCGGGAGCTGGAGCGATTGCTGGCACGGCAAAATCGCGCCGCCGGCACCAAGCCGATCCTCGAAATCAACATGCGCCATCCCCTGGTCGCGGCGATTTCCGGCGCCAACGACTCCGCGGCGGATTTATCGTTTCTGCTGCTGGAGCAGGCGCAAATCCTCGACGGTGAACTGCCGGAAGACCCCGCCGCGTTTGCCAACCGGCTCAATCAGCTGGTGCTGCGCGGGGTGGGCAAGCAGCCCGGCTAGCCATGTGGTCACAGGGGTGTGGATCGAATTGGCGCAACCAGGATCGAATAAGCTTGGCCATGGGGCCATCCACCCTGCAGCGGCGATGACCCAACGGTTCCATATTGCGATCGCGGGCGTTCGATTGCGCCGGTCTCGGACAGGATACCGGTAACCGGGTAAGCTAGTTAGCCTTCGGTTAGGGAAGTCAGGGAAGTTCAAGGCAATCGTTAGTCATTGTTAGTGTTGGTGCTTTGAAGTGGGAGGTCAGGTTTTCAGTTTTTGCTTGGCCTCCACAATGCATGTTCATTTCATCACCGACGACCCCACGAAGATACCGGCCATTCGTGCGATGCTGGAGCCGCGATATCATGTTGCTCCGTGGCTGCTGGGAAGCGGCGACACGCAAACCGACTCAAGCGGCGTCCTCATGGTCGACGCCGACCTCCGTCAAATTCATCGTGTCGAGCAGATCCAGCTTGTCTTGCAGGAACTGAGTTGCATTCGTGAAAAGCTGTTTGTCGTTCACAACCAGGTTCGCTCCATGGTGGCGCAGGCCTATGCACTCGGAGCGACCGCCGTCGTTTCGCGTCCAAAGGAAATCATCTTCAAGCTGGCGCAGATCGAAATCGCCGAGAAGGCAGCACAAAGCGGCATCGCCATTGCCTCGCCCGAGATCACAGAGAGCACGGCGGCCTTCGCGTCGATGTTTTCGGCGGTACGGGCTGGCAAACAAATAAACCTGTCAGATGCCGAGCGCGCCACTTTACAAATCATCGATAGCATCGCGCAAAAAGGGCTCGCCGCCTGGCTTGACGACGTACGCCGCTATCACGAAGGAACCTTCCAGCATTGTCTGCTGGTCACGGGAGTGGCAGTCGGCTTTGCGTTGGAAATCGGGTTCTCCGATCTGGATGTAAAGCGATTAGGAATAGCGGCAACCCTCCATGACATCGGAAAAGCCCATATTCCCTTGTTGATTCTCGACAAGCCCGACCGCCTTGATCCAGGCGAAGAAGAGATCATGCGAAGCCATCCGGTGATCGGATATGAATTGTTGAAGGATATCGAAGACATTACCCCCGAGATTCTTGACGGCGTGAGACACCACCACGAATATCTGGACGGTTCCGGTTATCCCGACGGGCTGACGGCGCCGGACATTTCCGACCTCGTAAGATTGCTGACGATCTCCGATATTTTCGCCGCTCTCATCGAGTCGAGGCCGTACCGACCGGCAATGCCCCGTCAAAACGCCTACAAGATCCTGTGCGGCATGGACGGTAAGCTGGAACGACCACTTGTGAAGGCGTTCCGGAACGTAGCGCTTGTGGTCTGAAGCAAACCGGCAAAGCGAGATGGATGCTTAGTGCGCCGTTGAGCGCGCAAGGACGATGATGCCGTTCGCAGGAATCGTAACGGCGGCTGTCGCCGAGAAGCCATCCAGCGGCTGGCCCCAGGAACGAACCCGCCCGCCATTGCCGACCGGCGCGGCATTTGGAAAGCTGTCGTACACATCGCTGTTGAGCAGTTCCAGCCAGTCCCCGGCAAACGGCAGTCCGATCGCATAATCCTGCTTCGGTTGCTCGGCGAGATTGGCTATCACCACCACATCGCGGCCTTCGCCTTCGATCCATCTGTGCAGGACGATCACCCGGTCGAAATTCCGGGCGCGCGATACCCGGGCGCTGCTTCCGCGCAGCGCGGGCTGCGAGCGGCGAAGCTTGATCATGTCGGCGGCGAACTTCAGAAAATCGCGCCTCGCCGAACCGGCGCCGTCCAGCGCTTCCCACGAGATGAGGCCATCGGCCAGCCGGTTGTCGTTCCAGTTGTTATCCTCGAGGAATTCCTGGCCCATGAACAATGCGGGAATTCCGGGCGCGGCAAGCAACAGGCCGGTTGCCGTCCTGCTTCGGCTGCGGGCGTACCAGGACGTTCGGTCCGACGAGTCCGCGAGCATGGCGACCCGCGCGGCATCCGAATGGGGCGCGAAAGTCACGTCCTGATTTTCGAGGCATTGCACGAGACGCCAGCCCCCGGGAATGGCAGCCGGCACCACAAGGGCGTTCGCCACCGCGGAAAGATCCAGTGCCGCCGATGCACCAGCCGATGCCTGCCTGAGAAGATCACGCAGAGCATCCCGCAGACGGTCGCCAAGCTCGGCGTCGAAGCCGAGCCCCTCGGGACGCGGATGAAGCGCGCTGGCGCGATCCTCGTTCCAGTACTCGGCAATCTGGATCGCCGCGGGATTGGTCGCGCGTATCGTGTCCGTCAGGTGCTGGCAGAAGCGCCTGCCGCCCTCGTTCTCGATCACCCGCACCTCATCGTAGCGAATTCCATCGATCCGGTACTCGGTCAAAAAGAAGCGCGCATTGTCGATGAGAAACTGCGATACCCAATCATTCCAATAGGCGAAGATTTGACCGCCTGCCCAGCCGTGATCCGTGAAGAAAAGACTGTTGTTCTGGTTGTCCGGACGCTGCCGGTCGTAAAACCACATACTGCGATCGTCGAAGCCACCCCCGGCATGGTTGTAGACCAGATCGAAAATCACGGCGATCCCGTGCAGATGGCAGAGGTCGACGAGGCATTTCAACTGATCGGCGCCGTACGCAAGCTCGGCAGCTGCGAGCGGCTGCTTGCCGAAGCGTTCGAGCCGTCGGTTGATGCTCGCAAGCCGCCAGCCGAGTTGCTCGGGGGAAACAGAATATGCGCCCTCGGGAGAAAAATAGTCGACGCCATTATAGCCCATGCTGAATGCGGTTTCGAATTCCTGGATCGGCAGCAACTGAATGGCGTTCACGCCGAGACTTTGCAGGTGCTCCAGTTTTTCGATGACGTCCAGGAACGTGCCACCACGCAGCTTGCGGACATCGCGGCCGGTCTCGTCCTGCGCCCACCAGGTGCCGACGTGCAGTTGATAGATGATGAGATCGTTGAACCGCGGGGACTGCCAGCCTTCAGCGCGCCACGAATAGCTTTCGGGAGTGCGAACGACGCAGTGGCTGTCCGGAAAGGCCGGCGACAGCGTGAGCTCGCGCGCGTAAGGATCCCGCTTCCATCCGGCGCCGACACCCTCGACGAAAAACATGTAGGGGTCGCCGTCACCCACTCCGGCCAGAAAGCCGCCCCAGCTGCCGTCACCCAGCGCTGCCAAATTATCTTCCGGAGCCGGCCGCCAGGACGGTTCGTTGATCACGGCAAGTGCGCTGCCCGCGACCACGGAAACCGTCTTTGCGTTCGGCGCCCAGGTCCGAAAGTCCGTCCCATCGGACCGCACCGTGGCCCCCATGGCGCTGTTCTTGTTCACTCTGCCCAAATCGACTGCCATATGCGCGCCCGGTTGGTTATGCAGAAGTCGCTGCTCTCAATAGTTTTGGGATAGGCGGCAAAATGCAAGGGCTGACCGGCGAAGTCTATTCGATCGGCGCCCAGGCTTGAACCCGATTACAGCGCCGGCCGTATCTGGTAGACGATTTCGGAAATGGGGTAATTCCACGGAAATGACCACGCCCAGCGGCAGCGACACGTTTTACGGCAGAATTCCGGTCTTTCGCGGCTTTTCCAGCCTGATGGACCCGGCGCTGTATTCGGCGTTGCCGGATGACTGGAGCATCGGCGTCGCCGATATCGTGGAATCGACCAAGGCGATCGCGGAGGCGCGTTACAAGGCGGTCAACATGGCTGGCGCGTCCGTGATCGCGGCGGTCGCCAACGCGCTGGAGGGACGCGAGTTTCCGTTCGTGTTCGGCGGCGACGGCGCAAGCTTTGCGGTATCGCCCGACGATCTCGCACGCACCCGCGACGCGCTGGCGGCGACCGCAATCTGGGTCGAGGAGAGCCTCAACCTCATGATGCGGGTTGCGCTGGTTCCGGTCGCAGCGGTTCGGGCACAGGGTTTTGACGTCCGCGTCGCCCGCTTCGGGCCGTCGCCGAATTTGTCCTACGCGATGTTTTCCGGCGGCGGCCTCGGCTGGGCGGAAACCGCGATGAAACGCGGCGAGTTCGCGGTGCCGGCGGCGGCGCCAGGGACGCAGCCCGATCTGACCGGGCTGTCGTGCCGGTTTGAGGAAATTCCATCCGTGCGCGGTCTCATCCTCTCGGTGCTGGTGGTGCCGGCGCGCGGCGCCGATCCGCCGGCCTTTCGCAAACTGATCGAAGACGTTATCACGCTGGTCGAGCGCAGCCCGGATGCAGGCCGGCCGGTGCCGCCGGGCGGGCCGCCGCTGCGATGGCCGCCGGCCGGCGCCGATTTCGAAGCGCGCGCCGCGCGCGGCGGATCGCTGTTGAAGCGGCGCGCGGCTGTCCTCACGTTTACGCTGTTCGCCTATCTCATCATGCGCTTCGGCATCAGTGTCGGCGGCTTCGTCCCGAAAACCTATGTGCGGCAGGTGGTGGAGAATTCCGACTTCCGCAAATATGATGACGGATTGCGCATGATCCTGGACTGCTCATCGGAACTGGAGGCCGCACTGACACGGCGCCTCACTCTCGCTGCTTCCGCAGGGGTCGTGCGATATGGCCTGCACCGTCAGGACGCGGCGATGATGACCTGCTTTACGCCTTCGGCGCTGCGCAGCGATCACGTGCATTTCATCGACGGCGCACGTGGCGGCTATGCCTCGGCGGCGACGGCGCTGAAGGCGATGGCGGCTTGATGCGACCGATGGCTCCTCATGGTGAGGAGCGCGAAGCGCGTCTCAAACCATGAGGAGACGTGCCTAGCTCCATCCTTCGCGACGCGGCGAAGACGCCGCTCCTCCAGCGATGAGCGCAATTGCGCTCACCCGGGGATGAGGAAAAGACCAGGCGTCATTTCCGTAGCTGCTCAGCGCGCGGATCGGGTCCAGTTTTCGCCGCCGCAGAGCGAGCCGCCCACGCAGCCTTCGACCTTCAACGCGTCCGGACCCAACACCGAAATGTTGCTGGCATAGCTGTTGCCGTCATCGGCGTTGTAAATTGGACCAGACCATTTGTTCGGGCCGTTGGGCCGCATGCCGCTGAATAGCGCAAGCCCAATTATTGGGCGTTTGGCCAAGGTTGGATTGGGATTCTTGTCATCGATCTGCGGTTTTCCGGTTGCCGGATTGATCGGGTCCTTGAGCCAGACCACGACCCCGCAAATTCCGCCGCCGCATTTGCTGACACGGACTTTGGCGTCGCCCGCCTGCGTCAGCCAGATTCCGCTCGGGTCAGGACCGGCTTGCGCTTTTGCGGGCGTCACGCCAAGCAACGCCGCGAAAATTGCAATGATGAAGATTAGTCTGCAAGCCATAAATCTCTCCCCGAGAAGCAGGTCTGCATAGCAACAAATCGAATTTGCGCAATGCCATATCCGCCACTCACGAAGATCATTTGTCCCAGCGCGTCAGGCGAATCGACAAGGCGGTGCCACGGCCGAACACGAGCAATCCGGGCCACCCGCCACCTGCGGCCTGCGCATGGTCACCAGGGCTGGCCGCACAGGTCGATCACGCCACCCAGCGGCGCGCGTTTGAGTTTGTAGACATATGGCGCGGTGGCCTGGAAGCGAATCCGTCCCTCCGGCTGATCGCAATAGATTTCGCCGTCGAACGGCTTCCAGCCGCGGCCGACGTAAAACGGCGCGTTGTGCGGTTCGCAAAACAGCAGCGCGAAATCCGTGGCGCCTTCATCCTTCAAGGTCTGGATGGCGGCATTGAGCGCAACACTGGCGTAGCCGCGGCGCCGGCTGTCCTCGCGGGTCAAGACGCCGCCGATGCCGCCGGCCCGCATCTTGCGACCATTCCATGTGATCTCGCGGCGCTGGATACCGACATGGCTGACGACGCCTTCCGGGTCAGCCCGAACCAGCACCCGCCACTCCGGACAGGCAAAAGCAAAGCGGCCCCAGGGCAGCTTCGCGACGACGTCGGGCGGCCAGACCGCCTTGAACAGCGGCTCTACCAGAGGCCAGGATGCGTCCCCGTTCAAAACGTCGATCTCGATGCTCATTTCACTTCCGCCTGTTGCGCGCAACGCTGTCCAGCGTGGCCTGACCGCCGCCAAATTGCTGTGTTTAAGCCCCACGGAACCTTCTATAAGGGTTCTCGTTAAACCACGTCTCCCACCAGTGCGGACATCATCCCATGACCTTCACGCTTCCCACCCTTCCTTACGCCTATGACGCGCTTGCGCCCCATATGTCCAAGGAAACCTTGGAATATCACCACGACAAGCATCACCAGGCCTATGTGACCAACGGCAACAATCTGCTGAAAGGCACCGAATTCGAGGGCAAGTCTCTCGAGGAGATCGTCAAGGGCTCGTTCGGCAAGAATGCGCCGCTGTTCAACAACGCCGGCCAGCATTACAACCATCTGCATTTCTGGAACTGGATGAAGCCCAATGGCGGCGGCGCCAAATTGCCCGGCCGCCTGGAAAAGAAGATCACCGAGGACCTCGGCGGCCTTGAGAAATTCAAGACCGATTTCGCCGCCGCCGGCGTCGGCCAGTTCGGCTCGGGCTGGGCATGGCTGTCGGTGAAGAACGGCAAGCTCGAAATCTCCAAGACCGCCAATGGCGAAAACCCGTTGGTGCATGGCGCCACGCCGATCCTCGGCGTCGACGTCTGGGAGCACTCCTATTACATCGATTATCGCAATCGCCGCCCGGATTATCTGAAGGCGTTTGTCGATCATCTGGTGAACTGGGAGTATGTCGACGAGCTGTTCTCGAAGGTGGCCTGATTTCTAAGAGAAACGGCACCTATGGCAAAACTCGTCATGGCCGGCACAAGCCCGGCCATGACGAAAAAACGAACTAACGAATCCTCGGGCGGTAGCATCCAGCTGCCGCCCTTTCGTTTGCGCTGGGTTTTCCGATCCTTGCGGGCATCGCGAGCTTGCGGCAATACCTGTGTCAGCTAGGTCATATTCCGTCACTGCGGGGAAAAGCTAAGGATGAACTATCTCCTGGTCTTTATCGGTGGCGGTCTTGGTGCGTCGCTGCGTCATGCCATCAACATGATATGCGCGCGCGGCCTCGGCACGGCGTTTCCCTACGGGACCTTCATCATCAACATCACCGGCTCGACCGTCATGGGCCTGATCGCGGGCTATCTCGCGTTCAAGGGCGAAGCGTCGCAGCCCTGGCGCCTGTTCCTGATGACCGGCATTCTCGGCGGCTACACCACATTCTCGGCGTTCTCGCTCGATACAGCCTTGCTCTACGAGCGCGGCGAGATCGGGCTTGCACTGTTCTACGTGCTGGGGTCGGTGGTATTTTCGATCGCCGGCCTGTTCGCCGGGCTCGCGCTGGTTCGCCATCTGGCGTGAACCCTTCGCCTTCCTCGGCCTTCGTTGGCCCTCTGCTTGGCGATCCCGCATGGGCCTCCATGAGGCACGCATGGGTCCTGTCACTCTTCCATTTGCTTCGCTGCGCGCGCGAGACTAAGCAGGTCCAGCCCCATCACGCGCCAGACCGAATCCATTGCCAGAACTGCCTCTGAAAGACCCGGCGCCCGCCGACGACGCCACCGACGAGCCGCGTCCCGGACGTATCCGCAAGCCGATCGGCTGGTCGATGATCGTGATTGCGGTGCTGGTCGCGGTCAGCGCCACGCTGGTCTGGCGCCGCGACGGCATCGACGGCGTGCTGCAAATTCTGACCCACGACCTTGCGCTGTTCGGCGGCATTCTGCCGCGCGTGCTGGCGGGATGCCTGCTTGGCGCATTCATCGCGGAGATCTTGCCGCACGAGAAGGTGTCGCGCTCGCTGGGGCCGAATTCCGGGCTGAAGGGATTGCTGATCGGAACCGCGTTCGGGGCGATCCTGCCGGGCGGGCCGTTCACGGCCTATCCGGTGGCAAGCGCGCTGCTCACGGTCGGCGCCGATTTCGGCGCCACCATCGCCATGGTCGTGAGCTGGACATTGATCGGCTATGGCCGGGCGATTGCCTGGGAATTGCCGATCATGGGGACCGACTTCACGCTGTGGCGCATCGTGATCTCGCTGCCGCTGCCGGTTCTGGCCGGCGCGCTTGGCCGTTTCGTCTATGTCCGCATGTATCCGAAGGCCGCGCCGTGAGCGCGCTGATCATCGACATCATCCTGTGGGCCTCGGTCGCGGCGGTTGGGTTTATCGCCTGGCAACGTGGCCGGCTCATTCTGACGACGGCGGTGCGCGAAGGCTCCATGGACTTCATCAACATCGTGCCGCGGATCGCGCTCGGCGTGATCGGCTCGGGCTATATCGCCGCCGTCATTCCCCAGGAAGTCATCACCGGCTGGCTCGGCCCGGACTCGGGCTGGCTCGGCGTCCTCACCGCCGTGATTGCGGGCGCAGCAACCCCGGGCGGGCCGGTGGTCGGCTTTTCGCTTGGCGCGGTGGCATTGAAGGCCGGCGGCGGCCCGCCCCAGGTCATCGCCTATGTGATCGCGTGGGCGCTGTTTGCGTTCCAGCGGCTGCTGCTGTGGGAGATTCCGTTCATGCCAGCGCGGTTTGTCTGGTTTCGGGCCGCCGTGTCGCTGCCGTTCCCGTTTCTGGCGGCAGCCATCGCGATAGCGATCGGCAGGCCGTAAGGGCTCGGCTGACCGACGGCGAGGCTTCCTAAAAAGTGCTGAAACCACTATGTTTCGGGTATGACCATGCTCGAACAGGCCGTTGAAGCCGTGTCCACTTTGCCCGACGACACGCAGGACGAACTTGCGCGGATTCTCTTGCAACTCGCGGGCGTCGAGCAACCGTCCTATGAGCTCTCGCCCGAAGAAGCAGCTGACATAGACGCCTCGCTGGCCGAGGCCGAGCGCGGCGAGTTCGCGACGGACGAAGAAGTGGCCGCCATTTGGGCGAAGCAAGGGCGGTGAACCCTTTAACTCCCCCGCAATTTTTGGGAAACGGCAATGAGCCGACTTGGTTGCATCATCGCGCTGCTTGCACTTCTGCCTTGCCCAGCCTCGGCCGATACCGCACTGCCGGGCCTAGTCCAGGAAAACCTGCTGCTACCGATCACGCTTCCCAATGGAAGCCAGGTAAAACTTGAGGCCATGGTCATCCGCCCCGATCGGCCCGAGCGCTTTCCGCTGGTCGTGTTGGTTCACGGCACGCCTCGTGCCATTGGTGAAACCCTTCGTACCGCGATGGCTCACCAACCGCCGGCCGAGCTCGTCAGTCCCGCAGTGGCATTTGCGCAGCGTGGTTACGCGGCCGTGTCTATCATGCGCCGTGGCTTTGGTCGTTCGGAGGGACAGTTTGCCGAAAGTCTCTCTGGCACGTGCAACGATCGGGATTATCTTGCTGTCGGGCTGATAGCGGCTGAGGACGTCACCGGCGCTGTCGCCACGCTTCGCGGTGAACCTTGGGTAGACCCCGATCGGGTCCTGCTGCTAGGTCATTCGACTGGTGGTTTTGCGGTGACGGCCGCGGCGGCGAACAATCCTCCCGGCGTCGTCGGCATTCTGGATTTCGCAGGCGGCCACGGATCCGCCGGTCCTGATCGGGTTTGCAGCCCGGATCGTTTGGTGGAGGACGCCGGTATCTTTGGCCGCACCGCACGAGTTCCTGCGCTGTGGATTTATTCGGAGAACGACCATTACATTCCGGCGGCTTTGGGTCGCCGCATGTTCGAAGCCTATGTCGCTTCCGGCGCACCGGCGCAATTGCAGATCCTGCCGCCATTCGGCGTTGAGGGCCATGCCGAGGTGGCGGTGGGCCCAGTCGAATTATGGTGGCCTTCCGTTGAAAGCTTTCTGAGTGGATTGCACCTGCCAACGTCGGTGATGGTCGAATTGCCGGCATTGGCCTCGATTCCAGCGCCCAATCCGCTCAACGCGGCATGCACGATGTATTTCAATCATTACGTGGTAGCGCGCACCGACGCCAAAGCGTTTGCATGGAATGCCGAGGGCCATTGTTCATTGGTCATCGACCACACCGTCGACGAAGCCAAGGAAGAAGCGATGCGCCGATGCGTAGAAGCGTGGAAAGAATGCTCACTCTACGCCGTGGGACAGGCGCGGATGCATGGGTCTACGCCGTAACCGAACCGGATCCCGAGTATCGGTGACGCCCGCACTGCGTGGTTTTGTAGACAGACGTTATGTTATAATATAACATTTTTCCATGGTTCCTTCTCACCCCCACAGCCACGGCCATGATCATGGCCACGTCCATGTTCACAGCCACGGGTCGGCGACGCCGCATCCGGCGCAAGCCGCACCGTGGTCGATCCTGCGCATGACCGTCGTCTCCCGGCTCGGCGCGGCGCTCGCGGTCAGCGCCGGTTTGTGGGCCGTGGTGTGGCTTTCGATGAGGTGAGCATGACCGCGCCATTGCAATTCCGGGACGTCACGCTGGGCTATGATCGGCATCCGGCGGTGCACCACCTCAACGGCGAGGTCGCTTCCGGCGCCTTGCTCGCGATCGTCGGTCCGAACGGCGCCGGCAAGTCGACGCTGTTTCGCGGCATCGCCGGCATCCTCAAGCCGCTGGCGGGGTCGATCCTGACAGGCGGTCTCGATCTCCGGGATATCGCCTATCTGCCGCAGACGGTGGATATCGACCGCAGCTTTCCCATTTCGGTGTTCGATCTGGTCGGCACTGGGTTGTGGCGCTCCACCGGATTTTTCGGCGGCATGGGCAAACCAGCCCGAGACAAGATCGCGCAGGCGCTCGCCGCCGTCGGCCTCAACGGTTTTGAGAACCGCAGCATCGGCACGCTGTCCGGCGGGCAGATGCAGCGCATGCTGTTTGCGCGGGTGCTGTTGCAGGACGCGCGCCTGATCGTGCTGGACGAACCCTTCAACGCCATCGACGCCAAAACCTCGGCCGATCTGCTGGCGCTGGTGCGGCGCTGGCATGCCGAGAAGCGCACGGTGCTGGCGGCGCTGCACGATATGGATCTCGTGCGCGCCAATTTCCCGGAAACCATGCTGCTGGCGCGGGGGCCCGTGGCCTGGGGCGCAACCGCTGAGGTGCTGACCGCCGAGAACCTGCTTGAAGCGCGACGGATGTGCGAAGCCTTCGACGACAGTGCCGCCGCCTGCGCCGTGGACGACATGCCTTCGCGGGCGGCCTGATCGTCATGATTTATGCTGCGCTGATCGCGCCCTTCACCGAGTTCGAATTCATGCGCCGCGCGCTCGCGGCCGTGATCGCGCTTTCGCTGGGCGGCGCGCCGATCGGTGTGTTTCTGATGCTGCGGCGGATGAGCCTGGTCGGCGATGCGATGGCGCATGCGATCCTGCCGGGGGCGGCGATCGGCTTCCTGCTGTCCGGACTCAATCTGTTCGCGATGACCGCCGGCGGATTGATCGCAGGGTTTGCCGTGGCGATTCTGGCAGGCGTGGTGGCGCGCACCACCGAACTGAAAGAGGACGCCTCGCTGGCGACGTTCTATCTGGTGTCGCTGGCGCTGGGCGTGACCATCGTCTCGATCAAGGGCACCAATATCGATCTGTTGCACGTGCTGTTCGGCAACATCCTGGCGATGGACGACCAGACTCTGCTGGTGATCGCGTTCAACGCCACCATTACGCTTTTGGTGCTGGCGGTGATCTTTCGCCCGCTGGTGATCGAGTGCGTCGATCCGGTGTTCCTGCGCACCGTGAGCCGGGCCGGCGCGCCGGCGCATCTGGCCTTTCTCGCGCTAGTCGTCATCAACCTCGTCAACGGCTTTCATGCGCTCGGCACCTTGCTGGCGGTGGGACTGATGATACTGCCCGCCGGCATTGCCCGGTTCTGGTCGCGCGATATCACCGGCATGATCTGCATCGCGGTGGCGAGCGCGATCGTGTCGGGCTATGCCGGACTGGTGCTGTCGTTTCAAACCCGGGTGCCGTCGGGGCCTGCGATCATTCTGGTGGCGGCGGGGTTGTATGTAATCTCGGTGCTGTTCGGGAACGTCAGCGGCCTGGTCCGGCAGATGTTTCCCGGCCGCCATCTCGAAGCCTGACCGCGATGCGACGCCTTCAGCTTTGGTTGACCTGTTTAGCGCTCGTGACAGCGGCTACTCCGGCGTGGGCGCAGGATCGTCTCAATGTCGTCGCCAGCTTTTCGATTTTGGCCGACTTCGCACGCAATGTCGGGGGCGAGCGCGTCGGCGTCACGACACTGGTCGGTCCCGATGGCGACGTGCACGTCTATGCGCCGGCGCCGGCGGACGCCAGGAAGATTGCCGATGCAAAGCTCGTGATCATCAACGGCCTCGGCCTCGAGGGCTGGCTGCCGCGGCTGGTGCAATCCGCAGGCAGCAAGGCAGTGACCGTGGCCGCGACCGATGGTATCGCGCCGCTCAAAATAGGCTCCGATGCCGATCCGCATGCCTGGCAATCGGTCGTCAACGCCAGGATCTATGTCGCCAATATCCGCGACGCGTTGGGCGCCGCCGACCCCGCGGATGCCGGGTTTTTTCGTGCCAATGCCGAACGCTATCTGGCGAAACTCGATGTCCTTGACCGGGAGGTGCGCGAGGCCATCGCGCGGATCCCGCAAGCCCGCCGCAAGGTAATCTCGACCCATGACGCGTTCGGCTATTTTGCAGCAGCCTATGGCATCGAATTCGTAGCGCCCTTGGGCGTTTCCACCGAATCCGAGGCCAGCGCACGCGACATCGCCGGCATCATCACCCAGATCAGGACGTTAAAAATTCCGGCCGTTTTCCTTGAAAATATCAGCGATCCCCGCCTGATCCGCCGGATATCGGCCGAGACTGGCGCGAAGGTAGGCGGAACGCTCTATTCCGACAGCCTGACGGGTGAAAAGGGCGATGCCCCCACTTACATTGATATGGTCAGGCACAATATAAAGGCACTGACGAGCGCGCTGGCAAATTAGGGCGGGGGCCTCCCTGCCGCCGGCTCGCCGCGAATATCGCCCCGGAGTTATCATGCCAGAATTGACCTCCCAAAAAATTCCCGTGACCGTGCTGACCGGCTATCTCGGCGCCGGCAAGACCACCCTTTTGAACCGCATCTTGTCGGAAAACCACGGCAAGAAATACGCCGTCATCGTCAACGAATTCGGCGAGATCGGCATCGACAACGACCTGATCATCGGCGCGGACGAAGAAGTTTTCGAGATGAACAATGGCTGCGTGTGCTGCACGGTGCGCGGCGATCTGGTGCGCATCCTTGACGGCCTGATGAAGCGCAAAGGCAAGTTCGACGCCATCATCGTCGAGACGACGGGGTTGGCCGATCCGGCGCCGGTGGCGCAGACCTTCTTCGTCGACGAGGATGTCCAGAAGAACGCGCGGCTCGACGCGGTCGTGACGGTGGCCGACGCCAAATGGCTGAACGATCGGCTCAAGGACGCGCCGGAAGCCAAGAACCAGATCGCCTTCGCCGATGTGATCGTGCTCAACAAGACCGACCTCGTTTCCAAGGCGGAACTGGCGGAAGTCGAAGCGCGGATTCGCGCCATCAACCCCTATGCCAAACTGCATCGCACCGAGCGCTGCCAGGTCGCGCTGTCCGACGTGCTGGAGCGCGGCGCGTTCGATCTCGATCGCATCCTCGAACTGGAGCCGGAATTTCTCGACGCCGGCAATGGCCACGATCACGATCATCACCACGGCCATGATCACCACGATCACGGCCACAGCCATGGCGGGCTGAAGCATTACCATGACGAGGATATGCAATCGCTGTCGTTGCGATCCGATAAACCGCTCGATGCCACCAAGTTCATGCCCTGGCTGCAAAACCTGGTTGCGAGCGAAGGCCAGAAGATCTTGCGCTCGAAGGGCATTCTCGCCTTCACCGACGATAACGACCGCTATGTCTTTCAGGGCGTGCACATGATGCTGGAGGGCGATCACCAGCGGGCCTGGAAGGACGGCGAGGCACGCGAGAGCCGTCTCGTCTTCATCGGCCGCGAATTGCCCGAGCAAATTATCCGTGACGGCTTCGAGAGCTGTATCACCACGTGATGAAAGAGTTCGATCCGGGCGATAACGCCGCCTCCATCGTTTCGGTCACCGACCGCGTGCGTCCGCTTGCGATCGGCATGCCGGTCACCTCAGTGCTTTTTCTCGGCGGCGACGCGGCCTTCGTCGGCGCCGGGGAAAGCGTTGCGGTGGTGAACGGCGAGGGCGAGATGTCGCGGTTTGCCGTCCACGGCGGCGGCATCCTGTGCGCGGCATCCGACGGGAGCCGCATCGTCATGGGCGGCGATGACGGCAAGCTGGTGGCGCTGGACGCCAAAGGCGAGGTCACCCTGCTCGCGACCGACCAAAAACGGCGCTGGATCGACAACGTCGCGCTGCACCCCGACGGCGCGGTGGCGTGGTCGGCCGGCAAGACCGCTTTTGTCCGCAACGGCAAGGCCGAAGACAAATCTTTCGAGGTGCCGTCGACGGTCGGCGGTCTTGCGTTCGCACCGAAGGGACTGCGGCTCGCGGTCGCGCATTATAATGGCGTGACCTTGTGGTTTCCCAACATGGTGGCGACGGCCGAAGTTCTGGAATGGGCGGGCTCGCACCTTGCCGTGACCTTCAGCCCCGACAACAAGTTTCTGGTCACCGCGATGCACGAACCGGCGTTGCACGGCTGGCGGCTGGCCGATCACCGCCACATGCGCATGACCGGATATCCCGGGCGTGTCCGGTCGATGTCCTGGAGCGCGGGCGGCAAAGCGCTAGCGACGTCGGGCGCCGATGCCGTGATCATGTGGCCTTTCGCCAGCAAGGATGGCCCGATGGGCAAGGAGCCCGCGATGCTGGCGCCGCTGCAGGCGCGTGTCTCCATGGTCGCCTGCCATCCGAAGCAGGACATTCTGGCGGCGGGCTACAGCGACGGCACCATTCTGATGGTGCGGCTGAGCGATGGCGCGGAGATTCTGGTGCGCCGGCGCAACGACGACGCGCCGGTCGCAGCCTTGGCCTGGAACGCCAAAGGCACGCTGCTGGCATTTGCCGCGGAAGACGGCGACGCCGGGTTGCTGGAGCTTTAGCGGTCCGAATGAGCCTTGCGTGCCGGGTTCCCGAGGGAACAATGCGTTCACCTGTCCGTTGATCCCGCCAATGAGATGCGGTGAACGATATGTCTTCCGACGACAGGAAACGCGCTTACAGGATGGATATGCTGCTCGCCTGCGCACTAATCGTGTCGGGGCTTGCTATATCGGGCCTTTCGCTGGCCCAGCTCAGAGCCAGCAATCTGCAAATGGCGCAGGCGACGCAGCCGTTGCAGTCGACGCCCGGTGCAGAAACCAAACCGTCCGCGCCCCCCGAGCCCACGACGACCGGTGCGCGGCCAAGCGAGGTTCCACCGCAACCTGCACGGCCCGACGCCGAGGCACAGAAGGCCGGCGCTGCGACCGCGTTGCCGCCGGCTCCCGCTGAAAAGACCGCGGCGCCGATCAAGGATCGATAACCGCTGCCTCGCCCAATCCTCATCCAGAGGAGCGCTCCGTGAGGAGCGCGTCTCGAAGGATGGGCCGCGTGCTCGCCATGGTTCGAGACGCGCGCAAGGGCGCGCTCCTCACCATGAGGCCGGCGTGACGGCATGATGACATCTTACGACGGCATGGTCCGCGCTGCCGATTTTACAGCCTCGATTGTTGCCATCAGCCGCCGCATAATGTCTCAACGCGCGGGTCGCGCGGATGAGACATGAGGCTGATCATGAAAATCGACGACGTCAGGCGAACCGCCTATTCGATGCCGCTGACCAACCCATCGTTCCCGCCGGGGCCCTATCGGTTCTTCAATCGGGAATATTTCGTCATCACTTATCGCACGGATCCGGAAGCGCTTGCCGCCGTGGTGCCGGAGCCGCTCGAAGTGACAGAGCCCGTCGTCAAATACGAGTTCATCCGCATGCCGGATTCGACGGGCTTCGGCGATTACACCGAAACCGGGCAGGTGATACCGGTCCGGCTCAGCGGCGAGGAGGGGGCCTATACCCACGCGATGTATCTCGACGACGACGCGCCGATCGCCGGTGGCCGCGAGCTATGGGGATTTCCCAAGAAGCGGGCGACGCCGAAAATCGAGGTCGAGAGCGATGTGCTGGTGGGAACGCTGCATTACGGTTCGGTGCTCTGCGCCTCCGCCACCATGGGTTACAAGCACCGCCCCGTCGATCATGACGCCGTGCTCAAGAGCATGAAAGCGCCGAATTTTATTCTGAAAATCGTTCCGCATGTCGACGGGTCGTCGCGGATCTGCGAACTGGTGCGCTTCCAGCTCGAGGACATCACCTTGAAGGAAGCCTGGACCGGGCCCGCGGCGCTTGGCCTGTTTCCGCATGCGCTTGCGGACGTGTCGCGGCTGCCGGTGCGCGAGGTGGTCTCCGCGCTGCACTTCAAGGCGGATTTGACGCTGGGGCTGGGGAGCGTCGCGTTCGATTATTTGAAGAAGTGACGCAGTCATTCCGGGGCATCGCGGAGCGATGAACCCGGAATCCCGAGATGAGGCGCGAGATTCCGGGTTCGCGCTCACGCGCGCCCCGGAATGACGTCGAGCCCTTCACCGCACCAGCACGTTCCGGAACTGCCAGGGATCTGAGGTGTCGATATCCTCCGGAAACAACCCGGGCCGGTCGGTCAATGGCGTCCAGTCGGTGTAGTAACCCTTCACCGGGCCGAGATAAGGCCGCTGGATTTCGAGGCAACGGTGGAAATCCATCTCGTCGGCCTCGACGATCCCTGCGGTCGGATTTTCGAGCGCCCACACCATGCCGGCGAGCACCGCCGACGACACCTGCATGCCGGTGGCGTTCTGGTACGGCGCGATAGCCCGCGTTTCCTCGATCGAGAGCTGCGACCCGAACCAGTAAGCGTTCCTGGCATGGCCGTAGAGCAGCACGCCGAGTTCGTCGATGCCGTCCTCGATCTCGTTTTCATCCAGGATGTGCCACTTCGGCTGCATCTTGCCGGTGGCGCCGAAGATCTCGTGCAGCGACAGCACCGCGTCGTTGGCGGGGTGATAGGCGTAGTGGCAGGTCGGGCGGTAGATCACCTTGCCGCCGTCGCGAACGGTGAAATAGTCCGCGATCGAGATCGACTCATTGTGGGTGACGAGAAAACCGTATTGCGCGCCCGGCGTCGGACACCATGAGCGGACGCGGGTGTTGGCGCCGGGCTGCAGCAGATAGATCGCGGCACCGCAGCCTTCGGTGTGGACCCGGCCATTGTCCGGCATCCACGTCTCATGCGTGCCCCAGCCGAGTTCGGCCGGCTGCATGCCCTCGGAAACAAAGCCCTCCACCGACCAGGTGTTGACGAAGACGTTCATCGGCTTCGGCTTCTTCGAGCGCTGGGTGTCGCGTTCGGCGATATGGATGCCCTTGACGCCGAGCTTGTGGGCGAGCTGGCCCCAGCCTTCCCGGCTTTTCGGCTCGTTGAACTCGGTGTTGGTGTCGCGGGCAATGTCGAGCAGCGCCTGCTTGACGAACCAGGACACCATGCCGGGATTGGCGCCACAGGTCGAGACCGCGGTGGTGCCGCCCGGGCTCTTGTGCTTTGCCGCCAGCAGGGTTTCGCGCAACGCGTAGTTCGAGCGCTTTTCCGGACCGATACTCTTGTCGAAATAAAAGCCGAGCCATGGCTCGACGACCGTGTCGATGTAGAGCGCGCCGATTTCGCGGCACAGGGTCATGATATCGACCGACGAGGTGTCGACCGACAGGTTGACGCAAAAACCCTGGCCGCCGCCGGCGGTCAGAAGCGGCACCAGCACCTCGCGATAATTGTCGCGTGTCACGGCCTGCTTGATGAAACGCACGCCGTGCTGTTTTGCCAGTTCGCCGTCCTCATGCGGATCGATGATGACGAGGCGCGATTTGTCATAATCGAAATGCCGTTCGATCAGTGGCAAGGTGCCTTTGCCGATCGAGCCGAAGCCGATCATGACAATGGGGCCGGAAATTTTCGCGTGTATTTGCTGATCGGGCGGGCTCATGGATTGGTCTCCGGGGAATAAGGATGCGCTTGGCGCAAACGGGAATGATCAGGCGGTGCGCCGCTTGGCGGTGACTTCGATCTCGACCTTCATCTCGGGCTTGTAGAGGGCTACGACGACGAGGATGGTTGCGGCGGGGCGGATATCGCCAAGCACTTCGCCGCAGACCGCGAGCACGGTGTCGGCGTCCTTGGCGTCGGTGACGTAATAGGTGGCGCGGACGATATCGGCCATGGCGAAACCGGCACCCTGCAACGTCTCTTCGATGGTCTTGAAGCAATTTCGTGCCTGGCTCGTGACATCCGCCGGCATCGTCATGGTGGTGTAATCGTAGCCGGTGGTGCCGGCGACGAAGGCGAAATCGCCATCGATGACGGCGCGGCTGTAGCCGGCGGTCTTTTCGAACGGCGAGCCGGTGGAGATGAGACGGCGTGTCATCGGGACCTCGCTCAAGGATTTCTGGCGGTTTACGGTTTTTTTTCGGGTTCGCGCAACCCCTCGCTATATCAGGACGAAGGCTGTGTCACGTTGGCAACGGCGAACGTGGCCGCGGCCCGCCGGCGCGCAAATATGTCCCTGACGACCATGATGATGAGCATGATCAACAGGATCGTGGTGATGGTCCGGCCGCGTGGGTTCGAGGCGTCGCGCGTCGTCGGTTGGTTTGGCGCCATGATATTGAGCGGTCAGGCGGCATGCGGCACGGATCGCAGCACTTTTGTGCGACGAGCCCTTGTTGGCGACACCGAGGCGCCGGCCGGCGCGATCATTCCCCAGGCGCCGTCAAGCGCACCTTCGCGCAGTTCGAGGCCAAGCAGGCGGTCGCGCTCGAACGGGCCCGGCAGCGACAGTTCGCCGGTCTTGAGGCCCGAGAAGCCGAAGCGGGCGTAGTAGGGCGCGTCGCCGAGCAGAACCACGGCACCATGGCCGCGCGCCTTGGCGGCGGCCAGCGCGTGGTTCATCAGCGCGGCTCCGACACCGAGCTCGCGGCATGACGGATCGACCGCCAGCGGACCGAGCACCAGCGCTCTCACGCCGCCGGCGCTGACGTGCCACAACCGCAATGTTCCGACCAGCCGGCCCTGGCGCACGGCCGAAAGCGCAAGGCCTTCGGCGGGCGCGCGTCCGTCGCGCAGGCGCTGGCAGGTGCGCATATGGCGGTTTTCGCCAAAGCAGGCATCGAGCAGCGCCTCACGCGCCACGACGTCCGATGCTCGTTCCGCACGGATCGCGAACGGAGCGGCGTCGGGGTCAAGGGCAATCTGGGTCTTCCGCAAAGCAGTCATGGCACGTCAGTCCCCGCTTCCATTGGCCACCTGGCCAAGGAGCGTTGTCAGCAAATCGCATGTGAAGGGGAGGGAGCCGGCGCACCGGCTCCCGATTAGTCGCGCCTCGAGAGAGGCGTCAGATGTGGTAGGTCCGCAACGGCGGGAAGCCGTTGAAGGCCACCGAGGAGTAAGTCGACGTATACGCCCCGGTGCCTTCGATCAGCAGCTTGTCGCCGATCTCGAGCGTCACCGGCAGCGGGTACGGCAGCTTCTCGTACATCACGTCGGCGGAATCGCAGGTCGGACCTGCGAGCACGCACGGCGTCATTTCCGCGCCGTCATGCGGCGTGCGGATGGCGTAGCGGATCGACTCGTCCATGGTCTCGGCGAGGCCGCCGAACTTGCCGATGTCGAGATACACCCAGCGCACCTCGTCCTCGTCGCTCTTCTTGGAGATCAGAACGACTTCGGTCTCGATGATGCCCGCATTGCCGACCATGCCGCGGCCCGGTTCGATGATGGTCTCCGGGATCTGGTTGCCGAAATGCTTGCGCAGCGCGCGGAAGATCGACCGGCCGTATTGCACGACAGGAGGAACGTCCCTGAGGTATTTGGTCGGGAATCCGCCACCCATGTTGACCATGGAGAGGTTGATGCCACGCTCGGCACAGTCGCGGAATACCGTCGAGGCCATCGCCAGTGCGCGATCCCACGCCTTCACCTTGCGCTGCTGCGAGCCGACATGGAACGAGATTCCATAGGGCTCGAGGCCCAGCCGCTTGGCGAGATCCAGCACGTCGACAGCCATCTCCGGATCGCAGCCGAACTTGCGCGACAGCGGCCACTCGGCGCCGGCGCAGTCATACAGGATGCGGCAGAACACCTTGGCGCCGGGCGCGGCACGGGCGATCTTCTCGACCTCCGCGGAGCAATCGACCGAGAACAGGCGAATGCCGAGCGCGAAGGCGCGCGCGATATCACGCTCCTTCTTGATCGTATTGCCATAGGAGACCCGCTCCGGGCTCGCACCGGCGGCAAGCGCCATCTCGATTTCGGCCACCGAGGCGCAGTCGAAGCACGAGCCCATCGAGGCCAGCAGCGACAGCACTTCCGGCGCCGGGTTTGCCTTCACCGCGTAGAACACGCGGCTGTCCGGCAGCGCCTTCGAGAAGGTCTGATAGTTGTCGCGCACGACTTCGAGGTCGACGACGAGACACGGCTCGACGTCCTGGCCCTCGTTACGGCGGTTGCGCAGGAATTCCTGAATACGTTCGGTCATAGTAGCACCCTCCCAAACGGCCCAGCGACGGGACCCGTTCAAAAATGATCTCGGATCAAAGCGCTTCAGCCACGTCACGCGATGGAGGCGCGAGGGGGCCAAAAGCTCAGACCGAATTGTGCTGCCGTGGATTGGTTGGGAATGATCCCGCCCGCACACCTGGCAATGAAGGACAAGCCTCTTCGGTATTCGCGCCGGCTGGTGGAAAGCCGGCAGAGACCAAAAAAGCCCGATCCGTCGTTGCTTTAAGTCGCGTCCCCCGTTGAGAACGAGGTGCGCCGGTTCGCCTCCGGCTGCCAGTCACGGTTGCAAGGGGTGAAGAGACCTTCAACGGCATCTCTTGAGAGAGATGCTGGCCTCTCAAGTCAGATGACTTGAGCGACCCTCGGTTCTTCATCCCTTGGCGGCTGTCCGGCCTCTTGTCCGGATACCTACCGACTGACACACGACCACAGGCACGTGCGAAATTGGGCAACTCTGCAAATAGGGTGTTTGAGTCCGCTACGCAACATTTTTTTTATGTCAGGGACAAATTTCCCCAACGCGTGCTTGCAGCGCCGCTCTCAGCGCGCGCATGCGGTGTTGAAAGTGAACAGACGTTAAGTTTGTTTAACGAAGTGTGAGCATTCAACGCAGGCGGCGCGCGGCTTTGTTGCTCAGCCGACTTACGCGCGACGCGTGAACGGCTCGACGCGTTGCGCGGCGCGGATGAACGTCACCATGATGAAGACGCCGATCGCAAACAGCACGGCCTGCAGGATGTGCGCGCCGGTGTCGTCGAGACCGAACAGGATTGCGAGCGCCCAGCCGCCGGCGAACGCGGCGCCGAACACTTCGGCGCCGATCAGAATCGCGGCACTGATGACGGTGACGACGGTGGGCCAGATGATCTGGCGGGCGCTGGTCGGGGAGGGCTGCGAGCTCATGTTTTCCGGATCCTGTTAGGGGGCGCAATCTCTCTGAAAAGGCCCCCGCTATCAAGCGCAAAAGGCCCAAAAAAGCCCAACGGCGTGATATAGATTGCTCCATTCATTTGGGGCGTAAACGGGAATTGTCATGTCAGAAACCTTGGAAACATTGGTCCCCCCGCCAGCCTCTGTAAACCCGCTGCTGAAGGCGTGGCAGACGCCGTTCGAGACGCCGCCATTCGCCGAGATCGCGCCGGAACATTTCCTTCCCGCGTTCGAGCAGGCCTTCGCCGATCACACCGCCGAGATCACCGCGATCACCTACGATCCCTCCGTGCCGGACTTCGCCAACACCGTCACCGCGCTGGAGCGCGCGGGCAAGCTGCTCTCCAAGGTTTCGGCGGTGTTCTACGATCTGGTGTCGGCGCATTCCAATCCGGCGCTGCTTGAGATCGACAAGGAGGTGTCGTTGCGGATGGCGCGGCACTGGAACCCGATCATGATGAATGCGGTGCTGTTCGGCCGGATCGCGCTGCTGCACGATAACCGCGCCACGCTCGAGCTGTCGCCCGAACAGAACCGGCTGCTGGAGCGCACCTACACGCGCTTCCATCGCGCCGGCGCCGGCCTCGACGAGGCTGCGAAGAGCCGGATGGCCGAGATCAACGAGCGGCTGGCGCATCTCGGCACGGCGTTCAGCCATCATCTGCTCGGCGACGAGCAGGAGTGGTTCCTGGAACTCGGCGAGGCCGATCGCGACGGCCTTTCGGACAGCTTCATCGCCGCGGCGAAGGCGGCGGCCAGCGAGCGCGGCATGGCCGGCAAGGCGATCATGACGCTGTCGCGCTCCTTCGTGGAGCCGTTCCTGAAGACGTCCACCCGCCGCGACCTGCGCGAAAAGGTGTTCAAGGCCTTCACCGCGCGCGGCGACAACAACAACGACAATGACAATAATACCGTTATCGTCGAGATCCTGAGCCTGCGCGAGGAGAGCGCCAAACTATTGGGCTTCCCGACCTTCGCCGCCTACCGGCTGGAGGATTCGATGGCCAAGACGCCCGAGGCGGTGCGCGGGCTGCTGGAGCGGGTCTGGAAGCCGGCGCGGGCGCGTGCGCTGGCCGATCGCGATGCCCTGCAGGGGCTGGTGGCCGAGGAGGGCGGCAACTTCGCGCTGGCGCCGTGGGACTGGCGCTACTACGCCGAAAAGCTGCGGCAGCGCCGCGCCAATTTCGACGACGCCGCGATCAAGCCTTATCTCGTGCTCGACCACATGATCGACGCCGCCTTCGACTGCGCGGACCGGCTGTTCGGCCTCAGCTTCTCCGAGCGCAAGGATATCCCGGTCTGGCATCCGGACGTCCGGGTCTGGGAAGTGACTGACAGCACAGGGCAGCACAAGGCGCTGTTCTATGGCGACTACTTCGCCCGGGCCTCGAAGCGCTCGGGGGCATGGATGACCTCGCTGCGCGACCAGCAGAAGCTCGACGGCGCCGTCGCGCCGCTGATCATCAATGTCTGCAATTTCTCCAAGGGCGCCGACGGTGAGCCGTCGCTGCTGTCGCCGGACGACGCCCGGACGCTGTTCCACGAATTCGGCCATGGCCTGCACGGGATGCTGTCGGACGTGACCTATCCCTCGCTGTCCGGCACCAGTGTGTTCACCGATTTCGTCGAGCTGCCGTCGCAGCTATACGAGCACTGGCAGGAGCAGCCGCAGGTGCTGCGGCAATTCGCCCGGCACTACCAGACCGGCGAGCCGCTGCCGGACGACCTGCTGAAGCGCTTTATTGCCGCGCGCAAATTCAACCAGGGCTTTGCCACCGTGGAGTTCGTCTCCTCGGCGCTGATCGATCTCGAATTCCACACCCAGCCAGCGTCCGCGAGCCGGGATGTGCGGGCGTTCGAGCGCAATGAGCTGGAGAAAATCGGCATGCCCGCCGAAATCTCGCTGCGGCACCGGCCGCAGCAGTTCGGTCACATCTTTTCCGGCGATCATTATGCGGCGGGCTATTACAGCTACATGTGGTCCGAGGTGATGGATGCCGACGCGTTCGGCGCATTCGAGGAGGCCGGCGACATTTTCGATCCCGCGGTCGCCAAGCGTCTGCACGACGACATCTATTCGTCGGGCGGCTCGCGCGATCCCGAAGACGCCTATATCGCCTTCCGCGGCCGTGAGCCCGAGCCCGACGCGTTGCTGCGCCGGCGCGGTCTGCTGGAAACGCCCGAAGCTGCCTGACGTGAAAAGGCTGCCTGACGTGAACATTGCGATGCGCTGCTTGCTGGGTCTGCTGTCGCTTGCTGGAGTTGTTGCCTTTGGCGTCAACACCGCGCAGGCGCATCCGCACGTCTGGATCACGGCGACCAGCGAGTTGATCTACGCCCCCGACGGCGCGATCACCGGCGTGCGTCACGCATGGACCTTCGACGACATGTTCTCGACCTACGCGCTGCAGGGCATCGAGACCAAGACCAAGGGCGTCTATAGCCGCGAGGAACTTGGTTCGGTGGCGCAGACCAATGTCGAATCGCTCAAGGAATTCGGTTTCTTCACTTTCGCGAGAGCCGACGGCAAGAAAGAGAAATTTCAGGAGCCGACCGACTATTACCTCGAATACAAGGATGCGGCGCTGACGCTGCATTTCATGCTGCCGCTGAAGGCGCCGGTGAAACCGAAGGAGCTCGCGGTGGAAGTGTTCGATCCGGCGTTCTTCATCGACTTCAAGTTCGCCGACAAGAACCCGGTCAAGCTGGTCGGGGCGCCCGCCGCCTGTCAGATGAAATTCCAGCGGCCGAACGATGGCACCGCCAATGCCCAGAAACTCGGCGAACAGAATTTCCTCAACGGCGAAAATTCGAGCTTTGGCATGATGTTCGCCAACAAGATCACGGTGGAGTGTCCGTGAGCCCGAAAGCTCACTCCGGCTGGGCGCGCGGCCTGACGATATGCGCCGGTGCGGCGCTCACGATCTTGATGCTCGACAGCGCTATCCATGCCTTGCTGGCGCAGACCCCGTTCGGCGGTCCGCGCCCGAACGCCGAGCCGCAGGTCGGCGGCATTGTCGGATGGCTGCTGTCAAAACAATCGGAATTCTATCGCGAGATGTCCGCAACCATTCGCGCCGCCAAGTCCGACGGGTCAGCGGTGTGGACGCTGCTCGCCATTTCGTTTGCCTATGGCATTTTTCATGCTGCCGGCCCGGGCCACGGCAAAGCGGTGATCTCGTCCTATCTGGTCGCCAATCAGGAAACCGCGCGGCGCGGCATCGTGCTGTCGTTCGCCTCCGCGCTGATGCAGTCGCTGGTGGCGGTCGTGATTGTCGGGATCTGCGCCTGGCTGCTCAACGCCACCGCCAAGACCATGTGCGGCGCCGAGAAGGCGATCGAAATTGTCAGCTACGCCCTGATCGCGGCTTTCGGCGCCCGGCTGGTCTGGACCAAGGGCGGCGGATTCATGCGCGCGCTGCAGGCGCCGCGGCCGGTGCCTGCGATGGCGCTCGCTGCGGTTGCGCACCACGATCATGCCGGTCATGGCCACGACCATCATGATCACGACCATTTCCATGCTCACGCCCAGGGACACGCTCACGTGGCGCATCATGACCACGGGCACGATCACGGCCATGTTCATGACGAGCATTGCGGCCATTCCCATGGCCCGGCTCCGAGCGAGCTCGCCGGTCCCGGCGGCTGGCAGCGCGGTTTTGGCGCGATCCTCGCCGTCGGCATCCGGCCCTGTTCGGGCGCCATCCTGGTCCTGGTGTTCGCGCTGGCGCAGGGGTTGTTCTGGGCCGGCATCGCCGCGACCTTCGTGATGGGGCTCGGCACCGCGATCACGGTCGCGACCATTGCTGTTGTCGCGGTGTCCGCGAAGGACCTGGCGCGGCGCCTGAGCGGCACAAAAGAAGGCGGCGGCGCGCTGTTCATGCGCGGCGTGGAGTTCGGCGCGGCGGGACTGGTGCTGCTGTTCGGCGTCGGCCTGCTGTTCGGTTATCTCGCCGCCGAGCGCGTGACCTGTTTCTGAATGGTTTGTCGATCCAGCTTCCACCTCGGCTTGAACGGAAGTGCCGGTGCCTCTCGAGCACTTCCGCTTCACCCTTATAAGCGACATGACTAATCATGGGCGCGAGGTCCGAAAAGTGCCAACATCAGACATCGCAGATGCGGTCCGAATGGTGAGGTGTCCCTGCAGATCACACGGAAACTTTGGAATTGGAGTTCTAGCTCCGGTTGCGCACCTTTGACTCATGAATTTACAGATCGTTAAACATCCTAATTCGCGTTGGCTTAAGAGAGCGGGCGCTACGGTGCCGAGCCGAAGACCCGGTGCGGTTGCCAGAGGACGAAATCAATCAACAGCATTTACGGTCAATTTTACCGGCCGCTGCGATCGGCAGAGATATTGTCTCATCGTGGCCTATTCCAGAGTCCGCCGTTTAAGTGAGGTGTCGCTTGAGTAAGGCCCTGAAGCGTTTCCTCACGATCGACTTGTCGAAAGCGATCTTTCGAGAAATAACCGATGGCTTGGTGATTTTCTCGATGTCGTTTCTGACGTATATGTTGATCGCCGAATGGGGCGGACTTTCGATTCTTCGAAACGTCCTCCACCTTGAGATCGAGACCCCTTCGCTACTATATTTCTGCGGCGTCGCGTTGGTAGTCTTTAGCATGCGACGCATTGGCGACCAAAGACGCGAACGCGCAAAGCGGGTTGCCGCCGAACAAAATGCCTATCTGGCGTCCACGCGGGATCCGCTGACTCAATTGCCAAACCGGCGGCAGTTCCAAATTGAGGTGAGCACTGCGCTGAAGAATTCAAAAAACGCAATGAGCGTCCTATTGCTCGGCCTCAATCATTTTAGAAAGCTCAATGAAGTATATGGGCACCTAGGTTGTGACGAAGCGCTGTCGCAAATCGGCTCGCGGATACGCGATGGCGCCAATTCAGGCGACGTCTTCGCGCGGATCGGTGACGATGAATTTGCGCTGTGTTTGGCAGGCATGGACCCAGAAAACGCTCTGAGGGTTGCCGGTGCGTTGCTCGAGGTCGTCAAAAAACCGGTCCAAATCGGAATAGAACATCACAACATCAGCGCCAGCATCGGGATTGTGCAGGTAGGCCGAGGCCATACGACCGTCGATGAGCTTCTCCGATGCGCCCACGTCGCGCTTTCGCGGGCGAGAAATGGTCAGGTCGATTGCTGCTTTTTCGATCCAAAAATGGATGCACATGTCCGCACGAGAGCCCTTTTAGAGAAGGATCTGCGCGAGGCGATTGGCGGCTACGACATTCGACCCCACTATCAACCCATCGTCGATTTAAAAACGCGGCGGATCGTCGGTTTTGAGAGCTTGGCGCGCTGGTACCATCCGATGAACGGCCTGGTCGCCCCAAATACGTTCATTCCGCTTGCGGAAGAGTTGGGCTTGATCGACGCACTGTCTGGGCAATTATTTGGCGATTCTTGCCGCGATGCGGCAAACTGGCCAGAGCATGTTTCCTTGTCGTTCAATTTTTCGCCGACGCAACTCAGCGACAAGAATTTTGCGCAAGATGTCTTGACGATCCTCGCCGATACCGGGCTTCCGCCCCATCGCCTTGAGGCTGAGATTACCGAAAGCGCGATTGTCTCGGATTTCGAAGCGACACGTCACGCCATTCAGACCTTGCGCAGTGCCGGGGTTCGAATCGTTATTGACGATTTTGGCACCGGATATTCAGGTCTCTCCCAACTATATGAATTGAGGTTCGATAAGCTCAAGGTCGACAAGCGCTTTATCCAACAGATCGGGAAAAGCTCCGAAAGCGATATCTTCATGCGAGCTATATTCGGTCTCTGCAAAGGTCTCGATCTGTGCGTTACCGCCGAAGGCATTGAAACTGTCGCCCAAGCCGATGCTGTATTTGCGTATGGTGCGCACCAGGGCCAGGGATTTTTATTCAGCAAAGCGGTGCCCGCTGATGCAGTTCCGCGGTTGCTCATTGGCTTCCCGCAGGCGAAACTCGTTGCGTGACAAAAAACTACACGAAGGAAAGTCCGCTCTGGTCACAAGCGGAAGTCGAATAGCGCCCTGCCTTCTTCCGCTATCATCCCAACAACGGACATTCGCCAGGTCGACCCAGCATACGACCGGTAGCGATTGACCTAGCCCGGACATCGTCTTGCGTTGTCCCTCGCGAGAAGGGCCAGCAAGCCAGCCATTTGTTTGCGGTCGGCAAGAATCTATTTTATTTTTGTCTCAGCCGCGATCAGCTCTTTGCCTTCCGCGGTCCTGATCGTCAGCTGTACCTGTTCGCCACTGCCGCCGGCAGGATTCGTCGCGGAAATACGATTTCCGTTTTTTGGGTCGGCTGTCACGGTGTCGTTGAACAATACCGCGTCGCCGCGTTTCAACGTTACGCGCAACGGCGTGGCCGGTTCGATACTGAAGAACTGAAGATTCACGCCGGACGCCTCGGCCGAGAAATTGATCAGGATGTTCTCGTTCGCATGCGTCACGTTGCTCATGCCGACGGCCGGGCTGTAGGTTTCCGGAATCGACACTTCGCCCAGTGCGGGAAACTCAGCGCTGTGGAAAAACTGGTCCGACACGCCTGCCCACAATTCGATGTAAGGTTGCGCTTCGTTCGGGTCTTTGCGTGCGTCGGTTTGGTTCGTAAACGACGGAAATCCCCACGTCCACATTTTCAAGCCCGGCGTGACCGTATTGTCGGCGATGCGAATGATCCCCTCTTCGTTGTCGTGATTGATCACGCCCCAGAAATTCCCGGCCTGCATATCGGGCGCCGCGTAGGCGATGCCCATCTTCGGCCAGTTCTTGAAGTAGCGCAGCTTTTCGAAACGGCTCTTGCCCAGACCTAAGCTCTTGTCCCCGTCGGACAGATAGGTCGACCAGTCGGGCGTGCTGTAGGCCTGGATCGGCGCGATGATTTCAGCGCCGCCGGTCGTTTTGGGATTTATCGGGTCCGATCCCGGCGCGAGCGTCGTGCAGGTCCAGTACTCGTATTGGATCGTCTTACGTTGCGGATTTTTCAGCACCACGCGGGCATCGAGCGCGGCGCGATCGGCTTTCAGCGTGACATAGTAGGTCGCTTCGATGCCCGTCGAGCCCCTGAACTTCCTCGGTGCCGCGGAATACTCGAAATCGTCCTTGAGCGACATCGACACCGTCACTTCGCCGGCACTCTCCTTCACCACCTTGAAATCCCACGGCTTCAGCCACGTCCTGCCGTGCTCGGCATCCGGGAACGTGGGGAAGATGCCGCCATACACCATCAGCCAGTCGTAATAAAAATTGCCGCCCTTGATTCCGTAAGGCACGCCTACTTCCGTGCGATAAAGTTGTTCGTGGCCGGTCGGCTTGTAGATGATGGAAAGAATGCGCCCGCCAAATTCGGGCAGCAGCGTTACCTTCAGATAACGATTCTCGAGCACGTGGGTCCTGAACGTGCGATCGACAATGGTGTTCCTGTCGAGCGACCCGCCGACGAATCCGTTCTCGGCATCGGTCGCGTATTTGACGGTGCTCCAAGTGGTCGTCGACTCGCTGAGAGACACTTGGTCGGGCGCCGGCGACGCCGCATGGACGACGGCATGAGACGCACCGACCGCCCAAAACACTGCAACCGCGAAACGGACACGGGTACGCGAGGGAGCCTGAATTGCCATTTACGTCGCCTTCGAATGAGCGGGGGCGATCTTATCGCAAATATCAAATTGCTGGAGGGTCCGGCGAAGAATCTAGCGACGCGCACGATCCCGAAGCGGAAGCGCTGGTTCGAGACGCGCGAACACGCGCTCCTCACCATGAAGGTTCATACCGGCAACAAGCCCCGGATTGCCGGCATGCTTGTGCCAACTCCCTCTTGAAAAGCGCACGTTAGCGGCGACCGTTGACGGCAAACGGAGAAGCGCCGGGCAGCGAGGGCGAATTGATGTCGCTATCGATGCGCCCCGACTGTTGGGTGTAGCCGAACCCGAGTGACAGGCTGACATTCGGCGTCGGCTGGAATTCAACGCCGGCATGCGCGCTATAGCCTGGCAGTGTGCCGGACGCGGTGTCGAAGGGGGCAAAAGGGCCGCCGATGCCGGCATTATAACTCAAGGTGTCGAAACCGGCATAGACCGTGAGGGGTAACCCGCCGTTTTGGAATTTGTAGCCGAACTGCACGCCTTGGTAATAAAGCGAGATATTGCCGAACGCTCCATTCTGGTTGATGCCGTTCATGCTCAAACCCATGCCGCCGCCTTCGCTGCCGACAAACCAGCCGTTCGGAAAATTGTAGCGCATATAGGAAAAGCCGCCGCCTCGGGCGTCACTGCCGTCAAAGCTCGGAAAGTTGCCGTAAGTGTTCGAGTTCTGGCCGGCGGCTGGATTGCCGCTGAAGCCGACGGGCCAGCTTGGGGTCCAATATGTCACGGGGGCGGCTTGGGCATGGGCCGTTCGCCCGCCTGGACAGAGCACCGCCAATACGAATGCGAGAGCTAATCTGCTTGAGAAAATGGACATCCGCGCTACCGCCAAGTGTCCTGAAACTATACCGTCTGGATATCAAGAACGCCAGTGCGGCGCCGCTAGCCGTCGCATCACCAAAGGCGATGGGATAACCGAGTTTTGCGTAACTGCGCCATTGGTGATTTGCCCGTCGGGCGGTTTGTTGACAGGGCTGTCGAGTCATTTTTTCGGATTTTCCGAAAAATATTTGTTGCCACCTGACCAAATCAATTCTAGAACTCTCGCTGTCTCGTCCCACAGAGGGGCGTATCGCGATCGTCACGGACGCGGGGCGGGATGCGGTGGACGCGGCAGCGTTTTGCGCGCGATGGATGGCAGGGCGGGCTTCGGCCTGTGAGCGATTACAAAGCGAGCTGACGAGGGATGTTGCAGCGTACGGCGAAGTCGTGTGGTCCTGACGCCCCGATGCTGGCGTCAAGTTCGCGGAGTTAAGTCGGCCCAACCGGGCTTAGACAAAACATATCCGTGGGCGACGGTGGCAAACAAGCCCGATCGCCGGGGAGCAACTGTGTTTTT
>Ga0193726_1000211_pt1 | contig 80110 bp, 65 predicted proteins | sample H2c1metaG_FD_144928 | JGI IMG/M metagenome (GOLD analysis project Ga0193726, IMG submission 144928) | Soil microbial communities from a riparian zone of the East river system, Colorado, United States - H2c1 | ecosystem: Environmental > Terrestrial > Soil > Riparian zone | place: USA: East River... | reverse complement strand
CACTCCCACCGGCACGTTGATGTAAAAAGCCCAGCGCCAGGAGTATTGGTCGGTAAGCCACCCGCCGAGAGTTGGTCCGAGAACCGGTGCGACCACCACGCCAAGCGCAAAGATCGCCATGGCCAACCCGCGTTTTTCGGGAGGAAAACTTTCCAGCAAGATCGCCTGGGAAATTGGCTGCAGCGCGCCGCCTCCGGCGCCTTGAATCGTGCGGGCGATCAAAATCCATCCCAGGCTGGTGGCCGCGCCGCACAGAAACGACGAAGCGGTGAATACGATGATGCAGAAAATCAGAAATCTCTTGCGACCGAAACGCTGGCCGAACCAACTGCTCGATGGCAGCACGATGGCGTTGGAAACCAGATAGCTGGTTAAAACCCAGGTAGCTTCACTGTTCGATGCCGAGACGCTCCCGGCTATGTGCGGCAGGGTGACCGAGGCGATGGAAGTGTCCAGGACTTCCATGAACGTCGCCAGCATGACGGACGCGGCAATGAGCCAGGGGCTGACGCTGGGCTTCCAACCCTGCGCCGAGCCTTGGTCGTTTTTCCGATCCGATTCGCCGGCCATATTTATATAGAACTTATATAGAACTCGCAGATGCGTCGACAGGGCGCGAGATACTGCCAGGAGTTTCACGCCGAAAAAGAAAAAGCCGCCGTCCCAAGAGTTTTCGCCCCTGTGAATGTAGCTACTCGCTGAAAACGGTAGAACCCGGGTTACGACTACAGTGCCGCCGTGGTGCGGGGAAACTCAGGCGACCGTATAAGCTAATAATTCATCGCAAGCAGTCTAGCCAGCGTGAATGTTAGTGGTCGATACAGGAAATACCCGACTCTCCGCTTTGGTTTGTCGGGCAGCTGGCACTGGTCTGGACTGGAATGTTGGCAGGGGTAGAATGAGCAAATAGAGGTTCCAGAAATCTCTGACCGCACTTCATGCGCCTGAGCACAAATCAAATTCGCCTGGCCGCCACGGACCTTAGCAGCCACCTGGCGTGCCGTCACGTCACTGCGCTCGATCTCAGTGTCGCGTATGGACAACGCTCCGCGCCGGAGTGGCGGGCGCCCGACCTGGCCGTGATTCAAGAGCTGGGAGAGCGGCACGAAGCCGCTTATCTGGAACTTTTGCGATCCCAGCACGAATCCTTTGTGGACCTGCGCGACTTCAATGAACAACAGGCGCTTAGTGAAACGATTCGCTGCATGGAACAGGGTGTCGAGGTCATCGCGCAAGGCGGCCTGGCAGCCGGCCGATGGTTCGGCCGGCCGGATGTCTTGCAGAAAGTGCGGGCCCCGAGCCGATTTGGAGATTGGTCATATGAGGTTTACGACTGCAAGCTGGCGCGCGAGACGAAGGCCACGACGGTGCTGCAGCTCTGTCTCTATTCAGCGCTGTTGAACGAAGCACAGGGCGCGGAATTGGAATTCATGCACGTCGTTCCTCCGGGAGTAGCGTTCGTTCCCGAGAGTTATCGCTTCGCAGAATACGCCGCGTACTACCGCTATGTACGGTCACGCCTGGAGGCTGCCGTCGACCATGGCGCGGGCACGAGTACTTACCCTGAGCCTTGCGAACATTGCGATGTGTGCCGCTGGTTCGCGGCATGCGATACCCGGCGTCACGCCGACGATCACCTGTCGTTGGTCGCGGGAATTCGCCGCCAGCAGAGGACGCAGTTGGACGCCTGGAAGACCGAAACCATGGCGAAGCTAGCCGGGCTTTCCGTCCCGCTGCAGGAAAAGCCTCGTCACGGATCGCGAGAGGGAATCGTGCGCGTGCGCGAACAAGCCCGCGTGCAAGTGCAGGGCCGCACCGAGAAGCGATTGGTACACGAGGCACTCTTGCCGGTAGTGGAGACGACCGGTTTTTGCAGGCTGCCCGACCCGTCAGCGGAAGACATGTTCGTTGATCTGGAAGGCGATCCCTTCGTGGGCCAGTGCGGCATGCAGTATTTATTTGGTTTCGCTTTTACAAGGCTCAGCGGGGAATTGGCTTATGAGCAACGATGGGCGCTCGATCGCGAGGAAGAAAAAAAAGGCTTCGAATGGCTCGTGGACGAGATCGTAAAGCGCCGCGCCGCCGATCCGCGCATGCACGTGTACCACTTCGGCGCGTATGAGCCCAGCGCGTTGAAACGACTGATGGGCATGTACGCCACGCGTGAAGACGAAATAGACCGCATGCTGCGCGCGGGAGTGCTGGTGGATTTGCACCAGGTGTTCAAGCAGAGCCTGCTGGCCAGCGTGGAAGAATATTCGCTAAAAAAACTGGAAGCGTTTTACGGGTTCAAGCGGAACACGCCGCTCGATGAATCGCGCGCGGCCATGCGTTTCGTGGAGCATCGGTTGGAATTGGGATGGAAAGGCGAAGAAATCCCCGGATGGGTTCGCACCGCGATGGAAGGCTACAACGGCGAGGACTGTCTTTCCACCTTGGCGTTACGCGACTGGCTGGAAGTGGAGCGTCGCAAATTAGTGGACAGCGGCATCGCGGTGCCGAGATTTGTGGATCGCGACGAGAGTCCCAGTGAGGAACTCGACGAACGGCAGAAGCGCATCGCCGCATTGGTGGCGCAGCTTACGGATGGAATTCCGGCGGATGCGGAGGCGCGAAGTGCGCAGCAACAGGGCCAGTGGCTTCTGGCGCAGTTTCTGGACTGGCACCGGCGCGAAAATAAAGCGGCATTCTGGGAAGGCTACCGGTTGCAGGAGCTGGATGAAGAAGACTTGCTGGAAGAGCGGGCAGGTTTGGCCGGGCTGAAATTTCTTGGTCATATGCCGCCGGAGGGGAAGTCCCCAGTGGAGCGGTACACCTTTGCGAAGCAGGAGACAGAAGTCCGGCGTGACAAAGATTTGTACTATCGCGGCGAGAGATTTGGATGCGCGGTGGCAGTCAATATTTTGGACCGCACCGTGGATATAAAGAAAACGAAAAAGATGGCAGAGCGGCAGCCCACGGCGCTGTATATGTGGGACCGCCCGTTCGATGCCAAGGAGCAGACCGAAGCGCTCTACCGGATAGGCACATGGGTCGCGAAGAACGGTGTCGATGCCAACGGAGCATTTCGAGCGGGTAGAGACTTGCTCTTGCGGAAATCGCCGCGCCTTGCGCGCGGTGAGACCCTGAAGCCGCTTGCCACCGAGCAGCCTGAAAACACCGCGAGCCGTGTCGCACTCAGCCTGGATCAGTCAACGTTTGCGATCCAAGGTCCACCTGGTTCGGGCAAAACTTTCACGGGCGCGCGGATGATTTGCGAACTGGTGAATCAAGGAAAGAAGATTGGCGTGACCGCGCTTAGCCACAAGGTGATTCGCAACTTGCTGGAGGCGGTGGTAGGAGCCGCGCGCGAGAAGGGCTACGAAAATATTTCCTGCCTGCATCGAGACAGTGAAGGTGAGCCGAGTGAAGGAGTAGCGGTCGCGAGAAAGAGCAATGAAGAAGCTATGGATGCGCTGCGTTCCGGCCGAGCCAATGTAGTTGGAGGCACATCGTGGTTGTGGGCTCCCGAAGCAGCGTTCGAGTTCGTTGACGTGATGTTTATCGACGAGGCCGGGCAAATGTCGCTTGCGGACGTACTGGTGAGTTCACAGGCGGCGAAAAACCTAGTGCTGTTGGGCGATCCGCAACAACTGGAACGACCTTTGAAGGGAAGTCATCCGCAGGGAGCGGAAAAGTCCGCGCTGGAACACTTGCTGGCGGCGGCCAAAACAATTTCGCCGGAATTGGGGTTTCTTTTGCCGCTGACTTGGAGATTGCATCCGGAAATTTGCAAATTCACCTCGTCGGTTTTTTACGAAGACAAGCTGAGCTCACAAGAGCTCGCCAGAAGTCGAATTTTGGAAGGTCATCCATGGCTGACAAAACCTGGGTTGTGGTTTGTGAAGGTTCCGCACGAAGGCAATCGCAATTCGAGCGCCGAGGAAGTGGAAGTTATTGCGAGAATCGTGGACGGATTGCTCGCCGCTGAAGTTTCATGGTTCTGCAGAACGGGACACAAGCGGCTCACGACGGCTGACGATATTTTGGTCGTGGCACCCTACAATGCGCAGGTGGCGGACTTGTCTGCACGCCTGCCGGGTATGAAAATTGGAACTGTGGACAAGTTTCAGGGCCAGGAAGCCGCAGTGGTGATTTATTCGTTGACCACTTCGTCGCCGGAAGACGCGCCTCGTGGGATGGAATTTCTTTACAGCTTGAACCGGTTGAATGTGGCGACGTCGCGGGCCATGTCCAATGTGATTCTGGTCGGCAGCCCGAAATTGCTGGAACCGGAATGCAAGAACCCCCGGCAGATGCAATTGGCAAATGCTTTGTGCCGTTATATGGAGCTGGCCACCGTAATCCGCGATAGCGACGTCGCTTGAGGCCGGTATAACCTAGTTTTGCGAAGGGAGATCATTCCGATGTGCAGGAACATCAAGAATCTTTTCAATTTCGAACCTCCAGTAACGGACGACGAGATCCGCAACGCATCGCTGCAGTTCGTCAGGAAGATCAGCGGCTTTAGTAAGCCGTCTAAAGCCAATGAGGAGGCCTTCGACGCCGCCATCGAGGAGGTGGCGCGAGCTTCAACAAAATTGCTCCGTTCTCTGGAAACGACGGCGCCACCGAAGAATCGCGAAGAAGAAGCGGAGAAATTGCGAGCACGTTCCGCCGAACGTTTCGCATAAGGCAGAGTCGCGACGCGGTCGGGCGCCCACCCATATCGTTTTGCCTATGATATGTTCGCTTTAGCTTCGCCTATAATAATCAAAATAGGGAGGTTGCGTCGCGCTGCTTCTTTTCGGCAAGCGCAAGTACGCGGCTCTCTCTGGGGAGACAAGGTACGGACTGTTCGATCCAGGATTTCCTTTGCACAAGACCCCTCGAATAAGAGTTTTTGACGAAAAAAATGTCAGTCTTTGGCTTTCGTGTCAACATTTAGATGCACAAAACCACCCTTACAAGGGGTTTCGTGAAACAGAATATAATATGCACTCTTTGGCGGCTCCTATCGCTAAAAGGGCGCGGTCGAAAATGGAGTGCAACCCTGCCGTGTTCAATTTCGAAAGAAATGCGATACTCTTCACTGCAACCCGGATCGACGCAAGGCGCGTCTGTCCGGGTTTCGCTTTTCACTTGACAAATCAAGGCTACCTACTGGATTCTACGAATGGCGACTTATTCGACTGCTCAGGTTGCGGAGATTCTCGGTATCGGAACGGACACTCTGCACCGTTGGATGAAGCAGAAGGAGGTTGCCATACCCGAGCTTCAGCTTATTGGCGGCGTGAAGGTTCGTCTTTGGTCTGATGCACAGCTGAACGCGGCAAGGAAATATAAGACCGAGCACTATTGGGGCAAAGGCGGTCGTAAGAAAAGAACGAAACGGGCCAAGCAAAGTTAGCGGGACGCGCTGGTGTTAGACGCACCGAACGCGCCCCTGACCAGAGTCGCACCGGAGGTGCAACGATGGCTGCAAGAGAACTTATCCATTTCCCATCGTGTGCGCAACTTGCCTCGCGTCCGTCGTTTCCGGCTCGAATCTCCCCTGATACGGTTGCCGAATCCCCTCCGTAGCCAATAGCTGATTAATTTCGCGCGCTTCGAACCTTCCGTCCGAAAAGTTGGTTTTCGCGCGCACAACGCTATCCCGAACATGAATCTTGGGATCGACTGGCAGTTCACGCCGACTATGAACGAGGCCATCGGCAAGGCTACCCAGTGGGCAGCTGCGAAAGCGCCAAAGGGGCATATCGGCTCCAGGTTCGGCAAATCATTCCGTATCGAAGCGAGGTCATGACCGTGAGCGAGTGGAGAGTCCAAGTCAGCGTGAGGGTTAGCCAAGAAACGCAGGTTGAGCTTGAGAGGTTTGCCACCGCTGTAAAACGGACACTGGCGAATTTCGGCGCGGCTCTTTTGGAACGGGGTTTTAAGCAATGGAAGGCGGTCGGATCGACAGAACGCCTTATGAAATACAAGATTCTTCCCCGAGTTCGTGGCAGGAAGCAAGAAAGCTAGGCAGGTTCTAGAAATGGGCGAATGGAAAACAGCTCTCAGCCTCCGGGTGCGCCAGTCGTTAAAAGACGACCTTCAGCGAATTGCTGACCGCGAATATCGAAAGCTCGGCAACCTCGGGGAGCTGCTGATGGAGTGGTCTTATGAGCAGTTGGCAGCTGCAGGCTCCACGGCGAAATTGCTGAAGCGCAAGGTTCGCTCGTCGGCTCAGACGTCGAAACAACCGTGAAATACCTGAGGCGAGTGGCAAAGCGGGGGCGGAAAATCGTTGAGTGGAAAGCACAAGTCAGCGTGCGAATCCGGCAAACGCTGTGGGCTGAGATCGAAGAGTTCGCGGCAAAGGAGCGTCGTACCATGAGCAACATAAGCGAATCGTTCTTAGAGTGGGTATCGCCCATGGACATTCACATATGGCGACAACTTTGGATATGAGTCGGGTTGTCTTTTCTACGTCCTTCCTTTGCACTATTGTTTCTGAAAAACAAAAGACCTGGCGACGAATTTCGTTGTGGCAGGAGTGCGAAAAAGTGGCTCAGCACGCGCAGGGTCCCGAATTTTCCCCATAGTGAAATCACAGGGGAAGTTCGTCCAGTAGTTCTGCGGATCACTACGGTGTGAAACCACAGCCATGCAAGTGGGCAAACCGCTGTTTGAACGCGTGAGGGGCATCGTGAGTGAGAGGGGGAAGGCGTCGGCCGCGTTTCTCCACTTTTCGTCGTAGACGAAAGAAACGCGCCCTTTCATGTCGCGGAAGACGCGGCCCATCTCGCGACGGTCAAGGATGGCGATCAGTTCCCTGATCTTCATTTGCGCCTCTTCCTGGCCGCGTCGACGATCGAATCGAGAATAACGGGTGTCGCGAAGCTCGTACCTTTTCTTGGTTTGTCCACGGCGAGCACGATGCCGAGCGCCTCTGCAGTCCGCAGCACGAGGCCAAGTTCGAGCCGCGGTTTGCCCTGCTCGACATCGACAATCCATTGCCGGCTGACGCCGACTTTCTCGGCCAGGGTCTTCTGGTCAAGGTGTAGGGCCTTTCTGTGCGCGCGGATGAGCGCCCCGAGATCGATCGGTGTACGAATACGCATTTATCACCTCTGTTCCCAATGTCAGCGTACGGCGACAAGAGGGGAAGTCGGCGAACGGCGACATGCGATAAGAGCACAATTGATCGAGGAAGCAGACAAATGCCATAAAACCCGCTCGCCATGACGGTAATGTCTTCCCGGCGAAACCACGGGGCGTAGTGGATCGTGATCCGGTGCGTGGAAAGGGGTTAACTCGCTGATAAAATACTTAAACTATATCCTGATTCATCGCAACCGTCGCCAAGCCAGGAGCGTAGTATCGCATGCAAATCGTTTCAGGTTTCGGGGTGCGGATCGACTGCGGGCTTCTTCTAGCGCTTGACGGCGGCGAAATAAATGGCGAGAATATGGCGAGATTAATGGCGAGGTTGCGGCGAGCATATGGCGGGAAAATACATCCACGAAGTTGTCGGTTGGCCTGCAGTCACCTGGGATTCAAAAACTCTTGCCCCTTTGCTCTCTGGAGTCAGGCTGCACCAGGGTCTGTTGCTCGGCAAAATGAGGGGCTACGGTTTTGCTTCTCAGTGGACAGCAACACTAAAGGTGCTCACGGAAGAAACGATCAAATCCAGCGCGATCGAAGGGGTAGTTCTTGATCCAGAGAATGTTCGCTCGCTGCTCGCTCGCAGGCTTGGACTGGAAGTCGGAGGACTCAAGGCCCACAAGGACCGATATGTCGATGGCGTCGTTGAGATGATGTTGGACGCAACCCAGAAATTCAAGGAGCCGCTGACCAAGGAACGCCTATTCGATTGGCATGCCGATCTGTTCCCCGAAGTCCGCAGGACCGCCGATAAATTTCGGGTCGGCGCTTGGAGGGACGACAGTCGGGGCCCGATGCAAGTTGTGTCAGGGCCAATCGGTCGCCACAAAGTTCACTACGAGGCCCCCGCAGCTGCCCGCATCGAGAGCGAAATGAGAAAGTTTCTCAAGTGGTTGGACGGAAACGAACAGCAAGATCCGCTCTTGAAGGCCGCAATCGCACACCTGTGGTTTGTTACGATCCATCCCTTTGAAGACGGCAACGGAAGAGTTGGAAGAGCCATCGCCGAGATGTGCTTAGCCAGATCGGACGGCAGTGCTCAGCGTTTCTACAGTATGTCATCGCAAATTTTTGAAGAACGAAAAGACTATTACGATGTTCTTGAGAAGACCCAGGCTGGATCGTTGGACATCACGGAATGGCTCACTTGGTTTCTTGGGTGTCTGGACCGAGCCATCGAACAATCGAGTCGAATCTCGGACAGTGCTCTCGAAAAGGAATTGTTCTGGCAGGACTTGAAGAAAAGGAACGTCTCTCTGAATGACCGGCAGAAGAAAGTCCTGAATAAATTGTTCAGTGGGTTCGAGGGAAAACTAACCAGAGACAAGTGGATGAAAATAACGAAGGCTTCCTCGCGAACTGCTCTTCGAGATATCGAAGAGCTGATCGCTGCAGGCATCGTGGAACAAGAAGAGGCCGGTGGAAGAAGCACTTCCTACCGGTTAAAGAGGACTGCAAAGATCCGAGAGCAGGATTAACAGCTACGCGGAGCATTCGGTTGTGACCCGTGAAAGTCCATCAACTGAGCGGCGGCTTGGAAAACCGCCTAGAGTTTAGATCGCCGGCGGGCATTTCGTTGAAAGCCGAAACTCGAATACATCGAGAAGGTTCGCGCATATTCTGATATGAAGATACAATCCACCCCACTCGGAGGAGCCAATGAGATACGTTCTCCTTCCATTCGTTCTGTTTGTATCTTGCTCAACTACCTTCGGACAGAAGCAGCCAATTGCATTCGTCGATGTGTCGGTAATTCCAATGGACAGTCAGCGAGTCCTGGAGCACCAGACAGTACTGGTGCGAGATGACCGAATCGCAGCAATTGGGGAGAACGATTCAGTACGAGTGCCAGCCGGCGCGCTAAATATTGACGGCAAGGGGCGTTATCTGATGCCGGGCCTGGTGGACATGCATGCCCATTTTCTACGGCCACCGGTTCCCGGGGTCAAGGAAGATATCGTTTTTCTGGATTATCACGAGAAGAATGCGCTCTTCGGCTTACTGTACGTAGCCAATGGCGTTACCTCAATGCGAAATCTGTGGGGCCAGCCAGAAACAGACAAGTTGAGCGAGTTGTTCAAAAGTGGTGAACTCATCGGCCCAACCATCTATTCGAGTGGTCCAATAACGGATGGCGACCCGTCTGAAATCAGTAACGCTCGCGTAGTCAAAACGGCAGAGCAGGCGCGTCAAGCTGTTCGAGACGACAAGGCACATGGACACGTAGGAATAAAGATTTATGACAATTTGAGCCTTGAGGCCTACAAGGCCATTGTTGACGAGGCGAAAAAGGTAGGCCTACCTGTGTTCGGGCACTTGCCCGACGCTGTCCCGCTTGAGATAGCCATTCAATCTCATCAGGCCTCCATCGAGCATGTCGATGGCTGGCTGGACGACCTCCAGCCGAATCCTGCAACTGTGGGGAAAATGACTACGACCGAATTGATGCAGCAAGCGGATTTCAGCAAAATGGCACACTTTTCCAAAGAGATGCACGATGCAGGGGTGTGGGTATGTCCGACTATTGTGGTCTTTCAAATGGAGTGGGCAAAAGGTCATTTTGGCGATGGGATGAATTACTTCTCGGCTGAGTTTCTAACACCTATTTAAAACACTATGAACATTTTCATCTTCCGACCGGGGAAGTGGAAATCGAATATGCAATTCACGTGGTTCGTGCGCTGCATCAAGCAGGCGTTGGTTTGCTGGCAGGTAGTGATGCGTTTAAGCCGAATGTGGTTCCCGGCTTTTCATTGCTAACCGAGATTTCCTACCTGGTTAAAGCGGGTCTGACCCCTTATGAGGCGACTAAGGCAGCTACCAGCGACCCAGCGAGATTCTTAAATCTAGAAGGAGAATTTGGTGCAGTGAAAGTTGGACTGCGCGCAGATTTGTTGCTATTAAATTCAAACCCTCTCGAAGATGTTCGCAACCTGGCGAAACGGTCAGGCGTTATGCTTCGCGGACAATGGTTTCCTGAGAAGGTGCTTCAAGACAATTTGCGGAAGTATGGCGAATCTCATTAGGTCGAATTGGTAGAGCCTTTTGCGCTAAACGCCCTCATTTGCAGTTTATTGTAACGCAAACCAAACAAATGCAAATTGGTCCGTGCGAACAGGCCAGGGTGAACTAGCAAACCGCCGAAACTGCAAATGACGTGACCCCCAGAGCTCTTCGCAAGAGCTAGAATGCATCGGCCGGTTTTCGGAAACTTTGGTTCTCACGGGAACATCCTCAAGGATGGAACGGGTTCCAGGGTCAAGCGATTGTACAGCGGGTGGTGCGGATGGATTCGCCCACGACCGGTACCAAGACAGTGGCTGTGCAAGCGAATGGGTTTTCAGGAATTCAGGTCCTCTCAACGGAAGTGTAAACTGCTGGTATGGCCATTGCCGAAACTTTAGAGCGCCCGGCTGCTGTACTTCGTGGACGACGGCTCGAATATTTTACGGTCGCCTGGAATACAATCGAAGGCTTGATCGCTGTGGCCTCAGGAATTCTTGCAGGAAGTATTTCGCTTGTGGGTTTTGGAATCGACAGCTTCATCGAAGTCACATCTGGCTCGGTCTTGCTGTGGAGGATGTCCGTTGATTCGGACGTGTATCGCCGGGAGAGGAATGAGAAACGGGCGCTGCGAATAGTTGGCGCGTGTTTTCTCCTGCTTGCTGCTTACATCACCTACGATTCGATTTCAGACTTGTGGTCGAAGCGAGCGCCTGAGCACAGCGTCGCGGGAATTGTCCTAGCTTGCGTTTCTCTGGTTGTGATGCCGATTCTTTCGCGTGCTAAGCGGAAAGTGGGACGTGAATTGGGCAGCGCGGCCATGCACGCAGACGCTAAACAAACGGAATTCTGCACCTACCTATCGGCCATCCTGCTTGTAGGCCTGTTGCTTAACGCCTTTTTCGAACTGTGGTGGGCGGACCCCGCAGCGGCGCTCATCATGGTTCCCATCATCGCAAGAGAAGGAATTGATGGAGTACAGGGCAAGTCCTGCGACGAATGCTGCCCGCAGTGATCTAAGGTCACTGCGCTGGCGTACGGATTCCACGGTCATGATCACGCTTTTCATCGCTCCCTTCACTGCGACTTTCTGCGGACCGAATTTTGGCTTTTAGCCTTCCTCCGATGGTTCATTTGGTTGCAGTGTGCCGCGTCCTAGCGCGCGTTCTTTCATCAACGCGAAGAAGACCGGCACCAGAATTAGGACGTGAATCGTTGAGGTGATCATGCCGCCTACGAGAGGGGCGGCAATGGGTTTCATCACATCGGCGCCGACACCTGATTCCCACAGAATCGGAATCAGGCTGGCGAGAACCACGCACACGGTCATTAATTTTGGTCTCAGACGGTGGACAGCCCCTTCGATCACTGCGGCTTCGATGTCTTCGTGACGCAGAGGAACGCCGGACTTGAGACGGTCATCCAGGGCTTCATGGAGATACACAACCATGACGACTCCGGTTTCAACGGCAATGCCGAAGAGCGCGATGTAGCCGACCCACACCGCCACGCTGAAGTTGTAGCCGAGCAGCTTTTGCAGAATCAGGCCGCCCGTCAACGCATAGATCGTCGGGAAAATGAGGACAGCTGCTTCGGTTACGGAATGAAACACCACGTAGAGCAACATAAAGATCACAAAAAAGACGATCGGCAGAATGAGTTGCAGTCGCTCTTTTGCCCGGAGTTCGAATTCGTACTCGCCGGACCATTTGTACGTAAAGCCGGGAGGTAAGTTTAGTTTTTGATTGAGCAAACTACTCGCCTGCGTGACGAATCCGCCGTAGTCTTTCGTGTTCAGATCGATGTACACGTAGCCGGTCAGAGCTCCGTCTTCATCGCGGATCATGGAGGGTCCCCGGGAGAAAGAGATTTTCGCGACATCGGAAACTGGAATTTGCGCACCCGAGGGCGTGCCAATCAAGACGCGCCGTAATTCGTCAACGTTGTCCCTAAAGTCGCGGCTGTACCGGACATTCACAGGATATCGCTCGCGTCCCTCTACGTTTTCAGCGACCATTTCGCCACCGATTCCCGAAGTGACCGCCTGCTGCACATCGGCAATCGTCAGACCGTAGCGAGCCGCCTCTGCGCGGTTCACTTCAATGTTGAGATAAAAACCTTGCGAAACGCGTTCTGCAAATATGGATCGCATCTCCGGAATGGCTGAGAGGATCTGTTGCACTTGCGCGCCAACTTGCTGGATGCCTTCCAGATTGGGCCCCTGAATCTTCAAGCCGAGAGGCGTTTTGATTCCCGTCAATTCCATATCGAGACGGTTTTCAACCGGCATGGTCCAAGTGTTGGATAACCCAGGAAACTGGAGTTTTGCGTCCATTTCTTGAATGAGTTTTTCGTAGGTCATCCCCGGCCGCCACTGATTGCGCGGCTTGAGCATGAGCGTCGTGTCGTACATATCGAGAGGAGCGTTATCGGTCGCGCTGTCGGATCGGCCGATGGAGCCGAAGACGCTCTCGACTTCCGGGAACGTGCGGATGATTCGATCCTGTTCTTGAAGCAATTGCGACGCCTGCCCAATGGAGATTCCAGGCAGGGCGGTCGGCATGTAGAGAACTGAACCTTCAAAGAGAGGCGGCATGAATTGACTGCCGATGTGAAGCGCGAGTGGAAGTGTGACGACCAGAAAAACCAAATTGAGCAGCAAGGTGGTTTTGCGGAACCGCAAGCAAAAGCGAAGAATGGGCAAATAAATAGTCTGGGTGATTCTTGAAATGGGATTCCGCGATTCAGGTATCAGCCGCCCGCGGATGAATAGAACCATGAGTACGGGCACAAGCGTGATCGCCAAGACGGACGAGAAGCCAACCGCCAGGGTCTTCGTCCATGCCAACGGACGGAACATGCGTCCTTCCTGTGCTTCGAGTAAGAAGACAGGCAGGAACGAGACCACGATGATTACCAGTGAAAAGAAAATTGCGGGACCAACTTGTTTCGCTGCATCCAGCAGGATTTTCCGTCTCTGCGGCTCCGGAAGTGGCTCGGACTGAGACGCTTGGTGTTCCGAAAGCTGCCGGTATCCGTTTTCCACCATGACGATGGCGGCGTCCACGAGAACGCCAATCGCCAGCGCTAAACCGCCGAGCGACATGATGTTCGAGGTGACATGGAGGTAGTACATCGGGATGAAGGCCGCGAGCACGGCGATAGGCAAGGTCAGAATTGGAATCAACGCCGAGCGCAAATGGAACAAGAAGATGATGATGACCACGCTGACGATGATGGCCTCTTCGAGCAAGTCGCGTTGCAGCGTTTCGATGGAGGCGTGAATCAATCCTGAGCGGTCGTATCCCGCTGCCACTTCCACACCCGGCGGCAGCGAGGGTTTGATTTCCGAGAGTTTCTGCTTAACGCCATCAATGACGGTCAAAGCGTTCATGCCATCGCGCATCACGACAATTCCGCCAACGGTTTCCCCTTCGCCTTGCCACTCGGCAACTCCTTCACGAATGTCCGGCCCGAACGTAATTGTCCCTAGATCCCGGACGAGGACCGGCGTGCCGTTCTTGGTTGCAACAGGTACGGTTTCGAGGTCGCCGAGCGAATGCAGATAGCCGAGGCCGCGAATCATGTATTCCGCCCCGCCCATTTCAAGCAGCCGTCCACCAACTTCGTTCGTACTGGCTCGAACTCTTTCGATGACCGATGAGAGCGGGATTCCGTAAGCGCGAAGTTTGTCTGGATCGACATTCACCTGGTACTGCTTGACGAATCCGCCGATGGTGGCTACCTCGGCGACTCCGGGAACAGTCGCGAGCTGGTAACGCAGGTACCAATCTTGAATGCTGCGCAAATCGGCCAAACTGCGTTGATGGCTGTTGTCCACCAGCGCATATTCATAGACCCACCCCGCCCCCGTCGCATCCGGCCCGATGACGGGATGCACGCCCGAGGGCAAGCGGCCGGTAATCTGTTGCATGTACTCGAGAACGCGCGAACGCGCCCAGTACAGATCGGTTCCGTCCTCAAAGACGACGAAGACGTAGGAATCCCCGAACATCGTTTGCGCACGCACGGCTTTCACGTGCGGTGCGGCGAGAAGCGTAGTGACAATCGGATACGTGACCTGGTCTTCGATGAGGCTAGGAGGCTGCCCCGCCCAAGGCGTGTGGATAATCACTTCCACGTCGGAAATGTCGGGCAGGGCGTCGAGCGGAATGTGACGCAAGGACCAGATTCCTGTGAGCACCAGCAAGACTGTTCCCATGAAAACGAGAAAACGATTTTGCGCGCACCAATCAATCCATCGGGAGATCACGTTACATGCCTCCCGTGGCATTCACGCTGAGTTGTTTGGTCGCGATGATCTGCCCGTTCTTTCTTGCGAGGATGGTGACTTGCCAGGTTCCGCCGCTATCCAGCTGTCCCGAACGTTCATAGAGCCCATTGCTCTTGTCGCCGAGAGTAACGGGCACGCGCATCGACGCCATGCCCATAGCAGGCATCGCCGGCATGAAAAACGTCACACTGACTTCCGCACCGGAGATAGGTGCTCCACTCGCATCTGTAAGTTTCACGCGGAACACGTTACTTCCTTTCCGTGGTGTAGACGGATCAGAGCTGAATTCGACATTTCCTTGCGGAGCGTTGGTCGTTGAAGCCGCACTCGCGCCGGGCGGAGGTGGAACGAAGGAACCGAGTGCAGCCTGAAGCTGGCTTTCGGAGTCGATCAGGAAGTTTGCGGAGACGACAATCTGCTCGCCTGCTTTCAATCCCTTCAGTACGATAAAATCGTCACCTACGCGGGCGCCCAGCTGCACCTCGCGCGGCTCGATGTATCCGTCACTACGCTCCACAAACGCAATCGCGCGAGTACCGGACTGCAGGACACCGCTTGCAGGGATAACTAGCTGGTTTCCCATCGGGACCTTCAGACTTACGTTGACGAACATGCCGGGTTTGAGCTGCAATCCAGGACTCGAAAAGACAATGCGCACTTTGGCCGTTCGCGTATCCATATCTACTTGTGGATAAATAAAGTCCACGCGGCCAGTGAACGTCCGGCCCGGGTAGGTATTCACGGTGAGCGTTGCGGGTGCGCCGATCTTGATGCGTTCGAGATCGTTCTGAAAGACCTGGGCCTGAACCCAAACGGTTGAAAGATCCGCGATGGTGTAGAGGCGCATTTCCGGCTGAACGGCAACGCTCGGCAGGGCATTGCGTTCGGTGATGTAGCCGGAGGCCGGCGAATCGACTTCCAATTCCTGTTGCACCTGGCCGGTAGATTCGAGCCGGACGATTTCTTTTTGTGGAACACCCCACTGCGCAAGACGCCCAGCAGTCGCGTCGAGCAGCGATGTTGCGCTGAAAGCGACGCCTTGCACCGTGCTCTGCGCCACCTGCTGTTGATTCTGCTTGGCCACCAAATATTCCCGTTCGGTGGCCACTAGATCCGGGCTGTAGACGGTGAACAGCGGCTGCCCTTTGCGGACGTATTGGTACGTGGCATCGACAAACACTTTCTGGATGTAGCCTGAGAATCGTACTTGGACGTAGGACAGACGCCGTTCGTCCACAGCGACACTGCCGGTGGTGCGAATCTCGTCCGCGACTGACTTTCGTTCGACGTTACCCGTTTTCACACCGATGCTTTGCAACCGTTGTGATGAGATTTGCACCGGAACGAGCGGCGCCTCTGTCGTTGAAGCGGGCATGGCCATGGATGTGGACATAGAATCCTGCGCGGTGGAATTTGGCATTTTGGTTTCCATGTCCGCCATCGGCTTCGCGGCGCGATAATGCAGCCACAACCCAACGAGGACCACGGCGAGTATGATGTTTCCAATGAGTGCCAGGAAAAATCCTGTGCGATAAGCCTTCATCACTTCGCTCCTTCTTCCTGCAATGTCAGTCCCGTGAGTTGTTCAAGTCGCGCGATGGCGGTTTGGTATTCGGCGACGTTCTGCCAATAGTCCTCGTCGAGATGCAGGACATCGAGAAACGCCGTCAGAAGCGCTTGAAAATCCTGTTTATTCGATTGGTAAGCAGCGAGACCTGCTTGAAATTCCGAACGCGCCTGTGGGGACAGTCCTTCGCGGTGAATCTTGAGTAGCTCGGCGGTCTGCTGCGCGATGACGTATTGCGTGCGCAAATCCCCGGCGAGTTGTTGCGATTGTGCTTGCAACCCGCTTCTCGCCTGGAGTTGTTCCGATTCGGCTTGTGCTAGCTCGGGACGTTGTTTGCGACTGCGATAGATCGGGACCTTTATGCCGACGCTCAGCATGTAGTACGCACGAAACTGAGTGGGGTCGGTGCGTTGCCACATGTACTGCACGTTGAAGTCGGGATAAAAGTCTTTGCGGGCAAGGTCCGCCTGCAATGACTGCCTGTCGATCATTTTCTTTGCGCTGGCAATTTCCGGATTCTGTACTTGGGCCGCGGCAAGAAGATCGGCATACGTTTGCACAAGAGGTGTTTCGAGGAGATCGGTGGTCTCGATATCCGGCGATTCCTGCGAACGGTTGAGCAGTTGTTTGAGCTGGGCTTCGAGCTTGCCAACCTGCAGATCATGCGTGGCGATTTCGCGAAGCAACTTGGTTTTTTGCAGTTGCGCCTGGAGGACGTCCTGCTGCGTCCCCATGCCCGAGCGGTAGCGGGCGTCGGCGGCCTGTTCCACTTGCTTGAGCAACTCGCCGTCCTCTTCGAGGAGCGTGAGTGTTCTAGAGAGATACGCGAGCTGGAAATAGGTGCTCTTGAGCTCAGCGAGGACGGCGCGGCGCACGGACTCAATTTGTTGCTGCGAAACATCCGCGTCACGTTTCGCGATTTCACCCTTCAACCGCAGCTTGCCTGGGTATGGAATGTCCTGCGAAACGCCGATGCCAAAGTAGGCGAAGTCGCTGTTGGTGTAGCCGGCAAACGGGCGAGGGCTGCCGACACTGACATGCTGCAAATTGAATTGCGGATCGGGCAGCGTCGAGACCTGTGTTGGAACTTGCTTGGCCGCCTGCCAGCCTTGCCGCGCCGCTTCAATCTGCGGATTGTTTTTCTCCGCTTCCGCAAGTAACTCGGAGAGCGGAGTCGGCCCCGTATGCGATGTCGGAGACTCCTGCGCAAATGCATGAGCGGCGAAAACAGCCGAAAGCAAAATCACAGAAATACTTCGACCAATAGCTACGCACGACGACCGCGCAGCGAAATTCGTTCTCGCTATCGAAAACATCTTTTTCTCCTAAGCAGGTGAATCGAAACCGCGGAGCCTCGATGAGTCACCCAAGAGGGACTCGACCGAAACACGTCGGCGGGTTAGGTGGACCGTGGAGACGCAAAAAGAGACAGGCCGGTACGTTGCCGCACCGCTCGACGGCGGATCAGATTAGGAGGGAAGAGTAGAGCGTGTACAACTCGGGAGGCGAATGCGGCCGAGCCTCAAAATCAAAACTAGATATTTCGGGATACGTCATCATCTGCGGAGAAGCAAGACTATCGGTCGCGACCATGACCGGAGCATGGAGCGTCAGGTGAGCGACGGGCAATACGCTGGGGGACTGAGACGAAGCCATCGCCTTGCAGCAATCGTGACTCTGATTGGATGGATCGCAGGGCATGGAACCGCAGCATTTCATACTCTGCTGGTCTTGCGTCATCGCGGACATACAGTCCGCGAATTGCAGACCCAACACGGCGACCATGGCCACGACAATGAATAGTCTTTTCGTCATTAATCTGAATCAACTCTGACAGTCTTAGACGCGCGCGTCAACGAAAGGATACAGCGCTCCCGCGCTCCCGCTAAGTGGGACTGTCGCAAGAAGATATCCGTACACGTCCGTTCTCGCTTGCTTCGCGCCGGCGAGATTTGCGGGCAGTCGATAACGGACAGCTCCAGCCGTTCCGACGATCCAGCCGGGCAACACGCTCTCCGGTTTCGGAGGGCATACGTTGTTGTATACGTCCTCAATCAAAAAGTGCGAGTGGCTGGCCAGCACGTAAACGTATTTCTTCGTCTTGCTGCGGAACGCAAGCAGATCCTGATATACGCGGCCGTCCACTTCTTTCCATTTGCGCCGATTCATTCATGCCGTGGCCCGTTGAAATGCTGTCGGGCAAGGCGTCATGCATGCCAACAACAACGCTGCGTACGTTTGCATCGGTTTCATCGCGCGCAAGAACACGCTCGATCCAAGCAACCTGTGCATCCTCAAACTGGTCGTAGGAGGCATTGTCCAGGGAGATGAAATCCACGCCTCCTTGAATCCAATGGTTACGTCCGAAGTTTGTGGTCACTCGGATCGTCGCGAAGTCGCGGGGCTCGGATCGTTGGAGAATCGGGCCAATCGGCAAACTGTTGCAGGAAATCCGACCGAGTCTTGGGAGGAACAAGCTCGTGGTTGCCAATTCCAAGATAGACCGGAATGTCTCCGAATGGATCGATCTGTTGGGAAATGAAGTCCAGCCACTCAATCCGTTGGTAGTCAGTAATGGCAAGATGTTTGTCGCGATACTCCGGGGCGGCAAGCAGGTCCTGATCGAAGTCGTAGTTCGCGCGGAAATTGCCCAAGTGCCAATAAAATTGCGCCTTATCGGCGCGCACGCCCGCGGCGATGCCTGGCATCACGATGTCTCCGCAGTTTCTGGAATCGCCGGAGACGGCAAAAGACCAAGTGTTTAAGGATTGTGCTGCTGAGGATCCCTGGTACAGGAGCAGAGTACAGAGCAGCATGCGAGTTGCAAACTTTAAACAGGGCTGTTTCAAATTCGGAATTTCTTCCTTCGAGTCCGGGGACCGGAATAGCGTCCGCATGTGGAATTGCCGCAGTGGACGACAAGCCGGGATGCGGCTGTGTCGTGATCTTGCATACAAAGCTTCCGGAATTGTCCCGCCTGGCCAAGATTGTGGCCGATCCTAATCACCGCAAGGAATAGTGTGACCATCAGTCGTGGCCACGTCCGCTGAGATCACGTTGTCGCCTGCGATGGGCAGCCGTGGCGGGACTAAAGCTGGTCAAACTTCGCTGCAAGGATGAAATCGCTTTCAGTGAGGCCGTCGATCTTGTGCGTCCAGGTGGTGATCTCCGCCTTGCCCCAGCCCAGCAGAATATCCGGGTGATGGCCTTGCGATTCCGCTACCTCGCCAACTTTATTTACGAAAGCCAGCGCGGCCTTGAAATCGGGAAACGTAAACGACTTCGTAATGTGGTGTTCGTTGACGACCTTCCATCCGGGCACCTGCTTCGCCAGGTCTCGCAGTTTCTTACCTTTCAGAGGCGGAACGCCGCCGCGGCACGGGACACAGGTCTTTCCGGCAAGATCGGCCATATCATCATCCCTTCGCGAGCAAATGATTTCGCTTTTAGGCTAACACTTTAGCTGTACGGGAACACAACCGGACTTCTGGCTGGTTTTGCCGGATTCACGTCTGCGAGTAGCGCGTTTACAGACCTATCCAAGAGGTTTGTGCTTAAAATGGCGGACGCTGCTGCTGTATTCGGCAACGATGTGGCCGTTTCCGCGGAGCTTGTACTTGTAGGTCGTTAGTCCTTCGATGCCCATCGGACCTCGTGCATGTAGTTTGCCGTTGCTTATCCCCACCTCTGCGCCGAGGCCGTAACGGTAGCCATCCGCAAAACGTGTCGAAGCGTTGTGGAATACGCCGGCGGCATCGACTTCCTGCAAAAAGCGTTCGGCGACCGCTTGATCTTCCGTAACAATGCATTCGGTGTGCCTCGAACCGTACCTGTGAATGTGTTCCAGCCCCCGCTCCAATGTATCCACAATTTTCACCGAGAGGATAAGGCCCGAGTATTCGGTCGACCAATCCTTTTCGATCGCAGGGGCCAGTTTTGCCTCAGGAAGCAGAGCCAGGACACGGGGACAGCCACGAACTTCCACATTTGCTCTTCTTAATTCTGCGACGGCCCTTGGCAGAAATGTGGCGGCAATATCTTTATGCACAAGCAGGGTCTCGACGGAATTGCAGGCCGCAGGGTACTGAACTTTAGAGTCTAACGTGACTCTTACGGCTCTGCTCAGATCCGCAGCGCGATCGACGAACACATGACAGATTCCCTCCCCGTGGCTCAGGACAGGGATACGACTGTTCTGCTCCATGAACGAAACGAACTCCTTCGAACCGCGCGGGATCAACAGATCGACTTCGCCTTGGAGACGCAAGAGCTCCATCACATCCGAACGAGATTGCAGTAGGTGGATGGACTCCCGAGGTACATCGGGAAACCTGCAAAGCGTTTCTCGCCAGACGGCCACAATGCTTTCGTTGCTATTTGCGGCTTCGGCGCCACCTTTGAGCAGAACCGCGTTGCCGGACTTGAGTGCCAGCGAAGCGATCTGTGGAACGACATCGGGCCGAGATTCAAATACCACTGCAATCACGCCAAGCGCGCACGATTCTTTGTGCAAGATCAAGCCTTCGTCGAGCTCGGTGGCTGCCAGCCGTTTTCCCACGGGATCGGGTAGGTTCGCGACTTCCCGGACGCGCGCGGCCATCTCGGCGATGCCACTCTCTTTGATCCATAGCCGTGAAAGCAGGGCTGGGGTCATCTCTCCGGTAGATAGGAGCTTCTCCGCGGCGGCGCAGTCCTTTGCATTGGCAGCCAGAATCCGCGCGCCATTTTCTTCGAGTGCGTCCGCAATTGCCAGGAGACAGGCTTTGCGCGTTTCGCCTGAAAGAAGTGCGAGTTTTCGGGATGCCTCCCGCGCAGAGTGCGCAATGGAAGTGACATCAGCGAGTGGTCTACTGGGAGGCATGTTGGTCAAGCTTCGCGGTCCAGGAGAACAATATTGTCGCGAGTGAACAGGACACGAGCGGCCGCGGCCGCCTCGCTAGCGCAGTTGGCAATCCCTCTTGCAAATTCGTTGCCCTCCACGTTCGCGATGCTTACTACATCCATCGGACCAAATGTTTTTTCAATGCGAACGACGCCCGATGAGAGCAAACTGGCCTTGCCGCACGTTATGGCACGCTGCGCGCCCGCGTCAACGACGACGCGTCCACGAACCCCGGCCGCGTAGGCAAGCCAGCGGCGTTTGCCCTTCATTCGGTTGGACGGTAAAAAAACAGTCCCTTCGGATTCTCCTCCAAAGATGCGCGGAAGTGTCTCTGCCCGACTTCCATTGGCGATCACGGCCACACCACCGCAATTCATGGCAATTTCGGCTGCTTCAAGCTTCGTCGCCATGCCGCCGCGCCCGGATTGCGAAGGCCCGCTCGCGAGAGCTCTGAACTCGGGTGTCACCTTCGAAATCAGCGGGATCACTTGCGGGCGACTTCCTGATCCTGTGCGTTTGTGCTTCGTGGAAGTCTCTGTACTCAAGAGGCCATCGACATTCGTGAGAAGAATGAGCGCGTCTGCTTCCAAACCGCTCATGACAAGCGCGGCAAGCCGGTCATTATCACTAAAAGCTAGGGAACGAGGACTGTCGCCAACGGTCTCGAGTTCCGCTGTCGAAACCGTATCGTTTTCGTTGACGATGGGCAAAACACCAAATCCAATCAGTTTTTCCATTGTTCGCCGTAGGTTGGAATAGCGCTGCCAGTTGCTGAAATCTTCTTCGGTCAGCAGCACCTGAGCAATCTTCACGTCGTACGCACCAAACAGTCTCTTATAGGCTTCCATCAACAAGCTCTGACCAACGGCGGCGCAAGCCTGCTTGGTTACCATATCTTTCAGGCGAGAAGGGTGGAGTCCGAGCCATCCCCGGCCGAGTCCCACGGCGCCGGAAGAAACCAAGACGACTTGGCGGCGGTTCGTTTGGAGAGTCGCGATTGCGCGCACAATCGGGTCGATCCGCTCCAAGGAGAGTTCGCCCTGGGAGCCCATGACCGTGCTGGTTCCCAACTTAATGACCACGCGTTTTGCGCCGCGCAAGAGGCTATTCCTGCGTTGGTCATCCTGATGTAGAGATTCGCTCATTTGATTCCGGCTGAACCAACTAAGAGTACGACATTCACTGCGCTTATCGAATTCGAATTAAGCGGCAAAACGGGAGGCCAAGTAAACGACAAATTGAGAGACGTTGCGAAGCTCGGGTCGGCCCGAGCGCGTGATCACCAATTTGCAGTTCCGAAGATTGAGTAGACGAGAAATGCTCAGGGCCCCCTGAATTTTCCCCATACTTCTCAGATGGCGGGCGATTAACTTGCGTGCGTTCAATAGTTTCTGATTAGCACTCCTGCCTCCGCGTGTTTCTGAAAATTTGTCATGCGGCGAATTCTCGGAAACTAAACGACTTGCGAATCCAGACCTCCTGTCCGAAGGATTTCCATAAGTTGGGATTTGAGTGAACAGAGCTTTCAATAATCTAAAGAAAACACGCGAGATGTTTTGGTCGGGGCGCCCGGATTTGAACCGGGGGCCTCCTGCGCCCAAGGCAGGCGCGCTACCAGGCTGCGCTACGCCCCGACAATGACTGCTTTATTCATTCTAAAGCACTTCCCAACCTTGTTCCTAATCCGTACGATCACTTTTACCCCTGACTGTGCACGAACTGTGCACGAATGAGGTTATTGCACGGTGACTATGCCATTGGGCCCGCCATCAGAGTGTCAGCGGCTACCTGTGCCATTTCGTTGGCTCCGACGATTGAGCTTTACCAATGCTTCGCGCTTCATCTGCAACTTCATTTGCGAATACTTCTTGAAGACTCGCGCGTCGCTCTGGCGGAGCATCTGGGTTACCCACTCATCGGCTACGCCTCCGGCACTCAGCCGTGTGGCATAAGTGGAACGAAGATCTTAGATCCGAAAGTAGGGAATCTTTGCCCGTCGAAGAGTCTTCTGCCAAACAGTCTTGAGCGCCGTTTGGTGCCCGCTCGGATTCCGATTGCTCGGAAACAGAAACGGTCCTTCACCCGAAATTGCCATCTGACTCTTGAACGCTTCGATGGCAAGCGGGGTGAGAGGAACTTCGGCGATACCATTCGGTGTTTTTGAATCCGGTATCCAGGAGACTGCATTGTGCAGGTCCACTTGGTCCTTCCTCATGGGAGTAAGTTCCTTGTAGATCCGCAGCCCGGTCTCCGTGATGATGCGAACGATGTTCCGCAAATGCCGCGGGCCATGCCATGGGATTCGATCTTTAGTTGCTCAGACCACGCGACGTAGTGGGCTGAACAATCCTCTCACGGCAACTGGAAATTCAACGCCCGAACATGGATTCGCTGCCAGAAGTTTCTTGCGGACCGCCACGTTGAGCATACGCCGGAGAACTCTGAACTCCTGATGTATCGTGGTGGCCTTGTAACCGAGCTTGACCTTGACGCGAACTCGCTGTCGAAGACGATCACGAAGATACATTTCAATCGAATCCGCGGTGATATCCACCAATCGGCTCGTTGCAAAAGCAGCCTTGAGGTGTTTTGTGCACCGCTTATTCGCTTCGTGCGTTTTCTCCGCACGCACGCGGCTTGGAATAGTTCTCCAGGAAAAAATCCACCCATTGTCCGTATGCCAAGGTTTCGCCTTTACGTGTGACTTCTAGGACGTTGTCGTCTCTGGCTTGAAGCCTATCGCGTAACTTTTTCTGGGCCTCATGCCAATCAGCAGACTGGCTCGATTCTCTTCGGGCGTTCCCGTTTCTGTCCCGGTAGCGAATCCACCAAATAGCGGTTCCATTCCGCCGGTAGACAACCCCGTCGTATTTTAGTGCTCTAGGCATTCTCCATCTCCTGTCTGAACGACGCGCGGAATGTTTCGAGATCCGATTTGAGAAACCGGATATTGCGACCCATTACGCGGAGATGGGGGAATCTGCTTACGCTCAACCCAAAGATACACAGATTGAGGACTAACGCCAAGATACTTTGCCGCTTCTCTCACAGTCAGTGGATATTCTTCTGCGTGAAGAACGACGCTTTCGTTGGGATCGAGGAGCAGGCGTTGATTCATGGTAGACCGCCTCGTTCTTGATTCGGTTCATGCGTCGACGTAATACAAGTGCCCCAGTCCCGAGCTTCGACGGTACTCTTGAGGTCAAATTGGCCCATTGAGAACCTCTGAACTGGGTTCGCAAGGCAAGGCGATAGCAGATTGTCTCTCGTGTTCACGTCCAGCGATTGTGGGATTGCAGGTATCGCTCCTTTCTTCACCTGTGGCTCGTTTTCTCGCTTCGGAGAGGGACGATCTGAATAGTTCTCCAGATGACGACATCCGTTGTACCGATATCTTGTCTCTCAGCTTGCGTACTAAGTTTACTCTGGACTCGTATAGCGACGGGTTTGCTGAAGGGCGCGGGGCATGCTGTCTTGGGGACGCTGTATTCTCGCGCACACCGAATTGGGTTGGACGGAACTTCATGTTCGTCAGACGGCCTTTGCAAGAACCTCTCCTCTGGCTTTTTCGTTGTTGTGGTTGTTTGTGTGATGGTCTGCCCAGCGACTGAAGTCGTCGTCCTTGCGGAAGAGCAGCTTCAGGGCTTCAGTGATCACGTAAGACGGCGAAGCATCGATGAACTCAGCATAGAGCTCCAGCTGAGTCTTTACCGATTCTTCGACGCGTGCTTGGATGGTGAGTGCTTTGGGCTGTTTTGGTGGTGACTTCAATATAGACAACGGGCTTCTCCGATCGAGGGTGAAGTAGCAGGTGAGGTTGCAGTGAAGTAGGCGGGTGAAGCCCACTTCACCGCAACTTGCGAATTTGACGGCCAGGAGCGAGGCTGCTTCGCCCTTGGCGAAAAAACATGCGCACCTGAACGCAGTAACGGGCGGGAGCGACCCGGACAAAACTTTTGGGCGGATTGACTGCCAAAAAGTGGGGTCGCTCCCGCCCGATTTGCCCTTTTTTGCGCGGTGATTTTCGCAAAGGTGGTCGTTGGAAAACACTTCAGAATGAATTCCGTGAGCCGAGCGTAAGGTGAAGAAGTGGCAGTTCTGGAAGTGCAGAGGGTAATTCTTACCGTCTTCACCTTATTCACCCTTTTCCTACACATGTTTCGTCTAAGAATTCGGCGACACGCGGGCAAAACATCGGAAGGAATCTCCCCATGGGCTGGAGCGACCCCAAGCATCACTTTGGCCACGGAACCGTGTGTAAAAGTGGGGTCGCCCCCCTCCAGCCCAACACAGGGTTTTGCCCGCGTCCAAATTGATCGTCGCGCCATGCGCAACCTCTTGTTCCTTGGGCGCTTGCTCGATCGCCAAGGTGACCGCGAGGGTGACGCATATGGTGATCTTTGTATTTCATGCACACTTCACCTTCCCGCGTTGCAAGTAGCGATCGAGGCTCTTTGAAATAGTCATGCCCCACATCAGTAAGAGGCCTCGAAAATGAAAAAGCGCAATCACTAACAATGTTGGCCGCCTAACCTACAAGAAACCGTAGCGAGCCGCTTCATCGTGAAAGTTCACCGGCGCCCTATACTTACTAGGAAACATCCAGTCGGAAAAAAGTGAGAAAAAACTTTAATCCTTCGAGGGGTCCCGGGCTGCTAGCGAAATCCGGCCACAGCCCCCTACTTATTAAAGGAACATCGAGAAGGGAAAAAGTAAGAAAAAATCTTAATCCCCCGGAAAAGTCCAAGCTGGCAGAGAATTCTCGATCACAGCCCCATACTTATTTAAGGAACATCCAGAAGTCGAAAAAGGAGAAAAAATCTTGGTACTAGCACATTTTTCTGAAAGTCGACTGGGGGAATGTGCCCACAGAGAAGAGCAGAGAACCGGAGAAGCTCAGAGTGTCGTGACACGGTCGGTAGAGCAGAGACCGACGCTACGAGTGCAATATCGGCTGACGCCGCACGGCCGGGCTCTCGGCCCGGTGATCGACTCGTTGTGGGTCTGGGGCGTAGTGCATCTCGCACGCTTACATGATACGAGGGTCAATCCCAGAAAAATATAAGGTGGCGGCGCACAGGTTTGAAGCTCACGCGAAAACCCGGAGTTGAAACTCCCCACGCAAAAAACCAACTTCCGAGTAGCCGACAATCCACCCAGCGCCTCTGGGCGCATACGTGGTATAAGCATCCGAAGGGAGTTGAAGGTCAGTGAGTTTTTGAACGCCTGGAGAATCCGGATGAAACTACTTGTGCCGGTACTTGCGTTCCTCGGGGGCGCCTGCTCATTGTTCGCCCAGTCAAGGCCCCTAGACCTGGTGCCCAGTACGGGCCAACATCACCACAGGATCTCCACAAAGAACCCTCAAGCGCAGCGGCTTTTCGACCGGGGTCTAACACTGGTCTTCGCCTTCAACCATGAGGAAGCCGCTCGCGCGTTCAGGCGAGCGGCAGAATTGGATCCTCAGTCGGCGATGGCGTTTTGGGGCCTGGCATTGGCACTAGGTCCATGCATCAATTTGGATGTCGACCCGCCTCACGAAAGGGCTGCGTACGAAGCTATACAGAACGCGTTGTCGCTCGGCCCGGGTGCAACGGAAAGCGAGCGCGCCTACATTCAGGCTCTAGCCAAGCGCTACTCGCTTGACCCCAATATCGACTTGAGGAAGCTCGACGCTGACTACGCCCAGACGATGCGAGAGTTACACAAGCGCTACCCAGACGACCTGGACGCAGCGACCTTGTACGCAGAGAGTCTGATGGACCTGCGCCCTTGGAAGTTGTGGAGTTTGGATGGCCGGCCGGCCGAAGACACAGACGAGATCGTTGCGGTTCTGGAATCCGTGTTGCGGCGTGATCCAGAGCATATTGGAGCGAACCACTATTACATCCACGCTGTGGAGGCTTCGCGACATCCTGAGCGGGCTATTCCCAGCGCGATACGATTGGAGACGCTGGTGCCCTCCGCGGGACATCTCCTTCATATGCCCGCGCACATCTTCATGCGCGTCGGCGACTACTCCGCCTCAGCGCGCAGCACGGAGCACGGGGCAGTGATTGACAGCGTGTATCTGCGAGAGAGCGGCACGACCGGCAGCATGTACGACATGATGTATTACTGTCACAACGTGCACTTTCTTGCTGCCTCCTCCAGCATGGCAGGTAACTTTTCCCACGCAAAAAGGGCCGCGGGTGAGTTGGTTGAGCACGCCAGTCCGATGATCCACCATATGCCTATCGCCGAAACCTACCTGCCCACGCCGATCTTTGTCCTCGCGCGATTTCATCGATGGGACGAGATTCTGAAGCTACCACCCCCCGACGCGACCCTGACGATGACAACAGCGTTCTGGCATTTTGCCCGCGGATCTGCGTTTGCGGCCAAGGGCCAAACGGAATTGGCGGAAAGTGAGCGGAAAATCCTGGAGAGCGTACGCCAGGAAACAACTGCGGACATGGAATTCAGCTTCTATGGCAACAAAGCTCAAACCTTTCTGGAGCTCGCTGCCAACATCCTGGACGCTCGAATTGCCGCCGCCCACGGCGAAAATGAAGGTGCAATCAAGCATTGGGAGAAGGCGGTTGAAATCGAGGACCGACTTTATTATGGCGAGCCGCCCGAATGGTTTTATCCAATCCGGGAGTCCCTCGGCGCGGCATTGCTCCTGAACGGTCACGCGGATCGAGCGGAAGCTGTGTTTCGCGCCGATCTCGAGCAGTATCCCCGAAATCCTCGGTCGCTGTTTGGCCTTCTGAAGAGTTTGGAAGCTCAGAAGAGCGCCGGGGTGGAAGAAGTTCGAAGAGAATTTGAGGCCGCTTGGAAAAACGCGGATGTGACTCTTGAACTCGCAGACCTCTGAGCTTCACTCCTGATTGCTCCCGAGTCACGGGCTACTCGGAAATTATGTTACCGCTTTTGCGGCGGGGTCTTTATGACTTCGGGATGGATTTTTATGATTTAATTGTCAGGATGGAACAGGCTCAAATTAGTCCGCGCCCGGTGGTTGGAGCGATCGTCGTGGTGAGCGGCCTCGCTGTGTCATTCCTGCTGTGGCTGCTGTACGTCCATCATGCTTCTGCTGATTTTGCCGGGCGCTGGATGTTTTTGCCGGCCCTCAACGCGCTTCTGAACGGATTGTGCGCGATTGCACTCTGCGTGGGATTGTATTTCATCAAACATCACAACAGGGAAGCGCATCGCACGAGCATGCTGCTGGCCTTCGCGTTCTCTTCCGTTTTTCTCATCAGCTACATCGTGAACCACACACTGCACGGCGACACGATTTTTACCGGCCACGGCTCGGTGCGCACGCTGTACCTTTCCATTTTAGCCAGCCACGTAATCCTCTCCATGGTCGCTCTGCCGATGCTGCTGACGACGTTCTTTTTCTCGCTGACGGGCCGCTTCGCGATGCACCGCCGAATCGCACGCTGGACGTTCCCCATTTGGCTTTATGTTTCGATCACCGGCGTGGTGGTTTTCGTGTTCCTCAAGGCGTATGCGTACTAGACTCGGATTGGATCCAGCCTGATTTAAGAGAGTTAGAGGCAAAAAACCGAGCGGTTAACTTCCGTATTGCCGACCATCCGGGACTTGGGGGTCCTTAGTTCTGTTTCGGCTGCCCGCCTCTGTTTGCCATGGCCTTACTTCCGATGTATTATTGAGTACGCACTCAGTAATAGAGAACCTCAGTGGCGCGCCCTAAAAGCGAAGACAAACGAAATGCGATCCTGGACGCCGCGACCCGCCTATTTGCGGAGCGTGGTCTTACCGCTGCCCCAACGTCAGAGATATCAAAACAAGCCGGTGTCGCCGAGGGAACTCTGTTTACGTACTTCGAGACTAAGGATGATCTGATCAATGCCCTTTACCGGGAGATCAAGCTGGAACTCGCAGACGCCATGATGTCGGATTTCCCTCGGAAGAAGAATGTTGGTACCAGGCTGCGACATGTTTGGGATCGCTACGTGAAGTGGGGCATTGCCAATCCTAGGCAGCGCAAGGTGTTGGCGCAACTAACGGTTTCGGAGGTGCTCACCAAAGAGTCCAGAGACACCGGTAGCGCGTCGTTCCTCGAATTCCAAACCATGATTCGTGACGCGATTGAGCAGCGTCTCTTTCGGAACGATCTCCCGGTGGAACTAATCTCGAAATCGTTAGCAGCCTTGGTAGAGGCGACGATAGACCTGACGGTGTCGAACCCATCCAAAGCGAAACAATACCGGGATAGCGGCTTTCAAATGTTCTGGGCGGGCATAACCAAGTGATGAGTCATTGCATCTCATAAATGAGTGAGTAATCACAATAAACTCGCTGGCGAGGCCCGCTGACCGAGTCTAAGCGCCCCTAGTCTATTTAAGATGGAGAGCGGAGGATTTTCATGTCTAAGGTCTGGTTGATTACGGGAAGCGGAAACGGGTTGGGGAGGGACATCGCCGAGGCGGCGTTGGCCGCGGGGCACAGCGTGGTAGCCGGAGCGCGTCGGACGGAAGAGCTGGCGCCCATGGTGGCGCAATACGGCGAGCGGGTGAAGCCCGTCAGGCTGGAAGTGCGCGATGAGGCCGCCGCAAAGGCCGCCGTGCAGTTGGCGGTGGACAGCTTCGGGCATCTGGATGTGCTAGTCAACAATGCTGGTTACGGACAGATTGCGCCGTTCGAGCAAATGAGTGCGGAGGATTTCCGGGCCGTCGTGGACACGTGCTTTTACGGGGTGGTGTACACCACGCGAGCCGCCGTGCCGCTGATGCGCAAACAGAAGAGCGGTCACATCTTTCAGGTGTCTTCGGTCGGCGGTCGCCTCGGCGTTCCCGGCAATACGCCGTATCACGCGGCCAAGTGGGCTGTCGGCGGTTTTAGCGACTCGCTGGCGATGGAAGTCGCGCCTTTCGGGGTCAAGATCTGCACGCTAGAGCCGGGAGGCATTCGGACGAACTGGGCACGGCGCGCGGGTGAGAATATGCCGGACCTGCTGCCGGACTACGAGGCCTCGGTCGGTGCGATACACAAGATGTTGCGAGGACTCGAAGGGCGTTCGGAAGGCGATCCGCGAAAGATCGCAGATGTAATTCTGCAACTGGCAAATAGCGACGAGGTGCCGGTGCGGCTGATTCTCGGTGTCGATGCAGAAAAACGAGTGCAACAAGCCGAGGCTGCGCGCGCGAGCGAGGCTGAGAAATTTCGACACCTCACGGTTTCAACGGTTTTTGAAGATGGGCATTTCGACAGCCGATTGTATAAGGCAAAGAGCGAAATCAATTCCTGAGTTGCATGAAAGGAGGACGTTTATGAAATACAGATTGCTCGGCAAGAGCGGCCTCGCCGGCTTTGTCCTGGCGGTTGCCTCCACTCGCCTCCTCGCCGGCCTTCTCTACGGTGTGTCTCCCACCGACTTTCCCACGCTCGTGGCCGTCATCCTGCTCGTCCTCATCGTCGCCGCAGCGGCCTCCTCCTCCTCTCTCTGCGCGCCTCCCGCGTAGAACCCCTGCAAGTCCTCCGCGAAGAATAAAATCACATCCTGTTCTCTCCGATATCAAACGGACGTGAATCGGAATGCCGGGCCGGATGTCTTGTTATGGAAAGTTTCACCAGATAGGTAGCGAGAAACGCGTTTGTATTGACTGGTCTGGCCAACTTCCCGGTGGTCGGCAACTTTCCCAAATCAGACTCCGGAACAGACAGACGCTCTGGTCAACGGAACCCACTTCGATCGCCGATTTAAATTGATGCATCAGATATCGCTGTTTACCAAAATTGTTCCAGAATCCAACGTTTTTATTTCATTGAGCAATTGTGGGAAGTAGCGCATCTTGCGCGAAAAGCAGGGACTCTTTTGGCTCAGAATTCCAACGGCTCCAGGAAGTCCAAGAATTTCATCTTCTTGTCTGAATGCCCGGACCGATGTGAGCAAGGAATCTACCGCTCGTTTTGGTGCAATGGCCAGTCTTGTAGAACGCCTACCTCCCAAGCAGACGTCTGAGGTCCCCGACACGAACTGTCTCCGGACGCTGCTTTTCAAGTGTAATTTGCGACGACCCTGAAAACCTTTTTGTTCGCATCAAATTCCATAAACTCGCCAGTCTTCGTACCTTTCTGATTCACGTAGTAAAGAACGACGCTGGTAACTCCCCACATCACATCCAAGAGTTCGAAGGTGAGGTTTGGATACGCTTCAAGCCCGCGCTCGAAATAACTGCGTACAGCTTCTTGGCCTGCAACCGTCCCGGACGGATCGTTCAAAAGCTTTGCTGCAGTTGGCGATGTCAGAGCGACCTCCGGGGCATAGTGAGACATAACGGCGTCGAGGTCGTGGGAATTCCATGCCCGGACCCAATCGTGCGCAAATTGTCGAGCCTCGGTTTCTGAGAGCATTCGATGTCCTTTCCAAACAGAGTTAGCATTCAACCATAACTTGCGGAGGCTTCAGAGACTGGTAGTACTGCCTCTCGTTTCCTGCACCCATGCAAAAAATTGTCCGCAACGACTACCCACGGCGGGGATTGAGATGCAAATGCAGAGGCGTGCAATAATGCGGCCCCACGCGTGCTGACCTTCTTGCCTCCCTCGATCTGTCGTAAGACGTACACAATCTGCTCCTCCACTGTGTCCCTCCCTCGGCATACCTCCTCCTTCCTGCCGTCCAGAGAAGCATATTCATCTTGCCGCTTTCAACTTTCCAACTGTCTCGTTTTTGGGTTTTGGGTCACGCTGAAAGACCGCATCGAGCACCGTACCAAAGTGTGCCCAAACTATGATTTGCTGTTCGGATGACTTTCTTGCTAGAGTGCTAGGTATGTCATTGAGCTTCAGCCAGCAGAACAGCGCGCAGATTTGTTGTCCGTGTTGCGCACAAGTGTCTTCTGGCATTGGGAGGCTCGTAATCTAGGAATCCAGCACTAGCCTAGTAGCAGTGAAGCCCACCGCCAGAAAAACTGGTTGGTGGGATTTTTGTTTTTAGGGCCAGTTTTTTGAGGCAACTGAGAGAAACGATGTCACAAGCAATTCAGGAATCAGGAGTTTCATCGCGCGCTCTTTCGCGAATGCGGCGGGAGGGATCATCCTCAGTCGAGAGGCGGCTCAACCATCTTGAGGCGCTGGAGGCAGAAAGTATTTACATCCTTCGAGAAGCGGTTGCCGAATTTTCCCATCCGGTAATGCTTTATTCGATCGGTAAAGATTCTTCGGTCATGCTGCGGCTGGCGCAGAAAGCGTTTTACCCGGGCAAAATTCCGTTCCCCCTGCTGCACATCGATACGAGCTACAAGTTTCCCGAAATGATCGAATTTCGAGATTCTTACACTCGGGAGATCGGCGCCGAATTGATTGTTCACCAGAACCGGGAAGCGCTACAGCAGGGTGCTAATCCGTTTGTATTGGGAACACAAAAGTGCTGCGGCCTGCTGAAAACGAAGGCCCTGCTGGATGGCTTGACCGCGGGAGGGTTCAACGCGGCATTCGGTGGAGCGAGGCGCGACGAAGAAAAATCCCGAGCGAAAGAACGTATCTATTCTTTCCGCGATGCGCACGGACAGTGGGACCCGAAGAAACAGCGTCCCGAGCTGTGGAACACTCTTAATTCGCGAATCAACAAGTCAGAAAGCATTCGTGTTTTTCCGCTTTCAAATTGGACCGAACTCGACGTCTGGATGTACATCCACGGGGAAAGAATTCCCATTGTGCCGCTTTACTACGCACGCGAACGCGAGGTCGTGGAGCGTAACGGATCGATTGTCCTGATCTATTCGCAAGGCCAGCTGTTACCCGGAGAAAAAACAAAACTTGTGAATTGCAGGATGCGCTCTCTCGGGTGCGTGCCATGCACGGGCGCGATTCGTTCCGAGGCGGATACCGTCCCCAAAATTATTGAAGAGATGATTTCGTTCCGGCGGTCGGAGCGCGAGAACCGTGCCATTGACCACGATGAAGAAGGTTCGATGGAGATCAAGAAACGCGAGGGCTACTTCTGATGCTATCAGCGATTGAAGCGGAACAGCGTGAAGATTTCGCGAGCTTTCTCGAACGCGATTTGAACAAGGAGCTGCTGCGCTTCACGACGGCAGGAAGCGTCGATGACGGCAAGTCCACGTTGATCGGAAGATTGCTGCACGACTCAAAGGCGGTGTACGAAGACCAACTCGCCTCGGTAAAAAAGAGCCGGATCAACCGCTCCGGCCGGGCGATCGATTTTTCACTGCTGACCGACGGATTGCGCGCGGAGCGCGAGCAGGGGATTACGATTGACGTTGCTTACCGCTATTTCAGCACGACGCGCAGAAAATTCATCATCGCGGACACCCCGGGGCACGAACAGTACACGCGCAACATGGCTACGGGAGCCTCCACGGCGGATCTTGCAGTGATTCTCGTTGATGGAGCGAAGGGTTTATTGCCCCAGACGCGGCGTCACGCTTACATCTCCGCGCTGCTAGGCATTCCCAATGTCGTTGCGGCCATCAATAAGATGGACCTAGTGGACTACCGGGAAGAAGTTTTTCTAAGACTCGAGCAGGACTTCCGCGAGCTCGCCGAATCGCTGGGAATCAAGTTCGTGCAATGTATTCCGACCAGCGCGCTCGAAGGCGACAACGTCGTAGCGCGCAGTGAAAACATGCCCTGGTATAGCGGCGCCACGCTGATGGAGCACCTCGAAACGGTCGAAATCCTACCCGTGCACGTATCGAGCAACTTGCGATTTCCAATTCAGAGCGTTATCCGGCCGGACGCTAATTTTCGTGGTTTTGCTGGGCGCGTCGCAAGCGGCACGATTCGTGCGGGCGATGCGATCCTGGCGCTACCGTCGCGGCGGGAAACCAAAGTGCGGGCGATCGTGACCTACGATGGAAATCTCGAAGTTGCGGTTGCGCAGCAATCCATCGTTCTTCAGCTTGAGGACGAAATCGATCTGAGCCGCGGCGATCTGCTCGTTTCCGCTGATTCCGCGCCTCAGGTGTCCAATCGCTTTGCGGCCACCGTGGTTTGGCTTCATTCGCAGCCGTTGCAGTTGAATCAAATGTATGTGGTGAAGCACTCCGGGCGACAGGTTAAGGGCCAGGTTGTCAAGATTCGCTACCGGATGGATGTCAACAATTTGACAGAGCATCCGGCAGAGCAATTAGAGATGAACGAGATTGCGTCCGCCGAATTTGAAACGAGCAGTCCACTGTTTTTTGATCCTTACGAACAAAATCGTGTCACTGGGAGTTTTGTTCTGATCGATCTGCTATCGAATGCAACTGTGGGCGCTGGGATGATTCGTGAAGAGATAACCAGAGCTGCATCTGACGCGACGGTTGTTGCAGCAAATGCTAGTCCCGTCAGTATGACCGAGCAGAAGCGGAGGGAGCGTCATGGGCATCTTCCCGTGGTTTTTTCCGTCCCAGATGGACCGCTCGTCGAACGTTTGGAAAGAAATCTTTTTGAGAAAGGTTTTGAAGCGCTTCTGGTGCGTCAAGACGAGGTGCCAACGTCCGCCCTGTCAGCTGTGCTTTGTGCGCTTTGGTCCGCCGGCATCGTGGTTGTTTATGCAGGCGATCTTACTTCTCAAGAGCGTGGGGTGATCGAGGGAGTGGCAGGGGGGCGATTCTTTGAGTTTCCAGCGGCGGAAAAGTCCGCGACGACGGAAGAAATCCTGCGCCAGGCGCTTAGCGTGGCCGAGACGCTTCGGATCGGAAACGAGTTCTCAACGAAGAGGTATTGAATATGACTATCTCAGGCGATTTCGAAAATCTGGAAGCACGTACCGCGGAGGAAGTTCTAAGGCTTGTGCTTGCGAGTAAGGCCTCTTCGGTTGTGTGCCTCACGTGCAGCTTTCAAGCCGAGGACATTATTGTCCTGAACCTATTGCGGAAGCACATTCCGAAAATTCCTGTTTTGTTTTTGGAGACCGGCTATCACTTTGCTGAAACCTGTCAATTTCGCGATCAAATCACGCGCGAATGGGGTCTCAATCTGGTGAATGTGGTTCCGAAGAAGACGGTGGCGCAACAGGAGTCCGAATTCGGCATTTTGTACCGCGACGAACCCACGAAGTGCTGCCAACTGCGTAAAGTGGAACCACTGATGGAAGCGCTGGAACCATTCGAAGTTTGGTTTACGGGACTACGGCGAGAGCAGTCGCCGACACGCAAAAATCTGCGCAAAGCGGAAGACCATCGCTTGCCATCTGGAAAGACTGTTTTAAAGGTGAGCCCTCTCGCCGACTGGACGTGGGCGAAAGTATGGGAGTACACCGGGGCAAATCGGTTGAACCACCTCCCGCAATACGATCAGGGCTACGCGAGCATCGGTTGCGAACCTTGCACTGCGCTACCGGGCGATCCAAACAATCCGCGCTCTGGCCGGTGGGATGGCAAAAAGCTGGAGTGCGGAATTCACACTTTTTCGGAACGGACACAATGATTCATCTGCTTCTAGGATTTTTCATTGCGCTGGCCGTCGGTCTGACAGGGATCGGTGGAGGGAGCTTCACCGTTCCGGCTCTGCTGCTGGTTGTGGGACTTCCCACCGGTGAGGCTGTGGGTACAGCGTTCGTTTTCGCTGGTGTGCTGCGGTTGATCGCCGCGCCGTTTTATCTGTTGGGGCGCCAAGTCCACTCGCGTTATTTCAAATTGTTGGTGATAGGAGCCGTTCCCGGTCTGGTGCTCGGAATGTTGGCGTTGCGCGGAGTCGCGAAAGCGGAAAACAGCGGAGTGGTGACGATCGTGCTAGGTCTTCTGCTGGCAGTTTCTTCGAGCATATCGTTTTTTCCGCGCGTGCAGAATCCGCGTTTCGCTGTGAAGAATGCAAGGTGGCTGCCGTGGCTCGCATTTCCGATCGGTCTTGAATCAGGATTTTCGTCGGCGGGAGCCGGAGCGCTTGGAACGGTTCTCTTGTTGAACTACTCGGAGATGGCACCGGCGCAAGTGGTTGGCACGGATATTTTGTTCGGACTCGTTTTGGCGATCATTGGAAGTGCAGTGCATTGGACCATGGGTTCGATCAGCACGCCTGTCCTATTGCAACTGCTAGGCGGGGGCGTGCCAGGCGTGATTGTTGGTTGCCTCGCCGCGAGAAAGGTTCCCGCACAGAAACTCAAAACCGTAGTCGCAGGGATAGCGATTTGCGCAGGATTGCAACTCGTGTGGTCAGGCACGCGGTCGCTGGCCGCGAAACAGACACCTAACGCGACTCGAGTGACTAACGTAATGCACGGGGCGGCGCGGCCATGATTCGTTCAAGGATTCCTGTTCAAATGTTGGCAGTCGTGGATTCCAGGGTTTCATGCACTACTCATTTCTGTTGTTGATCTCTCCCTTTCCTGGCTGCTGCCCACAGCGTCGGATTCCTAAACGGGCGCAAATTAAAATTTATGGGGTGTGGTGATGAAGATTCACAGAGGGCCTGCAAGCTTTCGAGTACGGATTTTTGGCGTCACAGCGGCGATCATGATTTTGGTAGGGGCGCTACTTTCACCGGCGGTTCACGCGCAATCGGAAGCTTCGATTTCCGGTACCGTCAGCGATTCGAGTGGAGGTGCCGTTGCGGGGGCAACTGTCACCATTAGGAACACGGAGACGGGCTCTGGGCGAAGCGTTTCGACGGATGAGGCTGGTCGATACAACGCCGCCTCACTTGCGGTGGGCACATACGATCTCAAGGCGGAGAAACCCGGCTTTCGTTCCAATTCGCGTACCGGCGTGACGCTCGCCGTTGGACAAAGAGAAGAAATTCCGTTCGCCCTCCAGGTCGGAGACGCTCACCAAACCGTGGAAGTATCGTCAAATCCAACCGTTGTTGCAGTCACGACAGACGATATTTCTGGTTTGGTCAGTGAACGCCAGATAAAAGATCTGCCACTCAATGGGCGAAGTTACGACCAGTTGCTTACGCTGAATCCCGGCGCGGTGAACTACACTTCGCAACGCGCCGGCGGGGTCGGAACGTCGAATTCAGTCGTGGGAAACATGTTTGCCGCGTCGGGACGGCGGCCTCAGGAAAACCTATTTCTTTTGAATGGCGTGGAGTTCACAAGCGCTTCGGAGATCAACAACACGCCCGGAGGAGTTAGTGGACAGCTACTGGGAGTGGATGCCGTCCGTGAATTCGCGGTGGTGAAAGACACCTACGGCGCCGAGTACGGCAAACGCCCGGGCGCCCAGGTGAGCATCGTCACGGCTTCAGGAACTAACCAGCTTCACGGCGCACTCTACAATTTCACGCGAAACGGTGCTCTCGATGCGCGTAACTTTTTCGACCATGGCGACATTCCCGAATACCAACGCAACAACTTTGGCGCTTCGCTGGGTGGTCCATTACGGAAAGACAAAACATTTGTGTTCGTAAATTACGAAGGCCTGCGTCAGAACTTGGGACTGAGTAACCTTTCGCTTGTTCCGGACGACGCGTCGCGCGCCAGTGCGGTGCCGAGTATCCAGCCACTTCTCCCGTTGTGGCCCGTCGCCAACGGCAGGGAATTGCTGACTTCTACCGGAGCACCTAGCGGAATAGCTGAAGCGTTCAGCAACCCGTTGCAGACGATTCGCGAAGATTTTGGAACCGCGCGATTCGATCAGGTATTTTCGGACAGCGATTCTTTCGCGGTGGTTTACACGGCCGACGATAGCGCAGCTCATTCTCCGACCGGTAATCCCTTCACCTTCGCAAATATTTCCTTGCGGGAACAGGTTGTAAGCCTCAGCGAGACCCATATTTTTTCATCTCGCCTTTTGAACAAAGTAACATTTGGTCTTTCGCGGGGAGCTTTTTATTTTAATACTGGAACGAGGGTGCACTTGCCTGGTTGGATTCACGCGGGACAGCCGGTCGGCGCCGTTGTTGTGGGCGGTGGGACAACGCTGAACGGCGCATCTCAAATCACAAACGGCGGGACGAATGCGGGGAGCAACTTGAGCGCTGTGCGAAATCTTTTTAGCGTCAGCGACCAGATTACCCTAACTCGCAGCATCCACATTTTCAAATTTGGCGGATGGCTGCAGCGCATACAAGCTAACGATTCTTTGGTTCAGGACCAGTATGGCCAGATTTCCTTCAGTAACTTGCAAACTTTTTTGCAAGGTAAAGTCAGCACATATACCTATGCGCCGACTCAAACACCGCTAGCCTGGCGTTCTCTTGAAGCTGCTGTGTTCGCAGAAGATGCGATTCGATTGAAGCCCTCTTTTGAAATCCGGGTTGGCTTCCGCGCCGAATTTACCAATGGATGGAATGAGGCGCATGGTCGTGCCTCGAACTATCTCTTCGATCCGAACGGCGTGATCCTCACTCAGCCGGTCGTCGGAGATTCCACATTCACGGACAATCATGCGAAGTTCCTGCCGGCACCGCGCATTGGTTTTGCCTGGTCGCCATTCGGCTCAAAAAAGACGGTGATTCGCGCAGGATTCGGATTGTATTACGCACTTTTGGATAATTTGAGCTACCGTCTCGATCAGAACGGTCCCTTCAATAGCGTGTTCGCGGTAAAAAACATTCCCTTTGCGAGCATCGCGCCAGAGTCCACCTACAGCACTGCAAAAATTATACCAAGCGGCGTTCAACCTGATCTGAGAACGTCCGCTGTCGGATCCTGGTCTTTGAAAGTTGAGCGGGAAATATTGCCGAATACATCTCTAAGCGTTGGCTATATCGGTTCCCACGGTTACCACGGCTTACTCTCCGTGGATGCGAACCTACCGGCTGCCACGATTTGCCCCGCGTCGCCGTGTCCGGCAGGCTATCCCAATGGAGCGGTCTATTACCCAGCCGACGCGCCACTTGCGAACAACGCCGTTTGGAACACGACTCATTGGTTTTCCGAAGGGATCAGCTCTTACAACGGTTTGGAAGTGGATATAAATCGCCGTTTCGGCAAGAGCTTGCAATTCCGCGGAGCCTATACCTTTGCGAAGGCGCTGGACGACGGCGACAACATGAACACCAGCGTGGCCACCAATTCGCCCGCATTTGTGGCGAACCCGCTGGACCCTAGAGCAGATTATGGTCGCGCCTCCTTCGATATCCGCCATGTTGCCGTGCTCAACGCAACATATGAGCTCCCTTTCGGTCGCGGGAAAAAGGATTGGCTAGGCCGTCTGGTGGGCGATTGGCAGATCAGCGGCATACAAACGTTTCAATCGGGACTGCCGTTTACACCTCAGCTTTCCTACAACCCATCCAATGACGGCGACACGCGCAATCCAGTGAGGCCTTCGGTGAATCCCAATTTTGCAGGCCCGGTCATTTTGGGCGGCGCAAATCAATACTTTGATCCGAATGCATTCATTCAGCCTCTCCCGGGCACTTATGGAAACGCAGGCCGCAACATCTTGCAGGGTCCGCATCTACATGAAACCGATCTATCTGTTGCAAAGAGATTCAGCTTTCGCGAACGCTTGAATCTGCAATTTCGCGCAGAGCTCTTCAACCTCTTCAATCAGACGAATTTCAACACGCCGAACCCCGTGGTGTATGCTGCGGCGACCGGAGGGCCGTCACCCACGGCAGGCGTCGTAACGTCCACAGCAACAACATCCCGCCAAGTGCAGCTCGGATTGAAATTGCTGTGGTAAGGGAAAAGGCCATCCCTCTCCGAATTCAGGCACAAGTTGAGCGGTTTCCATTCTGAGTAGTCGGAAGGTGGTGGCGTCTCAAAACAGGTCGAGGCCGAGCAACCCGTTTCTGGATACTTGCAATGACGCGTTCACCTTGTTGGCGATCAATTTCTATGAGCTTGTCCACCTCCTGCGATTGCCAGTTGATCTCGGAATGCAGTAATGGCAAGAGGCGTGAGCGGTACCTCAGCGATTCCATTCGGAGTCTTGGAGTCCGGTATCCAAACAACCGCGTTTGGAAGGTCTAGTTGGTCTGGTCGGAAAATTGTCGGACTAAATCCAACAGAGCTTAAACAGGTCTTGGTCGATGTGTCGCGAAGAGGGCGGTTTTTTCCGAACTCCGGCGACAATCATTTTGAGTGGTGGTCAATAGCGGTCGTTTGACAGCGGATCTCGCGGAATACTCAACTCTGTGTTCTTGTTCTGATTGGGATTCCCTGCCTCCGAAGCCAGTTCTTCAGGTCTTCTTCAAATCGTCATTTCTGCAATTGTTCAGGTGAGCACACGTGCATAAGCGAAGCTCTGAAGAAACTGATAGGGGAGGGGACACCAGCCCTTCACTGGGCCTGCGTTTACGCCGCCTTAAGCGAAAGAGCAACCCCTTGCTCCCATTCGTGGAGCATCCGGTCGCCGATCTCTTCGAATTCCGGATGGCCTTTGATGTAAACGCGTAGTTCCTTGACCGTGTCCGCCATCGCAGCAGTGATGCGCTTGCGAATTTCCCGGACGTGCCGGGGTGCCTCCCATGCGCATCTCACCCAGGCGCTGCAGCTCCTTTGCGCTTGCCCATTTCGTCGTGCCGTTCAGCGTGAGCGCCATGCTGTCCTTGGGCAGATAGACGGAAGTAGTCACCAGGTCATAGACGGGGGCAAGCCATGCAAGAAAATAACCTAATATACTGGGTTATAAGGCATCACCGCGGAGAAGAGAAGGGGCCGCCCGTGCGGTGGAGGTCGTCGCCAAGGAGCCGCACCGGGATGGGGCAGGGCGCTCGGCTTTTCAATCTCTCATGCCGCTCGATTACGGTGCTCCCGTATTCACCGACGATCTCGCGTCGTCGGACTATCCGTTCTTTAAAGGCCCGGCGCCCTTGTAAGTACTGAGGATGATGCCGGACGGCATTGCTTTCGTGCTGACGAGCTCGAATGAGCGTGGCGGGGTTCCCTCCGCAAAGAAGCGCTTCCCCGTGCCCAACAGGACCGGATAGACGACCAGCAGGACTTCATCCGCAAGCCCATGTTCGAGCAACGTCGATGTCAGCGTGGAGCTACCCCAGAGGATAAGGTCGAGGCCAGCCTGCGACTTGATGCGGCGAATGCCCTCGACGATGTCCGGTCCAAGGCCCTCGAACGGGCCCCATTCAAGGCTTTCCGGACGGTGGGTAGCGACATATTTGGTTGCCACATTGAAGCCGTCCGCCATCGGACTGCTCGGTGCCTTTGGCCAGAAGCCCGACCACATATCGTAGGTGCGACGGCCGAGCAGCAGATCGAAGCGCCCGCCATGCGCGGCGACGAGTTCATCCCGGCCAGCGGGGGTCCGATAGGGCACGGTCCAGTCAGCGTAGGGGAAATCGTCTTCGCCGGAGGACTGGATCACGCCGTCCAGCGAGATGTGTGCCATGATTTTGAGCTTTCTCATTTGAGTCTCCGTGTTCTGGCGTTGGAGGTTCTATTCTGTTTTGGAAACGGATTGTACCGCGCTAGCAAAGTATCGTCGGCAATGCACCCAACCCACAAGCCAATCCACAATTCTTGCGGTCTTATGCGACTTGCAGGTATTTTGGCAGTCCTCGATTGAGCAAAGCAGGGGCGCTCCGGTGCCAGAACTGTGCCAGTATCCGATGTTTTTCGTTCGGTGGGGGTTAGCTTTGAGCGAAAAGCAGGGGGCAGGCTGCGCTACGCCCCGACGTGAAGTGCGTAATGCATTGTAAAGCACTTCCAGCGGAGCGGCCATACGATTTGACGCATTGAGAACAATCGCATTTGATTATCAGCGATCGATGTTTTTCATCTGCACTGGAGCATAACGATCGCCGGCGATTTCGTCCTGAGGAACTGCCGCTTCCAGTTCCGCAACATCCGCTGGAGATAGATGAATGTCAGCCGCCGCAGCGTTCTCTTCCAAATACTTACGCCGCTTTGTTCCGGGGATAGGAACGAGGTCTTCACCCTTCGCCAAAACCCATGCCAGCGCCAATTGCCCGGCCTTCACCCCCTTACGCTCGGCGATGGCGCGCACACGATCCACCAACGCTTGATTCCTGTCGAAGTTTTCGTCGCTGAATCTCGGATAACGCTTCGTGCGGGCGTCCCCTTCTTCAAAATCACTCTTTTTCGTGATGGCCCCGGTCAAAAAACCCCGTCCCAACGGACTGTAGGGGACAAATCCAATACCCAGCTCGCGTATCGTTGGCAAAATCTCTGTTTCAGCGTGCCGTTCCCATAGTGAGTATTCGGTTTGCAATGCAGTGATGGGGTGCACTCCGTGAGCGCGGCGAATCGTAGCCGGCGAAGCCTCTGACAGCCCCAGGTATTTCACCTTGCCCGCTTTTACGAGCTCGGCCATCGCTCCCACAGTTTCTTCAATGGGAGTTTCGGGATCAACGCGGTGCTGGTAATACAAATCAATGTGATCCACTCCCAAGCGCTTTAGAGAAGCGTCGCAGGCCGCGCGCACATATGCGGGTCGACCGCTGATCACCCAATAACTCGGATCGTCCTTTTTGCGAATATTCGCAAACTTCGTAGCCAGAAAGACGGCATCTCTGCGGGCCCGGATGGTCTTGCCCACCAGCTCCTCGTTGTCACCGATCCCATACGTGTCGGCCGTGTCGAGAAAAGTTACTCCCAGATCCAATGCGCGCAATAGCGTGGCGACTGACTCTGCGTCATTACGCGCACCGTAAAATTCGCTCATCCCCATGCAGCCCAGACCCATGCGGGACACGACCGCACCTTGCGAACCGAGTTTTACAGTTCTCATCGTCATAGTCTTATTCGATGGATAATCAGCTCTCCGGGGTACAATTTTTGGATAGTTTTCTGCCCGCCGGCTGGTCATTGGCCGGTATCGCCAAAACATCCCTTCGGGTGTATGCTGCCTCTCCCCAGTCAACCCAGCCATTATAGGAGCGAGATATGAGCACAACTTTACAGCAGGCAGCACTGGTCACACGTGATGCACGCGAATCGCTGCAGGATCTGAAAGCACTGGTTGACAGCGTGACGCAAAAAATCCGCCTCGCTGAGAGGCAAACCGTTGGCGTGGCCATTGGGCGCCAGCAGGGCGAAGACCCTGTGAAGGTTTTGCGGGATGCCGTCGAAAGTTTGCAGTCCCCGAATCTGGAGGCGGCGGTATCGCAAGCCCGCGCCAAGATGCAGAGCGCTCTGAACCTGCATCTTGGACTTCAGCAAGTTTGACCTCAGGAAATGACCTCCAGAAATAAAAACGCGGCGGGTTTTGTAAATCCCGCCGCGTTTTATTTTTTGAGGTGCACCACCCAACTAGGCCGCTGCAACGGCTGTGCGGTTTCCATGTACGATCTGTTGCTGACAGGCGAAGACTTCCCGGCTGTCGGCATCCACAAAAACCTTCAGCCAGTTAACGTTGTTGTTTCCGTACTCCTGGTTTCTCCAAACGTCTCGACACGCGTAAAGCTTTCCAGTCGCTGGCCTTGTGCATTCAGGGAAGGCTTGTCGATTCGGAAATAGTGGTAGTAGTGGACGAGTACCACTGAATTTGCACCATAACCCCGAACCCCCATTTAGGTGAATTGAAATTGCTGCCAGGCGGACGAGTCTTAATCAGGAGCTCTTACGGATATGTAAAATGAAATCTAAAAGGTAGCGAGACGACGGAAAACCACTACGGTCGGTAGGCGCAATCTGTACAGCATTCACCCGTTCACAACAGTGTGCCAAATTGCATACAGGATTTACCTGAGGGATTTCCATGTAGGACGGCCTCATCCTCATGGCAACGGTGCGATTGTCGTAGGAAACTTCTGGGGGGACGATGAGTCGTATCAGGTCAGCTGCTGTGTGTCTGTTGTTCTTATTTGCAATTCCAACCTTTGCGCAGTTCAAAGCCAGTCTTCAAGGCACGGTGATGGATTCCGGTCAGGCTGCTGTTGCCGACGCCAAGGTCAGCATCACGAATCAAGCGACTGGCGCGACGCGCGACACGGTCACGAGTGACCAGGGTTTCTATAGAATTCCGGAACTCCCACCAGGGCGCTACACCGTCACAGTCACCGCCCCAGGTTTCAAGAATTCCGTTTCCAGCGATGTGGAAGTAAAAGCGGAAGAGCCCCGCGGATTTGACGTGACGCTGCAAGTGGGCGCCCTCAGTGAACAGGTCACTGTCAGCGCGTCGGCGGAGTCGCTGCATACGGAAAATGCCAACACCGGCACCACCATCACAACGGACCAACTTGACAGGTTGCCGCAATTTGGCAGGGATCCCTACGAACTGCTGCGGCTCACGCCTGGCGTATTCGGCGATAGCTCACGAGGAGGAAATGGGGGGGCGAATAATCTTCCGAACTCCACCGGCCCCGGCGGCTCGAATGCGTCGGTTTTTCAGATCGAGAATTCCGTCCAGGTGGTCGCCAACGGGCAGCGCCAGGACACCAACAACTTTACGATTGATGGCGTCAGTGTAAACAGCCTGCAGTTCGGCGGTTCGGCGGTGATCACCCCGAATCAACAATCGGTGCAAGAGATAACAGTCCTATCCAACTCCTACTCCGCGGAAGATGGACGCACCTCCGGCGCTCAAGTGAAGGTGGTAAGTAAGAGCGGCTCGAATGCCCCGCATGGCGGCGGATTTTTCAAATATCAGGATCCGAACTTCAATGCCTATAACAAATACGGCGGCCCGAATGATGCTCCTCCCACTCGCGTTAACAATAATTTTCGTCAATTTGGCGGAAATATTGGCGGACCTATTCTTAAGGATAAGCTGTTCTTTTTCTTCTCGTACGAGGGACTACGCAGCAGCGGCCACGATGTTAGCAGTCCGACGTTTGTAGAAACCCCGGAGTTCCGCCAACTGGTCATTGCCGATCGTCCCGGCAGCATCGCGGCAACGATTTTCAGTTCGCCGGGAATTGCGCCGCGAATCGCCAGTGTCCTGACTTCCACCTGCATGTTGGCAAATCTTCCGGCTTCCCAGTGTCAGGAAGTGCCGGGCGGAATAGATTTGGGCTCCCCGACCGGCGCAATTGGCCAATACGTTGCCGATGCGAATCCCACCGGGGGCGGGTTCGATGGTATCCCCGACCTGCAGTACGTGACGGTGGCGATTCCCAGCAGCAATCGAGGCGATCAATATAACGGCCGATTTGACTTTGTGCGCGGAAAGAATCAGTTTGCATATAGCGCCTACTTTACGACTGTGAATAACCTGACGGCGGATTCTCCTGGCCGCAGCCGCCCACTGGGAGATTTGAGGATTGAACCATTCAACCAGGTACAGTCGATTTCTTTCATTCGGAGCTTCTCGCCGACACTGATCAATGAATTTCGCGTCAATTTCACGCGCTTCAATTTCAACCAGATCGCGACCAGTCAGAACGTCGACTTTGGAATTCCGCGCATTGAGATCGAAGGCTATAACTTCGACCGGCCTCGTTTCGGGGCGCCCCAGGGTGCCACTACTCCTGCGGCCTTCGTGGAGAACAGTTTTGACGTTCGCGACACGGTAACAAAGAACATTCAAAATCACTCCTTGCGCCTGGGCGTCGATATCATCTCGGAGCAGAACAACAACAATCTTAGTGGCGCTGCTCGTCCCCTGTACACCACAAAGTTTCTGTGGAATTTCGTGAATGACGCCCCACTTTTCGAATCGATAGATGCCAATCCACAGACCGGCGGACCGGCCGACGCGCAACGTTACCTGCGCTCCAAGGACTATGGTTTCTTTTTCCAGGACGATTGGAAAGTCAAACCGAATTTCACATTGAACTTAGGTTTGCGTTTTGAATATTTCAGTCCGTTCAGCGATGTCAAGAACAGTCTGTCGAATATCGAATTCCCAACCAGCGGCGTGCTCGCTGATACGAGTGTGGGTCATGTGTCCCGGCTCATCGATAGGACCATGCGGGATGCCGGTCCTCGGCTTGGCTTCGCATGGAGCCCCACTCGTTTTCACGGAAACACCGTGATCCGTGGCGGCGGCGGAATCGTGTATAACCGCCCGGATGATGTGCTGTTCCAAAATGCCGCGTTCAATCCTCCGAATTACGGCAGGTTCAACATCTGCTGCGGCACAATAGACCATCCCTTTGACGACGGCCAAATACTCTACGCCTTGGGAAGCACCAATGCCTTCAATAGTTACCCCGCCAATCCAGCGCTCGCTCACGGCATTGATCCGGCAACCGGTGGGATTTGTGGCGATTCGGCCTGCACTCCCGCTAGTGATATTCCGGTGGAGATTTACGGCGGTTCTTCCAATTATCGCGACGCCTACGTTTACATCTACTCCACAGAAATCGAACATCGCTTGCCTTGGAGCCTTATTGCCACCGTCGGTTATCAAGGCAGCGTTTCGCATAAGCTGACGCGCCTAGTTAATCAAAACTTCCTGCAGGCTCCTAATCCGTCGTTCTTCGCGGTTTATATTCCAACCAGCGACATAAATGCGAACTACAATGCATTAAACCTGCGGCTTCGCCGGCAGTTCAGCCATGGGTTGATGTTTGACGCGCAATATCGTTACGCCAAGAGCATCGACCAACTTTCCAACGAAGGGCCGGGCTCTTCCACCAATCAAACCGATCCTGCGCATCCGGAGACGGAGCATGGTCCGTCCGACTTCGACGTAAAACACAATGTGAGCTTTTTTGCATTGTGGGATTTGCCGTTCTTCCGCGATCAATCCAGATTTACAGGAAAGATTCTGGGCGGATGGCAAGTGAACGGCTTAATGAGCTGGCACACGGGATTTCCTTGGACCCCAGTAACCGGCCAAATCAATTCCGTACCCATCACCAGCGCGGCCACCATCAATCCGACTCGCCCATCGGCTGTGATTAACACTGCGAGAACCGACACCTCGAATGGTTCTTTCATCACGCCAGATGCAAATTTCCCAGGCATCATTCATCAGGGGGACACGGTCGAGAATCCTGCCGGCGGAACCATCGCAGCGCAATGCTCCAACACCGACCCCACCACCCGTCCCGGCTATCCTTACTTTGACATCTGCACGCCGGGGCCTCCGGGCGTGGGTCGGAACTCTCGTCGCGGTCCGAGTTATTTTGACGTGGATTTCAGCGTGGTTAAAAAATTTGGTCTGCCAAACTTCCATTTCTGGGGCGAAGGCGCGAATATCGAACTGCGCGGGAATTTCTTCAACGTGTTCAACAAGCTAAACCTGCAGCCATTTTCCTTTGGCACCGACAACACGCGTGTGGAAAACGCTCTGTTCGGGCGTGCTCCCGGAGCCTTGTCTGGCCGCGTGATCGAATTCCAAGCCAAGTTCAACTTTTAAAGTTGCCAGTGCAACTGGCGCGGGCGCACGTCCATCGTGAGCCCGCGCTTGCGTTTACTCGGTGTATTGCAGTGTGTCTCGCAGTCTTCAGCAGGGAACTACGTGAAGCCTGCTTACCGAACGCTTAAATATTCTTTCGGCAAGCACGGAGACTCCGGATGAGTGGACATGGTCTTGTCCACCGAGTAGCAAATTTTCTCGAGATTACAATCCACGCAACGCGGTTTCCGGGCTATGCACACGCGGCGTCCGTGCCAGATCAGTTGGTGCGAGAACTGAATCCATTTTTCCTGAGGGATCACCGCCATCAGCTCCTGCTCAATTTTTACCGGTTCGGTTTTGCGAGACAAGTCCAGGCGGCGCGACAGGCGCATCACGTGCGTATCCACCACCACGCCTTTGGCAATTCCGTAGGCCGTGCCCAGGACTACATTGGCAGTCTTGCGGGCCACGCCCGGCAAGGTAAGAATTTCTTCCATGGTGCGTGGTACCTCGCCGCGGAATTGCTCGACAATCGCCTTGCTGGCGCCCATTACGGATTTGGTCTTGTTCCTGAAAAACCCGGTCGGGCGAATTTGCTGTTCCAGTTCGTGCGGCGTCGCGTACGCGAATGCTGCGGGCTGAGGATATTTTTTATAGAGGGCTTCCGTAACCTGATTGACGCGCACGTCAGTGCACTGCGCGGAAAGAATGGTGGAGATTAGCAGTTGAAACGGAGTTTTGTGTTGCAGTTCGCATGTCGCCTCCGGATAGGCTTCATCGAGCCCGGCCAAAATCGCGCGTGTTCTGCGCGAATCAGTGCCCAGGACGCACTCTTGGCCGCCGATGGTGCGGCTCTTCCAGGGTGATTGGCCACCTTTCGGCAAGCGTATGGTTCCTGATTTTCGCGGCCGCGTTTTTTTGGACGGTTTTGATTTACGCATGACGCGCCAGAATAGCACACGCGCAATCGCCCTGTTTCTGGGAACAAATCATTGCCCGAGCGATTGCAGAAGCGTGAGCACTCGGCGAAACGCTTTGCCGCGATGGCTGTGCTCGTTTTTCTCGTCCTGCGAAAGTTGCGCAAAGGTTTTGCCCAACTTCGGCAAATAAAATATGGGGTCATACCCAAAGCCGCCAGTGCCACGTGGCGCCGCAAGAATCTCGCCGTCCGCCCAATTGCTCACGATAGCCACCGGGCGGCCATCTCGAACCACCGCGATGACACAACAAAAATATCCCGCACGTTCCCAGGCGGATTTATGCCGCAATTCCTCGAGCAATTTGGCGATGCGTTCCGCACTGGTCGCGTGCGGCCCGGCATAACGCGCCGACTGTACACCGGGGCGTCCGTCCAGGGCGGGCACGACAAGACCGGAATCGTCTGCAAACAAAAAGCCTCTGCTCAGCTGCGAATAATAGAGCGCCTTGCCCAGCGCGTTCTCGCCAAAGGTGGGAGCATTTTCTTCGAACGGAGGAATAGATTCGAAACGGGGCAGAAGTTCGACGGAAATCGGAGGCCTATCCACAGTCGCTGGACTGGCCGCGAGCGCGCGGAATTCCGCAAGTTTTCCTGGATTTGACGACGCGAAATAAATCTTAACGGGCTCGCGCACTGAATTTCACGGGCAGCACCGCGCGTTGATCTTCCGTCAGCCTGCGAATGCCGGCAGCGGCGAGCGCCAGCAAATCCTGCATCTCGCCTCCCGTAAACGGGCGGCCTTCCGCGGAGGCCTGAATTTCGACGAAGTGTCCGCCGCCGGTCATCACCACGTTCATGTCGACTTCTGCGCGTGAATCTTCTTCGTAGGCTAGGTCCAGCAACGCTCGGTCGTCGACGATGCCGACGCTGATGGCCGCGACTGTGTCGATCAAGGGCGTAGTCTTCAAGATTCCCGCAGCCACCAGACGTTCAAACGCCAGCGCCAAGGCCACGAAAGCGCCGGTGATGGAGGCGGTGCGGGTGCCCCCATCCGCCTGAATCACGTCGCAATCGATCCATACGGTGCGCTCGCCCAGAGCTTCCTGATCGGTGGCGGCGCGCAGCGACCTGCCGATCAGCCGTTGTATCTCCAGCGTGCGGCCCGATTGTTTTCCGCGCGCCGCCTCGCGCGGGGTGCGCTCCTCGGTGGCGCGGGGCAGCATGCCGTACTCGCTGGTCACCCAACCCTTGCCGCTGCCTTTCAAAAATCCAGGCACGCCATCATCAATCGTCGCGGTGCAGATCACCCGCGTGTTGCCTAGTTCGATCAACACGCTGCCTTCCGCGGTGGCGATAAAGTCTGGAGTAATTTTTAGGGGGCGTAGTTGATCCACATTTCGCCCGTCACCTCTTTGTCTGGCTGCAATTCCCAATGGAAGATCCTCGAATTTCTAAAACATGCCTGCGAAGCTGCGTAAGTTTGCCGGGTGCGGCTCTAGGGTGTCAATGCCGGATGGTCGGTGGGCGGGGAGGGAAGCCATTCGTCGGCCGGCACGGAGAGCGAACTTCGCAACGCTCGCGGATTCACAATGAATGGTTCCGTGAGGTCCAGGTGCCCTGCCAGTGTTTCTACTTCTTGCCCGTGGATCAGAATTTTCAGTCGCAATATTTGCGGAACGTTGGCCGCGAGCGTCCGAGTTATTGAATCCACCGCCAGTTGCTCGCTTTCGATTCCCGCTGGAACAGAACTGGCCAGCGCTTCCGAAAAATCCGCGATGCCGGTGCCGTCCGGCAACAAATAAAAAGCCAATAACACCGCGTCAGGCGGCAGCGTACGCAGTTCCGTATCTACCGGGCCGGCCAGCAGCGTATTGAGCACCTGCTTGGCGCGCAGCGCCGGTTCGGTGGAAAGCGGCAAGTCGATGTTCACTGGCGCAAGCGATCCGTCATCGGCTTTAGAAGCCCAAAAAAGTTTAGCTTTTACTCGCGGCTCGGTCGGGGCAGCGGCCAGCGACTGCGTCAGTTCTCTTCTCGCCTGCTCTTCCGATTGCGGTTGGACTTTGGATGTCAGGGTCACGCGGCGCTTAAGAACGGGGAAATAAAGCGCTGCAATGATTACCGCGCCGAACAATCCACCAAGCACCAGACGAACCCACCGGCCACTCACCGTAACGCTCCCGACTGGCTGGCAACTACATAGGACGGCCGAAAAGCCGCTGCACCGCGCGTGATGGCGTCCGCTATTCCCGGAGCCATGCGGTCGAGCGCGGCACGATCCGTCACCGTAACCGACGAAATTTCCACCGCTATGGCGGGAGCCGCAGTGGTTCGCAGTTGCCGGATCGGGCAGGTTTGTGCGCTTCCGGGAGAGCCTTTGAATTTCTGTGCCAGGTTACCCTGCACCATGTCTCCGAATTTGTGGCTCAATCCGAGAAAAGGAGCTTGCGCGCGATCCCAAGGAATCAGTCCGTTCGATTCGCGCCCCATCGGCAGATCCGAATTCACATATACCCGCGCCGTGCCGGGCAGACCGCTGGAAGACACATGCAGCGTGACAAAAACCGCGCCGGACTGCGCATTGGCCAGCGCGGAGCGATCGTCAAACGAAGGATTCTCGTCAGCCAAACGCGTTTGCACCACCTGAAAACCCTGTGATTCGAGGGCGTGGCGCACTTGGGCGGCAAATCCCAGCACCACTTCGCTTTCCCTGATCCCCGCCGTACCACGGGCGCCAGTGTCCGTGCCGCCGTGCGCCGGATCGAGCACCACGATGTTCAATCCTGAGCGAGGAGAAAATGTTTGGGCCGGTGCAACGGGGGTTCCTTGCAGAGTTGTTGGCGCAACCGCGGGTCGAGAATTGTCGGCCGGAGAATCCTGTCCTGGAATCTGGCCGAGAGTTGCCATCGCCGCGATAAAAGCGATCAGTGAGGCGAAAACCACCGGGCGATATCTTGCGGGTTGGACCTTCATGAAGAAATTTGCGGCGCCATTTGCTCTCTTTATCCAGGATACCAAATTCCCGTTGCCATCCGTGGCTCCCAAATCAAGCGCGCAACGAAAAAGGGACGGCCTGCACCGGCCGTCCCTCCAGAACAGCATCGCCTTCCGTTACTTGGTTGGCGGCGCCTGTTGCTGTTTCGATGCGTGGCGCTCACGCATGTTTTCATGCATCTGCTTGAGCTGCTCGGGGGTGAGCACCTTCTTCATCTGCATGTGCGCGTCGCGATGGATGGATTTGATTTTGGCTTCTTTCTGTTCCGCTGACAGCGACGAATCATTCTTCACCGCGTCGGCTTGCGATCGAGCGTTTTCGCGGATCTGTTTGACCTGCGCTTTCTGGTCATCGGTCAGATTCAGGTTCGCCATGCCAGCGCCTTTTTCGTCCTGTTGCGCGGACATTGCTTGTGACTGTGCCGGCGTGGAGTCAGGCGCGTTGTTCTGCGCCTTGCTCATGGCCGGAAACATACTCACCAGCAAAAAGCCGGCGGTCATTGCCAGTTGCTTTTGGATACGATTCATTTTGGGGTGTCCTTTTCTTGAGCCGGGTTCTCGACGTTCTTTCATATAACCCGCACCCCGTGGGAATGTCGCGCGAGCCGCCAATCGCTATTGTGGTTTCGGGTTAGCTTTCTGCAGCAGGGAATTGCCGCGCTCGCGCTCCTTCTGCCAAAACACCTTCCAGCGAACCAGCAAATCCTTGGAGGCGCCATCCCATTTCTCAATGGCGATCATCGCATCGGCCGTCGGCGCCTCGTCCGAGCCTTGCACTGTATATAGCAGGCCGGTGGTTGCGGTTACGGCTTGGCGAAGAGTGACGGTCTGTTCTGCCGGGGGCGCTAATCCGAAAATTCCTTCAGATTCAAGTACTGACCCGAGGAGTTCGGAGTTTTTGCGATCGAGCGACGAGAGAGTATCGGTTGATTCAGTCTTACCTGGATCTTTCTTTTGCGCGGCGATGGCGGCTTCCAGCTGCTGCGATGTTTTAAGCGCGGATGAGAGTTCCCCCAGGCCCTTCGTCAGTCGAAACTCCGTGAGCAGCATTTTTTCGAGGTCCGCTAGCGAAGTTTTCACGCGAGGGTCCATCTTCAGAATTAATTTCTGAGATTGCGTTTCGCCGTTGACGATCAGTTTGACCGTATACGTTCCCGGCACAGCCGTCGGCGGCAACGGACCGAAATAGGAAGGCTCTATGCTTTCCGGAAACGCGTAGTGCAAGTCCCAGACAAAACGATGCATGCCCGCTTTCGCGGAAATGGGTTCAGGATCATGTATCCAATACATGGGAAATTCCATTTCCTCCGCTTTTGTTTTTGGCAGGACGTCGGCGCTGGAGAAACGCCGCACCAGGTTTCCCGATTCGTCCAGGATTTCGATTTTCACCGGCGCAGTGGCGGATTCTTTGAGGAAATAATCCAGTACTGCGCCCGTCGGAGGATTGTCGGCCAGCGCTTCATCCAGCGGAACCGGGCTGCCTTGATCCGCACCAGGCCGCACGCGATAAGCCTCGGCCGGGGAAAAAAGCCACGCGGGTTTTTCGAGCACTGGCGTACTTAATTGCCGCAACGGCGTTACGTTGTCCAATATCCAGAACGATCTGCCATGCGTGGCGATCACCAGATCATCGCCGTGAATCACCAGATCGCGCACCGAAGTGGTGGGCAGATTGAGCTGCAGAGGCTGCCAGTGGTCGCCCTCATCGAAGGAAACAAAAATACCTTTTTCCGTGCAGACGTAGAGCAGGGACTTGCGTACCGGGTCCTCTCGCACGCAGTTCAGAAAAAATCCCTCAGGTATCCCTTGAGAAGCGAGTTCCCAGGTTTTTCCATAATTGCGTGTGCGATACAAATAAGCATGCAGGTCGTCCAACCGGTGCCGGTCAACCGCCGCGTACGCCCTTCCCGCTGCAAAATGTGAAGCTTCAATATGCGTCACCTTGCTCCAGGGCGTAATTTCCGGGGGAGTCACGTTGCTCCAGGTTTTGCCCTCGTCCTGCGTCAACTGGATTAACCCGTCGTCCGTTCCCGCCCAGATTTCGCCTTTGCGGACATACGAAGGCCCGATGGTATAAATCACGCCGCGGCGTTTTTCCTTTCCGCTATCGGCTACCGCGGGCGGATCCAAATTTGGCGGTGTGCCCGGATCTTGGCGCGTCAAGTCAGGGCTGATTACCTTCCAGGAACGACCTCTGTCCGAGGTGCGAAACAAAACCTGCGAACCGAAATAAAGCACGCTGGAATCCAAGGGAGAAAAAACCAGCGGCAATGTCCAGGTGCGCCGGTACTCGCCAGGATGCGCGAGAGTCGGAGGCATTTGCTGCGTCTGCTCGTTGTCCAGATCCTGTCGGGCGACGAACCCTCCGAAAATAATCCCGGGATTCTTGGGGTCCGGTGCGAGATATCCGTTTTCATCGCCAGCCAACACCGGACGCCAGTCGTGAAAATTCAAGGAGCGATATTTCCCGCGGCTCGGTGTGGCTGCCGAGCCGCTGTCCTGTTGCGCGCCGTAAACCCAGTAGGGAAATCTGTCGTCGGTGATGACGTGGTAAAACTGCCCGGTCGGCTGGTTGTACCAACTGCTCCATGTTTCTCCGCCGTTGCGTGTGACGATGGTTCCTTGATCTGTTCCGAGGACCATGCGGCGCGGCTCGTCGGGATCAATCCACAGTTGGTGGTAGTCGTCGCCGCCGGGCGCGCCTTTGAAAGCCGCAAAATTCTTGCCCCCATCACGCGAGCGATACAGCGTGGTGTTCGGCACGTAAACGGTATCCGCATCTTTTGGATCGACGGTGATTTCTTCGAAATACCAGCCACGCTGCCAGATGCGATGATCATGGGAAACCAGCTGCCAATTTTGTCCCGAGTCGTCCGAGCGGTACAGTCCGCCAGCTTTCGCGTCAACTACTACGTAGATCCGCTTCGGATTGCTGGGCGCAAACGCGATGCCCATGCGGCCGATTTCTTCGGCAGGCAATCCGTGACCGGTGACGGGCTCCCAATGTTCACCGCCGTCATTAGAGCGGTACAAGCCGCTCCCCGGCCCTTTCGATGGGGGATAAACATTCCACGGTGGCCGCCGGGTTTGTAAAAGCGCCGCGTAAAGCGTCTGGGCGTTGTCGGGCGCAAAAGCCAAATCAATGGCGCCGGTATTTTCGTCGTGAAATAAAACCCTCTGCCAATTCTGCCCGCCGTCCTCGGAACGAAACACGCCGCGCTCAGCATTGGGCCCGTAAGCATGTCCCAAGGCTGCGACAAAAACCTTGTTCGGATCCCCGGGATCCACAAGGATGCGCGAAATCTGCCGCGAATCCGCCAGCCCGATGTGCGCCCACGATTTGCCAGCATCCGTGGACTTATACATCCCGTTGCCGTAGGCGATGTCCGAGCGCATGTCCGCTTCGCCGGACCCGACATAAATTACGTTGGGATTGGAGGGTGCGACGGCGATGGCTCCAATGGATCCCACTGGCTGTGAATCAAAGATCGCATGCCAGGTTCTTCCCGCATCGTCGGTTCGCCACACTCCGCCATCTACTGAGCCAAAATAAAAAACTTCCGGCTGGCCGCGGACGCCGGTGACTGCCAGCGAGCGGCCCCCGCGCGGAGGCCCGATGGAACGCCAGCGCAGCTCCGGAAATAATTTTTCATCGAAGCCGATGGTGGGATTTTGGCCACGCGAAGGCGCAACGCGCAAAGCTATCAGCGTGGCGCAGAGAGCCAGCGCAAAGGTCAGTAGAGAGAAGAGCCAGCGCCGCTTGATCACGAGTGGACTCCGATGTCGGAACGTCGTACGCGCGAAGTATATCGCAGCGCAGGGAGAGGCAAAGTGAGGGAGTTTTTTGGTGCAGCGTTGGCTGCCCACTACGGGAGAATTTATATATTAGGCCGATTCGGCAACTTCCGCGGATGCTGCACTCGACAGCCGCTTGCGCAACTTGCGAGTTGAAGCGTACACAGCGAATCCCGCGGCCATGATCAGCACGCCAAAGACGAGACCATTCATTCCGAGTACCGATTGCGATTCGCTTTCTACCATGGCGATACTCAGCAGGATCAGTGGGAACACCCCGGCAAGAATCGCGCCCGTTAGTCCTCCGGGCACGCGGAATTCACGCTTCAAATTAGGCTCGCGAATCCTCAAGGCTACGAGCGTCACAAATTCCAGCATCAACGCCGCACCGTAAAGCATGATGTCGAGCGTCACCAGGCGCTTGAATCCCAGGCCCAGGCACAAGGCCCAGCAAGTGGCGCACGCGATGATGGCCACCCACGGCGCTTGTGTGCGAGCACTGGTTTTGGCGAAAAATTTCGGCAACATGCCGTCGCGCGCCATGGCCAGCGGCAAGCGCGAGTAGCTCATCACCAGAGCATTGAACATGCCAAAGGCGCTCATCATGCCGCCAAGCACCACCAGAAAACGCAACCACTCGAAGCCCATGATTTGGCCGCCTACGAGGCCGGCGACGGTAGCCCATGACCCGTCTTCCGCGAAGGCCGCAGCAGGTACGCCCATGGCGTACACCGCCAAAAACGGGAGCACGTAGGTCAGCGAAACCAGCACCACTGCGGCAATCATTGCTTTCGGATAGGTACGCTGCGGCTTCTCCACTTCCTGCGCAATCGTAGAAGCGTTGTCCCAGCCCATGTAATTCCACATGGCCACCAGCACTCCGCCCAGCAATCCCAGTCCCGCGCCCGTTTCTGGGGCATGAACGCCCACGAGCGCGCTCGAGCGCAGGGGAGCGAGCACCACGATCAGCGCAAATGGTGCCGAGAGCATGAAGAATAGCCACAGCGAAGTGATGCCCACCACGCGAATTCCCGCAAGGTTCAACGCCGCGCACGTGATCACCACGAACAAGCCCGCAAGCACGCCATGATTTCCAACTCCAAACCACGGCGACATCTGCTTGAGATAGAAAACGAATAAGGTCGGATAAATGGCCATATCAAAGATGCTGGCCGCCAGCGAAAGCCACGCTTCCTGAAATCCCCAGAAATTTCCCAAGCCGCGGCGCACCCAGGCGTAGTAGCCACCCTCTTCAGGCAGTGCGCTCGACAGCTCGCCAATCATGAAAGCTGTCGGCAGGCACCATAGCACCGGCAAAAACAGCAAAATCAAAATGCCATGCCCGTAGCCAGCCCCGTTCACGATTTCTTCCGTACCGTACGTACCGCCCGACACCATGAAAAATGTCGCCGCCACCAGCGGCCAGAGCGTCAGCTTAGCGACTCGTTTTGTCGGGATGGAAAGTACGTGTGAGGGGTATTGGGTGGGAAGCGACAAAGAACTCAATTTTTACTTTCGTCCTCCTCGAGCGATCCTCACTCTCGCGCGGCGGTGAAGCGAGTTCGCAATCGAAGAATACAAGAGTCATCGCCGCATGCAAGAAAAATCTGCATGCTACGGATTTATTTTTCGCCGTGTACCGCGAGCCGGGTAGCTGCAGGCCACGCCACGAAATTTCGGTGGTCACCACGCGAGCCACCAAAACCTCTGCTGTGTCTCTGGGAGACACTTGTTCGCGGCGTTTTCGCTTTCCAGCGTGTGTTAAACTCCGCCGTTCGCCATGGCCGTTCATCCATTAGGAGTTTTCATGAAGCTGAAGCACTTTGCTCGGATTCTTGTCGTTATTGCGTTCACTGGAGTGGCAACTGGGCTTCTTAACCAAGCGGCGCGAGCGCAACGCGCGATCACGATTGACGATTACTTCCAGATTCACGAGGTACACGACCCACAACTGAGCCCCGATGGCCAGTGGATTGTTTATTCCGTCAAAACGCCGCTGCTCAAAGACGATAAGAACGAGGAACGCATTTGGATGATTGCTGCGGGAGGCGGTGAGCCGATGGCCTTGACCGTGGAAGGCACCTCCTCATCGCACCCGCGCTGGAGCCCTGACGGAAAGTACATCGCGTTTCTCTCTGCACGCAATGAGGGCAAGACCCAGGTATGGCTATTGAATCGCTTGGGCGGTGAAGCGCAGCGCCTGACGAACACACCGCAGGACATTGACGAACTAGCGTGGTCCCCGGACAGCACGCGAGTGGCTTTGTTGATGCGCGACGCCTCGCGAGAGGAACTCGACGCCGCTAAGGATCAGGACGACAAGGATTCCGACAAGAACAAGGACACCAAGGAAAAAAAGCCCAAGGGCCAGCGACCCTGGGTGATTGATCGTCGCCAGTTCAAGCAGGACGAAATCGGCTATCTCGATCGCCGCCGCACCCACACCTATGTTTTCGACCTGTCCAAGCGCAGCCTGACGCAAATGACTTCCGGCGATTACGACGACGACCAGATTGCCTGGTCACCGGACGGTAAGCAACTGGCCTTCGCAAGCAACCGCTCCACGCCGGATCCGGACGCCACCTACAACACCGATATTTGGGTGGTCGCCGCCGACAACACGAATAAGGGAGCGCACCTTACGCAGGTGACGAAAAGCCCAGGCGAAGATCGCGAGCCGGCATGGTCACCCGACGGAAAATGGATCGCCTACAGCACGCGCCTCGACCCCGCGGTATTCGAGTACGGCACCAAGCACCTCGCGGTTATCGCCGCGACCGGGGGCGAAGCGAAAGTTTTGACGCAGTCCTTTGACCGCATGATCACCACTCCGCGCTTCTCGCCGGACGGCAAAACAATTTACTTCGTGGCCGACGACGATGGAGCTCTGAACCTGTGCAGCATCCCAGCGGCGGGCGGCCAAATCACCCGTCCAATCGGCGGAAAGCTGGTCGTGAACGGCTACGACGTGGCGAAAAACGGAGACATTGCCGCGCAGGTCGCGACCATTGACCGCCCTGATGAAATCTTCACGATTCCTGGCGGTAAACTGACGCAAGTCACTCACACCAACGATGCGCTGTTCGCACAACTCCAGCTCTCCCACGGCGAGTACGTTCATTTCAAAAGCAAGGATGGCACTAGCGTCGCGGGCTATCTGTACAAGCCACTGGATTACACTCCCGGCAAAAAAGTGCCCACGATTTTGCGCCCGCACGGCGGCCCGGTGTGGGCTTACTACGCGGAGTTTGCTCACCTCGCGCAGCTGTTCACCGCGAATGGCTATGCCGTCCTGTATCCCAATCCCCGAGGCTCGACCGGCTACGGACAGAAATATGCGCAGGCGATTTTTGCCGACTGGGGCAACAAGGATTTTCAGGACGATATGGCCATGGTGGACTACGCCGTGCAACAAGGCATCGCTGATCCGGACAAGTTGGGTGTGGGAGGTTGGTCCTACGGAGGCATCTCCACCAACTTCATCATCACACAGACGACACGCTTCAAAGCCGCCATATCTGGCGCTGGAGAATTTCTGTATTCCACCAACTACGGCCACGATCACTATCAACGCGATTGGGAAACGGAACTGGGGCGTCCGTGGGAGAAAAAAGCTCTGTGGGACAAAATCTCGCCTTTCTATCGCGTGACCAGCATCACCACGCCGACGCTCATCATGGGCGGCAACATCGACTGGAACGTGCCAATTGTTAACGGCGAACAGATGTATCAGGCGCTCAAGAGTTTGGGAAAAACTACTGAACTGGTCGTCTACCCCGACGAGTACCACGAATTCTCCACGCCATCGCATATAAAGGACCGCCTGGAGCGCTACCTGGCCTGGTACAACCACTACGTGAAGGGCGATTCGTCACCTGCGCGTCCATCCGACCAGCCAAAAACGAAAACCGCGGGGAACTAACCCACTTCGACAACTCAGGGTCGCAGCGACATTGCTTGCACCGACGGCCCGCGCTATCCTCCCTAACTTCCCGGAGGAAACAGATGCGTGGAGCGCAGATCGCAATTCTTGCCGTTGTGTGTGGCGCATTACTCTTTGTCCTGTGCGAAGCGCAGGTGTTCGCTCAGAACAAAGATGCGGCCGCCGAGGCTCCAGCAACCGTGGGCCCCAGCAGCGAGTTCTTTCGCGAAATGCGTTGGCGGTGCATCGGCCCTTTCCGGGCCGGTCGCACCGTGGCCATCAGTGGGGTTCTGCATCAGCCAAATGTTTTCTACATGGCGGCGGTCAACGGCGGGGTGTGGAAAACGACTGATTTCGGCAACACCTGGAATCCTATATTTGACGACCAACCAACCGGCTCGGTGGGCGCTCTGGCGGTCGCCGAATCTGATCCCAACGTTATTTATGTGGGCAGTGGCGAAGGTCTTCAGCGACCTGACTTGTCCACCGGCGACGGGATTTATAAGTCGACGGACGCGGGAAAAACGTGGACGCACCTCGGTCTGCGCGACGCGCAGCAGATTGCCTCCATCTTGGTGGACCCGCAGGATTCGAATCGCTTGTTCGTCGCCGCGCTGGGCCATCCTTACGGCCCCAATTCCGAACGCGGCGTTTTCCGTTCCACGGACGGCGGCCAGACTTTTCAAAAAGTTTTGTACCAAGACGAAAACACCGGCGCGGCCGACTTGGCTATCGACCCTTCGAATTCACGCCTGATGTATGCGGTGCTGTGGGCCGCGCGCGTTGCGCCGTGGGAGATTCGCAGTGGGGAATCTTTCGTCGCGCCCGGCAGTGGTTTGTTCAAGTCTACGGACGGCGGCGATACGTGGCATCAGCTCACCAGTGGACTGCCTGGGCCAGAGAATGGCGTGAGCCGGATGGGCATCGCGGTATCTGTCAGCCAACCCAATCGTCTCTACGTAGACGTCGAAGCGAAACAAAACGCCGGCATCTACCGCTCTGACGATACTGGAGAAACCTGGAAGCAGGTGAACTCCGACCGGCGCATCGGCGGACGCGGCCCAGGCGCGATGGGAATCGCCGTGGCTCCCGACAATCCTGACGTGGTGTACGTCGCCAACACTTCGTCGTGGAAATCTACAGACGGCGCGAAAACGTTTGTGGGCTTCAAGGGCGCTCCCGGCGGGGACGACTATCAGCGCTGGTGGATCAGCAAAGAGAATCCCCAAATGATTGCCCTGACCGCCGATCAGGGCGCGGTCATCAGCGTGAACGGCGGCGAGACCTGGAGCAGTTGGTACAACCAGCCAACTGCGCAGTTTTATCACGTCACTACCGACAACCGTTTTCCGTATTGGGTTTACGGCGCGCAACAGGAGAGTGGCTCTGCGGGGACCATGAGCCGCAGCGATTACGGGGAGATTACTTTTCGCGAGTGGCACTCTGTAGGCGTCTTTGAATACGGCTACATCGCCGTCGATCCGCTCGATTCCAATATTCTTTACGGCGCGCGTCTGACGCGCACCAATCAAGCACTGGGCGAAGTAGCCGATGTAACTCCCGAGCCGGTTCGTCGCGGTGAATATCGCTACGACCGCACCTTGCCGGTGGTGTTTTCACCGCTGAATCATCGCGAACTTTTCTTTTCCGCCAACGTTTTGTTTCGGACCCTGGATGCCGGAAAAAACTGGCAAGTGATCAGCCCTGATTTGTCGCGCGAATCCTACGCTACCCCGCCAAACCTAGGCGTCTTTGAAGCCTCCGACCCGGAAAAGGGCAAACATCGCGGTGTAATTTATGCGGTGGCTCCCTCCTTCAAGGAGCCCAACACGATTTGGGCCGGTACCGACGACGGCTTGATCCACATCACCCGCGACGCCAGTAAAACCTGGCAAAACGTCACGCCGCCCCAACTGACGCCGTGGAGTAAAGTCTCCGTGATCGAAGCCAGTCACTCTAGTGCCGGCACCGCCTACGCGGCCATCAATTCTTTCCGCCTCGATGACCTGCACCCGCATATTTATCGCACGCGCGACTTTGGAAAGTCCTGGCAGGAAATCAATAAAGGTTTGCCGGGAAATGCCGCAACCAACGTGGTACGCGAAGATTCGCTCAGGCAAGGTTTGCTCTTTGCCGGAACGGAGACTTCCGTCTACGTTTCCTTCAACGACGGTGACGATTGGCAACCGCTGCAACTAAATCTTCCGCACACCTCCATGCGCGATCTGGCAATTCACGGGGATGACCTGATCGTCGGCACGCACGGCCGATCCTTCTGGATACTTGACGACCTCACCCCAGTGCGCCAGTGGACCCCGGAAATTCCGCAGGCGCCTGCACATTTGTTCGCGCCACAAACGGCGCTGCGTTTCCGCTGGAATCGCAACACCGATACGCCACTGCCACCAGAAATTCCTGCAGGACAGAATCCGCCCGATGGCGCCATCATCGACTATTCCCTGGCGGCGCCCGCACACGGTGATGTGCAACTGGAAATCTTCGATGCGCAGAATCGGCTGGTGCGCAGCTACGCCAGCACCGACAAAGCGAAGCCCATGGAGAAAATTGCCGCTGAAAATCCGATACCCATGTATTGGGTGCGGCCGCAGCAGATGCTATCGGCGAAAGCGGGATTCCACCGCTTTGTGTGGGATTTGCATTACCCGGCCCCCGCGGCCCTGGATCACGAGTTTCCGATCTCCGCGATCTATCGCAACACTCCGGAATTGCCGCTTGGGGTTATAGCACTGCCGGGCAGCTACACCGTCAAACTCACCGTGGACGGAAAAACCTACGGCCAGCCGCTGACGCTTAAGATGGACCCGCGCATCAAGAGTTCTGAAGCTGACCTTCGCGCTCAATTTGCAATGGAGAGCGGTGCCGTGCGCGGAATGAATGAGAGCTTCAAGATGCTTGCGGAAGTGCGCTCCGTTCGAGAACAACTCGACGAACACGCAAAAAAAGTGGGAGCCGCGCCAGGTGCACTGGCCGATGCAATGGCCGCACTCAAAAAACAACTTGGAGACCTGGAGGGCGGGGCGCAAAGCAGTTTTTTTGGTGTGCCGTCCAGCGGCAAAGCGCCCGAGAATTTCTCGATGCTTAACCAGCATTTCGGGAACTTGCTGGCTGTCGCCGACAGCGCGGACGCTGCGCCGACCACCCAGGCCCAACGCGTCTACCACGAAGAGATAGAGGCGTTGCAAAAGCTGCAAGGGAATTGGAAAGCCATCCGCGAACAGGACCTCCCGCGGCTTAACGAAGAGCTGAAGAAAAACGGACAAGCCGCCATTGACCCGGCTGCGACCTCGTCATCCCAACCTGAATCCAGCGGCGATGGAGACGACGAGCCGTAACAGCTCTCACCCATCAGCATTTGGGGACTCGTACTGCTTGTAGAAAAAAAGAGGCTGGAGTTGCACCACGATTTGGGCGACTGGGTTTGGCAATCCGTCGAGGCACTAGACCTACAGGAAGCGGCCTTCACTTCGGCGGTCGCTGACGAATTGAGAGTTACGCTGCTGGGTTACCGTGATCCTGGCGATGGTTTCCTGGTCGCCACTGCCAAGGTCTAGGGATTAACCCTGATCACCGCGGACGAGCGTCGGCAACAAATTCCGGATCTACAGCTTCTCGCCAGTCGCTGACGTGCGGCAGTGGGCGACGCCGCTTCCCACTATTTTGCCGCGCCGTTTTTCTGCAGTTCGCTCAGTGCCGCAAGCACTTCTTCGCTGTGCTTCTCGGGTTTTACCTCGGTGTAAACTTTTTGCACTACACCACTAGGATCGATCAAAAAAGTGTGCCGTGCCGAAAGTTTAGTCACTCCAAAATTCATCACGGAATCATATGCGGTCGAAACATGACTGTCGGTATCGGCCAGCAGCTTGAAACTCAATCCCTCTTTGGTGCAGAACTTCTGGTGTGAATCCGCATCCTGCATACTCACGCCGATGATCACTGCATCCTTAGCGTCGTACTGCACTTGGTCGCGCTGAAAGTTATGGGCCTCCACCGTGCAGCCGCTGGTGAAATCCTTGGGATAAAAATACAGCACCACCCATTTGCCTTTGTAATCGTGCAGGCTCACGGGCTTGTTTTCCTGTGAGTTCAAGGTGAAGTCCGGCGCAGCCGTTCCCACCGCCGGCGTTTTGTCCCCGGCGCGCGCGACGCGGTATCCAACTCCTAACACCACAATCAACGCGATTGTGAATACGATGAAAATCAATCGAAAGCTAACCGCAAATTGTTTTGCCATTGGTTTTGGCTCCTAAATATGGTCGCTCGGATCATTATGCTCCAAAGTTACTTTCTTGGCTCGGGCGTCGCTCTTTGAGCCAAGTTGATCCCCGAGTGCTCGGTAGTTCAATGCGGCTGAGTAAACAATCCAAATCCCAACCGCACCTGAATCGTGTTGATCCCGGGATTTGGCCGCGATATACCAGCGTTGGAAATATGCATGAAGCGCACTTCGGCGCTTAAGTTGTACTTACTGCGCAAAAAATGCGCGCCTAAAGCTCCACTGGTAGTGAAATTCACACGCGACGTGCCTTCCGGCACTTTCGTATTGGTGAACAACGTTCCGCCACCGAGATCCACATACGGGACCACGCTCCCGTGGGTAGCAAAATTCCACTTCAAGGCGAAAGGATTTACACCAAATCCATAAGCCGTATTCGTGCGTTGGACCACCACAAACACCGGCACAACATCTACGGCGTACTCGAATCGCCCGCGCAAAAATCCAGGTCCGTGCGGATCCGTCAAAATCCATCCGTAACGCGCACCAATATTGAAAACCCCATCGCCTGACTGGCTGCCATTCGTTCCATGGCCGCCGCCCGTCCAGACTTGTAAATCATGTCCACCACGCTCCGGCCCCGATTGGGCATCCGCAAGGCAAGTAAACAACGACGCCAGCAGAGCTAGTGCAGCGATTCTGATCACCGCGAAATCCCTTGAATCATCATCCCAATTTCCCCCGCGAGCGTTCCGGCATCGTTAAGATACCAAATGTCTGCGAAAACGAAATGCTGTTTTCAACTAGGGGCGAAATCGCATCCATCAGCCAGCAAGAATGACCGGGCGATCGCGCTTTCATCAAACGTTTACACAAAGCTCCGCGGTCCGAGTCTAGATTTGAGGGTCCTTATAGATGAACAGACGCTCACTAGCGCATTGCGGGGCCATCGTCCTGGCCTGGACGTTTGTCGTTTCGTTGGCGGGCGCACCGCTGTTCGCTCAGGATCCTTATCCCCAAGAAGTTCCTTCGCCACCAGAGGCTGAAACCGGTCCGGCTACGGATTCCATCCCGGTATTTCTTCCCCATCTGTCTACCGACCGCTTATGGATTTCCGGGCAGGTGAATATCGTTTCTCAGTGGCATCCAACATTTACATCGCCCTATTCGGGTGTAAACAGTCTTTCCGCGCCAGCCCAAGATGCCAGTTCGCGCGTGCTCACGTTGTACACCGGCTTACGGCTTACAAAGAGCATGGAACTCCTGTGTGACGTGCAGGAAACCGGCGGGCACGGCCTCGGAGAGGCGCTGGGTCTTGCCGGTTTTACGAATCTCGACGTGGTGCGAAATCCGAGTCTCGGCAAAGCGCCGTACGTGGCCCGACTGATGTGGCACCAGGTATTCGCGCTAAGTCACCGCCAATCCGACTCTGCCCGCACACCCTTTTCTCTCTTCAGCAAACTGCCTGACCGGCGGCTAGAACTGCGTTTCGGAAAATTTGGTGTAGCCGATTTTTTCGACCTGAACACTTACGGCTCCGACAGCAACTTTCAATTTATGAACTGGACAGTAGACAATAATGGCGCTTACGACTATGCCGCGGACACGCGCGGCTTCACTTTCGGCGCGATCCTCGAATATCACGACCGTCACTTGGCCTTACGATTCGCCGAAGCGCTGATGCCCAAAGTAGCCAACGGTATCCACCTGGATGCCGACCTTCCACGAGAACGCGCCGAAAATTTGGAGGTCGAATTACGCGGCTCGTTCCGAAAACACCAAGAAGGTATCCTTCGTCTTCTTAGCTTCGTAAACCACGCCAACATGGGCAGCTATCGAGAAGCAGTGCAGAACTTCGAGGCTGGCCTCACCGCTCGTCCGGACATCACCGCGCATTCTTTTCGTACCAGCATCAAGTACGGTTTGGGCGCCAACTTCGAGCAGCCGGTAAACGACTGGTTCGGAATATTTGGCCGCTGGGGTTGGAACGAGGGGCGACAAGAATCTTATGCCTATACCGAGGTAGACAGTACCGCAGAAATTGGAGTGGGTGCCTCCGGTCGACGCTGGCGCAGAAAATTTGACCGCATAGGCGCGGTGGTTGTCTCTAATGGTATTTCTCGGGATCACCAGAAATATCTCGCCCTGGGCGGCTTCGGATTTTTGTTGGGTGACGGGCGGCTGACCTACGGCAGAGAAACGATAGAGGAAGCCTATTACACCATGCATCTGTGGCGCGGTGCCTATCCTTCTATTGGTGTGGAGCATATCAGCAATCCGGGCTACAACCGCGATCGTGGCCCGCTGGTGGTGCCCACCGCGCGCCTGCATCTTGAGTTCTGATCGCTCCGCCTTTTTCTGTCCGTAAACAGCCTTCGCTCTGCTCACGAATAACGCTGTAGTTCGTCCTAACTGCTGAAGGGTTAACCTTCCTGCTGCCAATACTTTGTTATAAAGTCTTGTGCTGTTGCCTCGCGGAGAAATCCATGAAAATCGAAGTTCGACAGGAAGCCCGGCGCCCGTCATCCGGGTGGATAGTATTGCTGGTTGTTCTGGGAGCAGCCCTTTTGTTGCCCTACGGCATGCCCGCGCAAACGGTGGATGAAGTCATTGCCAAAAACATTCAGGCGCATGGCGGCATGGAAAAGTTGAAGTCCATTAAAACCATCCGCACCACCGGAAAGTTCTCCCAGGGCTCCTTCCGCGCGGGGTTTCTTGAGGAAAATAAGCGTCCCGGCAAAGTCCGCGAGGAAGCCCTCATCCAGGGCTTGGTGCAGATTCAGGCTTATGACGGCCAGACCGGTTGGCAGGTCTCTCCTTTCGGCGGACGCAAAGATGCCGAATTGCTGTCAGCGGATGACCTCAAGAGCCTGGTGATGGATGCCGATCTGGATGGCCCCCTGGTGGACTACAAAGAGAAAGGGCATAAGGCGGAACTCCTCGGCCACGATTCGGTGGAAGGCACGGATTGTTACAAGATCAAACTTACGTTGAAGAACGGCGACGTGCGCTACTACTTTCTCGATGCCGACTCTTTTTTGGAAATTAAAATGGAAAATCAAAGCAACATCCGCGGAACCGTACAGTTTACGGAAAATTTCTATGGCGACTATGAACAGGTAGAGGGACTATTTATCGCCTTGGCCTATGAAAACGGGGAAAAAGGCAATCCCGTACACACGAAATATTCAGTCGAAAAAGTTGAAGTCAACGTGCCGCTGGACGACGCGCTATTCGCCATGCCCGGTAGTAAATCCGGAACTAAATCCGAACGCAAGCCTGCAGACCAGCAACTATCACTCGGCACGAAGTAACTCATTTTTGCATGGCGGCCTTACTGCGCCGTGCCTCGAATCATTGACGTTGAGGAACTCAGTTAAGGACATCACCAAAATGTCGAGTCTGAAACGCTGTTATTTACAGTCCGTAATGGTGGCTGCCGCCCTATCGCTGCTACCGGCGCATCTCCCGGCACAAGAAGTGAAATACGATTCAGATTCCATCTCCGGCCTGGGCGCGCGGAATATCGGCTCGGCTACCATGAGCGGGCGCATCGCGGCGCTGACCGCCGTCAAGGAAAATGGCCGCCTCACGGTTTACGTGGGCGCCGCCAGCGGTGGCGTCTGGAAATCGGTGAATGGCGGCACCACCTTTAAATCGATGTTTGATAGGCAAACGGCGCAGTCCATCGGCGCGCTTGCCATCGACCCCCAAAACCCAAAAACACTCTGGGTCGGCACGGGTGAATCGTGGACGCGCAACAGTGTTTCCGTGGGCGATGGAATCTACAAGTCTACCGACGGTGGGGAAAACTGGACCAACATGGGGCTGAAAGAGTCCGAGCGCATTTCCAAAGTTTTGATCGATCCCCATGACAGCAACACTGTTTACGCTTGCGTGCCTGGAAAGCTCTGGAGCGATAGCGAAGAGCGCGGGTTGTACAAAACCACCGACGGCGGCGGCACCTGGAACAAAGTTTTGAAAGGTGGGAACCTTTCCACCGGCTGCTCCATGATTTCGATGGATCCCTCTAATCCCCAAACTATCTATGCCGGCCTGTGGGATTTTCGCCGCAAAGGCTGGACCTTCCGATCGGGCGGCGAAAATTCCACCGCGCCCAGCGGCAGCGGATTATTTGTTTCTTCGGACGGCGGCGCTACCTGGAAAGATTTGGATGAAAAAACTACCCAGGGCTTGCCCGCGAAACCCTGGGGACGCGTGGCGGTGTCCGTCGCTCCTTCCAAAACAGGCGTAGTCTACGCACTCATTGAATCCAATCGCAGTGCACTGTTCCGCTCCGACGACGGAGGCAAGACCTGGAACGAACGCGACCGCAGCAACTGGATGGTTTGGCGGCCGTTTTACTTCGGCAACCTGATCGTCGATCCGAAAAACGAAGACAAACTCTATAAACCTGATCTGGTTCTGATCATGAGCGAAGATGGCGGCAAAAGTTTCAGCGTCATTTCTCAATCAGCTCACGGCGATTTTCACGACGTGTGGATTGATCCCGACAATACCGATCACCTAATTGCCGGCGACGATGGCGGCATCTGGTATTCCTACGACGGCGGAAACACCTGGTGGAAAGGCTACAACCTGCCCATTTCGCAGTTTTACCACGTCAGCGTGGACCAGGCCGATCCTTACCATGTCTACGGCGGCTTGCAGGACAACAGCGTATGGATTGGCGATTCCCAATACCCTGGCGGCATCACCAACAGCCGCTGGGAAAATATTTTTGGCGGCGACGGGTTCTGGGCCTTCGCCGATCCGTCCGATCCGGACTACGTGTATGCCGAATCGCAGGGCGGTAACGTGGGCCGCGTAAACCGCAAAACACTGGAAGCCCGCTTCATCAAGCCGGAACAAAACTATGGGGAAGGGAAGTTGCGCTTCAATTGGAACACGCCGATGCACATGAGTCCCAACGAAAAGGGCACCATTTACATCGGTGCGCAATTTCTTTTTCGCTCTCGTGATCATGGCCAGACCTGGGATCGTATCTCTCCTGACTTGACCACCAACGACCCGCAAAAACAGAAGCAGGAAGAATCCGGCGGCGTTACCGTGGACAATTCTTACGCGGAAATGCACACTACCATTTATTCCATCAGTGAATCACCTCGTGAAGCACAAACCATCTGGGTGGGAACCGACGACGGCAATGTGCAAGTTACACGCGACGCGGGAAACACCTGGACGAACGTTACCGCCAACATTTCCGGCTTGCCGAAAGCCTCCTGGGTTTCCTGGGTGGAAGCCAGCTTGCACGACCCCGCCAGCGCCTACGCGACGTTCGACCGCCACACCTTTGGGGACATGACTCCGCACGTGTACAAGACCACCGATTACGGCAAGACCTGGAGTTCCATCGTGACGCCCGACAGTGGCGTCCGTGGTTTTGCGCACGTCATCAAGGAAGACACCGTTTCTCCGAATCTGTTATTCCTCGGAACTGAATTCGGCTTGTGGATCTCGCTCGATGGTGGCAAGCAGTGGGCGCAATATCACGGTCGCGATTTTCCGCAGGTTCCCGTGCGCGACATAGTGGTCCATCCTAGGGATGCAGACCTGGTGATTGCCACCCACGGCCGCGGCATCTGGATCATTGACGACATTTCTCCGCTTCGAAAATTGACCCCCGAAGTGATGGCTCAGGAGGCCGCATTTCTTCCGGGCAAACCTCCGCAACAGCGCCTGAATTCTGCCGGAGGATGGGCCGAGGGCAGCGCCATGTTCAACGGACCTGACTCTCCTGACGCTGCGCTCATCACCTACTACCAAAAAAAGCGCCACATTTTCGGCAAAATGAAAATTGAGGTGCTGGATGCTCAGGGCACAGTTGTCGACACGCTTTCCCCTAACAGCCGCCGGGGCATCAGCAGGGTCGAATGGCCGATGAGGTTGAAAGCGCCGCGCGTGCCTCCCGCAGCCACCGCTGCCTTTGAAGCCAGCCAGGGACCGCGCGTTTTTCCGGGCACTTACACCGTGAAGATGACCCGCGGCAAAGAAACCTACACCACGCAACTAAACGTTGGCCTAGACGCGCGTGCCAAATTCAGCGAAGCGGATCGCCGGTTGCAATATGATGCCGCTATGCGCGTCTACAATTTACTCGGCGACATGAGTTTCGACGTGGATCGCATCAACGGCGTGCACGATGGATTGATGGACCGCGCTGCGCACCTCAAGGCCGATGCAGCATTTACCAAGCGACGGAGCGACACGGCTCAGAAAATCGAAGAGATACGCCGCAAGATTGTCGCCACCAAAGAAGGTGGCGCAGTCACGGGCGAAGAACGCATCCGCGAAAAAACCACTGGCCTGTACGGAAATATCCTGAATTACGACGGCCGCCCCGGAGACTACCAGATTGCCCGTATCGATTCTCTGAAGAGAGAGTTGGATGACGCCCGCAAGGAGTTTGACGAGCTCCTGGTGAAGGATTTCCCGGCTATCAACAAGTCTTTGAAGCAGAAGCATTTGCAGGGGATTGAGCCCTTATCTCGCAAGTCCTGGGATGCCGGCAACAGTGACGATCGAGGCGGCAACGCCCCTGCCGCGATTCGCAGGGAACGGGATTAACCAGTCCCGAAACTAAACTCCCGCGCGCGTGTTCTACAGCGTGGCGGTGGGGGAGTGGCGTGGCCGGCCAGTCGGCTACCAAATGCGATTGGCAAAATCGGTTCCCGCTCAAAATCTTCAGGTTCGTTGTTGTTGCTCAATATTTCGATTCTGCCCAGGAATCGCAAGCTTTACCCTCCCACCATTCTCGGGATGCCTCCTGCGAGCCGGTAGTTAGGCGTCAGGAACGTAGCGTGCGTGGTTAGGGAGGGAAATGTGAGTTCCTCTGCACAGCAGTTTGCCGACTCTTCGCGGATTCATGAACGTCGGATTGGCCCGCGTATTTTGCCAAAATCCTTAATTTATGTGGCCTGCGGCGAATCGAACGGCGGCATGGTGTTGAACGTCAGCGAAGAGGGTCTGGCCGTATCTATGGCGATAGCCGTTGGCCACGACGCATATTCGCATCTGAACGTTCGTATGAATGGTTTACCCGCGAGCCTTGAACTCCTGGGCCGTATGGCCTGGACCACTCAATCCAAAAAGCGTGCGGGCATTCAGTTACTCGATGTTTCGGGCGCACAACGCGAGCAGATACGTGAATGGATGGCCTTTGAAGGCGTGCGGGACGTGAGCCTCCTGCCCCGGGCGGCCGCCGATCAAGTCGATTCCCCCGTGCGTGTCGTGGATGCGGTGAGCCCCATGGCATTTGCTGAACCGCGCTCGACACTGCTCGACGCCTTCGGAGGCACTGCGCCGGAAACTCTGGGTCCTCCGCTGCCGGAATTGTTTGCTGCACAAGGCGAGGCCACGGCGGCGGTCTCTGCGCCATCGCAGGCTCCCTCGCAAGGGTTCGACGACGTGCGGACCGCGGCTTTTCGCGAAAACGAATGGGATCTGGCTTCCGTCACCATGGTTCCACGGAAAAAGCCCAAGCCGGAAGGCTTGTCCGCATTTGCCCTGATACTGTTGTGGATCGCCATTCCAAGCTTTGCAATGGGGATTCTGGTCGGGCGCCGCCCGCTCGAGCAGTGGCTCTCTCGCGGTGATGCCGCTGCAAAAGGCTTTTCCAGAAAGGCCCCGTCTCCAACGTTTTCATCACCATCCCCTGACATTTCGGCATCCGGCCATCGAGCCGACGTGAAATTCTCCGAGGAGATTCCGGCCAGCCTGCCCATCCATACGGAGCCTTTCGAGAGCGACGTGCTGATCACAAATCCGGCAGAAACTTACCGGCCCGGCGGTTCCAACGCCCTGGTGGATGCCAAACTTCTAAATTCCGTGTCCACCCAGGAAGCGCGCGCCTTTAAGAAAGCTGACTCCGCCAGCGTCACGTCTACCAGCAGCCCGAATAAAAATAACTTGGATAAGAAACCAGCCATGGCCAATAGTTCGGCGGCACCCGAGATCGCGCAGCCTAAGGCGACACCAGTCCCTGTGAATGTCACGCCGCTAAAAGTTCCCGGGCAACTTGGTGGCGTTGCCCCCAAGGTCACGTCCGCTTCCGCGCTGGCTCAAAACACCACCACGACTCCGCCGGGGACTTCGACGAGTTCAAATCCGAGCGTCTTGCTGTCCGACCCGTCCAGGGATGCCAACGTATCGATGGTTCGTCAGAGTTCTGTGAGCCCTGGGGTCCCAGCGGCAACTCCGCCTGCGAGAGCCCCGGTCTCCACCTCGGCAACAGTGCTATCGCCGTCTAGTTCTAATCTGAATCGTAGTGCCGTACCGAGCGCGACTGCCAAAAACTCTCCTGCAGCTCCAATGGCTACCAACACAATGCCCTCCGGTGGTGCGTCGTCGGCCGCCCCAGTCGATCCTTCCATGGCTCTGTCGGTCGCTCCCAACGGTCCGCCAAAATTAGCGCCGTTAAGCATTCAGCCTCCCTTGCGCGGCGTGATGAATATCGCCAGAAGTACTGACCAAGCGTTTGTGCTGAAACTCCCTGCGGAATCAGTTCCCGGCGGACAGGCTGCATCCATGCGCATGCAAAGGTTTGTGATGGTTCCGCAGCGCAGTCTCTGGCACCGTCACAACCCCGTTGCAAAATTAAAAGTGGGCCAATTGCTCACGGAAGTCCCGCCGCAAAAGCCCGACGCCAAGATTCAACCCCGTCAGGGAGACACCGTCACGGTGCGCGCGTTTGTGGACAAAGATGGCGCTGTTCGGGACCTTAAGCCGGTCAGCGGGCGTTTCGCACTGCTGCCGCGAGTGATGCGCACGGTTCGGGACTGGCAGTTCGATCAGACGCTGGTGGATGGTAAGCCGGTGGAGTCCGAGGTGAATGTCACCGTTGAATATCGTGGTGCGAATTAGAAATTAGATACTTGCGATTTCAGACGGCCGAGCCATGGTTGTTCAGGTTCGTTGTTCTTCATCCACAAGGCGCGCGAATTTCCTTCCTGCCACAGCGCTGGACGCCACAATCAGAATCATTGCCGAGACGTGGGGCACGTTGGACAGCCACATCGATCGCTCCAGTGGGAACTTGTAAACAATCAGTATGCGCAGCAGAGAATCCGCGAAAAACGCGGCGGCGAAGCCCAAGGTTACGATGTTATGGGTGCGCCGGAATTCCGCCGACTTGCTCCAAGCCCGTTCGTAGGCCGCCAGCCTGAGCGGCCCTCCTTTTGCGGCCATGGGTTTCGCGCCGTCAAAAGAAAGCGGATGACCGGCCAACACCGAGCAAACCAGATACACCGAGGCGATCGCCGTATAAAGAGAAGGTCGAATCAAGAGCAAACGCGAATCTCGCAGCACTGCCAGAAAAACTACGGAGGCCGCCAGCTCTAGCAATACCAGCATGCCTACCGCATCCAGCTTTCTGTTGCGAATCGAATTCACAACGGTGCTCACTCCCGCGATGAGTCCTCCAATCGTCAGCGCCCAGAAAGCCTTCCCTCCGAACCGATGCACGACGAAGTACGCTGCAAACGGTGCTGCCACATCAAACAAATATCCGAGGAAAATTCTATTGGGATTCTTGGAGGCTCCGCTGCCGGCGTCGTTCTTCATCTTCCTTTACCGGCCTGTTCGATAAATATGGGGGTCAGCGAAACAGGCAGATACAAAGTCCCGCTCTTCACATCCGCCTTTATACTTGTACCCAGCGCATCGGTTGCCGTGGCCGATTCGCCATTCCACGGAATCTCCACTGCGGTGGCTGGCAGGTCTTCACCTGAAAAGGCATCGCGATGTTCCCACACAACGTAATTCGAACCGCGGTCTCCCCGGTCCACTAGAAACAAAAAAATCGTTGGCTTTCCGTCGATTAAAACGCGTTTCACTTGGCGCACCCCGCGAAGAGCGTTCGCCATGCGCTCGTAAGCATCGGCGGTCGCGTAACGGCCCTTCAACTCACCATTTTGAAATTCCAGTAAGCCAATCTTTCCGTACATCAGGGCCATGATGTGATATCGCCCATCGCCGCTCAGCGGGGGCCGGGGCAGAGCCCAGTAAACGGTTTTTTGCACCCCTGCCGACAACGCAAAAATGTTGCGCATCACCAGGCCTCGCGCTTGAATGCGCTGATACTTGGCCTCCAACTCGGGAGAACAGCCCTCCATGAACATCTGTGTCTGCGGCGCCAGAGTCGCCATGTTTTCATACAGTTGCTGCAGCGGCTTGGCGGCATCGCCCGAGCCGGTAGCGCCTTGTTCATCAGCAGTGGCCACGGCCTGGGCCCACGATGCCACCAGAGGCACATATTTCCGGTTTTCGGGAAACTCGAACAGGTTGGGCCCACCGTATTCGGTGCACAGGATGGGCTTGTCGTAACCAAGCGCCAACATCTTTTCGCGCATGAATTGAACACGTGCGGGGATTGTGTAGGGATCGCCGTAAAGCCGCAGATCGAAGACATCGAACGCCGCTCGCCCTTCTTTCAATACGTAATCAAAAAAGTCCAGCCCGGCTTGCTGGTTCGGAAACTGATGCGTGCCCGGAGGCCCGAAAAGTCCGTCATATCCTCCGACCACCACAGTCGCTGTGGCATCAGCATCTTTCACCGCCTTATAAAAAATCTTCAGCTGGGCGACGAATTCCTCCCTGGAACCAGCCCAGTAAATCGGACTATTGGGCTCCGCATCATTCTGCCAATAGCGCACCCGCCCGCCACAATGTTTCACAAGTTCGAACACCAAGCGGTAATAGTCTTCAGGAGTTTTTGCCGGGGAAGGCGGAAGGATCGGAGAGGCCTGTTTCGTTGCCCATTGTGAACTCGAGAACACCGAAATCAATCCTTCCTCGGGAGATTGCAGTTGCGCGACAAACTTGTCCACCGCGCTCCAGTCGTAGTGGCCTTTCTGTGGCTCAATCTGATTCCAGAAGAAATACACCTTCGTGAAGTCCGCCCCCAGCTTGCGCAGTTCCGGCATGAAACCAAACGCCGGCGTTCCCTGGTAGCCGTAGAGAAAGCCAGTGGCAATTCCAAAGGGCGATCCGGGCATGCGGATGGGTATTTCCGCCGTTTTGGCAGTGTCTTGCTGTTGCGAATTTGAATTGGTCTCCGACATCAACGCCTCCCCCGGTAACAAAGCAATGGCCAGAATCGCGGCCGTCGTGTGCAAAATAATTTTCACCACCTGAATTTTGAAAGTGCGGATTCTCATGTCCGCGCTCGTTTCAACACGGGCTTTCGCGCGGGCCAGATGGCGGCGATAACCTGCTTGAAATCCCAGGTCAATGTGCCGTCTTGCAGCTCTTTCACGACCCCGCGAATCCATTGCCATTCCGCTTTCTGCATGGCCAGCAGATATTCGCTTTCCAGCAGGTTGATGCGCGTCACCCGCGCCAGCGCCGACTCCATGGACTTGCGCAACTCCTCTATCTGTTTGACCAGCCGCTCTTGGCGCTGCCCTAGCTGCCCGAGCGCGTCTCGCGGATCTAGATGAATCAGGAAACTCATGCCGGCCAGGAACTCAGAGCTTTCCCGTTGCGGAACAGCCACAATGCCGCGCAACTGCCGAAGTAATTCCGCGCGCCCTGCGCCGGTAATTCTGTAAGTGGTGCGTTCCGGTCTGCGTCCCTGGCGCGCCGTTTTGACCGCCCTGATGAGTCCCGCACGCGCCAATCGTTGGATGGCGTGGTACAGGGAACCACGTTTCAGAACCAGTATTTCGTCTTTATGCCGTTCCCGCAGCAGCCGCTGCATCTCGTAAGGATGCATGGACCGTTCTTGCAGCAACGCGAGCACGGCTAGTTCCCACAATCCAAAGTGCATGGGTTTCATAGTTCATATAGTATAGCTCATATGAACTATAATGCAAGACAGTATTGCCTGACTTAAGGCCAACTATTTTTTAGATTTTGTGTATGCGCTTTAGCGTTCCGCTACGATGCGCAGCGGCTTATCCAGGCGAAACGTCAATACTGTTTCGACCGGCACTTTGATGGATCCGCCTTTGGTCACCACTTGAGTAATCGCTCCTGCGCCCGCTCCGGCCCCGGCGCCGATGCCCGCTCCTTTGCCTCCCCCGGCGATCGCTCCGATAATCGCGCCCAGCGCAGCACCCCCGCCGGAATACTGCGCGGTGCGCTTGTTGGCGCCCAATCCCTCTTTCCCGCGCTGCTGAATATCTACCGTGCTGATGCGATATTGCCGTCCGTCAATGGCCACAGACTTCAAATCCAGGCTCAGGTCGGAAGCCTTGGTGAACCGGCCGCCCTGCGAAGCGGAAGTGATAATGATCTGCGCGTTTGCGCCACGCGGAATCACCGTCGCTCCGGATTCATCGCGCACTGATTGCGTAACTTCCGCCGCGAAGGTTTGTCCTTCCGCAGCTTTTCCTGAGTCAATGGTCTCTTCCGTGCGCACCGATACCTTGGTGCCCACCGGCAGTGCATACGTTTTCGTGGTGATGGCCGACTCCGCCGGATGCTCATGCGACTCCGGCGGATTATTTGCCGAAGGTGGCGCAGTGGTTGCCTCTGGCGCAGAAGGCGGGGCGGTTTGATCCGCAGGCGCTGCCGGCGCGGGCGCGTTGGCCGCCGTAGCATCTTCGTAATCGATCGACTTTACTTGGGTCATGGCCAGTGTGCGCGTCTGTTGGTCGTCACCTAAAATTCTAATCTCCGTGGGTGATGTGGAAACTACCGTGCCCCCCACTAGCGTGCCATCGCGCAGGGTCACCGTGGCGCGCGGACCACTCCCCAGTGGTTGTTCCTTATTGCACGCACTCAAAACTAAAATCGTCACGACTGCTGCGAAGAATATTTTTCTGCTCATTCGAGGACCTCCGTCAATGTCGGCCGGTGGCAGTATAGCCTCATTGCTAAGCCGATTTCATCGCTCCGGAACTCGTCAAGCGCCAGGAAAGCGCTCGCGAATATTTTTCCACGGGCTTTTCTTGTGGCGAAGAAAAAGCGAATATGTTAAGTTCATCCCGTCATGCCCGTGCGCTCCTGCCGCGTCTCTATCAAAGATATGGACGGTGTAAAGCACACCGTGGAAGTCACCGCCGAAACCCTCTACGAAGCCGTGGCGCTTGGAATCGTTGCCGTTCGCGGAAATGACTGGGTCATGGGTATCGCCCAGGGCATGAATGTCGTGGAAGTTTCGGTCGTGGACGTGCCCATCAAACATTCTGTGCAACTCCAAGACTTCAATGCCTGGCTCGAACGCACCGCCGGGGCCCCCAGGGAAATTTCCAAACGCCAACGCATCAAGTCCATTCTTGGATTGCCACCCCACCGCTAGTTTTCTTGGAACTCTTTTCTCTCAGGCAATCGTGGTAGAAGCGCGAAATCAAATCCCTATTTCGCGGCGCAGCGCGGCATTTTCACAATACCGTAATGATTCGCAGCTCGCGCGCAGATAGGGTGTCTGAATACATCGCGGCATTGGCGATGATTTTTGCTACCGGACACTGAGCATTGCGCACCTGGCCCCGGCTCGGCCGCCGCGCAACAACTCTCTTCCATTCTCATGGTCTTTCCCAATTTTGACCGCGAACGCCACGAGATAGATGACCTGCGGCGAAAAGCCGCCGATCTGGCACAGGACTCGCTGGGAATACTGGACCGCGCGTTCATTACGCCACTCGATCGTGAAGGCATTCTGGCGTTGATTACCGGCATGAACAGCGTAATCGAAGAAATCGCGGAGCTTTCCGAACGCCTGGCCCTGTATCCCCTGGAAGGCCTCTATCCGAATCTTGGCAAGCAGTGCAGCAACCTCTTGGAGCTGGCCATCCAGGTGGAAGGTATCATGGCGGGTTTGCGGAAGAAGACTACGCTTTCGGAGCTGGCCGAAGCAGCATCAAGAAACTGCGCGCCACGGAAGACAAAGTCCCACCTGCAGTTGATCTCCGCAGGAGCCTATAGCTTGGGGCACGGCACCAACGACGCTCAAAAAACCATGGGCATCATCGCCGCGTTGCTGGTGGCTACCGGAAAAAAGGAATGGACCGTCGGTCATTTCCACTTCCTGGGCGCCAAGCACGAACTGGCCATGTGGATCATCCTGAGTTGTCACGCCGCCATGGCCATCGGAACGCTCTTCGGCGGCTGGCGTATTGTCAAGACCATGGGCTCGCGCATCACTCCGCACCTCCGGCCGATTGGCGGATTCTCCGCCGAATTCGCGGCCGCCACGACCATTGGCTTGGCTACCTTGGCTTCCGTGCCGGGATTTCGACCACGCATGCCATCGGCGGCGCCGTTTCCGGTGTGGGCGCCACTCGAGGTTGGCACGCCGTTCGATGGATCTGGGGCCAAAAAATTATGGTCGCCTGGATCCTGACGTTTCCTGGAGCGGCATTGATTGGGCCGTCGGATACTGGATCGGGCATTTGGCCATTCAGCCATTCGTCACTCGGTAATTTTTCTCCGAGCCCATCGCTGAGTTCGGCGCGCGGATCAATGAATCGCGTTGCAGCACAAGCCCTGCCCCCACTCGAGTCCTTCCGTGCATCTTATTGATGAGGCGCTCCGAGGGCCCTACATGAGCGAACCGCTGGCGACCTATCTGCATGACCATCTCGCTGGTGCGGCGTATGCCATCGACCTGCTGGAATTCATGTGCGACCAGCACCGCGATGAGGACCTCGGCCGGTTCGCCGCCGAACTCCGCGGCGAAATCGAGCAGGATCGTGACACTCTGCGCGACATCACCGAGCGTCTCGGCGCCACTGGCGGTACTCTCAAGGAAGCGGCATCCTGGTGGGCGGAAAAAGTAAGCCGCTTCAAACTCGGGCACGATTCCGGCAGCGGTCTGGCAACCTTCGAAGGTCTCGAGTTTTTGGCCATCGGCATTCTCGGCAAACGAGCCCTTTGGCGAGCTATGGCCACAATCGCCATTTCCAATCCGCTCCTGGCTGGCGTGGATTTCGACGCTCTCGCTGCCCGCGCGCAGAAGCAACACGACCAGGTCGAACAGCGTCGTTTGATGTTGGCCAGAACAGCGCTGGGGCGCCGCGGCGAATCCAGCCGAGCCGTGGCCGTGTATAATCGAAATTCTTCGACCCACACGAATGGAGGATTTACCATGCGAAAGACTACCGTGGCAGGAAGCATCGCAGTAACGTTAGGAGTACTCCTGGCTGTTGCTTTGTTGCCGGATTTCATTCGCTACATGAAAATACGCGCCATGTAGTGACTCGGTCGAGTCGAACGCCCTCAGGCAGCTGTAATCCATCGATTACAGAGACTTTGAAATGGTGGAGGCGGGGGGAGTCGAACCCCCGTCCGAAAAGCGCTACGAGCCGAAGACTACATGCTTAGCTCAGTTCAGTTTTTTTCGCCCGCCGCGCTCAGAATGAGCAAGAAACGCAGCCGGCTAGTCCGATGTTTCTCGCCCGAGCCTTACGGACCGAAAGGCTCAAGCCAGCCCGCTGAATGACGTTTGACCCCAAGCCCACAGGCGAGGCTTGGGCAAACGTTGCGCTTAATTAATTAAGCAGCAAGTGCCAAGTTGTTGTTGGCAGTTCTAGTTTCCACCAGATTACGGGCAGGTGGCCCCCGGCATGCCTTCGGGTCGCGACAGCTTCCGTCGAAACCGTGTCGCCCCCATAGGTTACTGCGCTACTTGCTACGACTCATTACACCTCTATTGTATCACCCGTGCCAAATGTCCATCAGAAAGGGAATTGGCGGCCGTTGACCTGGCCGCCACCGGTGCCCATTTACTCCGACGCTTTTTAGCGAACGCCACCCGCGACTACCAGAGTTTCGCCGGTGATCCATGAGGATTCTTCCGAGGCCAGGAATACCGCGGCCGGAGAAATGTCTTCAGGCAGACCAACCCGCCCAAGCGGAGACAGCGCTTCAAAGTTCTTGCGGAAATCGCCTTCATCAAAGCCCACCGATTCCACTCCCTCAGTGATTACCAGGCCGGGATTGATGGAGTTCACGCGGATTTTGCGGGGACCAAATTCCTTGGCCAGCGAGCGTGTCACGCTGTCCACCGCCGCTTTTGTCGAAGCATAAACCGAAGCGCTCGCCGGAGAAATAATTCCCGCCACGGAGCTGATGTTTACGATGCTGCCGCCTGCGGCGCCAAAATACTTCGCTGCCTCTTTGGAAGTGAGCAGCAGGCCGAGCACGTTCAGGTCGTACAAACGGTGAAAGTGTTCGTCGGTAATACTCTCGAGCGGCAGAAATTCATACACGCCGGCGTTGTTGATCAGAATATCCAGTTGGCCGTAAGCCTTCTTCGTTTCCGTGAATAATCGCTCAATTTCTTTGTGTTTGCTGACGTTGGCCTGTACGGCGACTGCCTTGCCGCCCTTGCCGGTGATTTCTCTCACTACTTTGTCGGCGCCTTCCTTGCTCGACGAATAATTGACCACCACCGACGCGCCTTCCGCCGCAAGATATTTGGCAATCGAAGCGCCAATGCCTTTCGATGCTCCCGTAACCACTGCAACTTTTCCCGCCAATCGCTGTGCCATGGTTCCTCCTGGTATGTTCAGTCGACTTCTGTATCTGCCAGTACAGATGTGCCTGCCAGCGAATCGGGTATACACTCTGTGATACTTTAGTACCGGTCGGTACAGAATTGTCCGGCAGTGTTATAATGGGCTCATGAAGCCCAAGAAACTCAAGGCTTTATCCAAGCCGACCGGGCGTCCGCGATCTTTCAACTGCGATAAGGCGCTGGATCGCGCCTTGGGGGTCTTCTGGCGCAAGGGCTACGAGGGCGCCTCCCTTGCCGATCTGACCACCGCCATGGATATCAATCGCCCCAGCCTTTACGCCGCTTTTGGAGATAAGGAGGCTCTTTTCCGCAAGGTGCTGGACCGCTATGCCGAGGGCCCTGGTTCCCACGCTCTCAAGGCACTGGCAGAGCCAACCAGCCGAGATGTCGTAGTGAAACTGCTGCGCGGAAGTGCCGATCTTCTAACCGCGGCTCGCGGTCCTCGCGGGTGTTTGCTGGTACAGGGAGCACTCACCTGCGGCAGCGCCGCGGACTCCCTGCGCAAAGAACTGATTTCGCGTCGAATGGCCGGCGAATCCGCGTTGCGCCAGCGCTTCCAGCGTGCCAAGGCCGAGGGAGATCTTCCGGCGGACGCCAATCCCGCCAATCTGGCCCGTTACGTCACTACCATTATCCACGGCATGTCCGTCCAGGCTGCTGGCGGAGCGACTCTCCAGCACCTCAGGCACGTGGCTGACATCGTGTTGCAAAATTGGCCAACTTCGAGCGTATTGCATAAGAAACAATTAGGCACACCCGCAATTACGGGCGATTGACTCCCAAGCGCCTAACTCCCAAAATCACAAAACGGGGCAATTTTCGT
>Ga0193726_1000210_pt1 | contig 80201 bp, 73 predicted proteins | sample H2c1metaG_FD_144928 | JGI IMG/M metagenome (GOLD analysis project Ga0193726, IMG submission 144928) | Soil microbial communities from a riparian zone of the East river system, Colorado, United States - H2c1 | ecosystem: Environmental > Terrestrial > Soil > Riparian zone | place: USA: East River... | reverse complement strand
GTGGTAGCGATGGCTTCCACCGCGCGGGCAAATCTCGCGGGCCGGCCGCATTTGATCCGGCGTCTGCGGCGAGGCTCCGGCCTGTTCATCGCAGGACTCGGCCTCTCGCTGGCGCTGACGCGGCGGCCGGTCGTGAGCTAATCCAGTTCATCGTGCCCCGGACGCAGCGCAGCGCGTAGCACTTCGCCATAAGCGCGTTTACGCGCGTCTTCGACGCGCTATGGCGGTGCGCTGCAGAGCCGGGGCCGTTACGAACTCCGGCGCTTGGCACGGTCCCGGCTCAGCGGAGCGGCATGAAGAATGCCGCACCGCGTCCGGGACACATGGGGGGCTAGCTCAGCGCTCCCGCGTGCACCCACCACAGCGGGCGCTCAAGCTGGATCGCCTGCGCCGCGTGCTGCGCGTCGGCGTCATCGTTGAAAATCGCAAAGCAGGTCGCGCCGGAGCCGGACATCCGCGCCAGCCGCGCGCCTGCGCTATCCCGCAACGCCGCCAGCACCTCGCCGATGACAGGCTGAATCTGCATCGCCGGCTTCTCAAGATCGTTGCCGATGTCGGCAAGGGCCTCGATCCACGCATCGATCGACGCGCCGGCTTCGGGCCAGATCGGATCATGCAGGATCACATCGGTCGCGCCGACCAGCAGTTCGCCATGCCGCAGGCCCAGCGCCTCGAATACGTCCCTGGTCGCAACGGGCACGCGCGGGTTGACCAGCACGCACGGCATTTTGGGCAAGCTCAGCGGCAGCAGCGTTTCGCCGACGCCGGTCATCACGCACGCGTGCGACGACAGGCACACCGGCACGTCGGCGCCGGTCAGTTGCGCGACTTCGATCACGCAGCGGTCGTCCAGCGCGAGATTGTTGGCCCGCGCCAGCAGCCGCAGCGCCGCGGCGGCATCCGCCGATCCGCCGCCGATCCCGGCCGCGACCGGCAGCAGCTTGTCGAGCGTGAACTCGCCTAGTTTGAGACCGGCGACGCGTTCGCCGAGCAAGCGCGCCGCCTTGAGCACGAGATTGTCCGCGGCCTCGCCGCAGTCCTGCGCCCGCGGGCCGGTGGCGGTGAGGGTGAGGGTGAGTTCGGCCGCCGGTTTAAAGGTCAACCGGTCGGCGCAATCGCAAAACGCGACCACGCTTTCGAGGTCGTGATAACCATCGACGCGGCGGCCGACCACCCGAAGCGTCAGGTTGACCTTGGCTCGTGCGTCATCGCTCAGCGCCGGCATCGGCGAACCAGTCCTTCGATCAGCCGCCTTTGCCGTCTTCTTTTTTCTTGTCGGCTGAGGCCGCCGAAGACGTGTCTTCCGGCAGGCCGTTCTCGATCTTGGCCTCGATTTTCGGCAGTTCTTCCGGCTCCGGCTTGAGGTCGCGGGCGTGCGCCCACTGGAATTTCGCTTCCAGGGTGCGGCCGATGCGCCAGTAGGCGTCGCCGAGATGGTCGTTGATGGTGGGGTCTTCCGGTTTCAAGTCGATGGCGCGTTCGAGATTCTTCACCGCGTCCTCGAAATTGCCGATGCGGTAATAGGCCCAGCCCAGCGAGTCCACGATATAGCCGTCGTCGGGACGCTGATCGACGGCGCGCTTGATCATCTTCATGGCGTCGTCGAGATTGATGCCCTGATCGATCCAGGAATAGCCGAGATAGTTCAGCACATGCGGCTGCTCGGGCTGCAGGTCGAGCGCCTTGCGCATGTCGGCCTCGGCCTTGCTCCATTGCTTGGAACGTTCCTCGCAGATGCCGCGGAAATAATAATAGACCCAGTTGCCCTTGTCGTTGGCCGACGGCAGCGCATCGATGCCCTGGGTGTAGGTCTGGCTGCAGTCGGCGAATTTCTTGCGGCCGCGCTCGATATTGCCGAGCGCCATGATGGCTTCGAGGTCCTTCGGGTCCTGCGCCGTCACGTCTTTCAATATCTTGATCGCCTCGTCGCTGCGCTCGGCGCTGTCGAGGTCGGTCGCCTGCTGAATCTGCGCATTGCGCTTTAGCGGCGAGTTGGCCGGCACGCGCTCATAGACCTTGATCGCCATCTGCGGCTTCTTCACCGATTCATACAGATCGGCCAGCGACAGCAGCGCCAGCGAATGGTTGGGCGCGAGATAAAGTGCGAGCTGCAGGTAGACCAGCGCGAGATCCTCGCCGCCGCGGCGGGTCAGCGAGGCGCCGATGCCATAAAGCGCTTCGGCGGCACCCGTCTGCGGCGAATCCACCAGCGGCGGCAGCTTCTTGCCGGCCTTGGTCTCGCGGATGCCCTCCAGGATCAGCGGATGACGCGCGAGTTTCTTGTCGAACGTCTCATAGACGGCCTGGGCCGAGGCTGCGTCCTTGTTGCGCGACACCCAGCGCGCATAGGCGTCGGTTACCCGCAGCGCGGAATCGTCCAGTTTGTAGGCGCGCTCGAGCCGCGCCCCGGCTTCCTTTTCCTTGTTCGCGAGTTCGAGGATCATGCCGGAGTGCAGGTCCTTGAAGATCGGATACCATTCCGGCCCCGTGAGCTTGTCGATGTTGGCGACCGCGGTCTTGGTATCGCCGGCGCCGTAGGCGGCCCAGCCCGACAGCAGCGTCGCCACCAGATCGGTGATCGGTCCGCGCACCGACTGGTTGATGTTGATTTGCGCCGCGGCATATTTCTTCTGCTTCAAGTCGCGCGCGCCGACCACCAGCCGCGCCACGCGGTTGTTCTTGTCGATGGTGAGAATGCGGTCGGCGAGCTTGACGGCCTCATCGATATCACCTTCGGCAAGCGAGGAGATAAAGGCGCGGTCGAGCAACTCGTTGTTCTTCGGATCGGTGCGCAGCGCCGAGCGATAGAACGTCGCGGCCGAACTGGCATCGCGCTCGACGCTGGCATGCCGCGCGGCAAGATAGCTGCCCGAGGTGGTCAGGCCTTTGAGGTCGCGGCTGGAAGGGAATTGCACCGAGTTGTCGGTGGGATGATCGGGGGTTTGCGCCAGAAGCTGGCTGGGCAATGCCAGCGACGTGACGGCGGCAGCGGCAATCGCCAAGCGATTGAAACGAATGGAAAACATCACGATTCGCCTAGCTCCAGGAGTGTTCGGACAGTTTCGGATGCGCAACCGACCCGGCAGCATCAAGCCGGCTGACAATGCCGCGTTTGGCGTTCAACCGCAAGGATACGGGGCGGCGAATCGATTGAGACAAAGTGCCCGGATGGCATCGGTTTAACCGGCTCAGCCTGAAAACGCTTTCACTGTGGCGGTATCGTGGCCGCATCGGAACTGGATCACCGGCGGCTCACACAATCGTGGTCACATCGCCTCGTAATTGGGCCCGCCGCCGCCTTCCGGTGGAACCCAGGTGATGTTGCCGTTCGGGTCCTTGATGTCGCAGGTTTTGCAGTGGACGCAATTCTGGGCGTTGATCTGGAAGCGCGGGCCCGCCGGCTCCTCGATCCACTCATAGACGCCCGCCGGACAATAGCGATTGGACGGGCCAGCATAGACGTCGAGCTCGGATGTCTTCTGCAGGTTGAGGTCGGCGACCTTGAGATGAACCGGCTGGTCCTCTTCGTGGTTGGTATTAGAGAGGAAAACTGACGACAACCGGTCGAAGGTCAACTTGCCGTCGGGCTTCGGATAGGCGATCGGCTGGTATTCTTTCGCCGGCTTCAGCGTCTTGTAATCCGCTTTGGCATGCGACTGCGTGCCGAACAGCGAGAAGCCCAGCGTATTGCACCACATGTCGAAGCCGCCGAGTGCGTTGCCGAGGATGGTGCCGAATTTCGACCACAGCGGCTTGGCGTTGCGCACCGGGTACAAATCCTTGCCGATGCTCGAATCGCGCCAGCCGTTTTCATAATCGACCAACTCGTCATTGGCGCGGCCGGCGGCGAGCGCGGCCGCGATACTCTCGGCTGCGAGCATGCCGCTCGCCATCGCGTTGTGGACGCCTTTTATGCGCGGCACGTTGACGAAGCCCGCGGCGCAGCCGATCAGCGCGCCGCCCTTGAATGTCAGGCGCGGCACCGACTGGTAGCCGCCTTCGGTGATCGCGCGCGAACCGTAAGCGAGGCGCTTGGCGCCGGCGAAGGTGTCGCGGATTTTCGGATGAGTCTTGAAACGCTGGAATTCCTCGAACGGATAGATGTAGGGGTTGTCGTAGTTGAGATGCACGACGAAACCGACCGCGACCAGGTTGTCGTCGTAGTGATAGAGGAACGAGCCGCCGCCGGTCGAATTGTCGAGCGGCCAGCCGAACGAATGCTGCACCAGGCCTTTTTTGTGCTTGGCCGGATCGATCTGCCAGACTTCCTTCAGCCCGATACCGAATTTGCCCGGCTCGCAATCCTTGTCGAGCGCGAATTTGGCGATCAATTGCTTGGTCAGGCTGCCCCGCGCGCCTTCCGCGAACAGCGTGTACTTGCCGAGCAATTCCATGCCGCGCGTGAACGAATCCTTGTGCGAGCCGTCCTTGGCGATGCCCATGTCGCCGGTGGCGATGCCGCGCACCGCGCCGTCGTCGCCGTACAGCGTTTCGACTGCCGCGAAGCCCGGATAGATCTCGACGCCGAGCGCCTCGGCCCTGGCGCCGAGCCAGCGGCACACCATGCCGAGCGAGGTGATGTAACAATGATGATTTTTCATCAGCGGCGGCAGCATGAAATCCGGCAGCTTGAGGCCGCCGGATTTGGTCAGCAGATAGAACTGGTCATCCTTGACCTGCGTCTTCAGCGGACAGTCGGCGTCGTCGCGCCAATCCGGAATCAGCTTGTTCAATGACACCGGATCGATCACGGCACCCGACAGAATATGCGCGCCGACTTCGGAGCCCTTCTCGACCACGACAATGGTGAGTTCGGCATTGAGCTGCTTCAGCCGGATCGCTGCCGCAAGGCCAGACGGACCGGCGCCGACGATGACGACGTCGAATTCCATGGATTCGCGGGGCGGCAGTTCTTCGTCGATGCTCATGGTGTCATCTCACTCATTGAGAACGCTTCTAAAAGCTGTTGTTTCCGATTTTTGCCCGGAGAACAACCATGGAAATGACTGCTAAGGCGTTCTAGGCTGAGGGATGCCCCTGACATGCCGCCATGACGCCTGACCGCGCGCTCACCGCCCACGAATTGCTGGCCTTTTATCTGGAGGCCGGGGTCGACTGCGCGCTGATGGATGAGCCGGTCAACCGGGTGTCCGACGAACGCCTCGCCGCTGCGCGCGATGCGCCGCAGTCGTCGCCGGTTCGCCCGGCGCCGGCTCCAATGCCGATGGCGCGTACGGAGGCACCACCCGCGCCCGACGTGGCGATCCAGTCGGCGCGGGAAGCGGCGCGCACCGCGCCCTCACTCGACGTGCTGCGCGCGATGCTGGAACAGTTCGACGGCTGCGCGCTGAAATCCACCGCAACGCGCCTCGTATTCGCCGACGGCAATCCGCAGGCGCGGGTCATGTTAGTCGGCGAAGCGCCGGGCCGCGAAGAAGATATCGAGGGCCTGCCGTTCGTCGGACGCTCCGGCCAGTTGCTGAACCGGATGATCGCGGCGATCGGGCTCGATCGCACCAAGGTCTACATCGCCAACGTCATTCCGTGGCGGCCGCCGGGCAACCGCACGCCGACGCCGCAGGAGACGCAGATCTGCCTGCCCTTCATCCAGCGCCAGATCGAACTGGTGAATCCGGACGTGCTGGTGACGCTGGGCAATCCGTCGACCCAGACCTTGCTGTCGACCCGCGAGGGCATCATGAAAACGCGAGGGCGATGGCTCGACTACGACACCGGAACGCGCAAGATCAAGGCGATGGCCACCTTCCATCCGGCCTATCTTCTGCGCTCGCCGTCCTACAAGCGGCTAGCATGGCAGGATTTGCGCGCGATCGCGAAGGCGCTGGCGTAGCCGTTTCCCGGGCGCGATGCAGCGTGTAGCCCTTGCGAAACGCTGCTTCGCAGAACCGGGACCCCGGTTTCTTTGAGGAGCAAGTAACCGGGACCCCGGCTCTGCAGCGCACCACGCCGCGAAGGGCGGCGCGCTGCGCTGCGTCCGGGGCACGCCGCCGTTTACGCGTTCGTTCTTCTCTACTGCGCCTTCGGCCGCACGATGGCCCAGCCGATCCGCAACAGTCCCTGACGGCCGGTGACCAGCCGCTCGAAGGCGCGCGGGATTTCCGGCACGATGCCGGGAAACCGCTTGGCGAGATCATCCGGCGGCGTGCCGGCGGTATCCGACGCGCGCCAGACCACGATGCCGCCGGACTCGTTGAATTTTGCCGGATTGAGCCATGGCGTGCGCGCCGGCGTCGCGTCAAGAAACAGATGCGGCCGCGCGGTATCCATTCCAATCAGGGTCGCGATCTGCGCGTCGCCCGCTACCGCGCGCAGCGGACGATTGGTGCGGCGCTCAAAACTGTCGCCGAAAAACCGCGCAATGGAGGTTGCCGGCAATGAGGTCACCACTTCCGCCGTGCCCGCCCACGGCAGGAACAGCGTGGTCGCGAATGCCGCCAGCGCGGGCGCCGCAATCACGGCGGCCCAGACCGAGCGCAATAGCCGTTGCCGCCTGAGATGAACGAGATCGCCGGTCGCGACGATCACCGCGAGCCCGGACATCAACAGCGCGATGCCTGCACCGCCGACCACGCGGTCGAGATTGAACAGTCCGGCGATCAGGCTTCCGGCGAGTGCCGGCGCCAGCGCAAAGAAATAGACGAAATGCCGCGCCAGCGGATCGACGGGGGGACGGTAGATGATCGGCGCCTCCTCCGGGTTGCGGGTGAAGCGCCCGGAATTGAGGATCACCAGCAACACGATGCCTGATATCGCGACGGCTAGGAACAGCAGCAGCACGCCCCAGTGAACCACGCGCGCGCTCAAATCCGCAACCGCCGGCAGCGGCGGCAGCGCGATGGGTTCGGCGCGGATCAGCCAGATCAGATACGGCAGCGCGAGTACCGCGACCACCAGCAGGGCGAACAGCGGATCGAACGACATCAGCGTGCGCCGGCCGCGCGCGGTCGCCAGCGCGAATCCAACGACCAGCAGCAACAGCCCGGGCGCAGCCGAAGTCGTCAGCAGCAGCAATCCGGCTTCGATCGACAATGCGAACCATGCGTTGCGGCGGCCCTGTCCGATCACCAGCCATGAATGCAGCAGCACCAGCGCCCATAGCGGACGCGCCAGCACCAGCGGCCCGAACTCGACGCCGGGAGAACTGAACGCGGTGATGGTCAGTGTGAGCAAAACCACCAGCACCGCCTGCTGGCCGCCGACGATGGCGCGGCTCAGCGAATACAGCGCCCAGAAGGTCGCGATGAAACAGAGCTGCGCCAGCAGATAGACGCCGAAGATGTGATTGCCCGCGGCACGAAACGCGATGTCGGCGAGCCAGAACGCCAGCGGCGGACCCAAATCAGTGCCGACCTGATATTCCCGGCCATAGGCGAGCACGGTCGCGACATCGCCGGGCGGGCTGCGATACAGCAACAGCGGCACGATCAGCCACAGGCCGGCCTGAAACAGCACCACGAGCCAGACCACCAGCCGCGGCCGGGCGCGGATCAGTTCGATGATCAGGGAGGTGAAACGCATCATGCAGCCAGCGGAGGGGTCAATTCCGGCAGTGATAGAGCGCACGGGCTGATGAGGCAACTCTATCAGCTGGCGGCGGCCGAGACCTCAATGGTTTCGACGATCTGCACGCCGGCGATGACGCTTTGGATCGTGACGCCCTCGTGCTTTTCGCGTGCGGCGACGACCGGCGCGAAAAAGCGGCGGTGATGCACGGTGGGGCCGAGCCGGCTCAGCGCGTCGAGATGCTCCGGCACGGCGTAACCCTTGTGCTGCTCGAAGCCGTAGCCGGGGCAATCCTGCGCCAGCTTGCACATCAGCCGGTCGCGCGAGACTTTTGCGATGATCGATGCCGCAGCGATCGAGATCACGAGGCCATCGCCGCCGATCACGGCATCGCAATCGCATGATGTATCGAGCTTGTCGCGGCCATCGACGAACACATGTTTCGGCATTTCCGGCAGCGCGTGCACCGCGCACGCCAGCGCCCATAGCGACGCCCGCAGGATATTATCGCGATCGATCCGCGCGGGCGAGGCAAAGGCCACCGCGAACGAGGCGGTGGCGCAGATTTCCTCGAACAGTTCTTCGCGGCGCTCGGGCGAGAGCCGCTTGGAGTCGTCGATGCCTTTCGGGATGCGCTTCGGATCGAGCACGACAGCGGCGGCCACCACCGGGCCCGCCAGCGGCCCGCGCCCGGCCTCGTCGCAGCCCGCGATTGGCCAGACACCGCGCTTGATCAGCGCGCGCTCGCGCCGAAAACTCGGCGGCGCCACTGCGATCACGCCCTTCGGCAGCCTGGCCGGCGCATCCTTTGATTTGTCCCGAATCATGCCGGGATGATGCTGCGGCGCGCCCCGGCGGCGCAACCGGGAACTCGGGTTAGTGCCCGTTATTCAGGTGGGCGCTGCCGCCATTCCCGGGCCTCGATCATATAAACACTGCGATCGGCGCGCTTGGGGTCCGAAACTTCCTTCAGATAGCGCATCCCGAGCTTCTTGAGCGCATGGATCGACGGCGCATTCCGCGGATCCACCAGCCCGAGCAGCCTTTGGCAGCCAAGCTGATCGAAACCGAAAGCAAGTTGCGCCGCTCCGATCTCGGTTGCGATGCCCCTGCCCCAGGCCTGACGCGCAAGAACGAACCCGATCTCGAAATCATCCGCTCCCAGCGCGTCACAGGGAAACAGGCCGGCAAAGCCGATGACTTCGCTTGAGGGCTTTTCGGTAAGCGTCGCCATCCCGGTGAGCCTGTCGCCAAACGTGAAGAATCTCCGCATAAAACTTTCGGATCGGTCCTTCGCCATCGGCTCGCCGGCAAAGGCGTAACGCATCACGTCGCTGTCGCCGAAAATCCGCTTCTGTAAAATCGGAATATCGTTCTCGGTCGTGGTGCGGAGGACCAGACGCGACGTCGACAGAATGACGATCGGTTCCTTGCCGGATGCGATATTCTCATTCATCGCATCGTAATATGGTAACCGGGAACTCGGCTCAATGCCCGTTATTCAGCGCAGGCAAGCTGAGCTTTCGCGGCATCGCGTGGCCCATGCAGCCTTGCGCCGCACAGAATGTTCCCACCAGCCGCGCCAGCGCCGGAGCCGTGACATAGGCGCCGGCATTGGCCCGATCGAGCCGGCTTGCCGCTTCCTCCGCCTGCCGCCGCAGAAACGTTTCGTCGAGCGTCAAAAGCCGGTCGTCCTCGAACACGATCCGCCCTCCGATCATCACGGTTCGGACCGACGCGCCATTCTCGCCGAACACCATCTGGATCAGCGGTGCGCGCAACGGCACGAAGTGCGGACTGTCGAGGCGCAAGAACACGATGTCAGCCTCGTATCCAACGGCGAGCCTGCCGATCTTCTCGAAGCCGAGCACGGCAGCCGACCCTTCGGTCGCGAGTCGAAACGCGTCACCCGCCGAGAGCCATTGATCGGTGTCAAAACCGTCGATCCGCGACAGATAGGACGCCATCCGCGTCGCCTCGAACATGTTCTGTCCGTCCGAGGTGTTGCTGGCGTCGGTGCCGACGCCGACGACAAGCCCGTGTCTGAGCATGTTGCGCACCGGTGCGACGCCGGATCCGAGCCGCAGATTGCTGGATGGATTGTGCGCAATCCGCACGCCGGACTGACCGAGTCTTGCGATATCGTCGTCATCGAGCCAGATGGCATGCGCGGCACTGAGACGATCCGACAAAAAACCCAGGCCGGACAAATGGGCGACAAGGCTTTTGCCATAACGCGTTATTCCGAGCGCCGCCTGGGCGCGGGACTCGGCCAGATGCGTCTGCAGCGGCACGCCGTATTCGCGCGAAAGCCGTGCGCAGCCGGCGAGAAATTCATCCGAGCAATGCAAGGGTATCGTCGGCCCCAGCGCCGGGCGTATCCAGCGGCGGTCGAATTCCCAGTTCGACAGGATATCGTTGCAGGTTTCGAGCGTTTGCTGCGCGGGTGCGGCAGCGAGGCTCGCGCATTGCAATCGCATGTCTTCCGGCAATGCTTCCAGCAGCCCAGGCAGCGCCTGATAGATGGTCCGATCGGCAATCATCGGTGCCACGACGGCGCGCATGCCCGCGTCTCGGTAGGCGCGGGCGACCGCCGAAATGCCCTCGCGGGAGGGCATCGGAAATTCCACGGACAGATCGAAGCAGGCGGTGCAGCCCTTGCGGATCATCTCGGCCGCCGACAACGCCGCGCTCAGATATTTGTCATTGATGCCGCGCGACCTGGTACCGGCGCCCGCGCCGGTCAGGAACATTTCCAGCGAGACCTTGTCATCGACCGCACCACGATTGAGCGCGCCATGCGAATGCGTGTGGGCACTGACGAGACCGGGGATCAGCAGCCGGTCCGACGCTGACCGCACTTGCGCATCTTCGGATACTTCAAAACCGGGATTTTCGATCGCGACAATCCGGCCGTCCTCGATCAGCATATCTTGCCGCGATGCCTGGCGATCGCCACCGAGCACCAGACCGCCGCGAATGACAATCGGGCGAGATTTCGTCATGTCCTCACTTGGCTTCGATCGACGGCGCCCCGGCGTGGGCCTGCAGGAAACGTTCTTCCCACCAGGAGAACAACAGGTCGCGCAGCGCTGCCGCGTCATCGTCGCCGTAGATGTCCGATCGTTTCACCGCCTTGAACATCGCGAGTTCATCGGCATCGAGCGGCACGGCAAGCTCGGTGACGACGATGGGCGTGTTGGGAAATTCCGGTCTGTAGGCGGGATCGCGCCGCAGCGGGCGGTCGCTCTTGATCGCAGCGTTTTTAAAATCCTTCGGGGTACGCTGGCTCGCCAGCGTCGGCGTTTTGGGTACCTGCGCCAGATCGGTGCCGGTGGCGGCGAACACCGTCAGCTTAAGCGGCTTCAGCGCAAAATTGCTGGTCTTCATCACGTCGGCGCCGCAAACGTTGGGTATCGCCAGCACGTCCATCAGCGCCAGCAGATCGACATGGTCGCCGGGCTTGGTGGTTTGCCGGGTCATGAAGGCATGGCCATCCTGATCGACGCCGGTGCACATGAACAGGTTGAAGGAATCATGGACGTCGTCCGGCGTGAGACCGTATTCGCGTTGCGCCTCGGCCTGGATGTCGTGACAGTTGGTGTGCACGGCGAAGCCGTAGGCCGCCTCATAGACGTAGGCGCTGCAACGGGGAAACAGCACGTCGTTGCGGCCTACAGTGTCTTTTAGAATGTAGAGCATCGCGCGTTCGCGCGGCGGCGCCGACCACATGAAGGTGCCGGTGGTCGGATGAAAGCCGTGCACCGTGCGGGTACGGCCGCAATGCATGAATTCCTTGTAGTCATGCAGGTTGAAGCAATTGAAATCGGCGCACTGGCCACCTTCGACCTGTTCGACGCGCAGGATCTGGCCCTTGAGCAATTCGATTGCCTTGCCGGTGCCGGGCTCGAGGACGTATTCCGAGATGATTTGACGGCCGCTCGTCATACCGGCCCCTTGCCGGCCTCGGCCTTCCGCGCGGCGGCGTATTCGCGCAACGCCAGCCGCACCAGCGACACGCGATCCGCCGCAACACCTTGGGTAATGGTGCGATCCATCAGCTCAAGTTGCTGCTGGTTCAATTTCAATGTGACGACCGTGTCTGTCATGAGGGTCCATTTCAGGGCGCGGGCTCGACAACATTGTATACAAGGTTTGGCGGCCCGGTGCGCATCGGCAGAAGCATTATGTACCAATCGTCTCCGGATCGGCCGTTCCGGCGCTGCACGCCGATTATTCCCGCGTTTAAAGCACAATCGAAGCATAAAGTTTGGGCGAAGTGCTGCCCTTTATTCGGGCTGACAGATCAAAATTCCCGCATCATGTGTACGAAATGCAGGATTATCGTATGCGATCTGTTCACATCCGGTAATGCCCGGATGAGCAAGAATCCACCCGCGCGCGTGACCGACGCAGGAGACCATCCATGACCAAGCTCGCACTGTCGCGCCGCAGTTTCCTCGGCGGCGCCGCCGCAACTCCCTTCGTTCTATCCAGCCTCGGTGGACCGGCTCGCGCGGCAGGTATCACCGTCGGCATCATCTATGTCGGATCGCGCCAGGATTACGGCTGGAACCAGGCTCACGCGGTCGGCGCCAAGGCGCTGAAGGAAATTCCCGGCGTCAAGGTGGTGGAAGAAGAAAACGTGCCGGAAACCGTCGCGGTGCAGAAAACCATGGAATCGATGATCAACATCGACGGCGCCACACTGCTGTTTCCGACCTCGTTCGGCTATTTCAATCCGTTCATGGTGGACGCCGCCAAGAAATTCCCGAAGGTCGAATTTCGCCACCCGACATCGTTGTGGTCGGCCGACAAGCACCCGTCCAATGCCGGCGGTTATTTCTGTTATCTCGACCAGGGCCACTATGTGAACGGCATCGCGGCGGGGCTCTCCACCAAGTCCAACAAGATCGGCTACATCGCGGCGAAGCCGATTCCGCTGGTGCTGCGCAATGTCAATTCGTTCATGCTTGGCGCGCGCAAGGTCAACCCCAATGTCACGGTCCAGTTGATCGTCACCGGCGACTGGGCGCTTCCGGTGCGCGAGGCCGAAGCCGCCAACGCCCTGGTCGATGCCGGCTGCGACGTGATCGCCTGCCACATCGACAGTCCCAAGGTGGTGATCGAGACCGCCGAGAAACGCGGCGTGAAGAGCTGCGGCCATAACGCCAACCAGGCCGACCTCGCACCGAAGGGTTTTATCACCGGCGCCGAACTGAAATGGGGAACGATCTACAAGGATTTTGCCAGCATGATCGCGAAGGGCGAGAAGCTGCCTAATATGGTGATCGGCGGATACGACAAGGACATGGTGGTGAGTTCGCCGTTCGGCGCCGGCGTTAGTGAAGCGGGCCGGAACGCGGCGACGGCCGCGATTGCCGAACTCAAGACCGGCAAGCCGATCTTCACCGGCGAGGTCAAGAGCAACACCGGCAAGGTCATCACCAGCAAGGATACCGGCCTCTACGACCCCTCGCTCGAAACCACCGATTATCTGGTCGAGGGAATCGTCGGCGCCGTCTAGCGAAAGCGCAGACGACCGGCGGAGAAGGTTTTAAAACAAACTCAGCTGCTGCCCGCTGCGCTTCGGCCGCGCAAAATGATCGGTGGTCAGTTTCGAACGCCGCTTGTTCAGCCCAAGCTTTTCGCAGGCGATCTCGAAGCGGCGGCCGATCATCCAGGCCATCGGGCCGGTGCCTTTCATCCGCGTACCCCACTGCGAGTCGTAGTCGCGGCCGCCGCGCATGTCGCGGATCAACGTGAAGACGTGGCGATAGCGGTCGGGATAATTCGCCATCAGCCATTCGCGGAACAGGTCGCGCACCTCCAGCGGCAGCCGCAGCAGCACGTAGCTCGCTTCCTTGACGCCGGCATGCATGGCCGCATCCAGAATGCGCTCGATCTCCATATCGTTCAGCGCAGGAATCACCGGCGCCACCATCACCGTGGTTGGAATCCCGGCCTCGGACAATTGCCGCAGCGCTTCCAGCCGCTTTGATGGCGTCGAGGCGCGCGGCTCCATGGTGCGGGCGAGCTTTGGATCGAGCGTGGTCACCGACAGCGCTACCTTGGCAAGATTGCGCTTCGCCATCCGGGAGAGAATGTCGATGTCGCGCGTCACCAGCGCCGATTTGGTGACGATGCCGACCGGATGGCCTGATCGTTCCAGCACTTCGAGAATGCCGCGCATGATCTTTCGCTCGCGCTCGATCGGCTGGTAGGGATCGGTGTTGGTGCCGATCGCGATCATCCGCGGCTCGTAGTCCTGCGCCGCCAGTTCCTTCTCCAGCAGCGCCGGCGCGTCGGGTTTTGCGAACAGTTTCGATTCGAAGTCCAGTCCCGGCGACAGCCCAAGAAAAGCGTGGGTCGGCCGCGCGAAGCAGTACACGCAGCCGTGCTCGCAGCCGCGATAGGGATTGATCGAACGATCGAAGCCGATATCGGGCGAGTCGTTGCGGGTGATGACCTTTCGCGCGGTATCGACCGCAACCGTGGTCTTGAACGGTGGCAGCTCGTCGAGGCTCTGCCAGCCGTCGTCGAATGCGACCCGCGCCTCAGCCTCGAACCGCCCGCTGTCGTTGGATTGCGCGCCGCGGCCGCGCCGCCGCTCGCGCTCGATCGCAACCGCCAGTTCGGGAAAAGGCGAAGGCGCACCCGCCGGCTCGGAGGGCGCCGTGACCGGCGGGTGCTTGAGGACGGCAGAGGATGCTCGACTCATGGCCATAACATAACATGCCGTGAGAACAAATCAAGAACGTGAGCGCGCGATTTCCACAGCCGGTTAACGAGTTCGGCCGGCGCAAGCGATCCCGATTGCCGTAAAAAGCTGCAGTCCGGCAGGCTGATTTGATTGTGACAAGGTGATAACAGTGCGGCGTTTTGTCGTTTGAGGGTTCCGAAAGCCTGCAATGCTGAGCGTGATCATCCCCACCGATGGCGTCGAACAACCCGCCGTCGCCACCCTCGCAGCGCTGGTGCCGGGGGCCGCGGCCGGCGTGGTGCGCGAGGTGCTGCTGGTCGATCGCTCCGGCACCGGCGTGATCGAGCGCGTCGCCGACGTTGCCGGATGCCGCTTCCTGCCGTTCGACGGATCGCATGCCGCGGCGCTGGCGGCGGGCGCGCGCCAGGCGCGTTCGCCGTGGCTGATGTTCCTGCACGCGGGTGCGGTGCTCGATCCCGGCTGGATCGAGGAGACCGCGCAATTCATCCAGGGCGTCTCGGTCAGCGGCCGGCCGCGCGCCGGAATCTTTCGCTACGCGCGCTCGCCCTATGCGGACACGAGCTGGCGCGATGGCTTGAAGTTTATCGCGCGGATGATCGCGGGACCTTCGGCGGATCAGGGGTTGCTGATCGCGCGCGACCACTACGACCGTCTCGGCGGCTACGCCCCGGACGCCCGCCGTTCCGAGGCAAAACTGTTGCGGCAGCTCGGCCGCTCCTCGCGCACGCTGCTGCGCAGCCGGATCATGGTGGCGTAGACCAACGCCGTCATTCCGGGATGCGCCTCTTGGCGCAGGCCCGGAATCCATAAACAATCGTGGTTATGGATTCCGGGTTCGCGCCTTGCGCGCCCCGGAATGACGGGGTTGCGCATTACTTGATTTTGTCAAATAATCGCTTGATGAAGTCAAATACAACCGTCAATCCGGAGCTGGAAAGCCAGGTCGCGGCTGTCCGCGGTTTCAGCCGGTTCTACACCCGCAAATTCGGCATCATCGAGCCGAAGCTGCTGAACAGCCCGTGGACGCTGCAGGAAGCGCGGATCATTTATGAAATCGCCGAGCGACAAACCTGCACCGCGACCGATCTGGTCCACGCGCTCGGCCTCGATGCCGGGTATCTCAGCCGCACCCTAAAATTCCTGCAGCGGCGCCAGGTCGTTGCACGAAAACTGTCGAAGGCCGACCGCCGGGTCACCGAACTCGCATTGACCGCAAAAGGCCGCGCGGCTTTCGCCGAACTCGACGGCCGATCGCGCGGCGAGGTCGCCGGCCTGCTCGGCAAACTCGATACGGCGGAACGCGCTGTTGTCGTCCATGCCATGAGCACGATCGAGCGGGCGCTGGAGCCATCGGCAAAGCAGCCGGCCGGCTTTCTACTGCGATCCCATCGCCCCGGCGACATCGGCTGGATCGTCTCCCGGCACGGCGCGCTGTATGCGCAGGAATACGGCTGGGACATCAGCTTCGAGGCGCTCGCCGCCGAGATCGCGGCGCAATTCATCCGATCGTACAACGCCTCGCGCGAGCATTGCTGGATCGCGGAGATCGGCGGCGAGCCGGTGGGCTCGGTGTTTCTGGTCAAGGCTTCCGACGATGTCGCGAAATTGCGGCTGCTGCTGGTGGAGCGAAAGGCGCGCGGGCTCGGCGTCGGCCGCGCGCTGACCGAGCAATGCATCCGCTTTGCGCGGCAGGCCGGCTACACGTCGATCACGCTGTGGACCCAGAGCATTCTGGTCGCCGCGCGCGGGATCTATCAGCGTGCGGGTTTTACGCGCGTTGGCGAAGAGAAGCACCATAGCTTCGGCGTCGATCTGGTGGGCGAGACCTGGGAGTTGAAATTGTAGCTCGTCATTCCGGGGCGCGAGTGAAACGAGCGAACCCGGAATCCAGACGCTTGGCTCTGGATTCCGGGTTCGCGCTTCGCGCGCCCCGGAATGACGGGTTACGCCGACGCGCCCTTCGCCTTCGGCCGGCGCAGATGCTCGTCGAGCCGCGGCATGATCTCGACGAAATTGCAGGGCCGCGTGCGGTAGTCGAGTTGATGCGCCAAAATGCCGTCCCAGCCGTCGCGGCAGGCGCCGGGCGAGCCCGGCAGGCAGAAGATAAACGTCGCACCCGCCGTGCCCGCGGTGGCGCGGCTCTGGATCGTCGAGGCGCCGATCTTGGCATGACTCAGCATGTGGAACGCGATCGAGAAGCCGTCCATGCGTTTCTCGAACAACGGCTCGATCGCCTCGGGTGTCACGTCGCGCCCGGTGAAACCGGTGCCGCCGGTGGTGATGATGGCATCGACGCCGGAGTCGGCGATCCACATCCGGACGATGGCGCGGATCGCCTCGATGTCGTCGGTCACGATGTCGCGCGCGGCGAGTTTATGGCCGGCGGCGGTGAGCCGCTCGGCCAAAATCGTGCCGGACTTGTCGTCCTCGAGCGAGCGCGTGTCCGATATCGTCAGCACCGCGATGTTGAGCGGGACGAACTGTTTCGCTTCCTGCGCTGTTGACACGATCACCCTACCGTCATGGCCCGTTGGCGCCGAACGTATTGCAGGCCTGCACCGTGCCCTGCTGGTAGCCGGTCATGAACCAGCGCTTGCGCTGCTCGGCCGAGCCGTGGGTGAAGGAATCCGGCACCACGCGTCCCTGCGCCTGGCGCTGCAGCGTATCGTCGCCGATTGCGGTGGCGGTCTGCAGCGCGGCGTCGATGTCGCCGGCTTCGAGGAAACCCGGGCGCTTTTTCTCCTCGCGGTTGACCCAGACGCCGGACAGGCAATCCGCCTGCAGTTCGACCCGCACCTGCAGCGCATTGGCTTCGGCCTTGCTGCCGGCCTGCTGCTGCAGCCGGGTCACCCGCGGCAGGATGCCGAGCAGGTTCTGGACGTGATGGCCCGCTTCATGCGCGATGATATAGGCCGCGGTGAATTTGCAGGCATTGCCGGAGCAGCCGCGAAAGCGGGTCTCGACCTGGCGGAAGAAATTGGTGTCGAGAAAAATCTGCTTGTCCGGCGGACAGTAGAACGGCCCCATCGCCGCCTGCGCCATGCCGCAGCGCCCGCCATTGGTGGCGTTGCGAAACAGCACGATGCGCGGACCCGAATAGGACTGCCCGCTGTCCTTGAAGATTTCGCTCCAGCGATCGTCAATCTCGCCGAGCACGCCGGAAATCATGCTGCCCATCTCGTCCGATGGCGCGCCGGCTTTCGGCGGCGCTGACGACCTGCGATCGGTTTGATATGACGGCGATTGCTGGCCGCCGGTGAGAATTTCGGCGCCGCCGATCAGGATGCGCGGGTCGATGCCGAACGCCCAGCCGACCAGCCCGAGCACGATAACGGTGCCGATCCCGAGCCCGCCGCCGCCCATCGGCAGACCGAAGCCGCCTCCGCCGCCCATACCGCCGCCATCGTCATCGCGACGATCGTCGATATTGTCGCTGCGACGGAAGTCATCGTAACGCATGGCGCTGTTTCCTCATTCCGGCCGGTCGAGGGCGGACGTGCCCATCACTCAACGCGGCAAGCACGTAAAATTTCCATTCCATTAAGCAATAACCCGCCCGGCAAAAATTGCCTAGCGTGAATGATGAACGAGCGCGCGCGCGATAACCCGCTGTTTACCTCGGCACGTCAATGTATCGCCAGTCGGTTGTTTAGTCCCGCGTCGCCGACTGCGTCGCCTGAGTCAGAGTATTTGAGTCATGGTTGTGTCGCGTCGCGGGGCGTCTGCAAAGGCGCCCCGCACTCAATTTGAGTCCCCCTCGAGTGCTCGTATCGTCGTTGGCGATTGCGTCGCCGAGATGTCGAAGCTCCCGGCCGGTTCGGTCGATCTGGTGTTCGCAGATCCGCCTTATAACTTGCAGCTCAAGGGCGACCTCAAGCGCCCTGACGAATCCCATGTCGATGCCGTCAACAACGACTGGGACAAGTTCTCCTCCTTCGCGGCTTACGACGATTTCACCCGTGCCTGGCTGCTGGCCTGCCGCCGGCTCATGAAACCGTCGGCGACGCTGTGGGTGATCGGCTCCTACCACAATATTTTTCGCGTCGGTTCGATCATGCAGGATCTCGGCTTCTGGGTTCTCAACGACATCGTCTGGCGCAAGACCAATCCGATGCCGAATTTCCGCGGCCGCCGCTTCACCAACGCGCACGAGACCATGATCTGGGCCGCGCGCGACGAAAAGGCCAAGGGCTACACCTTCAATTACGAAGCGCTGAAGGCCGCCAACGAAGACGTGCAGGCGCGCTCGGACTGGCTGATTCCGCTGTGCACCGGCGACGAACGGCTTAAAGGCGCGGATGGCAAGAAGGTTCATCCGACCCAGAAGCCCGAGGGCCTGCTGGCCCGCGTGCTGCTGTCATCGTCGAAGCCGGGTGATCTGGTGATCGATCCGTTCAACGGCACCGGCACCACCGGCGCCGTCGCAAAACGGCTCGGCCGCCGCTACATCGGTTTCGAGCGCGACCAGACCTATGCCGACGCAGCGGAAGCGCGCATCGCCGCCGTCGAGCCGCTGCCGGAGGCAACGCTGGCGCCGTTCATGACCGCGCGCGACGCGCCGCGCGTCGCGTTCTCCGAACTGATCGAGCGCGGCATGATTTCGCCGGGCACCAAGCTGGTCGATTCCAAGAAGCGCCACGGCGCATTGGTGCGCGCCGACGGCGCCATCATGCTCGGCGACAAGGTCGGCTCGATCCACCGCATGGGCGCGGTGGCGCAAGGCTCCGGCGCCTGCAACGGTTGGACCTTCTGGCATGTCGAGACCAAGAAGGGCCTCAGGCTGATCGACGAACTGCGCGCCGAAATCCGCTCCGGCATGGCAGCCGTGTAGTTTTCGCAGGCTGTCGTACCCTATTTCGCCTTGATTGCCCGTGATAGTTTTTCTCGTTCATTAATTCATGAAAGCCGTGATTTATCGGCGCGAGAGCTATCCCATGCGACCCCGACAATCCGAGACGTTGCTGTTGCTGCCGCTATTGCCGATCTTTCTGGTCGGCATCTTTCCGATGCTGCTGTTCGGGCTATTGGGATTTCTGGGGCTAAGCCTGTTCGGCATCCTGCTGATTTGCGTTGGCCTCGCCGACGGACTGAACGCCAACAGCAACTTCAATCAGCAGGTCATCGTGCACGGCTATGCCAACCGCGCCAGCCGGCCCATACGCGCGGATCTGCATTCGGCCACCCGTTTCGCGCTGGTCGTCGATATGATCGGCGCGGGACTGGTCGCCGTGGGCCTGTGCGGGTTTTTCTGGTTCGGCTGAACCTTCCTCCTCGTCATGCGCGGGCTCGACCCGCCTGCGGGGCCGAAGCCCCTTCGGCGCGGCGAAGGCCCGCGCATCCATCTTCTTCATAAGAACTTTTCAAAGCGGATGGATTGCCGGGTCAAGCCCGGCAATGACGCGTGGTGGGCACTTTCACGAACTCTTCGGTTGCGCATTTTGCAAATTTTGCGCATGGAAATGTTGCTCGCGGCACTGACGGTCCGCGTCCGGATTTATGTTGATAATAAAACAGGCAGGGAGATTTAAATGCTGAAATTCTACTTCAACGGAGCGCCGAACCCGAACAAGGTCGCGCTGTTTCTGGAAGAGTCCGGGCTGCCCTACGAGCTGGTGCCGGTCGACACCCGCAAGGGCGATCAGTTCAAGCCGGAATTTCTCAAGGTCAACCCGAACGGCAAGGTGCCGGCGATCGACGATGACGGCGTGTTCGTGTTCGACAGCAATGCGATCCTGCTTTACCTCGCCGAAAAGACCGGCAAATTCCTGCCCCCCAACACCCCGGCCAATCGCGCGCAGACGCTGTCGTGGCTGATGTTCGTCGCCACCGGCATCGGCCCCTATTCCGGCCAGGCGGTGCACTTCAAGCACTTCGCGCCGAAGGACCTGGAATACGCCCACAACCGCTACCAGTTCGAGGCGCAGCGCCATTACGGCATTCTCGACGACCACCTCGGCAAGAGCAAATACATGGTCGGCGATACCTACACCATTGTCGACATGGCATTCTGGGGCTGGGCGCGGCTGGCGCCGTTCGTGCTCGGCGATGACGTGTTTGCGAAATATCCCAATGTGAAACGGCTGGTCGATGAAGTTTCGGCAAGGCCAGCCGCGGCGCGCGCGGTGGCGCTGAAGGACAAGTTCGTGTTCAAGGCCGAAATGGACGACGAAGCGCGCGCGATCATGTTCCGCCATCTCAAGACCAAGGCGGCGTGATTCCTCAGCCGACCTTCGTCATTCCGGGACACGCGTCTTCGCGTGGACCCGGAATCCAGAAGTCATGCGATGAGGCTGGATTCCGGGTTCGCGCCAAGAGGCGCGCCCCGGAATGACGGTGGCTTGCTTTCACCCCGCCCTTGCCAGCGCCTCCGCCGGAAACGGCCCCAGCACCCGCTCCACCAGCGCGGAGTCGCAGTATTCCCTGATTTCCCTGACCTTGCCGTTCTCGAGCCGCCAGACCATGCAATAGTCGTTGTCGCAGCGGGTGCCGGTTTTGGTGACATTGTCGCCCTTGGCTTCGACCACGACGGTGTCGCCCTCCGCGATGAAGTTGTGCGCCACCGTGCGCGGCCGCTCTGAAAACAGCGAGCGGAAATGACCCATCAGCCCGTTCAGCACGGCGTCCTTTCCCCTGAACGTGCGCGACCACGAATACTGGCCGGTCACGGTCCAGCACACGTCGTCTGTGATGTTGTCGACAAATGTCGTGCCGCTGCGGTTGGCGGCGTCGGCGTAAATCTTTTCTACCAGTTGCTTGTTTGCTGCGGCGCTCATGGTTCTGCTCCGGTTGATCCGTCGCCATCATCCGCTGCCGCGCATCATTCTTCCAATTGATAGTTCATATGATATATATTCAGGTCATGAATTTAGCCGCGCTCGATCTCAACCTGCTGGTCGCCCTCGACGCTTTGCTGCTGGAAGCCAATGTCAGCCGCGCCGCGATGCGGATCGGGCTGTCACAGCCGGCCGCGAGCCATGCGCTGCAGCGGCTGCGCGACGTGCTCGGCGATCCATTGATGGTGCGCACCGGCGCGCGCATGGAATTGACGACGCGGGCTCAAGCGCTGCGCGGACCGCTGGCGCAGGTGCTCGATCAGGTGCGCGGACTGTTCATCCCGGACGATTTTGATGCAGCGCGCAGCGAGCGGCGCTTTCGCCTGATGATGCCCGATCTCGCGGTGGAGCTTCTGGTGCCGCCGCTGATGGCGAAGATCACCCGGCTTGCGCCCAATGTGCGGCTCGACATCGTGCCCTGGCGCGGCCCTGCGATCTTCACCGCGGAGTTTGCCCGCACCATCGATCTCGTGATCAGCATCGGCGACGCCTTCAAGGGATTTCACCGCCAGCTTCTCTACACCGATCGTGACGCGCTCGCGGTGCGGCGCGGTCATCCCGTCGGCGCGAAACTGAAGCGGCGCGGTGCCTTCCTGGATGCACGGCACGTCGCCGTCGTCATTCGCGGCCAGAATGAGGATTTGATCGATGGCTGGCTTCGGACCAAGGGAATCGAGCGTGGAATCGCGCTGGTGGTGCCCGGCTATATCGAGGCGCTCCACATCGTCGCCCGCACCGACCTCGTGGCGTTCGTGCCGGCCCGGCTGATCGCAGCACTTGCAAAACCGCTGTCGCTGATGGCGGTAGCACCCCCGCTCGATCCCGGCATCGACGAACAATTCATGTTCACGCCGACCCGGGCGCAGTTCGATCCCGGATCGATCTGGCTACGCAAGCTGATGCTGGAAACCGGCCGCGGGCTGGAGCTACCAAAAAGCAAGGTAGCGTAGGGTGGGCAAAGGCGCTCTTCGCGCCGTGCCCACCATCTTAGATCACCGGTGTTTATGTTGACTTCGGTGGGCACGCCATCGGGCGCGCGTTCGCGCGACCCGTTGGCTTTGCCCACCCTACGATCACGGCTACGATCTCGGCCGTTCCTGCCGCCTGCCCTCGATATAAACGCTGACGATCGTATCGTCGGCGGGCTGGTGTTCGGGCGCAACCGCCGTGAGCTGGGCCTGAATGCACCTCCATGCGCCGTGCTCGAACAGGTAGGTGTCGGTGTACATGGTCATGGCGGTCACTTCTGTCCCATCGCGGCGGCGCGTGTGCTTGTTGGTCGAGCGCACCAGCGCAACATCGCCGATGATGGTGATGAGTTCGTCGCGGACGTCCCAGTAAACGATCACCTTCGGGTCGAACGCCGTCGCCCAATATTTCAGATAGGTGGCGCGGTCCCAGCGCTGGCCGGTGGGCCAGATGTTGATGAAACGTGGATGAAGAATGGCGTCATGCGAGGCCACGTCGTTGGTCACAAAATTATGGATGAAGCGCGCGTTCAATCCGCGCAATTCGTTCATGGTCTCGGCCGCTTGATCGTCACGCCCGGCAAGCTGCATGTTCATCTCCTTAAATTATTCAAAGCGCCAGTTCGCGCGCTTTTTCAGCAGTGGCGCTATCCGCCGGATAAAAGCATTCGATTTTCAGTTTTTGCAGCGCGGCGTCGGCCGGCATCGCCAGCGTCGTAAATGTCGAAAAGAACGCGAGCCGAAAATCGCCTTTCTTAAGCTGCATGGTCATGACAGGAGACGACGAGGCCGGATTGCGCGGCAGCCTCCATTCGGCCGACAGCCCCGGATAGGTCATGATCTCGTCGAGCAGTTGCGCCGCGATCCGGCTGCCTTGTGCGACCTCGCGATGCAGGATCTGGATCATCTGGCCGGCGAACTCGTCCCAGTTCACGATGAACTGGCGCAGGCCTTTGGGATGGAACACCACATGCATGGCGTTATCCGCGAAGCGCGGCTCCATGTCGTAGGATTGATGAAACACCTTGAACAAACGCCGCGACGCCCCGTTGCGGATGCGGACGTCCCAATGTCCGTCGATGACGATTCCGGGATACGGCTCCTGTTGCCGCAGAATGAAATCCAGCGCCTGGCGAACATGCTGCAGATTGTCCGCCGCCAGTCCGAGAGCGCCGTAGGGCGGCACAAAGCCCGCCGCGACGTGCAAGGCATTGCGCTCCTCCAGCGGCAGGTCGAGCGCGTTTCCGAGCTGCTGCACCATCTCGCGACTCGGCTGCGCGCGGCCGGTTTCCAGAAAGCATACGTGCCTGGCCGACACGTTTGCATCGGCAGCCAGTTCGATCTGGGTAAGACGGCGAACGTTTCGCCAATGCTTCAGCAGGCTGCTGAAATGCCCCGTTGCCGCGTCGTGCGAAATCGGATGTTGAGTGGCCATGGGGTTGAGCTTAGATTATTGGATCAGAAGGGCAATTACCTCAGACGTAAGTCAACGTCGGCAAATTGCGAGTAAGCGAGACATCATGACCGTTCTCATCGCCGGCGGCGGCATCGGCGGGCTGACCTTAGCCCTGAGCCTGCACCAGATCGGCGTCCCCGCCAAAGTATTCGAGAGCGTGCCGGTCTTGAGGCCGCTCGGCGTCGGCATCAACGTGCTGCCGCATGCGGTGCGCGAGTTGATCGAACTCGGCCTGCACGACCAGCTTGACGCATCGGGTGTGCGCACAAAAGAGCTCGCGTATTTTTCCAAGCACGGCAAGCCGATCTGGAGCGAGCCGCGCGGGCTGGAAGCCGGATACAAATGGCCGCAGTTCTCGATCCATCGCGGCACGCTGCACCAGATCCTGCTCGATGCCGCGACCGAGCGCTTGGGCGCGGAGAACATTCTCACCAGCCATCATCTTAGTAACTGGACCGAGACGCCGGACGGCGTCCGCGCCGAGTTCATCGACAAAGCTACCGGCAGGCCTGCGGGCAGCCATGACGGCGCGCTGCTGATCGCCGCCGATGGCATCCATTCCGCGATCCGCGAAAAGCTGTATCCAGAGGAAGGCCCGCCGATCTGGAACGGGCGTATTCTGTGGCGCGGCATCACCACATCGGACGCGTTTCTGTCGGGCCGCACCATGATCATGGCCGGCCATGAAATCCTGAAATTCGTCTGCTACTGCATTTCGAAAGAGCCGGACGCGTCAGGCAAGGTTTCGATCAACTGGGTTGCCGAGCGCCATATGCCGCCGACCTACCAATGGCGCCGCGAGGATTACAACCGCACCGCAAAGCTGGAAGAATTTTTGCCCTGGTTCAAGGACTGGAAATTCGACTGGCTCGACGTGCCCGGCCTGATCCGCGATTGCCCGCATGCCTACGAGTATCCGCTGGTCGATCGCGATCCGATTCCGCAATGGACTTTTGGCAAGGTCACGCTGATGGGCGACGCCGCGCATCCGATGTATCCGATCGGATCCAACGGCGCGTCGCAGGCGATTCTTGACGCCCGCGTCATCACGCGGGAAATCCTGGCGCATGGAGAGACCAACGCGGCGCTGCTGGCCTACGAGGCCGAACGCCGTCCCGCCACCACCGATCTGGTGATGCTGAATCGTCGCAACGGGCCGGAGCAGGTAATGCAACTGGTCGAGGAACGCGCGCCGGATGGATTCAAGAATGTCACCGACGTGCTGTCGCTAAAAGAGCTGGAAGACGTCGCCGCCAACTACAAGCGCGTCGCCGGCTTCCAGGTCGAAGGCCTCAACGCCAAGCCGCCGATCGTGGCGATGCCGGCGCCGAGCCAGCTGTCCAGCGCGGGCTAGTCTCCGTGCCCCGGACGCAGCGCAGCGTGTAGCTCTTGCGGAGCGGTGCGCTGCAGAGCCGGGGCCGTAACGAACTCCGGCGTTTGGTACGGTCCCGGCTCTGCGGAGCGGCATGAAGATGCCGCACCGCGTCCGGGACACGCTACTCCCCCAGCCCGTGCGCGATCGCCTTGCGCATCACGTTCGGCAGCGCCTCATCCCTCAGCGTCGCGATCGGCACCCAGCGCATGCCCTCAGGCGCACGTGTGCGTGCGGCAACGCTCGCGGTGTAGACCACAAGCTCCAGCGGAAAATGCGTGAACACGTGCGTGACCACGCCAACCCGGCGATGCCAGCGCGTAACGCCTTTCAGCGTCGGCGCCTGCTTTAACGCCGCCTTGTCATCCTGCGCGGCGAGCCAATCCGAACCCGGCACTTCGGTCATGCCGCCAAGCAGACCTTTTTCGGCGCGGGTGCGCACCAGCAATTCGCCGCCGCGCGTCACCACGAACGCCGCGCCCCGCCGCAATTCACCGGTCTTCTTCGCAGCCTTGCGCGGAAACGTCTCCTGATCGCCGCGCGCATACGCCGCGCAATCCTCGTTCAGCGGACACAGCGCACAGGCCGGCCGCTTGGGGGTGCAGATCGTCGATCCCAGGTCCATCAGCGCCTGCGCGCTATCGCCAGCGCGCGTCTTCGCGTCGCCGGCGCGCGTCGCGGCGAGCAGCGTCGCCGCCAGTTGCTGGATCAGCGGCTTTGCTTTCGGCAGCGGCTCCTCGACCGCGTACAGACGCGACACCACGCGCTCGATATTGCCGTCCACCGGCATAGTCTGGCGGCCGAATGCGATCGCGGCGATCGCCGCCGCGGTGTACGGCCCGACCCCCGGCAGGGTGAGCAAGCCTTCTTCGGTATCGGGAAACGCGCCGCCGTGATCGTGCAGCACCGCCACCGCGCAGGCATGCAGGTTGCGCGCCCGCGAATAATAGCCGAGCCCGGCCCACATCCTTAAGACGTCATCGAGCGACGCGCTGCCCAGATCGGCCACACCCGGCCAGCGCGCGACAAACTTCTCGAAATACGGCGCCACCCATTTGACGCCGGTCTGCTGCAGCATGATTTCCGACAGCCACACCCGATACGGATCGGCAGCAACACCCGGCAGCGGCCGCCACGGCAGCCGCCGACGATGCCGGTCGTACCACGCCAGCAACAGCGCCGGGCGATCAGCGGGCTCACCGCGATCGGAGGACGGGACTTTCTTTCGTCTGGCGGCGGCGCCTGATAGACTCATGAGGATATGGTCGCAAAGCGTTTCCCCATGAGCAAGCCCGGCCCGATTTCCGCAAAACCGCTGTCCGTCCTGCTCAGCGACGTGTTTTCCGACGCCTACGCCAAGCAGGGATTTGCCGCGCGCGAACTGGTGACGCGCTGGGCGGAGATTGCAGGTCCCGAGGTCGCCGCCCACTCGGAGCCGCTGAAAATCCAGTGGCCGCGCCCGGTCGAGGGCCAGCCGCAGGAACCGGCCACCTTGGTGCTGCGGGTGGAAGGCCCGATGGCGCTGGAAATTCAACACGCCTCCGACGTGATCCTGCAGCGGGTCAACCGCTTCTTCGGCTGGAGCGCGGTGGGGCGGCTGGCGCTGCGGCAGGCGCCGCTGTCGCGCCGGGACAAGCCGAAGGCGTCGCGGGCGCCCGACCCCGCCGAGGTGGCTGAGATCGCCGAAACCCTCTCGTCCGTCGAGGACGAGGAACTGCGCACCGCGCTGGCCCGGCTTGGCGCCTCGATCAAGCGAAATTGAGCCGTTGGCCAGCTTATGGAACCGCGGCCTGCCATTGCCACAATTGTGGTTTCAAGCTAGCGAACACACACTACCTCTGGGCGCGATCCCGCGCCGATCTGGAGCAAGCCGTTGATCATCACGCGCCGCGCCTTCACCGCCGCCCTGTCGCTGACCGGGCTTGCCGCTCTCGCCGGGCTCTCGCCCTTCCGCCTGTTCGGCGATGCGCTGGCGCAAAGCGCTACCGCAGCGGATGTCGCCAAGCCGGTGTCGCTGCCCGACATGTCGCTCGGTCCCAAAAACGCGACCGTCACCATGACCGAATATGCCTCGATGACCTGCCCGCATTGCGCGCATTTCAACGAGACCGTGTTCCCGAAAATCAAGTCGGAATATATCGACACCGGCAAGATGCGTTACGTGTTCCGCGAATTCCCGCTCGACATCAAGGCCGCCGCGGGTTCGATGCTGGCGCGCTGCATCGCCAAGGACGACGGCGCCAAATATTTCGCCGTGATCGACATGCTGTTCCGGCAGCAGAACGACTGGGTGCTAAAGAACACCACCGAAACCTTGATGCGGATCGGCAAGCAGGCGGGGCTCAGCCAGCAGGCCGTCGAGGATTGCCTGAAAGATCAGGCGTTGCTCGACAAGGTCGCAGCCGATCAGAAATTCGCCAATGAGGTGCTGAAGGTGAATTCGACCCCGACCTTCTTCATCAACGGCGAGATGGTCAAAGGGGCAGTCTCGTTCGAGGATTTCGACAAGCTGATCAAGCCGCTGCTGAAGAGCTGATCTCGCTGTCGTCCCGGCGAACGCCGGGACCCATACCCTCCGTCCCCAGTGATGCGGAGAGTGTCAACGACCTGCGGCAGCAACTCGTCAAACAATAACCATCGGCGGTTATGGGTCCCGGCGTTCGCCGGAACGACGTGATGAGACGTCAACACAAACATCCACCTAACCCCCGCAAAAGACTCTGGAAAAGCCCGCGCCGGCCGTTGCCCTCGAGCCCCCGCCTCGCCATTGTCCCGCCTCAAGAGCCGCGGGCCGCGAGTCTCTTCCAGCATGACATTGCCTTCTATGGTATTGTCCGGGCAGGGAGATTCGCGCCCTGCCAACCGAGAAACTACTCATGAAACTCACGCGCCTTCGCCTGCACGGATTCAAGTCCTTCGTCGAACCTACCGACTTCGTGATCGAGCCGGGGCTGACCGGCGTGGTCGGCCCGAACGGCTGCGGCAAGTCGAATCTGGTCGAGGCGCTGCGCTGGGCGATGGGCGAGACCTCGCACAAATCGCTGCGCGCCGCCGACATGGACGCGGTGATTTTCGCCGGTTCCGGCAACCGCCCGTCGCGGAACCACGCCGAAGTGGTCATGACGATAGACAATTCGGATCGCTCCGCGCCCTCGGCGATGAACGATTCCGAGACGCTGGAGATTTCGCGCCGGATCGAGCGCGAGGCGGGTTCGGTGTATCGCATCAACGGCCGCGATGTGCGCGCCCGCGATGTGCAGATTCTGTTCGCAGACGCCGCCACCGGCGCGCGTTCGCCGGCGCTGGTCCATCAAGGCAAGATCGGCGAGATCATCCAGGCCAAGCCGGAGCAGCGCCGCCGCGTGCTGGAAGACGCCGCCGGCGTCGCCGGGCTTCATGCCCGCCGCCACGAAGCCGAATTGCGCCTCAAGGCCGCCGAAACCAACCTCACCCGCGTCGAGGATGTGATCGGCCAACTGGCCGGACAGATCGATGGGTTGAAGAAGCAGGCGCGGCAGGCGATCCGTTACCGCGAAGTCGCCGCCAAAGTGCGCAAGGCCGAGGCGATGCTGTTTCATTTGCGCTGGCTCGAAGCGCATGCCGACGTAGCTGAGGCCGGCCGCACCCACGACCTCAACGTCCGCGAACTCGCCGAACGCACCCGCGAGCAGGCCGAGGCTGCCCGCATCCAGGCGGTGCGTGCATCGGAATTGCCGGCGTTGCGCGAGGCCGAAGCCCGGGCCGCCGCAGGCCTGCAGCGTCTCACCAATGCGCGCGAGATTCTCGACCGCGAGGAAGAGCGTGCCCGCGAGCGCTTCGCCGAACTCGATCGCCGCCTGACGCAGTTCTCCGCCGATATCGCGCGCGAGCAGCAGCAGTCCTCCGACGCCAATGTGGCGCTGCAGCGGCTCGATGCCGAAGACGCCATGCTGAAGGACGAGATCAAATCACGGGTCGAGAAGCGCAGCGGCGTCGATGAACGCGCGGCGGAAGCCGAAACAACGCTGGCCGCCGCCGAGCGGCTGTTCACCGAACTGACCACGGCGCTGGCCGACCTCACCGCAAAACGCAATCAGTTCGAGTCCAACGTGCGGACCTATCGCGATCGTCTGGCGCGGCTCGATCAGGAGATGGCCAACGTCCAGGCCGAAGAGGAAAAGCTCGCGGCGCAGACCAGCGGGCTCGGGGATCTCGGCGCGCTCGCGAGCGCCATGGAGACCGCGCAGCAAGCCCTCGCACAGTCCGAGGCGACGGCGCAGGGCTCCGAGGCCAACCATGTCGCCGCGCGGCAGAATCTTGAATCCGCCCGCGCCCCGCTCACCGAGGCCGACAAACGCGTGCAGCGGCTCGAGACCGAAGCGCGGACGATTTCCAAGATTGTCAACGGCGAGACCAAGAACCTTTGGCCGCCGATCATCGACGGCGTCCACGTCGCCAAGGGTTATGAGAAAGCGCTCGGCGCCGCGTTGGGCGACGATCTCGACGCGCCGGTCGATCCGTCGGCGCCGATGCGCTGGACCGACGCCGGCGTCCGCGAGGGCGATCCGGCGTTGCCGGAAGGCGCCGAGGCGCTCGCCGCTCATGTCGAGGCGCCGTCCGAACTGGCGCGGCGTCTGGCGCAGATCGGCGTCGTCGCCAAAGAGCGCGGCGCGGAACTGGTATCGCAACTCAAGACCGGCCAGCGGCTGGTGTCGCGCGAGGGCGACGTCTGGCGCTGGGACGGCTTTGTCGCGGCGGCCCATGCGCCGACGGGTGCCGCGCGCCGGCTCGCCGAACGCGCGCGTCTCATCGACATCGAGACCGAGCTTGAACAGGCCCGCATCGTTGCCACGACCAAGCGTCAGGCATTGGAGGCCGCCGAAGCCGAGTTGAAAGTTGCATCCGCCGCAGAAACCTCCGCGCGCGACGCGTTGCGCGCCGCCCGCCGCGACGTCGATGCGGCGCGCGAGCAGCACGCCGGCGCCGAACGCGAAATCAACCGTCATGCCGCGCGCAAGTCGGCTCTCACGGAAGCACATTCCCGCCTTGCGGCGGATCGCAGCGAAGCCCAGGGCGCGCACGAAAGCGCCAGCGCGGCGCTGGGTGAACTCCCGCCGAGCCTCGACACCGAAACAAAACTCGCCGCAGTTCGTACCGATATCGACGGCCATCGCCGGCTCGCAGCCCAAGTGCGCGCCGAGGCGCAGGCGCTGGCGCGCGAGGCGGAATTGGCCGACCGCCGATTGCAGGCGATCACCGCCGAGCGCGGCGAATGGCAGAACCGCCAGCAGAGCGCGGCGTCGCAGATCGCGACCATCGAGGCCCGCGTCACTGAAGTGAAGGCCGAACGCGCCGAACTCGACAATGCGCCGGCGATCTTCGCCGAGAAGCGCAGCGCTCTCATTAGCGAGATCGAGCACGCCGAAAGCGACCGCCGCGCCGCCGCGGACGCTTTGGCGACGGCCGAAAATGTGATGGCGGAGACCGACCGCGCCGCGAAGATTTCGCTGGAAGCGCTGTCGAGCGCGCGCGAGGCCTGCGCCCGCGCCGAAGAACGCATGGACGGCGCCAAGCGCCGCCTCGACGACATCGAGCGCGAAATCCGCGACATGCTCGAAGTCGAGCCCGGCGGCGTCGCAGCATTGGCCGAGATCAAACCGGAGGCCGAACTGCGGGCGGTCACCGAGATCGAGGAAAACCTCGAAAAGTTGCGCCGCGACCGCGAACGGCTGGGCGCCGTCAACCTGCGCGCCGAGGAAGAGCTGCGCGAGGTCGAGGCCCAGCATCTCTCGCTGACCACCGAGCGCGACGACCTGGTCGAAGCGATCAAGAAACTGCGGACCGGCATCCAGAGCCTGAACCGCGAGGCCCGCGAACGTCTCTTGACCTCGTTCGAAGTGGTCAACGGGCACTTCAAACGGCTGTTCACCGAATTGTTCGGCGGCGGCGAGGCGGCGCTGCATCTGATCGAGAGCGACGATCCGCTGGAAGCGGGCCTCGAGATCATCGCCAAGCCGCCCGGCAAGAAGCCGCAGTCGCTGTCGCTGTTATCAGGCGGCGAGCAGGCGCTGACCGCGCTCGCGCTGATCTTCGCGGTGTTCCTCACCAATCCGTCGCCGATCTGCGTGCTGGACGAAGTCGATGCGCCGCTCGACGACCACAACGTCGAACGGTTCTGCACTTTGCTGCATGAGATGACGGCATCGACCGACACCCGCTTCATCATCATCACCCACAACCCGATCACGATGGCGCGGATGAACCGGCTGTTCGGCGTCACCATGGCCGAGCGCGGCGTCTCGCAACTGGTCTCGGTCGATCTCGACGGCGCGGTGGAGATTCTCGACCAGAACGTGGCGTGAGGATTTGTCGTCCCCGCGAAAGCCGGGACCCAGCCTCCGACCCGGCCGTTTGAGCGCTGGTGTTCGCCCCGTGCATTGATGCTTCGCGCAATACGTCGGCATCGGCGGTTATGGGTCCCCGCGTTCGCGGGGACGACGTTGGAGTTAAAACGTCGCGATGATCCATCCCGACCTTCCCGCCGAACTGAAATCGGCGCTTGACGGTAAATTGCACCGTCTGTCGCGCAACGACGCCGCTGAGCGTTCAGCGAGAATATCCGAGACCTATCGCAGCGGCGGCGGCTCCGGCGCCATCAGGTCTGAGGCCGATGCGCTCGCTTATGCGCTGGCGCGGATGCCGGCGACCTACGCCGCCGTTGCCGCGTGCCTCAACGCGCTGCGCGAGGTGCGGCCAGACTTCGCGCCGAAAACCCTGCTCGATGCAGGCGCCGGGCCGGGAACGGCGGCATGGGCCGCGGCGGAAGCGTTCGCGTCGCTGATGGACTTCGCAGCGCTCGATGCCAACGCCGCGTTGCGCGCGCTGGCGCTGGACCTCGCCGGCGGCAGCACCCGCCTTTCCGGAATCCGATATGCGCAAGGCGACGCTCGCGCCGAGCTGGTCAAAGCCGATGCGGCCGATCTGGTGATTGCGAGTTATCTCGTCGGCGAGATGAACGACACCGAACGCACCGAGCTCGCCGGCCTGATGTGGGCGAAGACGCGCGATACGCTGCTGATTGTCGAACCCGGCACACCCGCCGGCTATGCGCGGATCATCGCGCTGCGGGCGCAGTTGATCGCGCAAGGCGCCCATGTCGCAGCCCCCTGCCCGCACGACGGCGAATGTCCGTTGATTGCGCCGGACTGGTGCCACTTCACCCAACGCCTGCCGCGCTCGCAAGCGCATCGGCAACTCAAAGCCGCGGAGGTCCCGTTCGAGGACGAGAAGTTCGCCTATGTGGCGCTGACGCGCACGCCGGTCGTGCGGCGGCCTTCGCGCGTGCTGGCGCAGCCTGAGGTCAGCAAGGTGGAGGTTACGGCGAAGCTCTGCACGACCGAGGGTGTCGTCATCGCAAAAGTGCCCCGCCGCGCCAGGGACGACTACGCACGGTCCCGCCGCTGGCGCTGGGGAGATGGGGTGGGGTGAGCGCCAATCTCGTGCCCCGGACGCAGCGCAGCGCGTAGCCCTTTGCGGAGCGGTGCGCTGCAGAGCCGGGGTCCCGGTGTCTGTAAATTTCGAAACCGGGGTCCCGGTTCTGCGATGCACCGCTGAAGAAGCGCTGCATCGCGCCCGGGACACGAAACCATCCCCTTGAACTAATCCCGGCTTGCGCCCGACCAAGGAAGACCCCAATTCGTGGCGGGCTGCCGCGCGGGCTTGTTTTCGTCTACGCTACGCGCACTCTTCGTCGTCTCATCAGGAGTCCTCCCAATGTCGACCGGCTGGATCATTCTCGGCGTCCTCGTCATTCTCGTGCTTTTCGCATTCGCGGCCTACAACCGCCTGGTCGCGCTCAGCCAGCGCGTCGGCCAGGCTTTTGCCGACATCGACGTGCAGCTCAAGCAGCGCCACGATCTGATCCCGAACCTGATCGAAACCGTGAAGGGCTACGCCGCGCACGAGCGCGGCACGCTGGACGACGTGGTCAAGGCCCGCAATGCCGCGATGTCGGCGCAGGGGCCGGCGCAGGTCGGCGCCGCGGAGAACCAGCTCTCCGGCGCGCTCGGCAAGCTGATCGCGCTGTCGGAGGCCTATCCGGACCTCAAGGCCAACGCCAATTTCCAGCAGTTGCAGACCGAATTGTCTGATCTGGAAAACAAGATCGCCGCCAGCCGCCGCTTCTTCAACAACGCGGTGCAGGAATACAACACCGGCATCCAGCAGATGCCGGCGGCGCTGTTCGCAGGAACCTTCGGCTTCACCCGCAAGGAGTTTTTCGACCTCGGCGCGACTCGCACCGAAGTCGAGGCGGTGCCGACGGTAAAGTTCTGAGGGCGCAATAGCGCGGGCGGGCAGCCTCATGGCCGCGTATGGTCTCTACACGCACATCGCGTCGAACAAGTTTCGTTCGATGCTGCTGCTCGCAGGCCTCTTCCTGCTGATCTACGTGCTGGTCTATGCCGGCGCGCTGCTCGCGGAAGTCGCGATCAACAGCGACGGCTCGGTGGATTATTATCTCGCCGCGGCCGCGCGCGACTTGCTCAAGGCGTTTCCCTACGCGACCGGCGCCGCCGCGCTGTGGATCGTGATCGCGTATTTCTTCCATCAGTCGATCATCGACGCCGTTACCGGCGGCGAGGACGTGACGCGGCAGCAGCAGCCGCGGCTCTATAATCTCCTGGAAAACCTCTGCATCTCGCGCGGCATCCCGATGCCGAAGCTGAAAATCATGGACAGCGACGCGCTGAACGCGTTCGCGACCGGGCTCAACCGGCGGCAATATTCCGTCACCGTCACCACGGGACTTCTGAAGGCGCTGAACGATCAGGAAATCGAGGCGGTGCTCGGCCACGAACTCACCCACATCCGCAATGGCGACGTGCAGCTGATGGTGATCGCGGTGATCATCGCCGGCGTGGTCGGCTTCTTCGGCGAATTGTTCTTCCGGATGTTCACCAATCTGAGCTGGAACTCCAGCGGCGGATCCTGGTCCTCGTCGTCCTCGTCGTCTTCCTCCTCTTCTTCGTCGTCATCGAGCAGCGACAGCAAGGGTGGCGGCGGGGCGATTGTCGTCGTCATCATCGCGGTCGCATTGATCATGCTGGCGTGGCTGTTGTCGCAGGTGGTCAAGCTCGCGCTGTCGCGGTCGCGCGAACTGCTGGCCGATGCCGGATCGGTGGAACTGACCAAAAATCCCGACGCCATGATCTCGGCGCTGCGCAAGATCGAGAACCGCGGCGAATTGCCGGGCGCCACCTCCGCGGTGATGGAAATGTGCATCGACAATCCGCGCGAGGGTTTTGCCGATTTGTTCGCGACCCACCCCTCGGTGGATTCGCGGGTCGCAGCGCTGGTCAAATTCGCCGGCGGCCACGATCCCGGCAAGCTGGCGCTGCCATCGGACGCACCGGACGAGGCAGATGATCCGCAGGTGGGCCAGTCAGCGCCCGGGCAACTGCCGCCGCCGTCCGGACCTTGGGCCAAAGCTGCGGGACCTTGGGGCCGGCGTTAACGACTTTCGCAGGATTAGCCCTCCCCACCCCGTTAATGAATTGAATTACCCCTTGTTTCTGCCATGTTCGCGCCCAAAGCAGGCGTGGGGAACGTCCTGACCGCCTGGGTCCTTGCCTGGACCCGGCCAGGCATCAGCTTGCTCAAGGGGTTTTCATGGCGAAGCCAGCAGTCATCGTCGTAGGTGCGGACAAGGGCGGGGTCGGCAAGACCACGGTCTCGCGCACCGTGCTCGATTATTTCAGCGCCAACAACGTGCCGACCCGCGCCTTCGATACCGAGTCGCCGCGCGGCACGCTGAAGCGCTTTCACCCTGACGTCACCGAGATCGTCGATGTGACCTCCACATCCGACCAGATGAAGATTTTCGATACGCTCAATACCGCGAGCACCAGCGTCACCGTGATCGACGTCCGCGCCGGCCAGTTGTCCCCCACCCTGGCCGCGCTACGCGATATCGGCTTTCTCGACGCCGCGAAGTCCGGGCAGATCACCTTCGCCGTGTTTCATATCCTCGGGCCCTCGATCGCATCACTGGACGAGATCGCCGAGACAGCGAATTTCATGCAGGGCGCCAAGTATTTTCTGGTGAAAAATTTCATCAACAATACGAGCTTCTTCGAATGGGACCAGGCGACCTACGACTCCTATTTCCACCGCATCAAGGACGCCACCGAACTCACCATCCCGAAGCTGAACGAAATGGCCTATGAGCAGGTCGAGGTCGCCTCGGTGCCGTTCCTCAAATTCGTCGCCAACAAGGGCGTGCATGACGAGGCCGCGAACTATTCCTTCGTGCTGCGCGGCTATGTCAGGCACTGGCTGGCCGCGGTCTGGAGCGAGTTCGACCGCATCAAGCTTACCGACATCGTCGGCTCCAAGGAAAAGCCATCCCGCAGCAGCGGCGGCGAGAAGTAACCTTCGTCGTTCCGGGGCGCGCCTCTTGGCGCGAGCCCGGAATCCATAACCACCATCGAGTGTATGGATTCCGGGCCCGCGCCACGTGGCGCATCCCGGAATGACGACGTTTATTTGACTGGCCATCATACTTCATTCGATATTGCGCCGATGCGCCGCACGCCCGTCTACATCATCTGCTCGCCCCGCCCGCTGGTCGGCAAGACGCTGATCGCGCGGCTGTTGAGCGAATTCCTGTTGCTGCAGCGCGGCTCGGTCGTGGCCTTCGATATCAACCTGAAGGAACCGTCGCTGCTCGATTACCTGCCGAAACTCACCGAGACCGCCGATGTCATCGACACCTTCGGCAAGATGCAGCTGATGGACCGCCTGATCGTCAATGACGGCATCGCCAAGGTGATCGACTTAGGCTTTCACGCCTTCGACGAATTCTTCAAGATGTCCGACGAAATCGGGTTCATGAAGGAAGCCGCGCGGCGCGGCATCGCGCTGCAGGTAGCGTTCGTCGCCGACACCGACCGCGCCTCGGCGCGCGGTTACGACATGCTGCGGCAGCAGATTGCGCCAACCGCGCTGCTGACCATCGACAACGAATTCGTGGTGCGCGGCGAATTGCCCGAAGCGATGGCGCGCGGCCGCGTGCTGCCAATCGGCGCGTTGCCGGTGTTTTTGAAGACCTATATCGACCGGCTGGGTTTCTCGTTCACCGACTATCTCCGCAACGAGAAGGATTCATCGACCGAGCTGCATCAGTGGATCAGGAAAAACTATTTCAGTTTTCGCGAGATCGAGCTGAGTTTGACGCCGCAAAGGTCGTGACCGAGTGTCTCCCCGTGTCCCGGACGCGGTGCAGCGTTCTTCACGATGCACCGCAGAGCCGGGACCGTCACGAGCGCCGGAGTTTGGTACGGCCCCGGCTCAGCAGCGCACCGCTACGCGCTGCGCTGCGTCCGGGGCAAGAGCGTCTCAATGCCCCTCGAACGACATCAGCGTGCGCACCGGCACGTCCATCGCCCGCAGTTTTGCCGCGCCGCCGAGGTCCGGCAGGTCGACGATAAAACACGCCGCCACCACATTGGCGCCGATCTGGCGCATCAGCTTGACCGCGCCTTCCGCGGTGCCGCCGGTGGCGATCAGGTCGTCGACCAGGATCACGCGCTCGCCGGGGTGGATGGCGTCGGCATGCATTTCCATCTCGTCGAGGCCGTATTCCAGCGAGTAGGCGATCCGCACCGTGGTGTGCGGCAGCTTGCCCTTCTTGCGGATCGGCACGAAGCCGGCGGAGACCTGATGCGCCACAGCACCGCCGATGATGAAGCCGCGCGCCTCGATGCCCGCGACCTTGTCGATCTTCGACCCCGCCCATGGCTGCACCAGTTCATCGACCGCGCGGCGGAACGCGCGCGCATCGCCGAGCAGCGTGGTGATGTCGCGAAACAGGATGCCGGGCTTGGGATAATCCGGAATGGTGCGGACGGCGGCCTTGAGGTCGTGTTCAAGTTCTGGGGTCATATGATCTCTTTTGAAACTATCTCGGGACTATCGTCATTGCCGGGCTTGACCCGGCAATCCATCATCTTTCGAAGAAGATGGATACGCGGGTCAAGCCCGCGTATGACGAATTCTAGGTTTGCGTAGTCGTTTCTTTTAGCCGGAACGCATTCTCCACAATTCGCAATCCCACTTCGCCGCCGAGCGACATCAGCGACTCGGGGTGAAACTGCACGCCGCCGACCGGCAGCGTCTTGTGCTCGATCGCCATCGCGACACCGTCCTCAGTGCTCGCGGTGACATCGAGCACATCGGGCATGCTGTCGCGCTCGACATAGAGCGAATGGTAGCGGCCGATCACGATTTCATTGGGCAGGTTCTGCATCAGCCGTCCGCCGCGCACCTGAATCCGCGACGGACGGCCGTGCGCGGGTTGCCCGAGCTGTCCCAACTGCCCGCCGAAATATTCGCCGATCGCCTGCACGCCGAGGCAGACGCCGAAGATCGGCAGCTTCTTGTCCAGCGCGGTTCCAATGGTTTTCGAAATCCCAAAATCCTCCGGCCGGCCCGGGCCGGGCGACAGCACCAGCAGATCGTAATTCTCAGTGTTCAGCATGTGCTGCGCGTGAATGTACCGCACCACGGTGACGGTGGCGCCGACCTGCCGAAAGTAATCTGCCAGCATGTGCACAAAGCTGTCGTCATGGTCGATCAGCAGCACGCGCTTGCCCGAGCCGGAGGCATCCGGCGCGATCGACGACAGCGGCTTTGGCGGATCGCCGCGCAGCGCCTGAAACAGCGCCGCCGCCTTGACCTGGCATTCGCGGTCTTCGGCGGCGGGATCCGAGTCAAACAGGCAGGTGGCGCCGACCCGCACTTCGGCGAGGCCGTCCTTCATCCTTATGGTGCGGATGGTGAGGCCGGTGTTGATGCTGCCGTCGAAATTCACCGCGCCGATCGCGCCGGCATACCAGCGCCGCGACGAGCGCTCATTGTCCTCGACGAACTGCATCGCCCACAGTTTCGGCGCGCCGGTTACCGTCACCGCCCAGGCGTGGGTGAGGAACGCATCCAGCGAATCGAAACCGGGCCGCAGGATGCCTTCGACGTGGTCGACGGTGTGAAACAATTTCGAGTAGGTCTCGATCTGCCGCCGCGCCAGCACCTTGATCGTGCCGGGCACGCAGACCCGCGCCTTGTCGTTGCGATCGACGTCGGTGCACATGTTGAGTTCGAATTCGTCTTTCTCGGAATTCAGGAGTTGCCGGATCTGCTCGGCGTCGCCGATGGCGTCGACGCCGCGGGCGATGGTGCCGGAGATCGGACAGGTCTCGACGCGCCGGCCGTCGGAGCGCACGAACATTTCCGGCGACGCCGCCACCAGGAATTCGCCGTCGCCGAGATTCATCAGCGCGCCATAGGGCGACGGATTGATCCGGCACAGCCGCTGGAACACTTCCGCCGGCGAACGCTCGCAGGGCTCGGCGAACAGTTGACCCGGCACCGCTTCGAACAGGTCGCCGCGCGCAAATGCCGCGCGGGCGGTCTCCACCGTGGCCTGATATTCGCCGGGCGCGTGATCGGCAAATCCCTGCCGCGGCGTTTTGGCGTACATGCTTTCCGCGGTGTCGCGCGGCAGGCCGTTGGTGGATTTTCCGTTCCAGGCAAAATCGTAAGAGAGGATCACGCCGCGGCCGGTGGCGCGGTCGTAGGCCAAGAGGCGATCCGGCACATAGAGCACGATGTCGCGCTGGTCGCTTTCGCGCGCGCGCTTTTGCTTGAGGTCTTCCATCTGGAACACGAGATCGTAAGCGAACGCACCGAACAGGCCGAGCAGCGGATCGGCATTGGCGCCCAAGGCCGCGACGAGATCGCGCACCAGCGACATCACGCTGGCGCGCCGCGTGCGCTGGTCTTCATCGACCGGGGCTTCGCCGCGCAGGATATGCCCGGCGAGCCGCGTGGCGCTCTTCTCGTCGATGACGACGCAGGGCTCGCGCAAGGTATCGCCGAGGAACGCAATCAGCACCTCGCCGCGCGCATTCAGCGCTTCGAGCGAAAACTCGGGCCCAACGGTTTCCAGCCGCAGCGGCGGATCGGAAAAGCCGAGATCGAAACTTTCGTAGCGGCCCGGCACCGTAGTGCCCGACGACAGCACCACGCCGCGGCGGCGATCCAGCAGCACGATCAGGTCGTCGAGCCGGTTGGCGCCGCCGGTGAAATGCTCGACAACTCGCGAGACCGCGAGCCCGCCGGCGGTGCGGTAGTCCTCCTGCGCGGGAAGCGAGAAAACGGTCCTGTTCATGATGTCCTCTTACGAAACTTGCCGAGGGAACGCCACACAGGACAAACGAAAAGGCCGTCGCGCTGCGATGACGGCCTTCGACGATTTGAGGGAAATTAAGAATCGCACCGGCCAGCTTTTACAAGCTGCGCCACCAGAGACGGGAGTTGCGGACGACGGTGTTCATGGCGGGGAAGACATCATTCAAGGGAAGTAATGTCAAGAGAGGACGCGCGGTCTCTCCGCGGGTCGTCCCGGCGAACGCCGGGACCGATACACTCCGTCCTCTCGTTAAGGCACTCTGCAGACACCTTCTGAAACAATTGGCGCCCGTGGTTATGGGTCCCGGCGTTCGCCGGGACGACGCATTGAAGCACTTTCCTAATCTTATAGGATTGACCTCATGCGCGGCGCTCTGGATATTTGCAGGCGCTATTCTCGCGGAGACGCCGGATGACATTGCAGGCCCTTGGATATGTCGGGTTCGGCTCGGCTGATCTCGACGACTGGCGGCAGTTCGGGACCGGGCTGGTCGGCCTGCAGGCCGTCGAGCGCAGTCCGTCGTTGCTGGCGTTCCGGATGGACGACCGTAAGCAGCGCATTGTGGTTGACCGGTCGCTGCCGGAAGGGGCGCGCTTCTTCGGCTGGGAGGTTGCGGACGCTGTGGCGCTGGACGCGCTCGCCGCCAAACTTGAAAAGGCCGGCATCGACGTCGTGGCCGAGCCGCAGGCACTCGCCGACGCCAGGCGCGTGCAGCGGCTGATCTCGTTTCAGGACCCGGCGGGCAATCGTCTTGAAGCATTTTACGGCGCCGAGATCGACGACACGCCGTTCAGCCCGGGCCGTTCGATTTCCGGTTTCCGCACCGGCCCGCTCGGGCTCGGTCATGCCGTGCTGACGGTGGAGCGCATCGACGCGGTGATGGCGTTCTATGTCGATGTGCTCGGCTTTGCGCTCAGCGACTACATGGAAAAGCCTTTTCGCGCCTACTTCTTTCACATCAACGCACGGCATCACAGCCTCGCTTTGATCGAGACCGGCCGCAACGGCATGCACCATCTGATGGTCGAGCTGTTTTCGCTCGACGACGTCGGCCAGTGCTATGACATCGCCTTGAGCCAGCAGGACCGCGTCAATGTCACGCTCGGCCGTCACACCAACGACTTCATGACCTCGTTTTACGCAAAGACGCCGTCGTCGTTCATGGTCGAGTGCGGCTGGGGCGGCCGCGAGATCGACCCCTTCACGTGGCAACCGTTCGAGTTGATGGACGGCCCGAGCCTGTGGGGCCATGAGCGCGTCTGGCTGCCGCCCGCCGACCGCGATGTGGCGCGCGACATGCGGATGCGCGCCGCGGCTGCCGGTCTGCGTGCGCCGGTCCAGGTCGCCGACGGCAACTACCATTTGCTCTCGGGCACATGCGCGTGGTGGGATGGTCAACGCCAGAACAGTTAACCGGAGGAGGAAACCATGACATTCGCGGTTACAAGCGACAGCTTCAAGGACGGTGACTATCTCGGCAAGGATCACATCCTGTCAGCCGACTATGGTTTCGGATGCGCGGGCGGCAACCGCTCACCTCATCTGCGATGGACCGGCGCCCCCGACGGAACGAAGAGCTTCGCCGTAACCTGCTACGACCCGGACGCTCCCACGGGAAGCGGATTCTGGCACTGGGTCGTCGTGAATATCCCCGCCTCGGTAAGCGAACTGGCGCTCGACGCCGGCAATCCCAAAAGCGGAAAACTCCCAAAGGGCGCCTTGCAGACCCGAACGGATTTCGGCGCCGCCGGATATGGCGGACCATGCCCCCCGGAAGGCGACCATCCGCACCGCTATTTTTTCACGGTGCATGCGGTCAAAAGCGAACTCGGCGTCACCGCCGAAACCTCGGCGGCGGTGATCGGCTTTCAGCTGCATTTCAACACGCTCGCCAAGTCGGCGATCATGGGGCTGTTCAAACGCTGACCGGGTACGCATCGTCATCTGCTTCACTCGCCACCGTCATCCTGAGGTGCGAGCCGTACAGTGCACTTGCACCGTACGGCTCGCCTCGAAGGATGGACCGAGCGCGTTGCCATCCTTCGAGACGCGGCGAAGTCGCCGCTGCTCAGGATGACGGTTCGTGCTTAGCCCAACAAAAAAGCCCCCGCAGGGGCTTTCTCTAATTGCTCCGCCCGCCCCGCTCAATGCGCGTTGGCCCAGACCTTCTTCTTGGTGAAGTAGAGCAGCCCGGCGAAGATGATCATGAAGATCATCACCTGCAGGCCCATCCGCTTGCGGTCTTCCATGTGCGGCTCGGCGGTCCACATCAGGAATGTCGCGACGTCACGGGCGTACTGGTCGAGCTTCTGCGGCGTGCCGTCGTCATAGGTGACCTGATCGTCCGATAGCGGCTTCGGCATCTTGATGGCGTGGCCGGGGAAATACTTGTTGTAATACGAGCCCTCCGGCAGCTTGAAGTCCTTCGGCGGCGGATCGACGTAGCCCTGCAGGATCGCATCGACGTAGTTCGGTCCCTGCTCCTGGAACTGGGTGAAGAAGTCGAAGATGAAGCGCGGGAAACCGCGCTCGTAGGAGCGCGCCTTGGCGATCAGCGACAGGTCCGGCGGCAACGCGCCGCCGTTGGACGCGCGCGCGGCCTGCTCGTTGGCAAACGGCGCCGGAAACCTGTCGGCGAGCCGGCCGGGACGGTCGAACATCTCGCCGGCATCGTTGGGGCCGTCCTTCACCTTGTACTCGGAAGCGACGGCCGACGCCTGCGCGGTGGAGAATCCGGGACCGCCGGGATCGGCGAGATTGCGGAACGACATCAGGTTCATCGAGTGGCAGGTCGAGCAGACCTCCTTGTAGATCTTGTAGCCGCGCTGCAGCGCGCCGCGATCGTATTTACCGAAAGGGCCGGCGAACGACCACTTCTGCGACGGCGGCGCTTCCTGATGCTCTTCCGCTTTTGCGTTCTGGATGCTTCCGGCGAACAGCGAGCCCGCGACCGCGAGCATGATCACCGTGGAGACCATCGGTGTCTTCAGGCTCCCGGTCTTGGCCAGCACATCGTCCGCGATCGAATTCGGCACCGGACGCGGCTTCTCGACCCGGCTGAGGATCGGCAGCACGATCAGGAAATAAGCGAAATAGCTGAACGTCAGAATCCGCCCGGCAATCACGTAGATGCCTTCCGGCGGCTTGCCGCCGAGCCAGCCGAGCAGGATGCAGACCACCACGAAAATCCAGAAGAACTGCTTGGCCAGCGGGCGATATCGGGACGACTTGGTCCTGGCGCTGTCGAGCCAGGGCAGGAACGCCAAGATGACGATCGCGCCGAACATCACGACCACGCCGCCGAGCTTGTTCGGAATGCTGCGCAGCATGGCGTAGAACGGCAGATAGTACCATTCCGGCACGATATGGGCCGGCGTCACGCCGGGATTGGCCGGGATGTAGTTGTCGGCGTCGCCGAGATAGTTCGGCATGTAGAAAACGAACCATGCATAGAAGATGATGAAGCACGACATGCCGAACGCGTCCTTGATGGTCGCGTAGGGCGTGAACGGCACCGTGTCCTTTTCGGTCTTCGGCTCGACGCCGGCCGGATTGTTCTGGCCCGCGACATGCAGCGCCCAGATGTGCAGCACCACGACGCCGGCGATCACGAACGGCAGCAGATAATGCAGCGAGAAGAAGCGGTTCAGTGTCGGGTTTCCGACGGAAAAGCCGCCCCACAGCAACGTGACGATGCTTTCGCCGAAATACGGGATCGCCGAGAACAGGTTGGTGATGACGGTGGCGCCCCAGAAACTCATCTGGCCCCACGGCAGCACGTAACCCATGAAGCCGGTCGCCATCATCAACAGGTAAATGATCACGCCGAGAATCCACAGGATTTCGCGCGGCTCCTTGTACGACCCGTAATACAGGCCGCGGAACATATGGATGTAGACCGCGATGAAGAACATCGACGCGCCGCTGGCGTGGAGATTGCGCAGCAGCCAGCCGTAATTGACGTCACGCACGATGCCTTCGACCGAATTAAACGCCATGGTGGCTTCCGGCGTGTAGTGCATCGCCAGGATGACGCCGGTCACGATCTGCACCGCCAGCATGAACGAGAGGATGCCGCCGAACGTCCACCAGTAGTTCAGGTTACGCGGCGTCGGATAGGCCACGAACGATGAGTGGATCAGGCCGAAGATCGGCAGCCGCCGCTCGATCCACGCGACGACGGAGTTTTGCGGCTGGTAGGTGGATGGTCCGCTCATGATGCGATCCTGAGGAAATGAAGCGACGCGTTCGGCTTCGGCCTTGCGGCCTCAGCCGATCTTGATCTTGCTGTCGGTGAGAAAGGCATAAGGCGGAACGGCGAGGTTCGCGGGCGCGGGCCCTTGGCGAATGCGGCCGGAGGAATCGTATTGCGAGCCATGGCAGGGGCAGAAGAAGCCGTCGTAATTACCATCGTGGGCGATCGGGATGCAGCCGAGATGGGTGCAGATGCCGATCACGACCAGCCACTGGTCGTGGCCTTCCTTGACGCGGGCCGAATCGGCTTGCGGATCCGGCAGGCTGGCGACGTTGACCTTTTGTGCTTCCTCGATCTGCTTTTTGGTGCGGTTCATGATGTAGATCGGCTTGCCGCGCCAGAACACCTTGATGTCCTGCCCCTCGGCGATCGGCGCCAGATCGACTTCGATCGGCGCGCCCGCCGCGATGGTCGAGGCATCGGGGTTCATCTGTGCAACCAGCGGCCAGATGGCGGCCGCACCGCCAACCGCAGCGGCGGCGCCCGTTGCTACGAAGAGGAAATCACGGCGTGTGGGATGATCCGCCGAAGACGCTGTCGTCACGATTCCAAGCCCTTTCTCATCTGCGGCCGGTGGAACCGCCCCCTGGCAGCGCTTGATGCGAACGGCCGGGAGAGGCTGCCGGCGCCCGCGACCCCCGCGGCGGCAGAACGACCACTTGTCCCAGCCAAACGGGCGGAACACGCGATCCAGAATCGTTCTATTGGCACCCTTGCCGGAAGAGCGCAAGCCCGCACTCGGCTGGCATGCGTGCAATGCACTAAATCCGCGCAGAGCGGCGAATTATTCAGACATTTCATGACGACCGGGAGGCCTCGCCGAATTCGGACCCGCGCTTTTCCAGCCCGACATCCCGCAGAATACGGGGACGATTCTGCGGCACCAGGCTGGCGGCGTAACCAGGCCGGCCGCCGGGGTGCCGTCTATACGCAAAGCGCCTTCTGACCTATGCTCGGCCATGACCAAAGATCAGGTAAAAGAGGTTCTCGACGGCGTTTTGACCTGGCCGCCAGAGCGGCAGGAAGATGCCGCGCAGTTGTTGATCGAACTCGAGGCGCGCGAGGGTGAGCTTTATCACCCAAGCGACGAAGAATGGGCTGCGATCGAAGAAGGCTTGGCTCAAGCCAAGCGTGGCGAGGCGGTATCGGCAGACGAGATTGCCGCGCTGCTCAAGCCGGGCGGTCGATGACGCTCCGGTTTACGCCCTAGCTCCGAATGCAAATCGCGCTTTTCCAGCCCGACATTCCGCAGAATACGGGGACGATTCTGCGGCTCTGTGCCTGCCTGAATGTCGAGGCCCATATTATCGAACCCGCCGGATTTCCGGCATCGGACCGGCACTTCCGCCGCGCCGGAATGGATTATCTGGATCGGGTGGCGATCGTGCGTCACGACTCCTGGGCCAAATTCGAGCAATGGCGCAACGAGAAGGGCTTTCGGCTGATCCTGTTCTCGACCAAGGGCGCGGTCCCCTATCTCGACCACCGCTATGCGGCCGATGATATCCTGCTGTTCGGGCGCGAATCCGCCGGCGTACCCGACGAGGTGGTCGCCGCCGCCGACGCGCGGCTGGTGATCCCGATCGAGCCGGGCTTGCGCTCGCTCAATGTCGCGATGGCCGTGGCCATGGCGCTCGGCGAGGCGTTGAGGCAAAGAGGGAATAGCTAGAGGCAGAAATCATGGCTACAAAAGAAGATATTCTCGAACAAATTGTGGAAGAGTATTTACTTCACCAAGGTTATTTCGTTCAGCACAATCTCAAATTCCTACCTCTCCAGAGCCATCGAAAATTCAACTCAGCAACCGATTCAAACCACAGCGATATAGACATACTAGGTTTTAACCCCCGCCTCAGGGGCACAAATCGGGTGGTCGCTGTTAGTTGCAAGAGCTGGCAGGGGGGTTTCAACCCACAACATTGGCTAGACGCAATCAACAATAATGAAACGATTAGTGGACGTGCGGCTTGGAAGGGTTTTCGAGAGCTGACCAGTCCGAAATGGTCGCAAGGATTCAGAGACACGGTTCGAATTGCAACGGGAACAAATAAGTTCACTTACGTATTGGCAGTGGCCAGAGTGATTGGCGATCCAACCTGCTGGACGGAAAACTCTAAGTTCAAACGCAACCTTGGCGGCAATCCGATTCGAATTGTCGATGTTGCGAAAATGATCCGAAGGATCGACGAAGACATAAAATCTGGCGCGGGTCGTCGAAAAGCAACCACTCTTGCGGCTACGGAGGTAGGTCGAATCTTGCAAATGTTTAATGCTGCGGGATTTGACTTATCGAATCAGGGGCTTCTTCCGCAATGACCGAACTTGGCGACATCGAACATCGCAAGACGCGGGCGCAAGCGTGGTTCGAGCAACTGCGCGACGACATTTGCGCGGCGTTTGAGACGCTCGAAGACGAAGCGCCGGCAGAGCTTTATCCGGGCGATGCGGGACGTTTCGAACGCACGCCGTGGGACCGCACCGATTATACCGGCCAGCCCGGTGGCGGCGGCGTGATGAGCGTGATGCGCGGGCGGCTGTTCGAGAAAGTCGGCGTGCACTGCTCGACCGTGCACGGCGAATTCGCGCCGGAATTCCGCGCGCAGATTCCGGGCGGCGCCGACGATCCGCGTTTCTGGGCATCGGGCGTGTCGCTGATCGCGCATATGCGCAATCCCAACGTGCCGGCGGTGCACATGAACACCCGCTTCGTCGTCACCACCAAGGCGTGGTTCGGCGGCGGCGCGGATCTGACACCGGTGCTCGACCGCAGGCGCACCCAGGGCGACCCCGACACGATCGCATTTCATGCCGCGCTGAAGGCCGCCTGCGATGCGCATTCGGCAATCGCGCCCTACGACAAATACAAGACGTGGTGCGACGAGTATTTCTATCTGCCGCATCGTCAGGAAGCGCGCGGCATCGGCGGCATTTTCTACGACTGGCACGACAGCGGCGACTGGGACGCCGACCTCGCATTTACGCAGGATGTCGGCCGCGCGCTGTTGAAAATCTATCCCGAATTGGTCCGGCGCAATTTCAACATGCCATGGAGTGCGGAAGACCGCGAAGAGCAGTTGATCCGGCGCGGGCGCTATGTCGAATTCAACCTGCTCTATGACCGCGGCACCATCTTCGGCCTGAAGACCGGCGGCAATGTCGATTCGATTTTGTCGTCGATGCCTCCGGAAGTGAAATGGCCGTAATAGGCCCGTGGCGAGAGGCCAACAGCTTGCGCATCCTGCTGATCAATCCGAACACCACCCAATCCGTGACCGCTTTGGTGGCGGACCACGCACGCGCCGTCGCCGGCGACGCGGCGACATTCGTTGCGGTAACCGGCCGCTTCGGCGCACGCTATATTTCAAGCCGCGCCGCGGCAGCGATTGCGGCTCATGCTGCGCTTGACGCGCTGGCGGAACATGTCGCCGGCTGCGACGCCGTATATCTCGCCTGTTTTGGCGATCCCGGACTGGCGGCGCTGAAAGAAGTGTCGCCGGTGCCCGTAATCGGCATGGCCGAGGCGTCATGTCTCGAGGCCTGCAAGCGCGGACGCCGCTTCGCCATCGTCACCGGCGGGGCGTTGTGGGGGCCGATGCTGACCGAGTTCGTCGTCTGGCTGGGACTTGCAGCGCGGCTCGCCGCGATCAGAACTATCGCGCCGACCGGCGACCAGATCGCGCGCGATCCCGACGCCGCGCTCGCCCAACTCGCCGCCGCGTGCACGGCCTGCGCTGCGGAAGACGGCGCGGATGTGGTGATCCTCGGCGGCGCCGCACTGGCTGGCCTCGCCGCACGGATTCAGCCATCGGTGCCAATTCCGGTGCTATGCTCGGTCGAGGCCGGCACGCGTGCGGTGATTGCCGCGGCGTTGCAGCCGAACCAGCGCGTCTCTCCGCCGCCCGCGCTTGATAGCGTCCGCCTCAGTGCCGATCTCGCAAATCTGCTCAGGCCGCCGCAATCAGAGTAAATGCTGTGCCGTCGACGAGATCATGACGAGCCCGCCCGCGATCACGGCGATATCCAGAATCGCGGTGTGGATGTGCACCGGCATGCGCTCGACGAAGGCTCTGGCGAGAAACGCTCCGGGCAGCGCGACGATACCGATCAGCAGCGCAAAGGCGAGCACCTGCGCGGTGACGACGCCGGCCAGTCCAAACACCGAAATCTTGATGACGCTGGTGGCAAGCGAAATCACGGCGTCGGTTGCGATCACTGCCGCGCCTTCGAGGCCTGCCGCCATCAGCAGCGACAGCAGGATCACGCCCGAACCCGAGGTGCCGCCGACCACGACGCCGTAGCCGACCGCGCCGACGCCCAGTCCCGTGTCGCCGATCCTGACGTCGCGGCGCCGCAGCGAGCGACGCAGCGGCACACTCAGGATCAGCATGGTGCCGATCACCAGTGCCGCGCCTGCGTTGGTCAGCTTTGTGTAGCCGTAAGCGCCAAGCGCCGTCGTCAACGCCGCCGCTGCAATAACGATCAGCGCGCGGCGGCGGTCAGCGTAGCGGAAATACGCGGCGGCGCGCCCGAAATTGGTGAAGATCGACGAGATCGCGATGATCGGCACCACCGGCTCGGCGCCGATCAGCGGCACCAGCACCAGCGGCATCAGCGCGCCGGTGCCATAGCCGGCCAGTCCGCCGACGACCGCCGCGAACAGCGCGACGGCGGCAACCAGTAACAGTTGCAGCAGCGAGATATCGGCAAAGCCGGAGACGATGTTCACAGCCGATGGTCGCGGACGAACCGCGCCGCGCTCTGATCGGCAATCGCCGATAGCGCCGATTGCTCGAGCGGAAAATCCGCCGCGAGCCATGCATCCACGGCGAGCGCGAGCACATGCCCGAGCGCCGGGCCCTCGGCAATTCCGCGCGCGACGAAATCGGCTGCCTTCAGCGGAAATTTCGGCGCGCTCCAGCGCTCCGGCAGCAGCGCAAGCTCCCTCCAGGCGACGGGATCGCTATCCCCGCCCGCCCGCGCCCACGCCAGCATCAGCCGGTCGCGATAACGCGCCTCGCCGAGCCGGTATAATCGCCGCCGCGCGGTCGCCTCGTCCATCCCGGCCAGCCGCCACCAGCGATGGCCCATGGAATCCAAAGCCTTGGTTTCGCCATTGGTTAGCCGCAACCGCGTCGCAAGACGTCTCGCGTCTTCGGTCGTGGCGACGCCGAGCACTCCAAGCCTCAGAATTACATCGGGTTTTCGCCCCAGCCTGCGCTCCGCCGCGATCAAATTCGCAAACGGTCCGCGATAGGCGACGCTGCCGAAGATCGCCAGCAATAGTCCACCATCTTCCATCGCAATCACTGCTTGGACCGCGCCATCGGCGACCAGGAGCTTCAGCATTTCCATCCGCACCCGCTCGGCGGAAAGCGTAGCGAGGCCAGCGCGGCCGCGAATGCAGGCGAGATATCCATCGTGATCGGGCTCGCCCGCGCCGAAGGCGGCATGCATGCGGAAGAAACGCAGAATGCGTAAGTAATCTTCGGCGATGCGCCGATCCGGATCGCCGATGAAGCGCACGCGCTTTGCCGCAATGTCTTGCAGGCCGCCGACGTGATCATGCACCGCGCCGTCGGCATCGACGGACAGTCCGTTGATGGTGAAGTCGCGCCGCTGCGCGTCACGTGCCCAGTCGCGGCCGAACGCGACCTTCGCCTTGCGGCCGAAGGTCTCGATATCCTCGCGTAGCGTGGTGATCTCGAACGGCTTTGAATCGACCACCAGCGTCACGGTGCCGTGCTCGATGCCGGTCGGCACGCTCTTGATGCCGGCGGCCTTGGCACGGCGGACCACTTCGTCGGGCACCGCCGTGGTCGCGATATCGATATCGCCGATCGGAATTTTTAAAAGCTCATTGCGAACCGCGCCACCGACTACGCGGGCTTCCTCGCCACCGCCGTTGAGCAGGCCGAGCACGCGCGCCGCGGGACCGGATTTGAGCCAGGGCGCATCGCGCAGTACGCGCCCCATAATCATTTCTCTACCCCGGGAACGAACTTTCCGTTTTCGATATGCGCGGGAGTGTAGGTCGAATTCGGCGGCGCGCCGGAGAAATGCGCAAGCAGGACGAAACTGATCACGACCAGCAGCAGCGAACCCAGCACCAGCTTGGCGATGATGTGCAGCGGCCATGAGGCCTGCGCCATCAGGCCGGAGCGGGTCGCGACCAGAAACAGCGCATAGACCGCGAACGGGATCAGAAAGATACCGACTTCGGTCAAAGCCGGACGAATCATGACAGATAGATCCGCTCATACAGCACGCGCAGAATCCCCGCCGTCGCGCCCCAGATATATCGCTCAGCAAACGGCATCGCGTAATAGGACCGCTCCATGCCGCGAAATTCCTTGCTGTGAAGCTGGTGGTTCGCCGGATTCATCAGGAACGCCAGCGGCACTTCGAAAGCGTCGTCCACTTCCGCCTCGTTGATGCGAAGTTTGAAACCCGGCTTGACCCGCGCCAGCGTGGGCAGGATGCGAAAGCCGAAGCCGGTCGCGTACAGATCGAGGTATCCGATGGGATCGATGAATTCGCGGGTAAGGCCGATTTCCTCCTCGGCCTCGCGCAGTGCGGCGTCGAGCGGCGAGGCGTCGGTCGCGTCGATCTTGCCGCCCGGAAACGAAATCTGCCCGGCGTGATCGTTGAGATGCGCCGCGCGCTGCGTCAGCAGCACGGTCGGCTCGGCATGCCCTACCACCGGAATCAGCACCGCGGCGGGGCGGATCGGCCGCTCCTGCGCGATGATCTGCAGCATGCGGTCGTTGCCGGGATCACCGCTGATCGGAATGATGCTGGCATCGTTCAGGCCGGGCGGAATCTCGAACCGCAGCCGCGCGCGGGCGCGATTAAAAAATTCCGCGGAGCCGATGTCGCCCGAAGCGGGATCCGTTTTCAGCATCGGTTCGTTCAACGTGCGTCCCTCACCTGCTCCGCATCCGCCATTGCAAAGAACTCGCCCGCGGACGCGACCCCGAACATGGCGTGCCCATCGACCACTCGCTCCTCGCCCATGTCAACAAGATCGTAATAGAGCGCGCGGGTGACCTTGGCCCAGAGGTCGGCGCGGACGTGAAGATAGGGCGTCAGCCCGCCATCGGCCGCGGCCTCGAATCGCAGCCGGTGCGCGGAATCGCAGTTGACCCAGTCGTCCACATTGGTCCGGAAGCGCAGCCGCCGTCCGTGCGCATCGTCTTCTTTCAGCATTTCCACCGCGAGGAACGGCGCGTCGTCGACCCGAATGCCGACCTTCTCCACCGGGGTCACGAGAAAGTGCTTGCCGTCCTCACGTTTGAGAATCGTGGAGAATAACCGGACCAGCGCCGGCCGCCCGATCGGTGTACCCTGATAAAACCAGGTGCCGTCGCCGGCGATTCGCATGTCGAGATCGCCGCAAAATGGCGGATTCCACAGATGTACTGGCGGCAGGCTCTTTCCAGCGCCGCTGTCGGCTGCGGCGTCTCTCGCAGCAGTGGTGAGCCCGTCAAGGTTTGGGGTCGCGGTCTGCCCTTGCTTCGCCATTGTTTACCCTGAGTTTGATCGCTCGATTGGCACGATTGGTGCAAGCCTTCCCAAGGGTGAAATCCCCGAATCAAGTCGCTACATCGTGATGCCGTTCCAAGCCCCGAATGCCGATAATGTGGGGATAGTTTAACTCAACGAATACATGGCCTTCGCATAAGTTTAGCATGGGGTTCGTGACATGACGACGCAATCGGCGGCGTTTCGCAAGGAGTGACTGATGGCTGGTGCAGACAGTGTCGAGAAGCTTGAAGACGTGATCGTCCGTTCGGCCGAACAGGCCGCGGGGCAGATTCGCGCGGCGAAAGATGCGGTCTCCACCGTCATCTTCGGTCAGGACAGGGTGATCGAGAATACTTTGGTCACGATCCTGTCCGGCGGTCATGCGCTTCTGATCGGCGTGCCCGGCCTCGCCAAGACCAAATTGGTCGAAACGCTGGGGATCACGCTTGGGTTAGACGCCAAGCGCATTCAGTTCACGCCCGATTTGATGCCCTCCGATATTCTGGGCGCCGAAGTGCTCGACGAGAGCAGCTCCGGCAAGCGCTCGTTCCGCTTCATCTCCGGTCCGGTGTTCGCGCAGTTGCTGATGGCCGACGAAATCAACCGCGCCAGCCCGCGCACACAGTCGGCGCTGCTGCAGGCGATGCAGGAGCAACACATCACGGTCGCCGGCGCGCGCCACGACCTGCCGAAACCGTTCCACGTGCTCGCTACGCAGAATCCGCTGGAGCAGGAAGGCACCTACCCGCTGCCCGAGGCACAGCTCGACCGCTTCCTGATGGAGATCGACGTCGATTATCCCGACCGCGACGCCGAGCGGCGCATCCTGTTCGAAACCACCGGCGCGGAAGAGACGCTCGCCAAGACCGCCATGTCGGCCGACGTCCTTATCACCGCGCAGCGGCTGGTGCGGCGGCTGCCGGTCGGCGATTCGGTGGTGGAAGCGATCCTGTCGCTGGTACGCGCCGCGCGTCCGGGCCCCGAAGGCGGCGAGTCCGGCAAGCTGATCGCATGGGGACCGGGTCCCCGCGCCAGCCAGTCGCTGATGCTCGCGGTTCGCGCCCGCGCGCTGCTCGACGGGCGTCTTGCGCCATCGATCGACGACGTGCTCGATCTCGCCGAGCCGGTCTTGAAGCACCGCATGGCGCTGACGTTCTCCGCCCGCGCCGAAGGCCACACCATTCCCGACGTGATCCGGCAATTGAAGACACGGATCGGTTGATGGCACTGGCGGAGCACGCAACACACGAGATCACAGCAGTCCGGCGCGCCGACGGTGAAAGTCGCACGCTTGCCGCGTCGCTGCCACGTCTCGTGCTCGAGGCCCGCCGCATCGCCGCCAACGTGATTCACGGCCTGCATGGACGGCGCCGCGCGGGATCGGGCGAAAGTTTCTGGCAGTACCGCCGCTTCGTCTCGGGTGAGCCGTCGCAGAACGTCGATTGGCGGCGTTCGGCGCGCGACGATCATCTTTATGTCCGCGAACAGGAATGGGAGGCCGCGCACACCGTGTGGCTGTGGCCGGACCGCTCGCCATCAATGGCGTTCGCCTCGAAACAGGCGCACGACAGCAAGCTGGAGCGCGGGCTGATCGTGACCTTCGCGCTCGCCGAACTGCTGGTTTCCGGCGGCGAACGCGTCGGTATTCCCGGCCTGATGGTTCCGACCGCGAGCCGCACCGTCATCGACAAGATGGCGCAGGCGATGCTGCACGATGAAGCCACGCGCCTGAGCCTGCCGCCGTCATTCGTGCCGTCGGCGCTGGCCGAGATCGTGGTGCTGTCGGACTTCTGGTCGCCGATATCGGAGATCAGGACCATGCTGGCCGGATTGTCGGCCTCCGGCGCGCACGGCGTGCTGGTGCAGATCGCGGACCCTGCGGAAGAAAGCTTTCCCTATTCCGGGCGCATCGAATTCGTCGAGCCAGAGGGCGGCGGCGTCATCACCGCGGGCCGCGCCGAAAAATGGGCCGGCGATTACGTTGCGCGCGTAGCACTTCATCGCGATGAAATTCGCGCCGAGACCAACAAGCTCGACTGGATGTTCTCGACCCACACCACCAGCCGCTCGGCTGCCGAACTGCTGCTGTTCCTGCATAGCGGTATGATGGTCAACAAAGGCAGCGTGCGCACCGCGACGGTGAAAGCGGGGCGAACCGGATGATCGCTGGGCTGCCGCTTTCCTTCGCCGAACCGTTCCTGCTGCTGGGCCTGCTCAGCCTGCCGGTGCTGTGGTGGCTGCTGCGGGTGATGCCGCCGCGCCCGCGGCGCATCGAGTTTCCGCCGACGCGGTTGCTGTTCGACATCGCACCGAAAGAGGAAACCCCGTCGCGCACGCCGTGGTGGCTCACATTGCTGCGCCTGACCGCGGCAGCGCTGGTGATCCTCGCCGCCGCGGGTCCGATCTGGAATCCGCAAGTGGCAGCGGGCGGCAGCAAGGCGCCGCTGGTGATCCTGCTCGACGACGGCTGGAGTGCGGCTTCCAGTTGGGACGCACGGATCAAGGCCGCCGACGAGTTGATCGCCAACGCCGATAACGACCGCCGCGGCGTAGCACTGGTTCCGCTGTCCGAGCCCGCGCGCGACATCACGCTGATGACCGGCGGCACCGCGCGCGTCGCGTTGCGCCAGTTCGCTCCAAAACCCTACGCCATCGAGCGGGTCGAAACCCTGCCTGTCATCGAGCGTTTCCTGAAAGCCACCGGCGACAGCGAGATCGCCTGGCTATCCGACGGCGTCGATACCGGACGCGGACCGGAATTCCTGGATGGCTTGAGCAAGACCATCGGCGACCGCACGCTGACGATCTACGAAGGCACGCCTCCGGCGCATGCGCTGGTCGCGGCTGAAAACGCCGCGGCAAAAATGACCGTGAAGGTGCTCCGCGCCAATGGCAGCGTCGCGCTCGATACCGGGGTCGTGCGCGGGCTCGACCAGAAAGGCTCGCCGATCGGCGAGGCGCGCTACACATTCGCGCCGCAGGACCGCGAGACTGAAGCTGCGTTCGATTTGCCGGTGGAGTTACGCAACGATATCGCGCGGCTTGAGATCGCGGGCGAACGCTCCGCCGGTGCTGTGCAACTGCTCGACAAGCGCTGGCGCCGCCGCGCCATCGGCATCGTCAGCGGATCGACCAACGATACCGCGCAGCCGCTGCTGGCATCGACATTTTATTTGACGCGAGCGCTGGCGCCGTTCGCCGACGTGCGGCTTGGCGACAAGGGCGCGCCGCAGCAGGCGATCACCCAGTTTCTCGATCAGAAGCTGCCGATGATCGTGCTCGCCGATGTCGGCACGCTGTCGCCGGAGATTCGCGAGCGCATCAGCGCCTGGATCGAGCAAGGCGGCGTGCTGGTGCGTTTCGCCGGTCCGCGCCTCGCGCAGGCCGACGACGATCTGGTGCCGGTCAAACTGCGGCGCGGCGGACGCAGCCTCGGCGGCAGCCTGACCTGGGAAAAGCCGCAGCATCTGTCCTCATTCGCGGCCGATGGGCCGTTCGCCGGCCTTCCGGTGCCAAAGGACATCACCATCAGCCGGCAGGTGCTGGCCGAACCCGACGCGGTGCTGGCCACCAAGAGCTGGGCCTCGCTGGTTGACGGCACGCCACTGGTCACCGGCGAGCATCGCGGCAAGGGACTGGTCACCCTGTTTCATGTCAGCGCCGATATGCGCTGGTCCGATCTGCCGTTGTCTGGCACCTTTGTCGAAATGCTGAGGCGAATCGTCGATATCTCCGGATACACGTCGAACCCCGGCGCAGGCGTTGCCGGCGAGGCCAACGTCGAGACGGTGGCGCCGCTGCGCATGCTGGACGGCTTTGGCGCCTTCGGACCGCCGCCCTCGACGGCGAAGCCTTTGCCCGCCGACTTCCGCGACCGCGCCACAATAGATCATCCACCCGGCTTCTACGGACCGCCGGACGGACCGCTCGCGGTGAACACGCTGGCGGCGGCGGACCGCATCGCACCGCTCGACACGTCTGCACTGAAGGCACGCCGCGCCAGCTATACCAATGCCGAGCCGCGCGATCTGCGAGGCATCCTGCTCGCGTCATCGCTGGCGCTGTTCCTGATCGATGCGCTGGTGGTGGCGCTGCTCGGCGGCGGCATCGCGGCGTTGCTGCGGCGGCGCGCCGTACCCGCGGCACTTGCCTTCGCCCTCGCTGTCTCTACCATCATGCCGACGCCGCTGCGCGCTGACGCCAGTGATGATTTTGCGATCAAGTCGGTCGCGCCGACGCACCTGGCTTACGTCATCACCGGAAACGCCGACGTGGATTCCATCGTCAAGGCCGGCATGTCCGGGCTGACACTGTTCCTCGCACAGCGCACCGCGCTGGAAGCCGGCGATCCCGTCGGCATCGATCCGGCGCGCGACGAACTGGCGTTTTTTCCGCTGATCTACTGGCCGGTGGTGCCCGGCGCGCCGAAACCGCCGCAGGACGCCATCAACCGCATCGACGCCTACATGAAGCAAGGCGGCACCGTGCTGTTCGATACCCGCGATGCTATCGAGGCGCCTCCGGGACCGAACGGAGAATCGCAGACGCCGGGAATGCTGGCACTACGCAACATCCTCTCCTCGCTCGAGGTGCCGGAGCTTGAGCCAGTGCCGCGCGAACACGTGCTGACCAAGACGTTCTATCTGCTGCGCGATTTTCCCGGCCGCTTCAACTCGGGCCAGACCTGGGTCGAGACGCTGCCGCGCGAGGACGATGACGAAGCCGCCTCAAAACCCGCGCGCGGCGGCGACGGCGTGTCGCCGATCATCATCACCTCGAACGATCTCGCCGGCGCCTGGGCGCTGCGGCCCGACGGCCAGCCGATGCTGCCGTTGACACCGGGCGAGCCGCGGCAGCGTGAATTCGCTTTCCGCGCCGGCGTCAACATCGTGATGTACACCCTGACCGGCAACTACAAGGCCGATCTGGTGCACGCGCCGGCGCTGATCGAACGGCTCGGGCAATGAGATGGGCTATTGTAGTATGAGCGCTTCCCACAACTACGCCGTCATGGCCGGGCTTGTCCCGGCCATCCACGTCTTTCTTCGGAGCCAAGACGTGGATGCCCGGCACAAGGCCGGGCATGACGAAGTTGACAGGCGGGTGCCATGAATTACGGCATCGCATTTACTCCGCTCGTCCCGTCGCTGGTGCTGTGGATTGCGCTGGGCGCGATCGTCGTGATCGCAGGCCTGCTGCTGCTTGGCCACTCGCGTGGCGCTGCGGTACGTGTTGCAGCGCTGGCGCTGATCCTGCTGGCGCTGGCTAATCCGTCATTCACCCGCGAGGAGCGCGAGCCGCTGTCGTCGGTGGCCGCCGTCGTGGTCGACAAAAGTCCCAGCCAGGGTTTTGGCGAGCGCACCCGCGAGACTGCGCAGGCGCAGGAAGCGCTGGTCAACAGCCTCAAGCAGATCAAGGGCCTTGAGGTTCGCGTGGTCGAAGCCGGACAGGCCGACGGCGAAACCGACGGCACCAAGCTGTTCGGCGCGCTGTCCTCGACGTTGTCCGACGTCCCGACCGATCGCGTCGCCGGCGCGTTTTTGATCACCGACGGCCGCGTCCACGACATTCCCGCCAACGCCGCAGCACTTGGATTTAACGCGCCGGTGCATGCGCTGGTCACCGGACGCAAGGACGAGCGTGATCGCCGCATCGCGATATCGGCCGCACCCCGTTTCGGCATCGTCGGGCAAACCCAGACCATCACCTACCGGCTCGACGACCAGGGCGTCAGCGGCGAGCGCGCGAAAGTCGTGGTACGGCGCGACGGCGAGGTGATCAACGAGCGCACGCTGCTGAGCGGCCAGACCGCGAATATCGACATCGACATCAAGCATGCCGGACCCAACATCGTCGAGATCGAGGCGTCGCCGCTGGAGAACGAACTGACGCTGGTCAACAACCGCGCCGTGGTCGCGATCGACGGCGTGCGCGACAAATTGCGGGTGCTGCTGGTGTCCGGCGAGCCGCATGCCGGCGAACGCACCTGGCGCAATTTGCTGAAATCCGATGCCAGCGTCGATCTCATACATTTTACGATTTTGCGGCCGCCGGAGAAACAGGACGGTACGCCGATCAACGAATTATCGCTGATCGCATTTCCGACCCGCGAATTGTTCACACCTGCTCCGCAGGGCCGGCTCAATGACTTCAATCTTATCATCTTCGACCGCTACGCCCGCCAAGGGGTGCTGCCGATCGCCTATTTCGACAACATCGCGCGCTATGTCCGCGCCGGCGGCGCGGTGCTGGTCTCCGCAGGTCCCGATTATGCCTCGACCACCAGCATCTGGCGCACGCCGCTGGATTCGGTGTTGCCGGCGGAGCCGGTCGGTGTCACCGAAAAGCCGTTCTATGCGCATTTGAGCGACGCCGGCAAACGTCATCCGGTGACGCGCGGGCTCGAGGGTTCGGCGAGCGAGCCGCCGCACTGGGCCCGGTTCTTCCGCACGGTCGACACGCGCAATACCACGAGTCCTCCTGTGATGACGGGTGCGGACGGCAAGCCGCTGCTGCTGCTGTCGCGTTTCGGCGAAGGCCGCGTCGCGCTGCTGCTGTCGGACCATATCTGGCTGTGGGCGCGCGGCTACGAAGGCGGCGGCCCGCATCTCGATCTGCTCAGGCGGATGTCGCACTGGCTGATGAAGCAGCCCGATCTGGATGAAGAGGCGCTGCGGCTGCAAACCCAGGGCAAGGACCTCGCGGTGCTGCGCCAGACCATGTCGGACAGCGTCACGCCGGTGACGGTGACATCGCCTTCCGGCAAAACGCGCGAATTGACCTTGAGCCTGAGCGAGCCTGGACTATGGCGTTCGGCGACGCCTGCCGACGAACTCGGCCTGTGGCAGGCGACCGACGGCACCTTGAAAGCGCTGATCAATGTCGGCCCGATCAATCCGAAGGAATTTTCCGAAGTCACCTCAACCACCGATCTGCTGAAGCCGCTGGCGCAAGCCACCGGCGGCGACGCGCGGCGCGTCATCGACGGATCGAGCATCGATCTGCCGCGCATCGTGCCGGTCCGTGCGTCCAGTATCTTTCGCGGCGATGGCTGGATGGGCGTGAAAATGCGCGACGCCAGCGTGGTACGCGGCGTCGGTGTGCTGCCGATCTTCGCTGGATTGATCGGCCTCTTGCTGTTGCTCGGCGCCTTTGCCGCGACCTGGCTGCGCGAAGGACGCTAGCGAAGCGTTGCGTTAATCCCACACACGCGATTTCATATCGGCACGCAGCGCGGCTGCCGTTGACATCACCAGCCGATCCCAGCGATGTTATAGTGTAACATCGCGGATAGCATGAGACGCTGCCGCGTTGTGGGACGCGTATCGGCATGAACTGGTTCCGATCGAACATCAAACATGGCTCGCGGCTGGCGCTATTGGCGTTGGCGATCCAGTTTGCGCTGTCGTTCGGGCATTTTCACGGGATCGCGGCGCAGGCGGCGCCCACGATTCAATCGGAAATCCAGCAACCGCCCGCGTCCAATAACGAGTCCGATCAGCAACAACCCGCCGACGCCTGCGCGATCTGCGCCGTCATGGCGCTGGCCAACGCGGCGCTGGTCGCCACGCCGCCAGCCTTGCTGCTGCCGCAGGCGATCGAATTTCTATACCTGACCACCGGCGCCGAATTCGTCCGTCTGGACCATAGCCGCGTCGCGTTCCAGCCCCGCGCTCCTCCCGTCTCCTGACATCGATGGCTCGATGATCTCGTGGACTCCGCGTCAGCGGTTGTTCCATCGGGATTGAAGCGAAATCGGTCCGCCGAAATTCGGCGGCAAGCCGCAATCCCAATTCGTCGATGACGCAAGCGGATTCGGCTTTTGGCAGGATCAGGACAATGTCATTCTCATTAAAACGTACGTTTCTCGCCTCAAGTTCGGCGTCGCTGCTGCTGTGCGCAGTCGGGGGTGCGGCGTTAGCCCAGGATTCGCAAGCACCCGCCGCGGCCGAAGGCGCCACGTCGCTTCCAGGGATCACGGTAACCGCGCCAAGTCCGATCGTGAGGCGAAGGCTCGTTCCCTCGCCAAAACCTGTCCGCGTTACCCGCACCGCCGGCGGGCGCAATCCCGCGCCGGCGCCGCAGCCGCAACCAACGCCTGCTGCCACCACGTCCCAACAGGGTGTGCTTCCCATCGTGACCGATCAGTTTGCGACGGTCACGGTGGTTCCGAACGAAGAACTCCGCCGCGAAGGCGGTGGTACGCTCGGCGATCTGCTGTTTTCCAAGCCCGGCATCACCGGCTCGGAATTTGCGCCCGGCGCGTCCAGCCGTCCGATCATCCGGGGCCTCGACGTCAATCGCGTCGGGATCATCGAGAACGGAATTGGCAGCAACGGCGCGTCGGATCTGGGCGAAGATCACTTCGTACCCATCGATCCAATTGCGACAAACCAAGTCGAAGTCATTCGTGGACCCGCAACCCTGCGCTACGGGTCCACATCGATCGGCGGCGTGGTCAGCGCCAGCAACAATCGCATTCCGGACGCATTGCCGTCCTGCGCTGCGGCGCCGTTTCAAACGTATGGGCTTCCGGTGAAGGCCCCCCTCGCAAATGCCGAATCTCCGGGCTGCATGACGGCCGAGACGCGTACCTCGGTCAATTCCGTCGATCGTGGTGTCAGCGGTGCCATCCTGCTTGACGCCGGCGGCGGCAATTTCGCGGTACATGCCGACGCGTACGGGCGAAAGTCTGGCGACTACAACATTCCCAGCTATCCATATCTGTTCGATCCCACGAAGCCATTCAACGGACGCCAGCCGAATTCCGCGGCGCAGGCCGACGGCGCATCGATCGGTGGTTCCTATTTCTTTGATGGCGGTTTCATTGGTGCCGCGATCACGCAGACCGATGCGCTTTATCATATCCCTGGTCTCGACGGCGCCGATCACCTTACCCGGATCGATGCGCATCAAACCAAGGCCACCGCCAAGGGCGAATACCGGCCCGATGCGGCGGCGATCGACGCCATCAGGTTCTGGGCCGGTGCAACCGACTATAAGCATAACGAAATCGGGCTAGCCGACACTGCCGATCTGACGACGCTCGGCGTCCGGCAGACCTTCACCAACAAGGAGCAGGAGGGCCGCGTCGAAGTGCAATTTGCGCCGTTCAACATCCGCTTCGCCGCCCTCACCACCGCTGTCGGCGTTCAGGCGTCGCATCAGGAACTGACGGCGCCAAGCCCTGACGACATCGGCAGTCCCATCAACGGTTTGTGGGACCCGAACAGAAACACGAAGGTCGCCGGATACATCTTCAACGAATTGAAGTTCACCGAGACCACCAAAGCGCAGATCGCCGGGCGCATCGAGCACGCCAATCTGAGCGGTATGACACCGGCTTTCATCCCGGACGTGTTCGACCTCAACGTCGATCCCAACGCTATCGGTCCCGCCACACCGCGCAACCTCAATTTCACGCCGAAGAGTGCGAGCGTTGGTCTGATCCAGAATCTTCCGTGGAATCTGGTCGCGAGCATAACCGGTCAATACACCGAGCGCGCGCCCAAACCCGCCGAACTGTTTTCGCGCGGCGGTCACGATGCAACCACCACTTTCGACATCGGCAATCCCAATCTCGGCATCGAAACCGCCAAATCGGTCGAAATCGGATTGCGGAGGGCGACAGGACCCTTGCGATTCGAACTAACCGGCTACTACACCAAATTCAACGGGTTCATATTCCGGCGGCTGAACGGCAACACATGTGACGATGCCTCGTGCCAGATTGGCCCAGGTCTCGAACTAAATCAGGCGATCTACTCCCAGCGTGATGCGGCCTTCCGCGGCGGCGAATTCCAGTTCCAGTACGATGTGCTGCCGGTCTGGAACGGTTTGTTCGGAATCGAGGGACAATACGACATCGTTCGCGCGACCTTCGAAGACGGGACCAACGTGCCGCGGATTCCGCCGCAACGGGTCGGAGGCGGCGTGTTCTATCGTGACACAAACTGGCTGATGCGCGTTAACCTGCTCCACGCATTCGCCCAGAACGATGTCGCCGTGATCGCCGAGACGCCGACCCCCGGCTACAACCTGCTGAAAGCGGAGATCAGTTACAAGACCAAGCTCGATGCGAGCTGGTTCGGCGCGCGCGAGATAATGGTTGGGCTCGTCGGCAACAATCTGCTGAACGAGAACATCCGCAACTCGGTCTCGTACAACAAGGACGAGGTCTTGCTGCCCGGCATCGGCGTTCGGGCCTTTGCGAACCTCAAATTCTGAGAGGAGAAATACGACCCTACGATTGTCGTCCCCGCGAAAGCGGGGACCCATAACCACCGATGCATGTTGTGATGACGCGATGATTCACAGCGAACCGGATCATTGGCGACGGAGTGTGGGTCCCCGTTTTCGCGGGGACGACACTGAGTTACCGCGCCACGCTCCAGTCCGGCCGGATCGGGCCGGACACATCGGTGAACGCGCCGTCGGCAAGTTCGGCGACCAGAAGCCGCGCGTAATCCACCGGACCCGGCATCTTCACCCGGCCTTTTGGAATGACCTTGAATCCGACGCGGCCGTAATAGGCCTCATCGCCGACCAGCAGCACGAGGCGATGGCCTTTCGCCTTTGCATCCTTGAGCGCACGATCGAGCAGGGCGCGGCCGACGCCGCGGCTGCGGAACGGCGGCTCGACCGTCAGCGGTCCCAGCAGCAAGGCCGGGGTGTCGCCGATGCAAATCGGCAATTGCCTTACCGAACCGACCAGCAGCGTGCCGATTCGCGCCGTGAACGACAGATCGAGCCGGTGATCGACATGCTCGCGTATTCGATAGGCGCTCAGCACAAAACGGCCGGGCCCGAAGGTGCGCTCGTGCAGGCGCCGGATCGGGAGCGCGTCGCCGGCGGTTTCCGCCAATATGGTGAGGGAAAGATCGCTCATATCGAGGCGCGGAATAGCATCTGACGGACGCGCGGTCCATCGTTGCGGCTACGCCCAAGCCGCATCAGCTTTTCATCGCGGGCTGCGACAGATAGGCCAGCAGCTTCATTTCGCGCCGTCCGCGCGTGACCGTATCCAGCACCAGCCCTGATGAGACCGACAGCACCGCCAGGATCATCAGGCCCATCGACAGCACCGCGGTCGGCAGCCTGGGAACGAGCCCTTCCTCGAAATAGGTGACGACGACCGGGATCGCGAGGCCGACCGATACCAGCATCAGGAAGAACCCGATCGCCGTGAAGAACCGCAGCGGCTTTTCCGACCGGTACAGCTTCAGGATGGTATTGAGAATGCGAAAACCGTCGCGCCAGGTGTTGAGCTTGCTGAACGAGCCCTCGGGCCGCGCATAATACGGCGTCTCGATCTCCGCGACCGGCAACGCGAGCTCCAGCGCATGCACGCTCAATTCGGTTTCGATCTCGAATCCATCCGACAGCACCGGGAAGGATTTGACGAAACGCCTGGAGAATACGCGGTAGCCGGACAGGATGTCCTTGAATTCCTGGCGGAACACCGCCGACAGAAAGCGGGTCAGCATCCAGTTGCCGGTGCGATGGCCGCGACGGTAGGCAGCCTCGGCCTGATCGACGCGAAGACCCACCACCATGTCGAGATGATCCGACCTTAGCGTCTCGATCATCCACGGCGCGCTGGCGGCATCGTAGGTCGCGTCGCCATCGACCAGCACATAAATGTCGGCATCAATGTCGGCGAACATCCGCCGCACCACGTGGCCCTTGCCCTGGCGGCGCTCGCTGCGCACCTGCGCGCCGGCTTCAACCGCGACCGCGACGGTGCGATCGGAGGAATTATTGTCGTAGACGTAGATCTCAGCCGACGGCAGGCTCTTGCGAAAATCCGCGACCACGGTTGCGACCGCGGCTTCCTCGTTGAAGCACGGCACCAGCACCGCGATCCGCGGCTGCGCGGTCTCCGCCTGCGGGAATTCGGTTTTCGCAAACTGCGCCAGCGCCTCCGCCATGCCGGCCAGATCGCCGCGAAGATTCGGCGTGCGTTTCATGTCCGGAGCGGCGCTCATTGCGAGTCCTTAACGGCCGTTAACGTTCGACCGTCGATCATAAGGACCTATCGCTAACGATCTCTAACGCCAGGTGGCGATTAGCTGCTTGTTTTCGAGTACTTCCGCGATCCGCAACCGCGTGCCCTCGGTGGCATCGGGCGGCAGCGCATCTGGGCCAAAGAAGCCGCAGGCGGCGATCTCGCGGTTTGGCTCCGGAAGCCGATCCTGCCGAAACTGCCTGATCACATAGACCGCGACATGGTCGCGGCGCGAGACGTGGCTGTTGAAGAACACGCCATGCAGCTTTGGCTCGCCCGACAGTTCGATCCGCCCCTCTTCCATCAATTCGCGCGCCAGTGCCGCACGAAACGACTCGCCGGTCTCAACCCCGCCGCCCGGCAGATGCCAGCCGGAGACGTAGGAGTGCTTGACCAGGAAGACGCGGTTATCGCCATCCAGCACCACGCCGCGAACGCCGAGCGTCATGCCGCGGGCAAAGCGCCAGTACAGATGAAGGACGCGGCGCAGCGCCGGCTCGAAGGTTTGCCGTATCGTTTGCAAATCCATGACGGCGAAAACCTTGCTGCTTGCGTCGGGTTGGACACCTTGCCAAAACACCTAAGACTTTCACAGGGACGTTTTAATGGCCGCGTTCACGCTGGCGCATATGTCGGACCCGCACCTGCCGCCGCTGCCAGCGGTGCGGATGCGCGACCTCGCCGGCAAGCGCGCGCTCGGCTACCTGAACTGGACCCGCAATCGGCACAAGCATCAACGGCGCGAGGCGCTGGACGCGCTGGTCGCGGACATGCAGGCGCAGCGGCCCGATCACATCGCGGTCACCGGCGATATCGTCAATATCGGCCTTGAAGCCGAATTCGCGCCGGCCCGCGCCTGGCTGGAGAGCGTCGGGCCGCCCAAGGAAGTCACCGTGGTGCCAGGCAATCACGATGCCTATGTGCGATCCACCCAAAATCGCTTTTCTGAAATTTGGGCAGACTATCTGCGCGGCGACGGGGCGGTGATAACTGATCCCATCACGTTTCCGTTTGTGCGCCGGCGCGGTCCGCTGGCGCTGATCGGCGTCTCGTCGGCGGTTCCGACGCCGCCATTGATGGCGACGGGATGGCTTGGGCAGGCACAGCTCGATGCGCTAGATCGCATTTTGTCGGCACTATCCGCCGAACAGGTCTTTCGCGTGCTGTTGATCCATCATTCATTGCACTCCGAAAAAGGCGCGCGGCACAAGCGCCTGACCGATTCGGCCGAATTGCTGGTGCTGCTGAAGCGGCATGGCGTGGAGCTGATTCTGCACGGCCATGACCATGTGCATTCCACCATGTGGTTCGATGGGCCTCGCGGCCGCATTCCCGCAATCGGCGTGCCTTCGGCATCGTCGATCGTGCACGGCCGCATTCCGGCGGCGGCCTACAACCTGTTTTCGATCGAGCGCGAAGGAGAAGTGTGGCGTTGCGAGCAGACGGTGCGCGGCTTTGGTGACGGCGACGAAGTTCACGAATTGCGGCGGGTGCGGTTGATCTGAATGATTGTCGTCCCCGCGAAAGCGGGGACCCATAACCACCGGCGTTTGTGATGGTCACAGCAGGTCAACTATCGCTTTGCAAAAACCGCAACGGCACGGCGTATGGGTCCCCGCTTTCGCGGGGACGACAGTTGTTGTGACAGGGCTACATGTTTCGCAGCGTCGCGAACAGCGCGAGGCCGAACAGCGCCAGCGCGCCGAGGATGAAACCGAGCGCGAAGGTCCAGAAGCCGCTGCGGCGCGGCTTTTCGATTGCAACAGGCTCCGGCATTGGGGTTGCGACCAGCGCGTGTTCGCGCTCGACCATGCGGCGCGCGACATAGTCGGTGACGGCATCGACGATCGCTGCGACCTCGTGCGATTCCGCGAGCACGATGCGGCCGAAACGGGTGTCCTGCACAAAACGGTAGATGCGCTTGTCGCGGCCCATCGCGACATGCGCCACCACGTCGATCCACAGCCGCGGATTCTCGCCCTGGCTGATGCCGCGATCGAACAGATCGACCTGGTCCGGAATCTGTCCGAACAGCGGGTCCAGCGCTTCGTTGAGAATCTCGAGCCGAGCGACTTCCGCATCGCGCAGGTCGACCACGACGCCGGTGCGGTCGGCAGCTTCGATCCGCGCCTGCCGCAGCGCGTCGCGCAGCCGCATCGGCTTTTCAGCCGGCGGGTCGCTCGCGGAATTCTGTGCGTCGGACATAGCGCGGCTGCCTGCTCCAGAGTGGCTTCACAGTCCTTAACCTATCAGTAACCACGTTCGGCGCAAAGGCCCTTTGTTCCCAATGGCTTGCACTATTCAGCCGCCTCGAATCCGCTCTCCAAACGACAACGGCCCCACCCGGCGAATCGGGTGAGGCCGCTGGTCCTTGGACGTTATGCTTGCAGGCTGCCGATCAGGCCACGACGCGGTGGGGCTCTTCCACGATCGAGAAGCGCACGCCGGCTTTGTGGCGGTTCTCTTCCGAAACCGTGCGCCATGCGTCTTCGGCTTCTTTCCGGGTCTTGAACGGACCCTGTACCTGAGCCGATCCTTCCACCAGCTTGTGGAAGTTCATCGAACCGAATTCGCCGCCAATAACCCAAAAATTGCTGCCTGACATGATCGTCTCCTGCTGTTGCCGTTAGCCGAACTGGTTCATCGTGTTATGGGCGCCGCCGGCCTTCAAAGCGGCCTCGCCGGCGAAGTATTCCTTGTGATCGTCGCCGATGTCCGAGCCGGCCATATTTTGATGCTTCGCGCAGGCGATGCCTTGACGGATTTCCTGGCGCTGAACATTCTTCACATAGCCCAGCATGCCCTGCTCGCCGAAATACTCCTTCGCGAGATTATCAGTCGAAAGCGCTGCCGTGTGATAGGTTGGCAACGTGATCAGATGATGGAAGATGCCGGCGCGCTTGGCTGAATCAGCCTGGAAGGTCCGGATGAGTTCGTCGGCTTCGATCGCCAGCGGCGTTGAGTCGTACTCCGCCTTCATCAGCTCGGCACGGTTGTATTTGCCGACATCCTTGCCGGCTTGCTTCATCGCATCGTAAACCTGCCAACGGAAGTTGAGCGTCCAGTTGAACGACGGCGAATTGTTGTAGGCCAGCTTTGCGTTCGGGATCACCTCGCGAACACGATCGACCATCTTGGCGATCTGCTCGATATTCGGCTTCTCGGTCTCGATCCATAGCAGGTCGGCGCCGTTCTGCAGCGAGGTGATGCTGTCGAGCACGCAGCGGTCTTCACCCGTTCCAGCGCGGAATTGATAGAGATTGCTGGGCAGGCGCTTGGGGCGCAGCATCTTGCCGCCACGGTTGATGATGACGTCGCCATTCCTCGCGTTGTCGGCGGTGATTTCCTCGCAGTCCAGGAAGCTGTTGTACTGGTCGCCGAGATCGCCCGGTTTGTGGCTCACAGCGATCTGCTGCGTGAGACCGGCGCCCAGCGAGTCGGTACGGGTCACGACCACGCCGTCTTCGACGCCCAGTTCGAGGAAGGCGTGGCGGCAGGCGCGAATTTTCGCCAGGAACACCTCGTGCGGCACGGTCACCTTGCCGTCCTGGTGACCGCACTGCTTTTCGTCGGAGACCTGGTTTTCGATCTGCAGAGCGCATGCGCCTGCTTCGATCATCTTCTTTGCGAGCAGGTAGGTCGCCTCGGCATTGCCGAAGCCGGCGTCGATGTCGGCGATAACGGGCACGACGTGGGTCTGGAAATTATCGATCTTTTCGATCAGCGCCGTTTCCTTCGCCTTGTCGCCTGCCTTGCGGGCTGCGTCGAGGTTGCGGAAAACGTCGTTGAGCTCACGGGAGTCCGCCTGACGCAGGAAGGTGTAAAGCTCTTCAATCAGCGCCGGCACGGATGTCTTCTCGTGCATGGACTGATCGGGAAGCGGTCCGAACTCTGAGCGAAGCGCTGCGATCATCCAGCCGGAGAGATACAGATAGCAGCGGTCGGTCGTGCCGAAATGCTTCTTCACCGAAATCAGCTTCTGCTGGGCGATAAAGCCGTGCCAGCAACCGAGCGACTGGGTGTATTTCGTGCTATCAGCGTCATAGCGCGCCATATCGGCGCGCATCAGCGCGGCCGTATAGCGCGCGACATCGAGGCCGGTCTTGAAGCGGTTCTGCAAGCGCATGCGGGCCACGGCTTCGGCGTTCACGCCATTCCACGTGTCCTTGTCCTTGAGGAGGGCTTCAGCGGCTTCGATTTCGCTTCGATAGGTGGCTGGCCCCTGAATGGCCAGATCGCTGATCCCACGTGGCTGGAAGTTCATGTCCGTGATCCCCTTTGGTGACGATAATCTGCATCGTCGTCGTTCGACATTCGTGACACTGCGCCGCGAAACGTGTCAGGAGCTAAACGCCAAACTTCGAATTTCGTACAGACGGCTTGTGCACGAATGGTGATGTGATGTAACATGATGACATGTATTGAATGTCATTTTGTCACTTTTGTCACAAACTGCATGCGGAACCGCAATGGCGGGAGAATCGGGAAAAAAGCTGTTCGTCGGTCCGCGCTTCCGGCGCATCCGGCAGCAATTAGGGCTGTCGCAGACCCAGATCGCCGAGGGCTTGAGCATTTCTCCGAGCTATATCAACCTGATAGAGCGGAACCAGCGGCCGGTGACGGCGCAGCTTCTGATGCGGCTGGCGCAGACCTATGACCTTGATCTGCGCGACCTCGCCAGCGCCGACGAGGACCGCTTCTTCGCCGAGCTGAACGAGATTTTCTCCGATCCGCTGTTCCGGCAGATCGACCTGCCGAAGCAGGAACTGCGCGATCTCGCCGAACTATGCCCCGGTGTGACGCACTCCTTACAACGGCTGTATGCGGCCTATACCGAGGCGCGGCGCGGCGAGACCCTGGTCGCGGCGCAAATGGCCGACCGCGATGAAGGCGTCCGCTTCGAAGCCAATCCGATCGAGCGCATTCGCGATTTGATCGAGGCCAACCGCAATTATTTCCCCGAACTCGAACAGGCGGCGGAAAACCTGCGCGACGAAATCAACGTCGCCTCGCAGGATCTGTTTGCGGCGCTGAGCGCGCGGTTGCGCGAAAGACACTCCATCGTCACCCGCATCATGCCGGTCGATGTGATGCGTGAGACCCTGCGGCGGTTCGACCGCCACCGCCGGCAGCTCTTGATCTCCGAACTGGTCGATGGTCCCGGCCGCGCGTTCCAGCTCGCGTTCCAGGTCGGGCTTGCCGAATGCAGCGGCATCTTCGATGGCATCGTCAATCGCGCCGGCGCGCTCGACGACACGCCGCGGCGGCTCTATCGCATCACGCTGGCGAATTATTTCGCCGCCGCGGTGATGATGCCCTATGCGGGGTTTCACAGCGCCGCCGAAACGCTGAGCTACGATGTCCACGTGCTGGCGCAGCGGTTCAATGCCGGCTTCGAGCAGGTCTGTCATCGCCTCACCACGCTGCAGCGGCCCAATGCGCGCGGGGTGCCGTTCTTCCTGCTGCGTGTCGACAATGCCGGTAACGTCTCCAAGCGGTTTTCTTCCGGAACGTTTCCGTTTTCGAAATTCGGCGGCACATGCCCGCTATGGAATGTGCACTCGACCTTCGACACGCCGGACCGCTTGTTGAAGCAGGTGATCGAACTGCCGGACGGCAGCCGCTATTTCTCGATCGCCCAGATGGTGCGCCGGCCGGTGGCGCCGCACCCGCAGCCGCAGCCGCGCTTCGCCATCGGATTGGGGTGCGAAATCCGCCACGCCGCGCGGCTGGTCTACGCCACCGGGATCGATCTGGAAAAAGCCGAGGGCACGCCGATCGGCGTCAACTGCCGCCTCTGCGAGCGCGAAAACTGCAGCCAGCGCGCTGAGCCGCCGATCACGCGCACGCTGATATTGGATGAAAATACGCGGCGGGTGACGAGCTTTGCGTTCAGCAATGCGAGGGAGTTGTAGCTCTTGCCCCGGACGCAGCGCAGCGCGTAGCCCTTGCGAAGCGGTGCGCTGCAGAGCCGGGGCCCCGGTTGCTTGCGACTCGAAGAAACCGGGGTCCCGGTTCTGCGAAGCAGCGCTTCGCAAGAGCTGCGCGCCGCATCGCGCCCGGGAAACGAGAACGTTGATCCAAATTTCAAACAGCCAAGTTTCTGCATTCTCGCGGCGCAATGCGTCCGAGGTTTGCGAGTCCCTCGCAAACCGCGCGAGGGGGTGGAGCGGCGGGAGGCGCCAGGGCACCAACGGGCACCCTTGAGGCGGGAGTAACGTACCCACCTCGCGCGGCAAGGCACCGCGCGCGCCCAAGGCTAGGCGCAGCGCCTCCCGGCGCTCCACCGGCCAGGCCATCGACCGTCCCGGGGCCCCGGTCCGGCCAGCTTTCGCTCCGTCCGCGGAAGGATCGCTTCTAGAAAGCGGCCCTTCATCGGACAGGACGCGATCAAGATAAATGAGGTTTGGGGGACGGGGATAACTATCCTACAAAATTTAATGTAGATGAACGAAAATCTTTGTCGTCTTCCCCGCGAAAGCGGGGACCCATAACCACCGATGCCGATGTGGCGCGCGATCGAAACCGCGCGTGGATAGCAATACCCAAATCGATAAGCCGGAGGTTATGGGTCCCGGCGTTCGCCGGGACGACAGTGAGGATGCGGCGCTGCCCTCATCTAATCCGCCAGCGCAAAGGCCTTGCACCAGCCGTCCCTGCTGACTTCACCTTCGACCACCTTGCAGGCGTTCGGCCGCTCGAACAGCGTACACAGCCCGCAGCTATAAATGCCGTTCGGCGTATCCTGATATTCAGCCTGCTGCCGCGTCATTTTGTCTGACGCTTCTGCTTGCGACATCCGGAACAACAGCCCTGCCGATGCGACGCCGACAATCGCGTGCAGCAATGCTCGCCGCGACCGGTCCAATGTCTGCTCGGCCATGGATTTTTCTTCCGGAACGGTGCTACGACGGTCTGGCTTTCCGCAAACTTGGCTCCGCCGGGTACCGCATGCAACGATTTTCTACCGCACGATTTTTTATCAGCTCAGTCTTGTTGGCGTTTCTGTTTGTTCCGATGCAGGCGTCCGCTCAACCGGCTCCGGCACCCGTCAGGCCGACTGTCGCACGACCGGTGACAGCGCCGGCCAAGCCTGCTTTGGCGCCAACCCAAGCGCCCGTTGCATCGCCAAGCCCACGCGGCGCGGCATGCCATGGCGGCATGAGTTTTGACCGTTTCCTCGCCGATCTGAAACAGCAGGCCGTTGCCGCCGGGGTTTCGCAGCGTGCGATGGCGGAAGCATCGCCCTATCTCGTCTACGATCAGGGCATCGTCAATCGCGACCGCGGCCAGCGCGTGTTCGGCCAGGTATTCAACGTGTTTGCCGGCCGCATGGCGGCGATCTCCCGCATGCAGCAGGGCCAGGCCCGCATCAAGGCCAACGCGCAGGCGTTTGCGCGCGCGGAGAAAGAATACGGCGTGCCGCCGGAGGTGATCGCGGCGTTCTGGGGACTGGAAAGCGATTTCGGCGCCAACATGGGCAATTTGCCGACGCTGCGCTCGCTGGTATCGCTGGCTTACGATTGCCGCCGCTCGCAGATGTTTCAGGACGAAACCATCGCCGCGCTAAAAATCATCGACCGCGGCGATCTCTCACCGCCCGAAATGGTCGGCTCATGGGCCGGCGAATTGGGACAGACGCAATTTTTGCCGACGCATTATTTCAACTATGCGGTGGACTACGACGGCGACGGCCATCGCAACCTGCTGCGCAGTCCCGCCGACGTGATCGGCTCGACCGCGAATTATATCGCCACCGGCCTGAAGTGGCGGCGCGGCGAGCCGTGGCTGCAGGAGGTGCGCGTACCGCAAAACCTGCAATGGGATCAGGCCGATCTCACCATCCAGCATCCGCGCTCAAAATGGGCGGCATGGGGCGTCACCTATCCGGATGGCCGCGCATTGCCGAACGACAACCTGCCGGCCTCATTGCTGCTGCCGATGGGCCGCACCGGGCCGGCGTTTCTCGCCTATCCGAATTTCGCGGCCTATACCGAGTGGAATAATTCGCTGATCTATTCCACCACCGCGGGCTATCTCGCCACCCGCATCGCCGGTGCGCCACCGATGCGGCAACCCGCCGCGCCTGTTGCGCAACTGCAATTCAACGAACTGCGCGAGATGCAGCAATTGCTGGTGAAGGCCGGCTTCAATGTCGGCAAGGTCGACGGCATCATGGGCCAGCAAAGCCGCACGGCGGTAAAGGCGATGCAGATCAAATACGGCCTGCCCGCCGATTCCTGGCCGACCGCGGAGTTGCTGGCGCGGCTGCGTGGCCCGCGCCAGGCCGTCATTCCGGGGCGCGAGTGAAACGAGCGAACCCGGAATCCAGAAGTCGGAGCTCGGTGCTGGATTCCGGGTTCGCTCGCCAAGAGGCGAGCGCCCCGGAATGACGAAAGCTGTTTCCACCACGCGGAAAAAGTGCTCTAGGGTTTTGCGACAACACCTTGGAGGGGACACTCGTGCGTCAACTTAAACTTCTTGCTGCCGCCGCTATCGCGTTCACGGCCACCGCCGCTTACGCGGACGATTTGAAGATTGCACTGATTTACGGCAAGACCGGCCCGCTCGAGGCCTATGCCAAGCAGACCGAGAATGGCCTGCGCATGGGACTGGAATATGCCACCAAGGGCACCATGATGGTCGATGGCCGCAAAATCGTCGTCATCACCAAGGACGACCAGGGCAAGCCCGATCTGTCGAAAGCAGCGCTGGCGGAAGCCTATCAGGACGACAAGGTGGATCTCGCGATCGGCACCACGTCGTCAGCCGCGGCGCTGGCCGACCTTCCGGTCGCTGAGGAAAACAAGAAAATCCTGATCGTCGAACCCGCGGTCGCGGACCAGATTACCGGCGAGAAATGGAATCGCTACATCTTCCGCACCGGGCGCAACTCATCGCAGGATGCGATCTCCAACGCGGTCGCGATCGGCAAGCCCGGCGTCACCATCGCAACACTGGGCCAGGACTATGCGTTCGGCCGCGACGGCGTCGCCGCGTTCAAGGAAGCGCTGGCGAAAACCGGCGCGACACTGGCGGCGGAAGAATACGTGCCTACCACCACCACCGACTTCACCGCGGCCGGCCAGCGCCTGTTCGATGCGCTGAAGGACAAGCCGGGCCGCAAGATCATCTGGGTGATCTGGGCTGGCGGCGGCGATCCTCTGACCAAGCTGCAGGACATGGATCCGAAGCGCTACGGCATCGAGCTGTCGACCGGCGGCAACATCCTTCCCGCGCTCGCCGCCTACAAGCGGCTGCCCGGCATGGAAGGCGCCACCTATTACTATTACGACATCCCAAAGAACCCCGTGAATGAGTGGCTGGTCGCCGAGCACCAGAAGCGCTTCAACGCGCCGCCGGACTTCTTCACCGCCGGCGGTTTCGCAGCCGCCATGGCCGCGGTCACCGCCGTGACCAAGGCGAAGTCGACCGACACCGAAAAACTGATCAGTGCCATGGAAGGCATGGAGTTCGACACGCCGAAGGGCAAGATGATCTTTCGTAAAGAGGATCATCAGGCGCTGCAGAGCATGTATCACTTCAAGGTCAAGGTCGATCCGAACCTCGCCTGGGCGGTGAACGAGCTGGTTCGCGAGATCAAGATCGAGGACATGGACATCCCGATCCGCAACAAGCGGTAACGCTACTCGTCGTCCCCGCGAAAGCGGGGACCCATAGCCTCCGTCGTCGCGGTTTTTACTCACTGGTTCGACTGCACGGCTTCAATTACAAGCGACGGTGTTTATAGGTCCCCGCTTTCGCGGGGACGACGGCGGATTATGTGGCGATAGCATGACCCTCTCCCTCGAAACCCGCGACCTGACCATCCGCTTCGGTGGCCATGTCGCGGTCAATCGCGTGAGCTCGGTGTTTCGTCCGGGCGAACTCACCGCCATCGTCGGCCCCAACGGCGCCGGCAAGACCACCTATTTCAACCTGATCTCCGGGCAATTGCGCCCGAGCGCCGGCAGCATCCTGTTCGACGGCGCCGATATCACAAAGCTCTCCGCACCATTGCGCACTCGCGCCGGGCTCGGCCGCGCGTTTCAGCTCACCAACCTGTTTCCGAATCTCAGCGTGGAAGAAAACGTCCGGCTCGCGGTGCAGGCCGCGAGCGGCGTGCATTACGACATGCTGCGGCCCTGGATGACGCGGCGCGACCTGATCGCGCGCGCCGACGCCATTCTCGACAGCGTCGCGCTCGGCAGCCGCCGCGACGTCGCGGCCACCGTGCTGTCGCATGGCGACCAGCGCAAGCTCGAGGTCGCGCTGATGATGGCGCTGGAGCCGAAGGTGTTCATGTTCGACGAGCCCACCGCCGGCATGAGCGTCGATGAAGTGCCCGTGGTGCTCGACCTGATCGCGAGACTGAAGCAGGACACCAGCAAGATCATCCTGCTGGTCGAGCACAAGATGGACGTGGTGCGCTCGCTCGCCGACCGCATCATCGTGCTGCATAACGGGCAGTTGGTCGCCGACGGCAAGCCCAATGAAGTAATCGCCTCGCCGATCGTGCAGGAAGCCTATCTCGGCATCGCGCCCGGAAAGACCGCGGCATGATGTCAGCAAACCGCTTACCGCGCGCACGGTGCAACTCCCTCCCCCCTTGCGGGGGAGGGTTGGGGTGGGGGGTAGCCCCGAGCGCCGGCGCTTGTGACACCCCCCACCCCCGCCCCCTCCCCGCAAGGGGGAGGGGAGCAGAAGCGCCCGGAAAGACCGCGGCATGAGCGAATTGCTGACACTGGATGGCGTGCATACCCATATCGGGCGCTATCATATTTTGCACGGCGTCGATTTCGGCGTGGCCGAGGGCCAGACCACAATGCTGCTGGGGCGCAACGGCGCCGGCAAGACCACCACGCTGCGCACTATCATGGGACTATGGCCGGCGTCCGCTGGTCAAATCACGCTGGCCGGACAGCGCATCGAACAACGCGCCACGCCGGATATCGCAACGCTTGGCGTCGGCTACGTGCCGGAAAGCATGGCGGTGTTTTCGGATCTGACGGTGAAGGAAAACCTGATCCTCGCCGCGCGCGATGGACCGCTCGACGATACCAGGCTGGAGTGGATCTTTGGATTCTTCCCGGCGCTAAAACGGTTCTGGCTGTCACGCGCGGGTTCGCTGTCCGGCGGGCAGAAACAGATGCTGTCGATCGCGCGCGCCATTGTCGAGCCGCGCAAGTTGCTGCTGATCGACGAGCCGACCAAGGGCCTCGCGCCCGCAATCATCGTCGCGCTGATTGAATGCTTTGCCGAAATCAAGCGCCGCGGCGCCACCATTTTGCTGGTCGAGCAGAATTTCCATGTCGCGCAACAAATCGGCGACGCCGTGCTGGTGATGGACAACGGCCGGATCGTCCATCGCGGCGACATGGCGGCGCTGGCGAGCGACGTGGCGTTGCAGGAGCGGCTGCTCGGGTTGAGCCTGGAGGCGCATCAATGACGGAGCTTGCCGCATCGGACGCGCTGCCGAAACCGAAACGCGATCTGCTTCCGGTGCTGCTGCCGGTGATTCTCGCGCTGGCGATGGCGCCGCTGATCGGATCGGGAAGTTCGTGGGTGACGCTGACGGTCGCAAGCCTCGCGATGGGCATGATGATCTTCATCATGGCGTCGGGGCTGACGCTGGTGTTCGGGCTAATGGACGTGCTGAATTTCGGCCACGGCGCCTTCATCGCAGTCGGCGCTTACATCGCAACGCTGGTGTTGCTGCCGCTGGCGGCATGGGTGCAGGCCGATTCGCTGTGGCTGAATCTTGCGGTGCTGGCGCCGGCAGCATTGGCTGCGATGGCGGTGTCCGGCGCGCTTGGACTTGTGGTCGAGCGCGTGCTGATCCTCCCGGTGTACGGCCAGCATCTCAAGCAGATTTTGATGACCACCGGTGGGTTGATCGTCGCCGAGCAGGCGCTGTATGCGCTGTGGGGGCCGCAGATCATTCCGCTGCCGCTGCCGACCTCGCTGCGCGGCTCCTTCATCATCGGCGACGTCGCGATCTCGAAATATCGCCTGCTGGCGATGCTGGTCGGACTCGCCGTTTTCCTGAGCATTCAACTGGTGCTGAACCGGACCAAGATCGGCCTCTTGATCCGCGCCGGCGTCGAGAACCGCGAGATGGTGGAAGCGCTGGGCTATCGCATCCGCCGGCTATTTCTCGGCGTGTTCATGGTCGGCTCCGGCCTCGCCGGCCTCGGCGGCATCATGTGGGCGCTGTACCGCGAGCAGGTGCACGCCTCGATGGGCAACGATCTCACCGTGCTGGTGTTCATCGTCGTCATCATCGGCGGGCTGGGCTCAATCGGCGGCTGCTTCATCGGCGCGCTGCTGGTGGCGATGGTCGCCAATTACGGCGGCTTCCTGGTGCCGAAACTGGCGCTGGTCTCCAACATCCTGCTGATGGTCGCGATCCTGATGTGGCGGCCGCGCGGGCTTTACGCGGTGACAAGCCGATGAAGGTTTGCCGATGATGATCCTCTCCGGCGATCCGCCGCGCAGCCGGGCGCTCAGCATCCTGCTCATCGTCATCATCGCAGCGTTAGCGGTGGCGCCGTTCGTGTTTCCCGGCGCGAAGGCGATGAACGTCGCGACAAAAATCTGCATCTTCGCAGCACTGGTGGCGTCGTACGATCTGCTGCTCGGCTATACCGGCTCGGTGTCGTTCGCGCACACCATGTTCTACGGGATCGGCAGCTACGCCATCGCGATCGCGCTATATTCGATGGGCCCGACCTGGACCGCGGTCGCAACCGGGCTTGCGATTGGACTGCCGCTGGCGGCGCTGCTGGCGTTGTGCATCGGCCTGTTCTCGCTGCGGGTGGAGGCGATCTTCTTCGCCATGATTACGCTGGCGGTAGCATCGGCGTTTCTGGTGCTGGCATCGCAATTGTCATGGCTGACCGGCGGCGAGGATGGCCGCAGCTTTCAACTGCCGGAATTATTGCGGCCGGGCACCATCCTGATCCCGAAGGACTGGTTCGGCGTCACCATCAACGGCCGCACACTGACCTATTACATCATCTTCGTCGCATGCGCCGCGATGATCCTGGCGCTGCTGCGCGTGGTCAATTCGCCGTTCGGCCGGGTGCTGCAGGCGGTGCGCGAGAACCGCTTCCGCGCCGAGGCGCTGGGCTATCGCACCGTGTTTCATCTCACTTACGCCAATTGTCTCGCGGCATTGGTTGCCGCCAGCGCCGGCGCGCTCAACGCGCTGTGGCTGCGCTATGCCGGTCCCGACACCTCGCTCAGCTTTTCGATCATGCTCGATATTTTGCTGATGGTGGTGATCGGCGGCATGGGCACCATGTACGGCGCCATCATCGGTGCTGCGATCTTCATCCTGGCGCAGAATTATCTGCAGGCGCTGATGAGCGTGGCCTCGAATGCCGCCGCCGACGCTGGACTGCCGCTGCTGCCGGGACTATTACATCCGGACCGCTGGCTGCTGTGGCTCGGGCTTTTGTTTATTGCAAGCGTGTATTTCTTTCCGACCGGCATCGTCGGCCGGTTGCGGGCGGGGGCGCGGCAATCCACATGATGGGCTCTTGTTTGTACCGTGTCCCGGACGCGGTGCGGCATTCAAAGGCGATGCGAAGCATCGCCGTTCATGCCGCTCCGCAGAGCCGGGACCATACCAAACACCGGCGCTTGGTACGGCCCCGGCTCTGCAGCGCATCACGCCGCGAAGCGCGGCGCCATAGCGCGTCGAAGACGCGCGTATACGCGCTTATGGCGCTGCGTCCGGGGCACGAAAAATTTCTTCCACTAACGAAAGTGCATCACATGTCTTTTTACGACGCCACCGTGCCCGCGTTCCTGCAAATTCTCAACAGCCTCTCAGGGCTTCTCACCAAGGCCGAGGCGCATTGCGCGGCGAAGAATATCCAGCCCGACGTGCTGCTGTCGGCGCGGCTCTATCCGGACATGCTGCCGCTGACCAAGCAGATTCAGCTCGCCAGCGATTTCGCGGCGAAAGGCTGCGCGCGGGTCACCCACAGCGACGTGCCGTCGACGCCCGACACCGAAAAGACTTTCGATGAGTTGAAGCAGCGGCTGGCGAAGACGATTGACTACGTGAAGGCCTTCACGCCGGCGCAGTTCGAAGGCGCGGATGCCAAGGACGTGACGTTTCCCGCGGGCCCCAACAACGCCATGACCTTAAAAGGCCAGCAGTTCATCAGCCATTTCGCATTCCCGAATTTCTACTTCCATGCCGCCACCGCCCACGGCATCCTGCGCCACAACGGCGTCGAGATCGGCAAGCGCGATTTTCTCGGGGTGAGTTGACCCGTCTCGTGTCCCGGACGCGATGCAGCGCGGAGCGCTGCTTCGCAGAGCCGGGACCCCGGTTCCAACACCATCGTTACCGGGACCCCGGCTCAGCAGCGCACCACGCCGCGAAGTGCGGCGCGCTGCGCTGCGTCCGGGGAACAAAAGATGGCCGGCATCGTGCGCGGCTAGTCTGCGAAAGTTGAATGGCTCGCAGCATTGTCTTTTGAAAGCGGAATTCCCAACTCGTCATTACCCGCCACTATCCGGAAAACAACAACATGAGCACTGCGACCAAACTGTTCGAGCCGTACAAGCTTGGGCCCCTCACGCTGCCCAACCGCCTTGTGATGGCGCCCCTCACCCGTAACCGGGCGCTGGCCGGCCTGGTGCCCAATCCATTGGCGGTCGAATATTACGGCCAGCGCGCCTCCGCCGGCCTTTTGGTGAGCGAGGCAACGCAGGTCTCGCAGCAAGGCCAGGGCTATCAGGACACCCCCGGCATCTATTCCAAGGAGCAGGTCGCAGGCTGGCGCAAGGTGACGGACCGCGTCCACGAGCGTGGCGGCCGCATTTTCCTTCAGCTCTGGCATGTCGGACGCATTTCGCATGTCAGCCTGCAGCAGAACAATCAGGCGCCGGTGGCGCCCTCCGCGATCCGCGCCAAGGGCAAGACCTTCGTCGGCGGCACGTTTGCCGATGTGTCCGAGCCGCGTGCGCTGAGCCTGGACGAAATTCCCGGCATCATCGAGAGCTTCAGGAAGGGCGCGGCCAATGCGATGGCGGCCGGCTTCGATGGCGTCGAGGTGCACGGCGCCAATGGCTATCTGCTGGAGCAGTTTGCCAAGGACGGCACCAACAAACGCACCGATGCCTATGGCGGGTCGATCGAGAACCGGGCGAAGCTGATGCTCGAAGTCTCAAAAGCGGTGGCGGCGGAAGCAGGACACAACCGGACCGGCATCCGTATTTCCCCGGTGACGCCGGCCAACGACATCTCCGACTCCAATCCGCAACCGCTGTACGACCATATCGTCGACCAGCTCAGCGCGCTGAAGCTCGTCTACATTCATGTCGTCGAGGGCGCGACCGGCGGCCCGCGCGACATCGCGCCGTTCGACTACGGCTCGTTGCGCAAGCGCTTCAAGGGCGCCTACATCGCCAACAACGGCTATGATTTCGAGCTTGCGAACAAGGTACTTGGCGCCGACGAGGCCGACCTGATCGCATTCGGAAAACCGTTCCTCGCCAACCCCGACCTGGTCGAGAGGTTGAAGCGCGGCGCGCCGCTCAATGCGCCGGACAAGGCGACGTTCTACGGCGGCGGCGCCAAGGGCTATACGGATTATCCGGCGCTGGGCGATACGCTGCAGGCGGCGCAGTAGGCCATCGTCATTCCGGGGCGCGCGTTAGCGCGAACCCGGAATCTCGCGCCACAATCTCTGGATTCCGGGTTCGAGGCTTCGCCTCGCCCCGGAATGACGAAAAGAAAAAAGGCCGGGATCGCTCCCGGCCTTTTTCATTTTTCTTCGTCATGCCCAGGCTTTGTCCCGGGCATCCACGTCTTATTTCGCACGAAAGAAAGTCGTGGATGGCCGGGTCAAGCCCGGCCATGACGAAGTTGAGTTAGTTCGACGCGCGCTTCGGCGGGCTTGCCGGCCACGACTTGATCAGCGCGTCGTAGTCGATGGTTTCGCCCTTCGGCTTCTCGTTGGCGAGCTTGCGTTGTGGGGCCAGCGTGCCGTCCTTCGCAACCTTGGCAAACCAGAATTCGGCGGTTTGTTTCTTGTTCAGCTTCGGTCCGCAGGCGCCCTGCACGCCCGATTTCTCGAGCCGCTCCATCACCGAATCCTGCGCGGCCGCGAGTGCGTCCATCGCAGCCTGCGGCGTCTTCGCACCGGACGACGCATCGCCGATGTTCTGCCACCACAGTTGCGCCAGCTTCGGATAATCCGGCACGTTGTTGCCGGTCGGGGTCCACTGCACGCGCGCCGGCGAGCGGTAGAACTCGATCAGCCCGCCGAGTTTCGGCGCGCGCTCGGTGAACGACTTGTCCCAGATGTCGGATTCACGAATAAACGTGAGGCCGACATGGCTCTTCTTCAAGCTCACCGTCTTGGAGATGATGAACTGCAGATACAGCCAGGCGGCCTTGCGGCGGTCCGGCGGCGTCGACTTCAACAACGTCACGGAGCCGGCGTCCTGATAGCCGAGCTTCATGCCGTCCTTCCAGTAGGCCCCATGCGGCGACGGCGCCATCCGCCATTTCGGCGTACCGTCGGCGTTCATCACGGCAATGCCGGGCTTCACCATGTCGGCGGTAAACGCGGTGTACCAGAAGATCTGCTGCGCGATCGCACCCTGCGCCGGCACCGGTCCCGATTCGGAGAAGGTCATGCCTTGCGCCTGCGGCGGGGCATATTTCTTCATCCAGTCGAGATATTTGGCGATCGAATAGACCGCCGCCGGGCCGTTGGTGTCGCCGCCGCGCTCGACGCTTGAGCCGACCGGGCGACAGCCTTCCATGCGGATGCCCCATTCGTCGACCGGAAGTCCGTTCGGAATGCCCTTGTCGCCGTTGCCGGCCATCGACAACCACGCGTCGGTGAAGCGCCATCCGAGCGACGGATCCTTCTTGCCGTAGTCCATGTGGCCATAGACCTTGACGCCGTTGATCTCCTTGATGTCGTTAGTGAAGAACTCGGCGATATCCTCATAGGCCGACCAGTTCACCGGGACGCCGAGATCGTAGCCGTACTTGGCCTTGAACTTCGACTTGTAGTCCGGATTGGAGAACCAGTCGTAGCGGAACCAGTACAGGTTCGCGAATTGCTGGTCCGGCAGTTGATAGAGCTTGCCGTCCGGGCCGGTGGTGAAGGATTTGCCGATGAAGTCGTTGACGTCGAGCATCGGATCGGTGACGTCCTTGCCTTCGCCGGCCATGTAATCCGACAGGATGATGGTCTGGCCGTAGCGGAAGTGCGTGCCGATCAGGTCAGAGTCGTTGATCCAGCCGTCATACACATTCTTGCCGGACTGCATC
>Ga0193726_1000209_pt1 | contig 80385 bp, 121 predicted proteins | sample H2c1metaG_FD_144928 | JGI IMG/M metagenome (GOLD analysis project Ga0193726, IMG submission 144928) | Soil microbial communities from a riparian zone of the East river system, Colorado, United States - H2c1 | ecosystem: Environmental > Terrestrial > Soil > Riparian zone | place: USA: East... | reverse complement strand
AGATCCTGCAAGGGCGCGTGAAGAATCTCACCGCCACGATCGGGGCCTAGTGCGTCCCCTCCACGGCGATGATCGCGTCGAAGCCGGTCTGTCCGGTGGGCGTGGGTTCGCCGCACGTCACCGAGCTCCAGTACGCCGGCTCCGACTCACCGACGGCGTTCGCGCCGAGGTGGAAGTAGGTCAGCTTGATCCCCGTCATGGTCTGCGTGTCGGTGCTCGAGATCTCCACGACGAACAAGTTCCCCGGCGGGACGTCGGCGGAGAGCGCGACGGCGAGATCTTGCGGGTTGTTCGAGTCCGCCACGTCGTCGCTGGTGGTCGCGACCTGCGTGAACATGGTCTCGTCGAGCGTCGCGCCACCGTACGGACCCGCGTAGGTGTACAGGGTCACGACCACGGCGGCGCCCTTGGAGATCTCGGACGCGAAGTCGATCGCGTCGACGTGGAGCGTGCCCGTGATCCCGACGTCCGCGGGCCGGAACGCGCGGTACCAGGCGTTGTCGAGCGAGGTCTCGGCGCCGTCGCACTGCACGGAGTCGCCGATCGAGACGGCCGTCGACGTGGTCTCCGACAGCATGACGGGGACCGGCGGCGCGTCGGGCGGCGCGTCTGGTCGCGCGTCGACGACGGATCCGTCGAGGAACAGGTCGGCGTCGGGTCCCGGCGGCATGGCGTTCGGCGAGAACTGGCAGCCGCCGCACGACGCGGTCACGGACGCGATCAGCGACCAGAAGATCGTCTGTGCAGGCATCATCGTCCTGGTAGCTCGCTCCACGGTGGCACCTGCAGGTACGACTGGGCCATCGAGACACTGGCCTGCATGCAGGCCGCGTCCTCGGATCCGCAGTAGATCCGCGGTGCCCACTCGGGCTGACACAGGCGAACGTCGTGGAAGTCGTTGGTGGCGAGGTCGTGAAACAGCAGTCGACCCACGCGTTGTCGCTGCGCGTCGGCGCCCGCGAGCATGTGAGCGACGTCCGTGAGCATGGACGCCTCGAAGTGGCAGTGCATGTCGAGCGTGCGTGCCTCGGCGCGCCACCTATCGGCGCGCGCGTGAAAGCTATCTTCACGGCGCTGCATGATCAAACCGACCGCGGTGACGACGATGGCGGCGACGACGAATGGTATCCAGCGCTTCATAGCTCTCCTCCCTGCACGATCAAGCTGTAGTCGTAGGTCTCGGGCTCGTGCAGCCACACCGCCTCGTGGTGCTCGAGCGCGGGCTCGACGAGGTCGGGCTCGACGAAGCCGAGGAACCCCACGCGCGTGATCGGCGTCGACTGCCGACGCTGACCGTTGCCGAAGCGGTTGTGCGTGTCGGTCGCCGGCTCCTTGAGCGAGAGCGCGTGCTGGCCCCAGTAGGCACCGGCGCTGCGAGAGGTCATCGCGTCGCCAGATCCGAAGTCCTGGCTCACGTAGGCGAGCTGCTTGGTGCCGTCGGTGTGCTTGACCCACGCGACGCGGGTCTCGCGCGAGATACCGGGCTGCGGCGACGTGCGACCGATGTCCTTGGCGTGGCTGCCCATGTAGCGCCTGACCCTCGCCTCGATCTGCTCGCGGTATCCGGCGAGCGTGTGTCGGCTGTGGTCGAAGCTCTCGCACAGCGCGAGGAGCTGCGCGTCGCTCGCGTAGCCAGGCGGATCCTCGGCGAGGTGCTGGTAGGCCGCGTTGACCTTCTCGGCGATCTGGTCGAGGTAGTTGGTGGCCTGCGTCTTCGCGGTGCCCGTGTCGGTGGTCATGTGGTTGGCGATCGGCTTGGCCTTGTCCTTCGCCAGGTCGACCGCCGCTCCGACGATCGCCTCGATCTCCCCCTCGCTCACGTCCGACATCTCGGTCTCGGCGACCTTCATACCGGTGATCGCCACCTTGCTGAGAGCGGCCTCCGGGCCGCCGTGCTGGAGCAGCGACTTGATCGCGCCCTGCGCCGCGATCGCGGCGTTGCTGCTGATGACGCTGAGCACGATCATCGCGGCGGCCGGGACCTCGGAGTCGGACTCCATCATCTTGTCGACGAAGACCTCGACGACCGCTGCGGCGCACTGCGTGCCGGCGCGATTGATGCGACCGCTCGTCGCGACCTCGAGCATCAGCCGCTGCGACGTCTTGCCGCCGGCCGAATCGACGATCGGGATCCCGGTGGTGAGCGTCTGCTTGCCGGGCGTCCCGACGTCGTGGGCCGCGACGCTCGCGTACGCGGTCTGAGTCGCCGACTGCTTCCCGACCAGGTCACTCATGCGGTGCTCCCTTCAGAGACTCGATGTGGCCGTCCCACTGCTCGTAGCACGAGGCATCTTGATACCTCTGGAGGATGCCGTAGCTCGCCTTCATCACCTTGCAGTCGCCGTGCTGGCACGAGAACGCGTCGACGCGCACCAGCACCGTCAACTGCGGCGTGATCTTGAACTGGTAGGTGACGCTGCCGCTCTCGAACCACTGGCCGTCCTCGCCGAAGGGCTTGTCTTGAAGCGAGAGCGTCGCCTGGTCGTGGCCGATCGTGATCTTGCTGAGCACCACCCAGTCACCGAGTCGCTTCATGGAAGACGGCGAGGCGCAGCGGTTGTCTCCGCTGGTCCTCGGCGCCCCGTCGACGAACTTGTACGTGTCCGCCGAGGCCGCGGTCGCCATCATCACCGACACCACCAACAGGAAGATCCGCACCTGTCTTAGATAGCGGTTGATGAAATACTCGTCAAGGACATACTTCTGAGGTACATATGACGGACATGGTCCTCGTGAAGCTGACGCTGTGGGGTTTCCGCTGCCTGCGCTGCGCGCACGAGTGGGTGCCGCGCGGCGTCGAGCAGCCGACGAGGGACGGCAAGAGGCCCCCAGACCCCGACGAGGAGCCCAGGGTCTGCCCGAAGTGCAAGAGCCCCTACTGGAGCCGGCCCAGGCGACGCCAGGCGATCGTCAGCGCCGAGTGACGCCGCCGTCGGCCAGCGTCCAGCTGACCCACGAGGCGTCGCCCGCGGGACCCAGCGTCGCCATCGCTGGTCCCGCCACGGTCCCGCGACACCCGCGATCGCCGTCGTGAGGGACCACGTACACGCCGCGCGTGCCCTCGTGCTCGAAGCTGTGCAGCGCCACGAGGCACCGGCAGAACCGACAAGAAGCCCAGCTCGTCGACCGGACCGATGCCGCGTGCGGCGAGCAGGGACGGCTCCGTCATCTAAGGCGCTGGACACCGTATACGACGCGGCCGTCACGCGTCTCCACCCAACCACCGACCTGGTCGGCCCGCGCGCGCGCCTCCGCCTCCATCGCGTAGTTGCCGACCAACTCGCGCACGCCGCGCTCTCCACCGTCCACGAAGCGCGTCGTGACGATGTGCTTGACGGAGTAGGGCCGCGCGGATTTGTCCGTCGCGATTTGCTGCGACAACTGTTTCTTTTGGATCTCGTGCCGCATCTCTCGCGCGAAGGTCCGGCGTGCCTCCGGATCAGCGAACATCGCGGCGAGACCGGGCTGACCTCCGGCGCTCAGGCTCGAGGCGATCTCGCGATCGAGCTGACGCGGCGGCTTCGCCTTGCGCGCCACTACGCCCTCTTCTTCTGCGCGCCCTGGATGGACGCGAGGTACGTGAGACCCAGCGGCGTGGTCTCGACGACGGCCCACTTGAACGAACCACGTCGGCCACCGTCACCACGTGACTGCACGTAGCCCATGCGCACGAGCCCCGGATACATGCGCTGCATGTCCTCGTCCCACGTGAGCACGACCGTGGCGGACTGCGGAGACTTCAGGGCGGCGAGGACGCGGATCCCGGCAGCCAGCTCGCGCTCCGTCAGCACGTCAGCGTCCCCGCCGCATCCACTCGTGGGGTTTCTGCGCCTCGCGCTCTTGCTCCGTGATGCGCTTGATCTCTCCCCGGAGCCGTTGATAGTTAGCCTCGCGCCCGCGCTCTTGCGCGCGATCCCACGTGCTCGCCAGGAGATCTTTCCGCTCGCGCTCGAGTTCCAGGATCGGCGGCGACAGGTGCCGCTGACCCCCGACCACGTACGGCACGTGCGCGGTCGCCTCGTAGATCAGCGTGTCGAGGGCGTCGCGTGACTTGACCATCTTCCAGAAGCCCGCGTCGGTGTAGCCCGCCTCGACGGCCGCCGCGGCCCGCTTGTACGCGGCGACCTTCGCCGTCCACTTCTTCGTGATCGCGTCCGGCAGACCGAGCGCCTCGGCGATCTCGCGCGCGAGTTGGGAGGACGGCTTGGCCACGGCTCTCAGCCTATCAGATCGCGTCTGCCCTCGCGCGCGTCAGATCCTCGTGCTGAACTCGACTGAGATCATGAGCAGCCCCGAAGGACGCCGGCCTGGTCCGCTACCTCGACTACTCGAGTCACGGCCGGCGGTTGTGGAAGGGACGTCATGTGCGACGGCTGCGGTCGCGTGTATCAGACGACGCGATCGACGATGCCGAGGTTCGCGCCGCCGAGTTGCAGGTGCGGCGCGAGGCTCCTGCCCGGCGACGACCCGGCAGACACGTCGTGGACGGGACGCGCGATCTGCTACGCGTGCTTCCGGCGCGTCGACAAGCACCACGGCGGCGTCGCGCCGGAGTGGGAGGCCAAGGTGATGTCCAGCACGAGCACGAGTGGGACGCCGCCGAGCGCGGAGTAGGGATCAACTGCCGTTCTTTGGCTTGGGCCTGGGCGGCACGATCGGAGCATGAGGCACGACCGGCTGGCCACTGCCGCGGCACATGCTTCGGTTCCACCGACCCTGCACGGTGTGCAGCACGAGCAGGCCCGCCACGGTGACCTCCTTCTCCTTCCGGCAGTGCGGGCAGATCGTCGTCGGCCGTGGCTTGCGGAAGCGCGGCGTGTCGTCGTCGTCGCCCATCGGGCGATCGACAGTAGCGTGATTGCGCGATCGTGCCCTCTTTCCGGCTCAGCCTCCCGGCGTCGGCTCCGGCATCTTCTGACGGAGGCAGTCGGGGCACCAGTAGCCCACCTTCCAGTCGAGGCTCGCCTCGGCCAGCTCGACGCCGCAGCGCGCGCACACCATCTTGCGACACGTCACGCATTCATAGTGACTGCGGTGCTTGCAGTCCGGATCGCTGAGCGCGGGGAACGAGGGTCTCATCAGTTCCCCCAGTCGACCTCGTCGTACTTCGACGCGTACTGTCGCGACGCGCCGACCATCACCGACGTGCCGCGCCGGATCCCGATCGCGCCGTCGTCCTCGACCCACGTCGCGTAGCGTGCCGGATCGATCCGCTCGCGGCCGAGAGGCACGGGCTCCTCGTCGCCGTAGTAGAAGCGCGCCGGGCAGGCGGTGCCGTCGTCGTGCTGGAGCGATCCGTGGATCGCGCGCGCAGCGCCGCGCTCGCTCACGCCGCCACCTCGTCGCACGCGCACTCCTCGACGCGCGCGCGACTGCGCCGCCATCGCCGCGAGAAGTCCTCGACGGCGCGACGAGCTGCCGGTAGATTCGCGAACTCGCCGATCAGTCGGTGTCCGTGGTCGTCGAGGATCGCGCGCAGATCGCCGCGACCTGGGCCCTCGACCGCGAGGGCGATCCACGCGTCTTGCCTGATCCCAGCGACGTAGACGAACAGCGAGCGGCCATCAGGTCGATCGACCCAGCCGCCCATGAACGTGAGCGACTGCCAGTCGATCGACGGCAGGCGCCTTCGCACGGGTTTCTTCGAGGTCGACATCTACGCTCCGCGGATCTTGCGAAGATTGTGGGAGGTGACGGCGATGATCGTGCCCGGCTTGTAGTCGTCCGAGCTCTCGACGCTCACGCTGTAGCCCGGCGGCCAGCACGCGTAGTTGACCTCGTTGTCCGCGACCACGCCGATGCCCGTGCGACGATCGCCGCGGTGCCCGGCGACCGGGTGCTCGATCGTGAAGTCGAACGCCACGACGTCCCCCTTGCGAAGTCCTCGATCTGTCATCGTCAGTTCCCTCCGTCCACGCGTCGTGCCCGCTCCTCGCGGGCGATGGCGAGCGCGTCGGCGAGCGACGCGTCGCACAGCGAGCCGAACAACTCCGCGAGCCGCGCGCGCAGGCTCGCGTGGTACTCGTCGTCGTTGCCCTCGTGGGTCGGCGAGACGACGAACTCCGACGGTGATGCCTCGGGCGTGACGACCGCGATCGCGCCGAGACTCGGAACGATCGTCTGGGTCGTCGTGCCGGGAGCGATCTTCTTGAGAAGCGCGCCCAGCTCGTCGCCGACCTCGCCGACCGCGTCGTCGGCGATCGCGAGCCGGAGGAGGAGCACGGTCCCGCGGCGCACCTCGAAGTGGGTCAGGCACACGCGGGGCCCGCGTGACTTTCTCTTCTGCGCGCTCACCGCCGCCCACGCTGCATGCCGAGCAGCTCGTAGATGTAACCACGCGTGAGCCCCGAGTTCGTCGACGCCCCGTGCCGCATGGCCCAGTCGCCGATCGTCGTCTTGAGACCAGGGTAGCGATCGTCCTTCACCAGGCGCATGGCCTCGTCCATCGTCAGGCCGTACTTCTTCATGTCGAAGCGCGCGGCCTGTCGGAAGTCTTCCTCGGTGAGGACGTCGGCCCTCATATTTTTCTTCGCCGGTGAATCTTGAAGGGGCTTTGAAGATTGCTTGACCGCTGAGAAGTCCGTGCCCCCTGGATGGGAATGAAGACCTGCGACTCGCGCTTCCCGGTGCGACGTAGCCTCGACGACCGTTTGCTTGATGCGCCCGTCACGGTCACGATAATTCACAGCCCAGCGATACCAGCTCACTTGAGATACCTCGCAGCTTCGCCTTGCTCATGCGCAAGGTAATTTGCTCGCTCGGCGACACGCAGCCACTTGCCAGGCGTGAGTTGTTTGAACATCTCCTTGGCCTGGTACTTCTCCTCCGCATCTCCCGCGTGACGGCCAAACGCGAGGCCCTCTGCCCATTGCTCGGTGTCGACGCGCCCACCTTTGGTACCGTACTCGCGTTCGATGTAGCGGAGGGCGCGTGCAAGCTCATCGATCGTCGGCATTCTCGCCTTAGCGTGTTTTTGGGCGAGCAACTCCGCCCAGTCGCTCTCCCACTGGGGATCGAGGAGCTTCTGCGGCTTCGAGAGAAATTCGGCGATCTCGCGATCGAGCTGAGCAGGTGTCTTGGTCATGAGTCTCTTCCAACGTTAACGATACGTTCCCCAGCCGCTGATCGACAACTGTCGCTGCGCCGCCGCGATCTGCCTCTGCGCGTCCGCCACGCCGCGCGCGAAGCCCTCGCCGGCGCGAGCCCCGAGCTGGTCGACGACCGACGGCCCGACGAGCCTACCGACGAGGAGAGCGCCACCGGCGACGAGCGCTCCGATCGCGGGCCACTTCGCCAACTTCACGATCGCCTCGGCACGGCGGCGGTAGCGGACCTCGATTGCACTGGAGGTCGGCGGGCTCATGGGGCCGCGCCCCCGTCATCGAACGCGCAGTCGACGTCTTCTCGCGACGAGGCCGGTTCCAGGAAGGCCAGGACCTCGGTGCTGCAGACGGCGCACGCGTGCGTCGTCAAGCTCTGGCGGGTGAGCTGCCGATCGTCCCCCGTCCCGTCGATGGAGTCGCGCTCGAAGGTCACGATCGCCCAGCCGAGCGGGGCGTCCTCGATCGAGGACGGCGCCCGCATCTCCTTGCCGCAGCGGCAGCACGTGTAGAGGTTCTGTCTCACGGGATCACCTCCACGCAGCCCTCGTGAGCGACCTGGAACGCTCGCCGCCACGAGAACAACTCCTCGTCGAGCCCGGCCGGCACGTCGGCGGGTCCGCGAAGATTCGGCGGCAACTTGAACGACGCCTCGGTGCCGCAGCGCATGCAGCGCACGACCATCTTGTCGTCCTCGAGCTTGCTGCCGATCCACATCGTCGCAAGAGAAGCAGCGAGCGTCCCCATCGCGCGGAGGCTCTCCTCGCGGTTCACGAGACCTCGGGATCGAGCTTCTCCAGGACCTGGAGCACGTCGCAGAGGAAGATCGTGAGCTTCATGGGATCCTTCACGACAGCTTCAGCGGGAACCACGCGTGTCGCACGATCTCCTTCGCGATCTTGCGATCGGTGGCGTCGCCGGACCAGAGATCGCGCGCGAGTCGGGTGAGCGCGTCCGACGGAGAGGTGCCGTTCGGCTCCATGATCGTGCCGAGGCCGTCGGCGATGAGCTTCGCGCTGTAGCCACCGCGCTGAGGATCCAGCTTGACGACCACGCGGTAGCGAAGGCCACGGCCGATCGTGAAGCCGAAGTCGGCGACCGCCGTGCTCACCGCGCGACCTCGCGACCGACTGGCGCGGCGGCGCAACTCGAGCGGATCTGCACGAGCTGCTGCTCGATGCCCTCCAGCGCGCGGGCCTGCCGGAGGCTGAACGACTGCCCCACGCAGGACATGATCGACGCGCCGACGCCGATCCCGGCGATCAAGATCGCGCCGACGAGCTTGCCGCGCAGGGAACTCCGGGGCGACGTCCGGGGCGACGGCATCGCGGGAGCTGCCGCGAGCATCCGCGCCATCTCGTCGGGAGACGGCGTCGGCGGGACCGAAGTGGCGTCTTCCGTCACGATCGATCTCCCAGGGCGATCCGCTCCCAGCGGCGGCGCAGGTCGTCGTCGGAGGGCGAGATCAGGGTCGTGGCGATCGCGCCATCGCGCGGTACCCGCGGAGCGCGGACGAGGACGGAGACGTCGAGCGCGGGTGGTCTCGGCGCGCGAGCTGCGCGGGAGGTGGCGACGTTCACGCGATCATCCTACCCGACGGGACCGATGCCCCGCCAGGAAAGCGAGATCTGCACCGGTCGGGGCAGCGGTCACGCTCGGCGGTAGGCTGTGACGATGGCTCCATCGAGGCTGATCACGCGCGCACCCGTCGTCGGCGATCAACTCCCGCTGCCGACGGCAGAGCCAGCGCCACTCGATCCGACGCCAGATCCAAAGCCGGAGCCTGAGCCCGTAGCCGCGTCCACGCGCGCGTCGGCCGGCGCGACGGCGCTCCCCGATCCGGAACCAGATCCGGAACCGGAGCCTGATCCAGAGCCCGTCGGCTTCTTGCACCCACCGGCGGCGGCCAGGACGATCACGATCGCGACGCAGATCTTCTTCATGGGCGGGCAGCCTAGCACGGGACGACGCTGTCGCTTCGCACGAGGAAGACGTGAAGATCAGAGGTCCAGCTCGAGCAGGCTGAACCGCTGCGCCGCGTCGTCCAGTGCGAGAAGTTCCTCGCGCTCCTCGCGACGCGGCACGGACCCGCGCGCTGCCTCTGCCTCTCCGCGCAACCGAGCGCTCTCGTCCGAGAGCCTCCGGTTCTCGGCCTGGAGCTGGCCGACCTGGGCGCGCAACCGAGCGCACTCCTCGACCAGCTCGAGCGCGGTCCTCGGACCGGGCACGGCCTCCCCGATCGGCAGCTGGCGCCGCGCGCCGACGCCGATGCCGACGCGCCGGAGCTTCTCAACGAGGACCGGGTTGTAGAAGATCTGGACGCTCACCTTCGGATCATACCGTGCGGCGACCCGTGGCGCGAGATCGACGTGCTAGCCGCCGTGCAGCAGGTGGACCGTCGATGGCGCGAGTGCGACGAGCAGCGCGAGCGCCGACGCGAAGAAGATCAGTCGACCGACCTCGACGTCCTTCGCGTTCTTGCAGAATCGGTACATGAGGAGGCCGACGACGAGCACGACGAGAAGGAGGTATGCCATGCGACGATCGTACGCCGATCTCAGGCGGCGACGGCCGCGACTTCGTCGAGCTTCTGACGCATGGCCGTCAGGGCCTTCTTCTCGAGCTGACGAATGCGCTCGCGAGAGAGGCGCATGGTCGTGCCGATCTGGGCCAAGGTCTCAGGATCGGCACCGTCCAGACCGAAGCGACGCCTCAAGATCTGGGCGAGTTGGATGGGCATGCCGGCGATCACGGCGCCGAGCGTGCCCTCCTCCTGGTGACGAGCGAGGACCTCATCGGCGCGCAACTCGTCGCTCACCAGGTGCACGGGTGGCGTGCCTGCCTCGCCGACTGCGTCGAACACCGACAGGGACTCGCGATGCTTGAGCCAGCTGCTCTCGGGCGTCTCGAGGCTCCTCATGGACACCTTGAGCTCACGGGCGATCTCGACCCGCGACGGATCGCGGCCGAGCCTCGCGCAGAGTTGGACCTTCGCGCGCCGCACCTTGTACCCAAGTTCTTGCAGGTGGACGGGCACGCGCACGCGCGCACGTCGGCACCGAGGTTCTGTCGCGCGCGGACGAGATAGTGCCGGATCCACCACGTCGCGAACGTGCTGAAACGAAATCCGCGTCGATAGTCGAAGCGCGGGATCGCCTTGAGCAGTCCGATGTTGCCCTCCTGGATGAGGTCTCCCATGGCCAGCCCCGTCGATCGATGGTAGCCGTGGCGACGGATCGTCGACGGCACCATGCGCAGGTTGCAGGTCGCGAACCTCTCGCGGACGCGATCGGCCTCGACTTCGAGCGAGCGCAACGCGGCGCGATCGACCTCCGGCAGACGATCGCGTCCATCCGCGATCACGCGCGACGCGACCTGCCGATCGAGGTCGGCCGCCCGCGCCTCGCCGGCACGGGTCACCGCGATCGGCGGATCGAGTTCGAGCAGCCGTCTCCGCGCCTCGGATGCCAGCGGACCGGCGAGCAGCCGATCCCAGATCGCCACCTCCGCCACCTCGAACGACAGTCAGCGAGAACCCGCTGCCACTGCTGCCACTGCACTCAGCGGAAGAAGTCGGAGTCGAACCGCAACCCTCTCGGGTCCATTGGTTTAGCAAACCACGCTTGCGCCACCGCGAGATCATCTTCCATCGGCGGAGGATTTGGGAATCGAACCCGGCCAGTTACGGCTTCCGGTTTTCGGGACCGGCGTCCACGCCATGCGGACCTCACCCTCCAGGAGTCGCTGAACTAGCGACTGCTACTAGACGAGCGAGATGAGAGCGCGAACTTCATGACCTTGGTAGCGAGGGACGGGAATCGAACCCGCTGTGCCTTACGGCTTCGGGTTATGAGCCCGAATAGCGCCCGGTGCTTGTCCTCGCATGAAGAAGCTACTCGGCCACGTGATCAGCGTCAACGGCTTTCGCTTCGCTCACCGTCTCGTGAAGCCCATTGACAGATCAAGCAACGCGTCTCAAGATGAGGCCATGTCGAATCAGCATTGACCGAGAGCGCGAAGGCGTTTTCTCTCCATTTTCCCAGGTAGACGCCACTCCGATCGAAGGATCGTCGAGCAGCTCCCCCAAGACCCACTACGTGATCGTGCGCGACGATCTCCCCAAGGGCGTCCTCGCCGCGCACATCCTCCACGCCGCCGGCGAGAGCGGCCAGGCGCCGGCCGGGTCGATCGCCGTCGCGCTCGCCGTCCCGAGCGAGGCCGATCTGCTGCGCGCCGCCGCGCGGCTCGACGCCCGCGGCATCGCGTACGTGCTGATCCGCGAGAACGCGGGGCCGTTCGACGGGCAGGCGACCGCGATCGGCATCCCACCCACCACAGATCGCTCCGCGATCAGGAGGGCGACGAGCGCATTACCACTCGTCCGGTGACCTTCTTGGAGGTCTGCCGGACGAACATCACCTAGACAGTGACCTTTTTGGAGCGGCGGCGGAAAAACGTGAACCGTCGCTTGTCGACGCTAGCGTCGTCGCCGCTCCGCCATGTCCTCGTAGCTCAACGTCAGAGCAGCCGGTTTCTAATCGGAAGACACGTGGTTCAACTCCACGCGAGGGCTCCGCAGAGGTAGCTCAGTTGGTAGAGCAGCGGTACATCGTATGGCCGCGGGTCGGTGGTTCGAGCCCATCCCTCTGCACGTGATAGTTTCTCGACGCACGACGCACTTGGATTCCGAGCTGCCGGGCGCAGCACCGAGCGTAATGACCTCGGGACGATGGGTTCGAGCCCCATGGAATTCGCTCTCTCATCTTCATCGGCGCGGCGTGCTCGAGTCGCTGATCACGGCCAAGAAGCGCTCCCACTCGTTCGCCGGCATGTAGAAACGTGCGCCGTATTCACCACGAAGGTGACTCGCATGCGCGCGGTGGTTGCCGTCGATCACGCAGACCTTCCCGCGCGCGTCGCGCCCCTTGAAGCTGGCCATGCCCGGCGGCAGAGGTCCCGACCTGCGCGCGTACGCGGTCGCGTGTTCGACTTGAGACGGCGAGAGGTCGGCGCCAGTCACGTTCCAGTCCGCTTCGTAGAGGTCGTGCGGGACCTCCACCTCGACCCAGGTGTCGTCTTGCCCGAGATACTGAGAAGCTCCGACCACCCGGATGTAGCCACGTGCCCTGTACAACATCGCCCAGTGACGGATGACCTCCGCCTCGGGAAGCCTGCGAAGCTCACGCGGTCTCACGCGTCGGAAGTGGACGCTCACGCGATCGAGCGCGTCTTCTTCTTGCCGAGGGCCTCGTCGATCTCGCGCGTGAGCTGCTGCGGACTCCGCGCCGGGTCGTCTGGTCTGTCGAGGACCGGGTAGCGACCGGGCTTCCGCAGGTACTTCTTGTACGCGACGGCCACGCGGCGCGGGTCGAACGCACGCGGCGGCGACTTGGCGAGCTCGCGGCGGAACGGCCGCTCGGTCGCGGACGCGACCTCGTGGGCGTCGTTGTAGTCCTTGCCGTGGCGCATCATCTGGTCGCGCTCGACGATCTCGTGCAGGCAGGTCGCGGTGCGATCGAGCGGACCGGCCGCGTCGTCGAGCCAGATCTCGCCGGGCGGGACGTAGCTCGGGTAGACGGCTTCCTGACCTCCACACGTAAAATCGATGTCGATATTGTTGCGAACGTATTCTCCAGAGACGAGATACACATCGAGCCCAGAGACTTTGCCGAGGCGCTGAAGACGCGGCAATCGCATGTCAAGGATCCTTTCTGCTGTCAGGATAACCGGCTCTCGAACCTCTCCACTTCGCACCGCTCAGGATCGAGGACACGTGACAGGATGAAACACCCAAGCGTGCAGCGATGGACGTATTTGACTCTCCATGCTCGTGGCGACCATGAATTTCTTGCACGAGTGACGCGGTTAGTTTCGTCACCTTGCGATTGATTGTTTGCTCTTGAGCGGTCGCCCAGCGGCAGTTGCCTGGTTCGTAATTGCCGTCCGTGTCAGGAAAGCGATCGATGGAAGTGCCTGCCGGGCGCGAGCCCATGTCGGTCAAGAAACTCTCGAAGTGAAGCCATCGCGCGCATACGCTGATATCACGGCCGCCATATCGCGCATACTCGGGGTTGTTCGGATTGTAACAACGGTCGAGCATCGCCTGCCAGCTTGTATACGTCGGAGTCGCTCGACCCCGTGAGGTGTGACCGTGCTTGGTGCGCGCGCAACAGTCCACGTCCCCACAAGACTTCGTGTTGCCACTACGCAGCGCGCCTGACACCACACTCACGATCACGCCGCAAACGCAGCGGCATTGCCAGAGGATCTTGCCTTGACGAGTTCGGCCGATCGCGGCCATTGCCGTCAACTTGCCGAACTGTCGCCCAGTGAGATCAATCGCTGGCGGCATGACGCTCAACCGTGCGGAATCCACTTGCGCATCCGGCTGCGGACTGGGAGCCCGAGACGAGGTAGACGGAGAGCCCGGCGACCTTGCCCAGGTAGCGCGTGCGAGGAGGCTCGAGCTTCCTCATCGCCGCCACTGCGCGGTGTCCTCGGCGACCGGCAGCCGCCCGTGCTTGTACCAGTGCCGCGCGCCCGGAGAGAAGCCGTAGATCGCCGCCCCGAGGCCGAGCACGATCACGACGGCGGGCAGCACGCCGCCGCCCTTCTTCTCCGCTGCCTCTTCGTAGGTCCCGCGATCGTTCGCCTGCATCGAGGGGAGTGTCGCGCGGCGAGGCCCAGGCCGCAACTTCCGATCACGCCATCCCGCCGCTAGGTGTACTCCTCGACGATCCAAATGCCCGGCGCGCCGTTGCCGCCGTCGACGGCAGGACCTGCGGGACCCTGCGAGGCGCCGCCGCCTCCGGCACCGTTGCCGCCCGCGTTGCCCGCGTTGCCGACGCCACCGATGCCGTAGGATCCGCTTCCGCCGCCACCGCCATGGAGAGCGTCGCCGGCCGGCGCGAACTGGATGCCGACGTCGCCCAGGTCGGAGGCCGAGTAGTCGACGCCTGCGACCGGGGACTGCGCGCTCGGGGGGACGATCACGGGCCCGACCGACGGGATGTTCGTGAGACCGCCGAAGCCGCCAGGGGCCGTCAGCGTCACGCCACCGATCACGAGCGTCGAGTCTCCTCCGACGCCGCCAGAGGCGCCGCCGACGCCGCCGAGACCAGCGACCCCGACCGTGAGAGGTCCGCCGGTCAAGAGCGTGTTGGGAGGCGACGAGATCTCGACCTCGATGGCGACGCCCGAGTTCCCACCGGAGGCGACTGCGGCGACGCCGCCGATGGTCGCCGCCACGCCGCCACCGCCGCCACCGCCTCCGCTGCCGCGTACGATCGCCTTGCGCGTTCCGGCCGTGGGCACGTACGTGGTGGTGACGGCCACGTCGAAGACCTGGCGCCCGACCAGCGCGCCGGTCGACGGTCCCGCGGGTCCCTCGTGGCCACGGTGGCCACGGTGGCCGCGCTTGCCCCGCTTGCCGTCGCAGCACCCGCAAAAGCCTGGATTGAGGATGGTTCCCATACACGACACTAGGCCCTCCCTGCGACGAGGACAAGAAAGGCGCGGCTGCGTGCAAGGTCGCGCAGCGGAATGCGACGAGCGGTGCCCTCACTCGGATTCGAACCGAGACTGCGCGCGGTTTGAGCGCGCTGCCACTACCGATTGGGCTATGAGGGCTGAAACGTGCCGACGAGTGGATTCGAACCACCACTGGATGCGGTCTGAACGCATTGCCACTACCAAGTTGGGCTACGTCGGCGAGATCGTGTCGCGGACAGGACTCGAACCTGCACTGAATGGCCCCTCAGACCATTGCCACTACCAAGTTGGGCTACCGCGACGCATGCCGGCGACGCGACTCGAACGCGCACTGTGGCGCGTTTTAAGCGCGCTGCCGCTACCAGTTGGGCTACGCCGGCTCAGACAAGGCTGCGAGCTACGCCTGCCTAGGCCGGCAAGCGTAGCGAGCGAAGTCGAGCGGATAACCGGAAGGTGCGCATCGGGGACGATCGACGTGTAGCGTGCGTGCGTGCGTCAAGCGAAACTCATCTGCGCTTCCCCAGCACCGCCGCGATCTCGCGATCGAGTTGCGCGGCCGATCGCTTGTTGGTCGTCTTGCCGATCGCGCCCTTGGTCCGCGTGCTCGCGTGTGCCTCGGCCATCGCCATGCAGATCCCAGCAGTCGCGCCGCATCCCGCGCAGACCTCGACGGCGGCGCGGCGATCCTGTTGCAGCAGTGCGTCCGTGGCGACCTGCACGGTGTCCTCGTCGATCTCGCGATTCGACACGACGATCTCGACGCCGGTGTCTTTCCCCATGAAGCGCTCGTGGATGACGAGTGCTTCGTTGCTGTCGCCGATCGTGAACACCAGCGAGGGACCGCCGTAGCGAGGCTTCTGTGCCGGATGCGCGCGCATGGAGGCCAGGTTGAGATGCCAGATGCGCGCTTGATCGTCGATGTACTGCGTGTGCTCCCACCCAGGATCGGCGGCGATCACGACGACCTTGCGACCCTCCATGTGGCGCCGACGGTGGTCGCGAGGATCCTCTTGATCGTCGCGTTGCTCTTGCTGACCTCGGTTCGAGTGTCGCCCACTGCCCTGCCAGTATGCACCGACCACGAAGCGGCGAAGAAAAACGACGGATGAAAGACGACCCAGGGGTCAGCGTCCTCGACCACTGGACGACGCGAGCCTCGCGGTCCTCGGCTGGATTCGAACCCGCGTCTCTACCGTGCAAGGGTAACCCTGGATCAACGACCCACCGAAGACACCGAAGACACCGAAGACGAAGATGCCGGATGAAAAGCGCGAGAGCGGTTTGTCCATATCAAGGTAACGCTCTCACTACGACCCGGCGAAGAAAAAGACGGATGAACAGACGACGTAGGACTTGTTCGTGCGCTCTACCGGGCTGAGCTACGAGCTTGCGCGCGACGGGATTTGAACCCGCGACCTCATGATCTGATAACCCTACATCAACGACCCGTCGAAAAAGTGTCGAATGAAAAGTCGCGGCACCGATATTTTTCGAGGTAACGGTGCTGCTCCGACTCGACGATCCATCGATAGCGCGAATGGTCGCGGAGCGTCAAGCCTGAAGGCGTTGTCACCCCTTGGTGAACAACTCGACTCCCAGATTCACCAACTGACGACGTGAACGCTTGGGATTGCCCATATGCCAGGACCACAACACGCGATCTATTTCTTCTCGCGTCTCGTGAGGAAACAGAGCCTTGAGCGTCTTCGCCGCAGCCCGTCGTTCATTTGTCTGCTTTTTACCGTACGGAACGCGCCCTTTAATCCTGGCCATCAATCAACTCCTTGCGGTGTTCACCAGATAAGCCTACTCCGTCCGATCACCGCGCGGATCAGCTTCCTCGAAAGAAGTCCGCCATCACGCTCGGCGCCGCCGCATCGAACCCGACGAAGTCCATCATCCCCGGATCCGTCGGATCTGCGATCGTGAACGCGGTCGCCGTCAAGCCGACGACCGCCAGGCGCGCGTCGCGACCAGACGCCTTGCGATAGCTCCGCAGCGCGACGTGCGGATGGACGTCGCCGGCCCACGTCTCGTTGTCGGTGTAGACAGCAAACGCGTCGACCTTCATCTTCGTGCCGCCCGCCCAGATCATCGGCAGCGCGCAGTCGGTCCCGCCCATCGGGATCTTCTTGATCGCGTGGATCACGTCGTCGAGGCGCATCTTCGCCGAGATCGGCACGTCCACGATCGCCGTGCCGTACCCGATGTTCGAGTGCGAGCTCCGCCCCGGACCGTCGGCGAACCCGACGACGTGGTGGTTCGGCTCGATCGCCGCAGTGACGAGCGCCATCGCCGCCGACGCCACCCGCGGCGTGAGGCCCGGGCAGCCCGCGATCATGCCGCTCGTCATCGAGCCCGAGACGTCGAGCGCGAGCAGCGTCGCCTTGTTCGTCGGCTCGACCGACGCGAACGACGCGTAGAAGCCCGCGTCGAGGGCGTCGACGACGGCCTGCACGGGCGTCCACGTGTTGCCGCCGCGATCGCCGTGCCCCTGCGCGTACGTCCGCAGCGCCGAGAGCATCTGGATCGGGTGCACGCGCGCCTTCTTCAGCTGCTCGGCGTCCGTGACGCGCGCGCAGATCGACGCGACGTGATCGCCGAGCGGAGCGACGAGGCCGATCCGCGTCATCGTCGCGAGGTTGCGCACGAGCGCCGTCAACCCCATGTGAGGAAGCAGGGCCTCCCACACGTCCGCGCGCGTGAGGTGCTGCGTCGGCACGGCCTCGCGCGGCAGACGATACTTGCGGATCAGCTCGAGGACGCGGTTGCCGTCGGTCGCGACCTTCAGCTCCTCGAACGCCTCGATCAGCGGGGGCACGATCACCTGGGCCTCGCCGACCGCGTCGTAGCCGCCCGTCGCCCACTTGTAGAGCGCGTCGTGGGCCTTCGACGCCGGCTTGGGATGCGCGAGCCGCAGCAGGTCCCGCGCCGACCAGCCGTCGCGCTGCTGGTACTTCACGAGCTGGTGCGCGAGGTCGTCGGCCGATCGATCGTTGAACCAGCGCGCGATCGACCGCCGCGCTCCGCGCCCCCACCCGCCCATCGAGTTCACGAACTCGGCGAAGTGGTAGAGGTGCGTGCCGATGCGGCAGACGCGCGGGAGCGCCGCGTACGCCTCCGCGCGCGTCGCGTCGTCGCCGAGCTTGGCCGCGATCGCCAGGGCGAGGATCGCCGGGTCGTTCTTGGGCGCGCGACCGCTCTCGGACATCTCGACGACCTCGCGCACGAGACGCTCCCCGTCCGACTTCGCGAGCCGCTCGACGACCGCGGCGTTCTCGCGCACGATCTTGCGCTCCGTCGCGTAGTACGTGCCGCCCTCGGCGCCCAGGACGAGGAAGCGGCGCAGGTGCGACCAGTCGTCGACGACGAACGTGTAGCCACCGGCCGAGTTCTCGACCTGACGTGGATCGGCCTGCTCGCGCTGGGTCGCTGGTGCCACGGCCTGCTTCAGATAGTCGATCGACATGAGGGTCCTCCTTGCACGGTGGAAAGCGGTGTGTACATCAGAAGCACTCGGATGCACAACACGAAGCGTATCGGCGACGGGAGTCGAACCCGCGATCTCGGCTGTGAAAGAGCCGCGTCCTAGGCCATTGAACGACGCCGACGAGAAGTGCCTCCGGTCGGACTCGAACCAACTCGCCGAGCTTCGGAGACTCGGGTCACGTCCACGTGCGGAGGCGTGAAGTTGACGACGATGAGCAAAACCGCGGTAGATTTGCGCCCAGACATGCGCACAGCGCTCGTCATCGTACACTTGAGCACCATCGACTCGTACGCCTGGACGGTCGGCGAAGCGAAGGCGAAGCCACTTGCGGAACGGATCATCCGAGCGATCCGCAAGCATCGCGGACCCGTCTACATCGTCGATCAGTTCTGGGATGGCCCGTTGCGTGAACAGATCGTCGTTGCCGTCGCTGACGTGCCTGCCAAGTGGATCGAGTTTGATGAGGACATCAGTGACTGGAAGCGCTTCTTGCCCTCGCTGAAACGTCGGCTCACGCGCGATCGTGTGACGAACGTCATCATCGGCGGCGTGTGGTTTGACCCCAAGCTCAAGGAGGGCTGCGCGACGGAGGTCTACCTCTATCTCTTGTCGACGATACCCACCAAGGTCGACAAAAGCATCGTGGGCTGCGCGACGGACTAGTCGTGATCCCGGCAGGACTCGAACCTGCGTGAACGCGTTTAGGAAACGCGTGCCTCGTCCACTAGGCTACGAGATCGAAGTGGCTCGCCAGGGAATTGAACCCCGCCATCAGGCTTAGAAGACCCGAGTCCGATCATCGAGCGAGCCGCAGAGGATCGAGAGGGAGTCGCGCCCTCATCCGTGGTTTTGCAGACCACGTACCGCACTCGCGAATCGATCCATTAGTTCGGGAATCAGGGATCGAACCTGAACTCTCTCGGGTCAAAGCCGAGGATGTTACCGATTACACCATTCCCGATCGATCAGAGCCCGTGCTCGGAGTTGAACCGAACCCTCACGCTTACCAAGCGCGCGTGCCGAACCGCGATCACTTCACGGGCGAACAGTGGAGAGGACCGGAATCGAACCGGCCGCAGCCGCATTGCAAGTGCAGCTCGCCCCTTGGGACATGCCTGCCCGTGATCGTTTCGTGGATTCAGAGGGATTCGGACCCTCACATCTCGCGTGCCACGCGAGCGCTCTCCCGTTGAGCCATGGACCCGATCGTGGACGCGACGAGGATCGAACTCGTATTTTCGGAGTGCAGTGCCGACGTGTTCCCGTTGTCACTACGCGCCCAAGAAACAGCAGCGGGAACGACGGGATTTGAACCCGCGATCTCCGGCGTGACAGGCCGGCGGAGACTCCGCTCCCCTACGCTCCCAAGACGAGCGCGTACGACCGCGCTCGCGCATTCAGTTGTGCCTCGGCTTCGTCGAAACAGCGCGCTTGCTCGACCAGCCAGATCGCCGCAACCGCGCCCACAGCGTGTGATATTTTAACCCTGCAAGTTCAGCCCACTCAGCAATCGTCTTCATCTGCTGACCAACGCGCACACGAACATTCACACGCTTGTTCCTTCCCTGCTCCTTGGCAAGAGCCCACTTGCAATTGGAAGGGCTGTAACCGCGATTATTCTTGATGCGCTCGATCGAGTAACCAGGTCCAGGACGGCGCCCCATATCAGCAAGGAAGTTCACGTAGCCTTCGGGACCCTGCCAACGCGCGCAGACCGTGATTCCACGGCCACCGTAGTTCTTGAAGCTCGGCGTGTACTCGGCATAACAGCGCTGTCGCAAACCACGCCAGACTCTATACTCAGCCGGCTTCTTCGACGCTTCACCGTGCGTGCGTCTATTCGACGGGCGATCTTTCTTTGAGCATGATCGGCACTGCGTCGAGAGCCCTTGCCGAAGGTTGTTGAGCGAAACGGCCTGCTCACGCTTACAACGGCAACGTGCCCTTACCAAACGGAGGCGTCCCTTTCCTCGTCCGGCCTCGGCGAGCACGATCCAACTTCCATATCGCTTGCCGATCGCCTCAAGCACTGGTCAGAGCTATCACGGAAGAAGCTCTGAGGTCCAGTACAGGTAGTCCCGCCACGCGTCCGGCACCGACTCCCTGCTCACCGTCACGACCAGCACTGGCGCGGCGGTCGGCTGCACGGGCGCCTTCAGCAGTCGCATGCCGGCCTGCGTCGGAGTGCGGTTGGCCTTCTCGCGGTTGCAGTCCGAGCAGCACGTCACGATGTTGGTCCAGGTCGTGGTGCCGCCCTGCGCGCGCGGCACCACGTGGTCGTACGTCAGCTCGGCGATCACCTTCTTCGCGCCGCAATACTGGCATGCGTACTTGTCGCGACCGTAGATGTTCACGCGCGAGAACTTGGTCGGCTTCTTGTGCCGGCGGAACGCGTTCACGAGTCGCACGATCGACGGGATCTTGATCACGATCGACGTCGTCTTGATGTCGCGATCGTACTGCTCGATGACCTCGACCTTGCCGAGGAAGAGGAGCGTGATCGCGCGCTGCCAGCTCACGATCTTGATCGGCTCGAAGCTCTGGGACAGGACGAGGGTCTGATGTGTCGGCTCCATGGGGTTCGTTCTCCTTGTTGATCCTACGACGCGCGTCCAGTGCGGATCTGACACCGGGCCTCCTTTCGTCGAGCGTGCAGGGATCGAACCTGCGATCTCCAGCTCCCCGAGCTGGCGCGATGCCACTTCGCCAACGCTCGAACTTGGGGTGGCCATCGGGGGTCGAACCCGAACTCCCAGATTCACAGTCTGGTGTGCAGAGCCGCTACACTATGGCCACCGTGATCGTAGACCTCGAGAGATTCGAACTCCCAGCCCCGCGGTTATATGCCACGTGCTCTGCCTGTTGAGCTAGAGGTCCGTCGTCTCGTCGTCCGCTCGGTTGGACTCGAACCAACGGACCTCACGCTTATCAAGCGTGCGCTCAACCATTGAGCCACGAGCGGAAAATCGTAGAGAGCCAGGGACTCGAACCCGTGCACAGCCGACATGTAAAATCGGCATCACCACCCGGTGGACTGCTCTCCGTGAAGTCGGGGTGACAGGAGTCGAACCTGCGATCTCTCGATCCCGAACCGAGCGCGATACCACTTCGCTACACCCCGATGAATCGTCGCGACGGGCGGACTCGAACCGCGCCCCGAGCGGCTTATGAGACCACCGTCCAGTCCCGCTGGTCGTCGCGCTAGCAGGCCGCCAGAGAGTTGAACTCTGCGAACTCGGATTTGGAATCCAAGTCGATCCCGGATCGCGGCCTAAAGTTCCCTCGACGACTTGGCCTAACTTCGGAGCGTGCACTCCGAGGGCTGCCAACGAGCGGCGTCGCTATCGCCCGTCTTGGAAGCGAGTCGTCGAAGCAAGATGAGGCGCTCGTGCACCAGTCATCGCGAAGGTGGTGGGACACCAACACGAGCTGCCCACGTGCACGCGCGCCGTAGCGACTCCGGGACGATTTGCACGCCCGTCACAAGGTCCGTAGCCTTGGGTCCTATCTGTTAGACGACGGAGTCAAAGAAGAGTGTCGTGTGCGGGAGTCGGACCCGCGTGGTCTGATCGAGAATCAGAAATCCTTGGCCGCTAGATGAACACGACGTCGTGCGCGCGACAGGATTCGCACCTGCGATCTTCGGCGTGTCGAGCCGACATTCTGCTGCTGAACTACGCGCGCATTCATTCGAGCGGATGGCGGGAATCGGACCCAGCCTGAAGATGATTGGAAATCACCTGCCTCACCAGTCGGCCTCACCCGCAGAGCGGACTCCCGAGGAATCGAACCTCGCTAGAATCGGTTAACGGCCGATCGCGCTCTCCAGAGTGCTAGGAGTCCTTGAACTTTTGAGCATTGTATTTTCGCATGTAAACGCGCTGAGCCTATTTCGAGCCCGCAGCAGGAATTGCACCCGCGACCCGCGATTTACAAAACCGCTGCTCTGCTAGCTGAGCTATACGGGCAAGTCTCGAGCCCCCGTCGAGAATCGAACTCGAGCCTGCGGTTCACGAAACCGCTGCACGACCGTCGTGCTACAGGGGCGTGTTATCTTCCACGCAAGCGACCGGGCTATCCAAGCGAGGGGAGACATCCGAGCTGACGCCCCGCTTGAGTCGCCCCGGACGCGACTCGCAGAGTCGACACGAGCCTGTGCCCGTCGACGTGACGCAGCCGATCTCGGGTAAAGGCGAGAGACACCGCGATTTGTCTTGGAGCAGACGGAGGGGCTCGAACCCTCGATCTCCGCGTTGGCGACGCGGCGCTCTACCACTGAGCCACGCCTGCAAAGAAGGAGGCCCGAGTCGCGTTTCAAGCACGAGTTGGTGGTTGCCCGCGTCTCATCGTTGCCACGGCGATCGCGATCGCCGGTCGGGCTCTCGGGTGCCCGTGTTTCTCGTCGAGGTGACACGAGTCGAACGTGCCTGACCTTGGTCCCAAACCAAGTGCCTGACCGATAGGCTACACCTCGCTGGTTGAGGAGCGCCCACTCCTCGTGACTCCCGTCTCGCGGATCGCTCCGACGCACCTGTGGGCTAGTCAGCTCGGGGTGCCTCCGGTTGGACTTGAACCAACAGCCTTGCGGGTAAGAACCGCTTGCTCTGCATTGGAGCTACGGAGGCGCGGACCTCTGACATCTTCGTGCCACCCCCTGGAATCGAACCAGGACCTCTCGGGCTTCAACCGAGCGCGCAGACCAACTACGCAAGAGTGGCATCTCGCGCGAGCGCCGCTCCTCGAGCTGCGGCTCCTCGCGCCTCATCGTCGTCGTTCAACTATTCAATTTTCATCGCCCCGTCTTCACCGCGCCGGCACTCGTAGAGCTCGTTGATTCGCGTGTGAAGCAGTCAGCGTGCAGTTCAGGGGGAAGGGATCGAACCCTCATAGCGAGATTCAGAATCTCGAGTCCTACCGTTGGACGACCCCTGATCGATCTGTTCGTGAGCCTGGAGAGATTCGAACTCTCACCTCGTCGATTAAAAATCGAGTGCGCTGCCGTTACGCCACAGGCCCAGGATGGGGAGCTGCGGTCGAGCGTTTGAGCTTCTTCTTCTTCTTCATCACTTCCTCTCGTGGGTGCGCTCGGGATCGAACCGAGATGGTGCAGAGCACGCCTGGGTTACGGCCAGGCCCGGAGCCACGCCGGTCTGCGCACCCGAAAACGAAGAAGCCACCGAGGATCTCTCCCGGGTGGCTCCAGTCGCTTCGGCTATTCACCGGGTTCTACGCGTCTGGAGCCTCTGCTTCGTAGGTCGTGGGCTGCGGCTTGCGCTCGATGCCGACGACGGTCCCTTCACCGGCGAAGTTCGCCGAGCGGGCCCAGTCGTGCCGCGCGCACACGTGTCCCGCGACGCCTTGGCGCCTGGTCGACATCGTCGGTGTGCTCGCTCTCGACATGGGCTCTACGAGGAGAAGCCTAGCGCGACGCGCGCTCGTTTGTCAACGTGCGGGCCACGGTCGTCGGGACGGCCACGACCCGCGTCGAGGACTAGCTGCCGCAGCGCTCGTCGATCACGACGCGGAGCAGCCGCTCGAAGTGCGGGTTCGAGAGCGCCCACGCGCCACGCGCCTGCCGGATCCGCGCGATGATCTCGTCGGCGGGCATCCCGTAGACCTCGCTCATCGCGAGCGCGGCGATGAGCGACGATCGGTTCAGCCCCATCACGCAGGACACGAGCACGCGACGGCCCGCGCGCAAACGACGCGCGGCGCGACGGCCAGCTCGAACCGCCGCGTCGATCTCGCCCGCGGGCATCGGCCGGCTCGGATCGTCGTCGATCGGCACGTGGATCACCTCCACGCCTGGGAACAGGTCGGCGGACGGCTGGTACTCCATCGCCGCGAGGACGATCGTGTCGACGTGCGTGGGCCGGCCTGGGACGGGCCTCGATCCGATGAAGAGGTCGGGGACGACCTCGCTCTGCGAGCTGCGGACAACTCCAGCACCGGGCGCGACCATGCCCGTCATGTCTTCTCGATCTGCGGCACGACCTCGACGCCATCTGCCGGCACGACGTTCGGACACGCGTGCTCACCGAGTCGCCGTCCGCACCCGCACGTCAAGATCTGCCCGCACGCGCCGCAGCCCGTGCGCGTTCCGCAGTACAGGCACCCGCCGGAGGTCAGGCCGCCGAAGCGCCCGCAGCAGGGGCAGTTGCCGCCGAAGAAGTTCACGTCACAACTCCTCGTCCCACCCGTCGCCGTCGACGCAGACGAAGCCCTTGGCGGTGAGCTCGAAGTATCCCACGGCCACGTCGCCCGTCGGCCCGAACCTGTTTTTCCCGCGGCATCGCAAGATCCTCTCGTTGCCGTCGAACTTCGTGCCCTGCTCCAGCTCGAGCAGCACGTCGACGTCGTGCTCGAGCGTCCGCGGCCCCTGGATGTCGCCGTCGTTCGTGACGTGCCCGATGAGCCAGACGGCGGTCCCCGTCGTCTTGGCATACTGGACCAGGCGCGACGTGCACTCCTTGAGTTGCGACGGTGATCCTTGCCGACCACTCACGTCCTCGCAGAGCATCTTCTGGATCGAGTCGATCGCGATCGTCTGGGCCCCGATGACCCGCGCCTTCGCGAAGATCTTGTCGAGGTAACGCGCGACGAACGGGTAGATCTTGCTGGAGGCCGCTCCGATCCGTCGAGCCGTCGCGGCGACCTGCTCGCAGGTCTCCTCGCCCGTCACGTAGAGGCAGCGGTGCCGGAGTCCGTTCAGCATCTGGAGCGTGAGCGAACTGTTATGGGTGACGGTGAAATCCCCGAGTAAAAAGCGACCATCGCCATCAAGAGTGAACCCGTAATACGTACCTTCGCCAATCGACTCAATGATGAAACCCGTCCGCGTTGCGACCTTCTTCTGCTGACGTGGAGGTGCTTTCTTGCGTGGAATACGCGTGGGGATTGTGTCCGTGTCGCCCGAGATGATGACGCGCCAGTAGTCGCCTTCAAAGAAGGAGCCGTCCACACGCTTGTAGCGCCCCTTCTTCGCAGCAATTGTTGCGCATAGACCCAGCGAGCGTGCCATCCACCAAACCGCACGAGCCCAGTCTTCACGCTTCTGCGTGATGCTGAAGCAGCCCTGCGCAAGATCGCCGTCACTGTCAAGTAGCCCGGCAAGAAACTGAAGTCGTTGAGCACGCGGAGCACGCGTGTAAGCAAGGGGGACGCGCAATTCAGCGCCGAGCAAGTCACGCATCGTACTGAGCAAACGATTGACAATTCCCTGCCCACGGCACCCATTCGTAAGCGCGTAGGTCGGACAGGCCTTGCTGTCCCATACCGTAACCTGTAGTTCCCAAGCACGCGCGACCTCCTCGCACGTCACGCGCACCTCAGGATCGGGCTTCGTGATCGCTACGACACGGAGCGCCCCGTCTTGGATCTCCTTCGTACCGTCACCGAACCACAGCCCAAGAAAGTAAGGATCTACCGGCAGCTTCTGCTGCACGTCCGAGAGCCCAAAGACATCAATGCCCACGGTGAACAACTTTCCCCAACGACGTAGATCCGAGTGCGGCGGCTTGGCAAGCCACTCATCGAGCGGAACATCGATAACTTCATTCGTGACGCTGTTGATCAGCGTGAGCACGTGTGCCTCGTTGCAGATCCACGCCTCGCCCTTGATCGGATCGACTCGATAGAGTTCTCCCACACCCTCGTTCGTAGAAAGAACGACGCGCTGCCTACCATCCGGACCCATCAACTGATCACCCGGCAAGATGCATTCGACGGGCAGTACGCGGCCATCAAACATGAGCACTGGGGTACCGCGACCTAGGCACTTCCCGATCCCCGGCGGCGACGCGAGCAGGACGACCGACGCCACGACGAGACCGCCACCGAGCACGTGGTCGAGCGGCGGGAGGCCCGTCGAGTCACGCACGAACGTCGCCTCCGGGACCTCGGAGAGTGGGATCAGCGAGTCCTCCACGACGTCCGCCAACTCCTCGACTGGATCCTCGAGATCGGGCTCCGGAGCGCGCGCGATCACGAGTCGCGGCCCCGAGGGCTCCGACGTCGGAGGCCCTGCCGATCGCACCAGTTCCGGTGTCGGAGGCCCTGCCGATCGCACCAGTTCCGGCGTCGGCCTCGGGATCATCGACGTCTTGTGCACGCGCTCGTCGTCGAGGCCCCAGGCATTGCAACTCGTGCAACGGGCCGACCACGTGAGATGCGCCCGCCCGCAGGCACGGCAGACGAAACGTCGAGCAGCGATCGCGTCACTCACGTGAGATCACCTGATGCTTCACGGGTCCAACCGTAGCGCGATCCAGCGTCACTTGGGAAACGACTCCACCAACGACTCCACCCACGCCGCACTCGCGAGATGTTTTTCGTGCTGCCCGCGCACTTGCTGTCGCGGCGTCCCGCGCCCGCGCCCAAGAAGGAACACCTCGCCGCACGAGCAGCGGCCCATCGTGCGCGGCCCGCTACCCTCGAACTTGAGCTTGTGCTCGGTCAAACCAACGCTCCTCCGCTAGAGGCGTCGAGACGTCGAATAGAGGCCGTGCGATCTCATCGCTGCGCCACCGCCCGACGCAACGACACCAGGATGAAGAGGCCGGCGATGTCGTGAACGTCGTCGTGAACATCGCGGTCGTACGCGCCGAGAGGGAGGTACAGGTTTGGACGCGGATAGCGCAGGGCGACTCGGCTCATCGGGCACTACGACCGCCGTGCAGGTGCGACCTTCGCGAGAGTCTGCTCGAGGCGCCGGATCTTCGCGTCGTGCTCGGCCACGTCCCTCGCCAGCAGCTCGGCGCGCTTCTCGGGCGACCCGACGAAGGTGTTCTCCCGCGGCTTCCAGCTCTCCTCGCGGCCGATGTCCGTGACGAGCGCGTCCGCGACGGCCTCGCGACCCTCCGACGTGAGGCGCGCCCGGTTGCCCACGACCTCGACGAGCCCGGCAGCGACGCAGCGCCTGAGGTGCGGAGCGTCGACCGCGGGCACGCGGCTCGGGAACGGGAACTCCGGGCCGCCGTGCTCCACGACCATCTGCTTCAGCGCGAACAGGTTGGTGTCGGTCACGTACGTCGGCTTGTGCGCGGCCACCTGCGCCACGGCTCGGAGGCCCTGCTGCGCGGCCTTGTACTCCTCCTGGAGGAGTGCCCTCTGCTGCTCGCTGCTCGCTGCCTGGAAGCGCTTCTTGATGTCGGCGATGCGCTTCTTCCAGTCGCTCGACGTGGCCTCGGGGTGCGAGGATCCGCTCGCGAGGGCGGCGGCGATCTCGGCGTCGATCTGCTTCGACCTGCTCGCCATCACGAACTCTCCAGTCGCGCCGCGAGGTGCTGGAGGTGCGGGGCGAGCTCCACCTTGGCGCCCGCCGCCCGCAACTCTCGCGCGCTCGCGATCATCGAGTCCTCGTACGCCTTCGTCGACGGGAAGCCGCGCGATCGCGCGACCTGGTCGAGATCTCCGTCGGGAGACGGCGGTGCTGGAGGAGGGGACGGTTCTTGTGCGAAGGCGTACTCGGGGCGCTCGCGCGGCCACATGAGCCAGACGACCGCTCCGAGGCCGACGACCGCCACGATCTTGAACCAGCCACCGCCCGATCGCCGACGCTCGCGATCGAGCTGCTCGGCGCCGTAGTGGCCGCGACCGTAGCCGGCACTCACGCGAGCTTCTCCTCGTCCTTGGTCGTCAGCTTCTGGCAGCCCGAGCGCGCGGCCGAGAGCCACGCGGCGAACGTCTCGCGGGCGTCCTTGCCGCAGCCCCACACCACGCCGCGGACGACGCCCGGAGCGAAGCCCTCGCGAACGAGCGCGTCGACGACCTGGACGGCGATCTGCCGCTGCCGATCGACCTCGACGATCGGTGCGTCGGCCTTGACCAGGTCGCGGAGTTGCTCGTAGCACCGCCGCTCGACCTCGTCGAAGCTCTCGGCGCCCTGATGTCGGACGATCGCCTCGAACTGCGCGAGCACCTTGGGACAGCCGGCGCACCGGCCGTGATCCTCGCACGTGAAGATGACGCGCACCGCGTCTCGCTGCTGCGCGGCGACGGCTGGGATCGACTCCGCCGCCCTCGCGGGTGAGACGCCGAGCTGCCGCATCGTCTCGATCGGGTCGAGGTTCGCTCGCTCGAACACGGCGCGAGGACCGACCTCCTCGACGAACGCCCGAACAGCACGCATGACCCGTGGGATCATCAGGTGCACGACGTACGTGTAGACGACGAGCAGCGCGACCACGATCGCGAACAGGGCGCCGAGGAAGGCGAGCAAGAAGGTCACAAGAGCACGCTCAAGCCGTGGATCAGCGCGTTGACGAGACCCATCGCGACGACGGCCGTCACGGTGATCTTGGCGAGATCTCGGTTCCGTGCGTGACCACACGCCGCGAGCCGCGGCGGCAGGACTTCCTTCGAGAGCCGACTGATCTCCACGCCCTATCCTACCCCAGCTCGCTGATGGGCCGCCCCGCGAAACTCCTCGGCGTCGCGGATGTGGGGTCCCAGCTGGCCTCGTCGAGCGTAGTCGAACAAGAGCGCCGGGTCGGTCGTCTGGAACGTGACCGTCCCGCCGCCCACCGGGCTCACGACCTGCCAGCGCTTGCCGACGCGGCGGACGTGCAGGCCGAGTGGACCGCGGTTCGCCTTCTTCCGCGTGACGATCGCGAGCCAGTGCGCGATGAACTCGAAGCGCGGCAAGCTCCGCGCGATCTCCTCGGTGAGATCCCGGCCGCGTCGTGGCTTCGACGGAGCCGATGCCGGAGCCGGGGTCTCCGAGCGATCCAATTCGGCGCGCGAGAGCGCGACCAACGCCGCGTCGTCGGCCCCAGCGGTCGCGACGCCACGATCTCGCAAGATGCCCTCGACCAGGGACGCCAGTCGCGCGCGATCGAGCGGATTGTACTTCTTGGCACCCCGCGCGAACGCCGCGAGGTCGTGGTCCTCGACCTCGCGATCGATCTGCGCGGGCGTCTTCACCTCATTCTCCGTTGAACTGATGGAGTTGCGGGTCGATCGGACGCTTCTTCGGATCTGCGCCGACGATCGTCTCGCTGTACTCGATGGCCACGGAGCACAAGAGCTCCAGACCCACGCGAGACAGCCCGGCGTCGGCGTCCACGCCGTGCCGGGCGTTCACGTACGCGATCGCGGCGATCTGGAGTTGCTCCATGGCGCGAGGATCACCGACGCGACTGACGCTCACGCGCGTGTCCGACGGCACCAGCATCTTGTAGTAGTCGACGGCCGCCGTGCACAAGAGCGCCAGCCCCGCGCGGGACAGTCCGGCGTCCGTGTCCACGCCGTGTCGAGCATTCACGTACCCGATCGCGGAGAGCTTGAGCTTGAGCCTCCCGCGCCCCGCCGCGTGAGAGTCGCCGGTGCTGCTGACGCTGACGCGGACACCTGACGCCACTAGCGCGCGCTCCGCGAAGATCGAGCCACCGCCGATCTGTACCACGGGGCGCCTGGAGTCAGGACAGTCTTCTCGGAGGACGATCCCGCGAGATCGGCTGCGATCACGACGCCTCCAGGATGGCCACGACGTCGGCGGTCTCGATGGTCTCGGCGCAAGGTCGGAGCCACGCGACCACGCCGTCGACCGGCGCCTCGACGGGAAATTCCGACTTCATGCACTCCACGACGAGCAGCACTGCCCCCGCGTCCACGCGCTGGCCGACGGAGGCGACGTGCGACCAGACGCTGCCCGCGAGAGGGGACTCGACGGATCGCCGCACTAGAATACAGATCCCCTGAGATACGCACGTAAGATCGACGTCGGCCGACTACCGACGTTCTTGATCTCGACGCGGATCCAGCGCCCGAAGATCAGCGCGAAGAACCGTCCCGTCTGCTCCTGCTTCGCAGGGTCGTAGAGTTGCCGCACGCCGAGAGCGTCGTAGTTCAACGATCCGATGTTGTCGTCGGTGACGAAGCTGCCCTCAGCGTCGACCTCGTCGTTGCTGAACGCGAGGCTGACGTCGAGCGAGACGTCGCAGAAGATCGATCCGTAGAAACGAGTGAACGGCTGCGCGTCGTGGAACGCGACCGCAGCCTCGCCTGGCGCGATCGGCTGGCACCATTGGTTCAACTCCGAGAAGGGCCTCCCGAGGAAGTCGGGCAGGTCCTCGCGTGGCGGAACGTCCGGTGGCGGCGGCTGGACCCACGCGAGGACGAGGTTGTTGGTTGTCTTAGGGTAAATAATGCGTCAGAGGCACGCGTCACCTCACAGTCTTGCGTCGTGGAAGATCGATGCTCTGCGAGACGCAAGCTCGCCGAGACTTCATAGCAGTGCCAACCCGATTACGACGAACCGTGTCCTCCCGACCTGCGTGCAGTACCACAGCTCTTGGATGTACACGCGATCATCCCACGACGTGCCGCACGCTACATCTATCCAACTTAGCTGATCGAGCGAGATCCACAGCGTGTTCGTACCCGTGTTGCGCAACGAGACCTGGCGCGTAGCAGCGGGAAACTTGTGGCAACTGACCTCGGATCCGGCAAAGAGCACGGCCGACATCGGTTCGCCGGCGTCAGCGGGCAGGGTGAGGGACATGCGCCGCAGATACTAGCAGGATCACGGCGTTGCACGAATGCACTCGGACCGCTGTCAGATCTACAGGGGCTCGTGCGTCATGGCTCATGAAAGGACGACACGACGATCAGATACACCGACAGTCAGGACGCGCTGAACTACGCATACGCGTACGGCGCGGGAAGGACGCGCTGAACTACGCGTGTGCGTACGGCGCGAGAAGAGATCGCTGACGTCCTGCGGCGACGATCGTCAGGGCGTCATGTCGAAGACGGCGACGCAGAAGTTCCGATCCGCCGCCACGACCCCCGTCGCGTCGGACATCTGGATCTGGACGACGTTCGGGTTTGCTATGGAGTGGATGACGACCTGTCCGGAAATGAACAAGGGCGTGGCCACGACGGTGGCGTTCGTCATGTTGGCCGGCGGGTTCGTCAGCGTGAGTTGATACAGCCCCGTTCCAAGATGCGTGACTGCCGAGACCCCCTTCGAGGCGACGACCGTGCCGTCCGTCAAGATGGTCGCCGCGGCGATCGCCGGTGACGCCAGTGCCGAGCTCGCCGGTCCCGTCGCGCCGGTCGATCCAGTCGAGCCAGTCGATCCAGTGCTCCCCGTCGGTCCCGTCGGTCCCGTCGCCCCGGAGCTTCCCGCGCCCGTCGGTCCCGTGCTGCCAGTGCGGCCATCGTGGCCGTCGTGACCGCGCGGACCTCTCGGACCTTCAGAAGTGAGCTTGAGGTCGGACATGCCTCATCTTCCTCCGAATCTGGAGGTTGGCCAATTTTCTAACGATCGCCCGCACGTCCGTATCGGTCCTCGAGCCGGACGACGTCGTCCAGCTCGGGCGTCGAGACCTCAAGCACGTCTGTATCTACGACGGCTAGCATTCGATGGCGTAAACCGGGAGCGACGTGGAACGGCTCGTGGGGCCCCAGATCGAGACACCTCGGCGGCTCTCCCTCGGTGAAGAACTCGAACCGCAGGTGACCGGTCAGGACCATGATCGTCTCGTCCTTCACGCGGTGGTACTGGAGCGAGAGCGCCTCACCGGCACGCACGTGCAAGATCTTGCCGACGTACCGATCGGTCCTGGCCCAGATCAACTCGTGGCCCCAGGGCTTGTCGACGATCGCCTTCTCCATGATTCTGAATGACGCCCGACTTCGCGAGGGTGCGCAAGCGTCGAGCGATCCGCGTTATACCTCTGAGATGTCCAAGAGGATCACGGTGCCGCTGTCGCACCTCGTCCTGTACCACCGTGAGATCGGTCTCCACCGGGGGCGGAGAGCGGGCTTCCGCGACGTGTTCAACTTCCACACGCTCCACGACCTACCCTTCGTCCACCTGGCGAGCAAGGTCAAGGACGCGTACGAGGGCAGGCGCGTGCCGACGCACCACGGGTGGCCAGCTCAGCGGGATGCCCTCCAGTGGTTGGTCGACAAGGGCCTCGACGGGATCCACACGATCAACGAGGACAAGCCGATCAAGGTGTACCCGTGCCCCTACCAGCACTACTACATCTCCGACGGGCACCACCGCCTGCTGGCGCTCCACATCTTGGGAGTCCACGAGGTCCGCGCGAAGATCCAGCGGGACTGACGTCACGTGAGGGAGTGGCTCCTCGCAGCCACTCAGTCACTCATCAACGCTTCCTCTCAGGCGGCGTTTGACAAACCGCGTGTCCTTAGGCGTGCGCGCGTGACATGAGCAATTGGCAGTGCCGCCATATGACGCTAGCGCCTGATGTCGAATGCGATCGTGATCCGCGGCAGCTCTCCGGTATAGGGCGGAAGACGGTGCCAGCATTCGCCACGACAAATCACGAGCCGCCCGGGGTGAGGCTCGATCTCCAACTCGTAGCGCCCTGATCCATCCCCCTCGCACTCGAAGATCGTCGGCGTGATCGCGTCCTCGCTGCCGGCCGTCACGTAGTAGATCCCGGAGAGGCTCGCGATCCGATGCTGGTGCCGCGGGTGATGGCTGCCGGCACGGTTCACCATGGCCCAGGCGACCATCCTCGGAGCGCCCAGCTCGGCGACGATCTGCTGCCGGATCTGCTGAACCGCCGCATCCGGCCACGCGAAGAAGTCCTCGGCCGACTTCCACCCACCGACGTTGAGCGACTTCGTGCTCCGCCGCTCGACCTGCATCCGGTGGAGGATGACCTGCTCGAGCTGAGGACAGATCTCCGGGAGGACGCCGTCGAGGACGATCGGCTCGGCGCGGCAGCGCGCGAAGACCTGCGTCGTGAGGCTCGGCGCGACCGCGCCCGCGATCACAGCGTGGTCCCGAGCGTGGTCTTGAACGATCGTCCGGGAGCGATCTTCACTCGGATGCGGTTGAACTCGGCGGTGAAGTCAGCCGGCACGATCTTCACCCGAGCGAGGAAGCTCGCGGGCGTCGCAGCGCCGCTCCCAGATCCGATCCCCGGGATGGGCGTGCCGTGGATGTAGTAGTCCCAGATCTCGGCGATCACGCAGCCACCGTACTGGAGCGCCAGCGCGACGACCTGCGACTCGATGGACGCCCACAAGATCGATCCGTCGGGCTGGACCGCCGACAAGATGAGTTGCTCGACGATCGGCTCGACGATGGTGACCGCCGACGTCAGCGACGCGACCCCCGTGCAGTCGACGACCGCGCCCTCGACCACGCACTGGGTGCTCTGCGCGCTCTTGGGATCCTGGCAGTTGGTCGAGCTGCCGCACGACGTACTGATCGTCACGACAACCAGGACGAGCGACACGATCGTGAGGAGCGAGATCCATGCCTCGCTTGAGCGCCACCCTGGCGTCAGGGGAGGCACGACGGGTGCGGGTGCCGAAGAAGGCGGGGTCGAGAGATCGGGGGCTGCATCGGTCATGGCCCGTTATAACGCAACAGGAGGAGGCCGTGCGCGTGCTCAACTCCCCGCGTGGCGTGGGGAGCGTCTTCCGTGACGGGCAGGTGCCGTGGCGAGACTGCTCACGAGGGGTGCCGGGGCGAGCGTCCCCCCACAGCCGACGAGCGCCCGAGGAAGTGGACGGCTGCCCCTAGATCTCGGCCAGCCCCAGAGGATCAGGTCCAGCTCGAAGTCGATCTCACCGGGCCACACCAACGTGCCCCGGCGCACCCGTACGCGCGGATCGAGGCCGTCGCGTCGCCGGATGGAATTAAACGCAGGGCCACGCACAAGCGCGAAGTCCCGCTCCACGGAGCTTCCATCGCTGAGTTCGAGGATGACGGAGTAACCGTCTACCCACGCGGAGACGACGTGCATCACTTCTTACCTCCCTTGCCGCCTTTTTTCTTACCGCCGTCCAATGGCGCGATCCGACCAGGGCGCTTGTCGTTCGACACGGCCTCCCAAGCCTGCATGAGTTCACGCTGGCGCAGGAAACCCCACGCGAGTACGAGTGCGAGCTGTGGTCGCGGTAACGATCCGGCGATCACCTCGAGCGTACGAATGTCGATCTGGGCGGCGTGCTTGCCGTACTGCGCGTGGAAGTGGGGCGGCGGATGATCCTTGTAGTACAGAAAGATCAAGATGCCGAGGAAGCGCGATACTTCAGGCATGCAGATCCTCCACCAAACGGAGCAACGCGTCCCGAAGCACGCTGGATCTTGATGCCGCCACTTCGGCAGTTTCCGCGCGGCGGCGCCGCACTTCTGCGTCGAGCCTCGCGATCTGCTTTGCCGTCATCTTCACGGCCACGAGCTTTAGGCGCGCCATAGTGACCAGTATAACTTCGGTTATACCGACACGCAAGGTGTTCAAGGTTTTCAGATCACGAAGTCCGATCGCAGGGACTTCTTGACAGCCTCCCACTCGAAGATCCCCAGCCGGGCGCTGCCGTCGTTGACCGCGTAGCTCGCGACGAGCTCTCCGCCCATCGTCGCCAGGCCCGCGCAGAACTCGATGTTCAGCTGCTCGAAGTAGAACGGGTCGCTCAGCGCGACGAGCTCCAGCTGGTCATCCAGCAACGCGAAGCGGTGGAGGTAGATCCGGCCCGAGCCGGGGAAGGCGACGTCGTGGACGACGAAGATCCAACCGTCGTCGACGCGAACCGCCTGCGATCCGCCGCGCAGGCGACCGTGCGCAAACGGGCCGTCCACGACGTCCGTCGGACAGCCGACGGCGTGTCGATCGGCCACGTGCCAGGACAAGCGCGGCACGTCGCGGTCGTCCGCGTCGACCAGGTCGAAGATCGTCGTCGGGTGCGTCGCGTAGATGAGCTTCACCACGTCACGATCGTGATCGACGATCGGCATCCAGTTCTTCTGCGCGTGCACGCTCCACGACCCGCGCAGCGGCTCGGCTCGGACGATCGCGCGATCTTCGTCGAGGTGGAGGAGAGCGATCTCGCGGCGGCCCTCCGGGGTGAGGTCGCACACCGTGGCCGTCGCCCACCAGCGTCCCTTCCACCAGAAGAGCCTGGCGTCCTCGAAGCCGTGGATCGGGAAGGTCGTGCGAGCGATCTCGGCCCGATCCACCATCTCGACGACCTTCGTCGTGCGTAGATCGTCGTCCAGGTTCAGGAGGAAGTTGCGCGTGCGGATCACGCCGTCGCCCGCGGGCGTCACGTAGGCGCCACCGGCAGCGATCCGGTAGTTCACGGTGCGGACGATGCAAGAGAGCCCGTAGGGACCCCGGCAGATCGACGGGTTGCTCGCGTTCCAGCCCGGCTCGGGGACGAAGTCGATCGCCCTCGACGTCGCGCCGAACATCTCACGCGCGCTCTGCGCGTAGAACGCGCGGTTCGCGCGCAGGCGCTCGTCGTCGGGCCGATGCCGCACCGCCTGTTCGGCGAAGCGGCGGCCCTCTTCCCTTCGCCCGGCGTAGTAGGACGAGATCGCGGCGAGGTCGGCCGCCCTCCAGGTGTAGATCTCCTCGTCGAGGAAGAGGTCGGTCGCCGGCTTGGGCAGATCGGCCGCAGCCGTCGCGAAGATGCGCGTGAGCGCGTGCTGCCCCGCGTCGTGCCAGTGCTCGGCGATCGCGTGCAGCGGCTCGGCGCGTCGCGGGTCGTGCGCGTGCGCCTCCAGGTACGCCTGCTGGACCTCGGCCCAGGGCCGATCGAGCAGCGCCTTCATCTTGCCGATCCGGAACTTCGCCTCGAACACCTCGTCGAAGTAGCCGCCCATCTCGGCGCGACGCTCGAAGAAGACGAGCGCCAGAGCGTGCTGGTTCAGGCACTCGTGCGTCTGGCCTAGGTAGAAGTAGGGCCTGGGATCACCGGGATCTTCAGAACGATCGCGGTGGAGCAACTCGAGGTCGCGCGTCCACCGCTGCCGCCACTCGTCGTCGGTGCGACTCCCGCGATCTCGGACGACGGTCACGCCCGGGATCATCGCGCCGACGGTGGGACCCATCGCGCACTCGTGCGTGCGCCACTTGTAGCGCCAGCCGGCACCCGCGCGCATCACGAGCGGGTGGTAGTAGTGCCCGGGAGAGATGCGGACGCGATAGGCGCCGACGTGGTCGCGGCGATGCGCCTCAAGGAAGCCGACCAGGTCGGCGCCCCCCTGGAGCACGTCGCCGTTGGGCATGATCGTGAACACCGTGTCCTGGCCATGCAACTCGAGCGCGCGGTTGCGGCTCGTCGCGAAGTCCACGAACGGCTCCTCGTGGAGATCGCCCGGGACGTCGACCAGCTCGCGGCGGATCAGGTCCTGCGTGCCGTCGGTCGATCCGGTGTCGAGGATCGTCCATCGATCGATGTGCGGCCGGTACGACGCGAGCACCTCCGCGATGCGTGGCGCCTCGTTCTTCACGATCATGCACAATCCAAGCAGCGGCGTCTCGCTCATGCTCAGGACTTCCTTCGCACGAACAGGAGCCGCTCTGCCTTGTGCGTCGAGATGACGGCGCACGTGAATCCTTCCGGGATGAGCTTCGTCATGTGGCGGATGTCGCTGTCGGGCAGCTTGTACGGGCACACGTCCTCGATCGCGTACAAGCCGTCGGGTGCGAGGAATGGCAGGAGCGCGTTGAGCGCGGTCAGTTGGATCGGTGGATCGTGCACGGCGTCGTCGACGATGAGGTCGTAGAGGTGCGGCTGCGTCGCGGCGATCGTCGCCAACGACTGCGGATCGCCTTGATCGCCGACGAACGAGTGGATGCGATCGGTGTTCAGCATCCACTGCGCGTCGATGTCGATGCCGACGATCTGCGCGTTCGGGAAGTAGTCGTGCCACATCCACAGGCTCGCGCCCGTCACGTTGTTCGGGATGTCGCGGTTGCCGCAGATGCCGATCTCGAGCACCGCGCGCGCGGTCACGCGCTTGCCTTCGAGCGCGGCGGTGTAGTGCGGGAGGTATCCCCAGATACCCTTGTCAGTGCCGTACTTGACGGCGAGCTCATCCAGAAGGCTCATTCGATCGTCTCCAAGTCGAGGGTCACAGTTTCACGAGCCACGATCCGTCGCTGAACCGCCACGGAGGCTTTCCGAATAATCTTGAACATCGGAAATATCATGCGGTGTATTCCGTGAACTGCGTCTGGTTGTGATCGCCCCGGTACCAGCGGATCGGTAGCGTGGCGCCCAGCTCGACGCGCGCCCACGTGTTGACTTCCCACGACACGTGGCTGGTCGTGTTCAGGCGCGCGATCACGTCCTCTCGAATCGCGACGTCGAGGGCCTCGAGCCGACTCCGATGGCAGATCAGCGTCGATCCGCAGAACCGCCAGCACGGATTCGCCAGGTCGATCGCCTCGGCCGTCACGGCCTGCTTCCAGCAGCCCGGGATCGCGATCGTCGGCTCGTCGTCGACGCGAGAGAGAAACGCGTCGATCGCCTCCACGGTGACGCCGGGCTGGTGGAAGATCCCGTAGTCGAGCCAGACGACCACGTCGGGACGCGCGGCGGCGCGCGCGGCCTCGAGCATCCAGGCCGTCTTCTGATGCTGCACGCAGTGATAGGCCAGCGTGTTCTTCTTCGGGTTGTCGCCCACCGAATGCGTCACCGGCTTCGTGTGCCGAAGTACCTGCTGATGCAGCCACGTCTCGTCGAGAGAGCTGCGACAGACGTGCACGGGCGTCGATAGTCCACCGAGCTGTGCTCCCAAGCGGTGATAGGCGCGTTCCGACCGCGGATGATCCGCGATCGGCACGTACCCGGTGACGACGATCCGCCGCGCGGAGGTCATCGCTTGGCTCGTCGCCGGATCATTTGACAGACTTCATACGACGGTACTACAAGTGAGTGCAATGCTGAGGAGATCTCCGAGGACGGTGATGCTCACACTGCGCGTTCCCACGCGCCTGCGCGCCGCGCTGCGCGGTGCTGCCAAGGACGACCATCGATCGGTCAACGGCCTGGTCGTCGCGCTGCTCTGGAGGGCACTCCAGGCAGAAGCAGCGACGAACGCGCGTTGACCTCGATCCTTGAGCCCTGGCGATCCGACGACGTCGCGGTTCTTCAGGAACAGCGTCCGGTGAAGCGTGACGCCGATCTTCTAAACCTCGACGGGGGCCCCTGGGTTGATGATCATCAGGGTCGCGTCCCACGCGTAGCCGACGGGCGTGACGAACTGGCCAGCCACGCTGGGCGCGGTCGTCGTGAGGCCGCCGGGTGTGGCTGCGGTCAAGTAGTACCAGAAGCCTGCAGAGAGGCCACCCACGGCTCCCGTGCGAGCGTCCCACTGCGCGGTGGTCAGCGTCAGCGGACCCGTGAACTGGATCGTCACCGGATTCGTCACGGTCGCGTCCGCGACCACGAGCCCGGCCACCGTCGCCTCCGAGGGAGCTGTGACGGCCTGCGCCGGGGTCGCCGTCGTCGCCGTGATCTGCACCGGCGTCCCAGACGCCAGGTTCGCACCCGCCGTCTTGGTCAGCGTCTCCGGTGATCCCGGACCCGTCGCGCCGGTCGATCCCGTCGATCCGCCCGATCCGGTGGATCCGGTCGATCCCGAACCAGACGATCCCGTCGGACCCGTCGGACCCGTCGGACCCGTGCGGCCGTCATGACCGGCATGGCCTCGTGGGCCTCTGGGACCTTCGGGGCCCTTCCTGATGTCGGACATGCCTCATCTTCCGCCGAACTCTCGAACGACGCGAATTTTTGCACGACCGCGCGAGTCGCGCTTCGCGGCGTCAGGATCGCCGCTTGCTTCCTAGAAGTTCTTCGAGATGAGGATCCACACCGACGGGAGCGCTGGTGACGTCGACGGGCTCCAGTACAACGTAACCGAGCCGGCGACCGGGATGGGCAGGTCGGCGCCTCCAGGGAACGTGAAGCGATTCCCCGCGGCCGATCCGCTATCGTTGTCGTTGAGCGTGAGCGTGCCGGGACCCGCGTTGACGAAGATCCGAGTCACCCCGACCTCGGGGATCGCGACGTTCTGGCCGTTGTTGCCGACGAGCCCGGTCAGGATCATCCCGCCGATGGTCGGCGTGAACACCAGCGGACCCGTCGGCCCGCACGGGAAGTCGTTGAACGTGCCCGTGGTCTGCGAGATCGCACCCATCGCGCCGTATCCGATGTTGCCCGAGAGGTAGCCCTCCTCGAACACCGGCACGCACTCGGCGAAGGCTGGGTCGAAGGCCATGCCCAGGAAGCCACTCGCCACTGGCCCCGTGATCGCGAGGAGCGACGCGTTGTCGTTCGTGCTCGTGATCAAGAGCCCGGTCGCCGCACTCGGAGACGGCTCCGTGTTGATCGTCGTGCCCTCCGACGTCGGCGTGAACACGACCGAGACGCCCGGGGTGTCGACGACATCTGGCAGACCGCCGCCGCCGCCACCTGCACCCGTCGGGCCGGTCGGTCCCGTGACCGTCGAGGGAGTGCCGGCCGCACCCGTCGTTCCGGTCGACCCCGTCGATCCGGTCGGTCCCGTGACCGTCGAAGGAGTTCCGGACGCACCCGTCGATCCGGTCGACCCCATGGATCCGGTCGGGCCCGTGATCGTCGACGCGGGACCCGTCGGTCCGGTCGATCCAGCGCCGCTGCCCGCGGGCCCCGTGGATCCGGTCGGCCCGGTGCTGCCAGCTCCACCGCCCGCAGCTCCCGTCGGTCCGGTCGCCCCCGAGCGCCCGTCGTGACCGTCGTGACCGCGCGGACCCCGTGGCCCTTCGGAGTTGAGCCTGACGTCGGACATGCCTCCAGGCTACGTCAGCTCGGCGACCTGGTCCAAGAAGTTGGCACGGGTCGAGGGCCGGCCCTACGCAGATGGCGGAGCCACGGCCGTCGTCCTGCCCGTCCACGTCTCGATCGCGCCCGTCGCAGTCTTGCTCGCCACGAGCGTGACGGCGAGGTACTTCGCGAACGTCAGCCAGTCCGCGCCCGTGATGATCTTGAGGACCGCGAGAGCCGTCGCCGCGACGAGCAGCGCGAGGCAGAACCAGCCGCGCTCGGACGCCATCAAGTCGCGTGCGCCTTGCATGCTCATCATCCTCCCACGTTTACATAAGAAGTTAACGGCGGGCGGCTCAAGCAAGCGCGGACCATCCGGTGTTGGTTCCAGCACCGGATGTTTTCATGAAAAGTTGCCCAGTATCACGCGTCACTGCTTGGGCACCGACGAATTCCGTCACAGTGTTATTCGGATCGGTTGCCACAGAGTAGATTCCGCCCTGACCACGAGTGCCGCCGGTCAGGATTGGGCATGCCGGATACGTGGCGAATACCGTGGATAATCCGCGATGGTCATTACCGGACATCGCACATTGCAAGAGACCCGTGTAGCCTGAGTCGCCAAGGTCATACCCGGCTGCTGGAGTGTTGGTTCCGGCCTTGATGAAATTGTTGTTGATCGTGAGCGACGCGATCGTGAGCCCAGGCAGGCCGCCAACCACGACGGCAGTCCCCCAGTTTTCAATGTAGTTACCGTCGAGAATGATGTCACCCGCGGTGGGGGGCGGCTGATCTGCGTCGGTCACATCGACCACGATCGCGGGCTTGCTATTGGCAACGTTCATCGTGATCCGGTTGCCGATCAATTGCACGTCCGTGCAGTTCAGGATCACGATTCCTTGTGCCAAGCCATAATTGGTCATCAGCGTATTGTTGCGCAGGATGATATTGCTAGGCTGGGTAGGGAACTGCGAGCTATCAGCCTGGATCGTGACGATTCTATCCTCTTCGCCCTGATCGACGGTTTGATAAAACGTGCAGTCCGATATGACCACATCGAACGTGTTGAATTCAATCGTCAACGGGCACGGACCCGCTGGGTCGCTGGTCTCGATGTAACAATCCGAGACTCGGACATCCGATACCGACGTGATGTTGAGCGGGCCCAGGATCGTCAGGCCGCGCAGATAACAGTGCTGGCCGAATGCTCCAATCGACACAGGAAATCCATCTTGCTGCGCAGGTCCGCAGTAGGTGTCCTCGAAGAGCAGATACGATACCGTGCCCTCAGATTCGATGTGGAGTTGAGCGATGTTGTCCTCGAACCAGCAATCTCGAACGATCATGAATTCATTGGGGCCGCCATCGAGCGAGATCGCCTTGCGATCGTTGTCGTGGCAATACGCGCGCTGCATGACCGTGTAGGTCGTGATGAACATGTCCACGGCATCGCCGGTGTTGCCGTAGATGATGACGTCTTCGATCACCGTCCGATTCGAACTCCACAGAAAGATTCCAGCGCGATGCTCGTCGACCGATTGGTTGGCCTTATTGCCATCGATCGACAGATTGGCGATCCGACAGTCATTGGTGCGGATCAAGATCGGACGTACCGACGATCCAGCGCCTGCTTGGAGCTTGATGATCGCTGCTTCCTTGGACTGACCGAGCAACGTCGTGTTGTTCGGCAGCGTCAAGCAGTATGCAGTCGCGGTTTCGAATTCTGAAACGATGTAGGTACCGTTTGGAAAATAAACGGTGCCGCCACCCGCGGCCTCGCTCGCGTCGATCGCTGCCCGAATAGCATCACTGTCGTCGGTCGTTCCATTACCGGTCGCGCCGTAGTCCTTCACGTTGAAATAAATTGAACTCGTGTCTCCCGTTGGTCCGGTCGAACCAGTCGGTCCCGTCGATCCAGTCGATCCAGTGCCGCTGCCCGCGGGTCCCGTCGATCCAGTCGGACCCGTGCTACCAGCTCCGCCGCCCGCGGGACCCGTCGGTCCGGTCGATCCTACGCGGCCGTCGTGACCGCGCGGACCACGAGGACCTTCAGCGTTGAGCCTGACGTCGGACAATGTTCCTAATGTCCCATGCAGATGTAGTCGACTGTGGTCGCGGTCGTGAATGTAATCACGATCGCTGCGGTACTACGACTCGCCACGAATGCGCCCGTGGACGCGCCGGACGACGATGATCCGACAGTGCACGTTGGCCCGCCAGCAGCGTACGATCCAGCGAATGTCACCGTACATGATGTAGCCCCGGTGTTCGGCGTCAATGTCCCCGAGATGTCGTTACAGGACGCGCTCGTGCAAGTCGTGGCGCCGGTTCCGTTGCACGTAATAGTCGCCGCCGTGCCTTGCGTGGCGATGTGCGCGACAGCTTCCGTTTCCAGATCGCCAAAAAAAGTTCCGGCCACCGAAAACTGAAACGCGCCCTGCACGAACAGTGATCCGATGTCGATGATCTCGGGAATGTAAAGCGATGACTCGGACGTCTCGACCCACCCTTTCCCGGCCACCCATTCAAACGTGATAGCCCCGTAGTTGCCGAGCTGTCGTTGAAGCGCCGCAGTCGTGAACAGTTGGTTTCCCGCAGATGATCCCGGACACTCATCGGCGAAAAAAATCACGGTGCCCGTGAAGTTGGTCATGTGCACGATCTGGCCATTCCAGGCCGTACTGGAGTCCAGGCCGCAGATCGTATCGGTGCCGCCGGTCGTGATGTTGATCCCGCTGATCATCGGGCCGAAGCCCGCGGGCGCCCAGTCCTGTTGCGGGTTTGACGTCGGTCCAGCCGTGAGCACGGCACCTTGCGAAGCGTTGCCGGTATAGGCCAGCGTGCGCCACATCGCGATCGAGTCATCGTAGATCAACGTGATCGATTGCTGTGACGCGAGCGAGATCGTTCCTCCGCCCGGCGTCAAGATCTTGTCGTCGTTGATCGGATCCCCCGCGTTCGGGATCAGGATTGTTCCGCTTGTCGACGTGTTTTGAAAGACAACCACGCGGCCGATAGCGTTGGGCGCGCCAGCCGCAGCAATACCGGTCACGGTGGCCACGCCACCAGCAGCAACATCTTGCTGCACGCATGAGGATGTAGAGACGCCGGCTGCTGTCCACGGATCGTAGCTGTTCGTTGTCGATCCGTTCGAGAGCGCAGGTGGCGTGGCGCACGGCTCGAACGAAAACTCTTGCGCTCGGATGATCGACGTCGCGCCACCGAACACGGTCCAACCGAAGCCGCCGTCGTAGATCAAGAGCACGCCGTCGTTGTTCGGGATGTTGACTTGCTTGCCATCTGCGACCCAGATCCGATTGAGTGGCGAGCTTCCAGCGTTGTCGTTGAGGAGCGTCACGGTGTCGGGGTTGCCGGACGCCCCACCGCCGTTCCACAGCCACAGCAAGTCACCCTCGCTGCCGGCGACGATGCCGGTGATCGTCACGCTGGTCGACCCCGTCAGATCGATCTCGACCCGCGGCGTGTGCGGGCCGCCGCCCCAGAGGTCGAGGTCGTCCTGCGTGCCGCCGGTCGTGATGAAGTCCTCGGCGCCGAGCGTGAACAGCGACGCGACCGAGAGACTGCCGGGCACCGCCAGGACGTCGCCGGCCGGCATGTTGCCGACGTGCCCGCTGGTGATCACCGCGGGAACGTGAGAGGTCGCCAAGAGGCGTGCTCGATCCGTCCGCGAGGGACCGTGATGGTGCGACGGCATGCTGCCGTCGCGCAGGGCTGCGGGCGACACTTGCACGTGAGCTCCACGTGAGCACACCATCAAGATCGCGACGTTCCAACCTGCCATGATCAGGACGACGCAGGCTGCCGTGATGAAGGCGCGATGGGCTTTTACAACATTCTTGGTCAGTAGGCTCATGACAAACTCCTAAGCGTCGCAGGAGTGCGAATGTGCTTTACAAGGGACCGATGGCTGACTGCGGCCACACGATCATGGTCGTGGCCGTGAAGGCCGTGCCTACCTGCCCAACGAAATCGCCGCTAGCTCCAGGAGCCGCACCGACGAGATGCCCGGCGGTGATGGGATCGACGTAGTACACCGTGCCCGGCACCAAGCCGCCGACCGTTCCCGCGATGGCATCCCACTGCGCCGTCGTGAGCGTGAGGGGGCCGACGAACTGAAACGTGACTGGATTGCTTGCCGTGGCTGCGGCGATCGCGAGACCGATCGCGGTCGCGGTCGCGAGTGCATTCGCCCGCGCGTTATCCACCGTCGCACTCGACAGGACGTACACCGCCGATCCTGCGGCGATGTTCGAGTTCGCCGTCGCGAACTCCGTGGTCTGCGTACCTGGGCCCGTCGCGCCCGTCGGTCCCGTCAGTCCCGTCGGCCCCGTCAGTCCCGTCGGCCCCGTCGGTCCCGTGACCGTCGACGCCGCGCCTGTTGCTCCAGTCGGCCCTGTGGATCCTGTCGGTCCCGTGACCGTCGACGCCGCGCCGGCGGCTCCGGTGGCTCCGGTCAGCCCCGCCGCGCCCGTCGGTCCCGTGGCGCCCGTCGCGGTCGCGGCACCGGGGGCGCCCGTCGTTCCCGTCGGCCCAGTCGAGCCCGTGATCGTCGACGCGGGCCCTGTCGGTCCCGTCGATCCGACGCCCGGGCCCGTCGATCCCGTGGATCCCGTCGGGCCGGTGCTGCCGGTGCCGCCGCCCGCGGGACCCGTCGGTCCAGTCGATCCGGTACCGCCACCCGCGGGCCCTGTCGGCCCCGTGCGACCGTCGTGGCCGTCGTGACCGTCATGCCCCCGCAGACCTCGCGGCCCTTCAGAACCGAGCCTGACGTCGGACATGCCTAACTCTACGGTGCTAGAGCGACTTCCTCCAAATTTTTGGCCCGTCACATGCCGGTCACGCCGGCCGCCGGCCGCCTCACGGCGTGAAGAGAGCGAGGAGCCGTTGGCCGATCGGCGATCCGAGCCCGGTGCATGGATCAGGCCCCACCTGCGCCCGATACGTGCCGTTGTCACCGACGGTGATGTCATTGAAGTCGCCGCGGCCCAGCCACAGCTTGGGCGTCACGAAGCCGAGCTTCGCGCCGAGTGCCGCGAACAGGCCCGCGTAGAGCGGCGCGACCGCGCTCGTGCCGCCGACCGGCTCGACCTGTCCGTCGAGCACGATGTTGTAGCCGGTCTCCGGATCCGCGTTGGCCGCGACGTCCGGCACCATGCGTCCCAACCCCGCCGGAGCCGCGGGCGCGCCGACCTGCCACGACTGCGCGGGGAACAGCGTCGAGTAGCCGCCGCCCGTGCCCTCGCCCCTCGAGACGCCCGGCGTGTTGTTCCACACGACCTCGCTCGAGGGCGTCTTCGACGTGCCCCCGCACCCGACCACGTGCGGGCAGCCCGCAGGAAGGTCGACGTTCGCCGGCGTCGGGCCGCCGTCCGCGCTGTCGTTGTCCCCCGCAGCCGCGAACACGACCATGCCGGCCACGGTCGCTTCCGCAGCCGCCGCCTCCATGTCCGCCGCCTCGATCGCGCCCCAGACGGCCTCGTCCGCTCCCCACGAGATCGAGCAGACGTCGCAGCCGTCCTTGGCCGCCGCGCGCACCGCAGCGCCGATGTCCTGCGCCCAGTACATGCGGATGTTTGCTGCCCGACCGCCCGTCGCCGTCGAGAAGGCTGCCGCTGCGACCTGGATGTCGAGCGCGACCTCGCCGTCCGCGTCGCTGCCCGGGGAGTTCGTGGTGCCGTCGACCGAGACATCCGTGACGATCGGAACCGGCACGTGGTTCGCCGAGCAGAACTGCTGGATGTCTCCAAGATTCCAGCCCCCGCCCAGCTCGACGATGGCGATCACGCCGTTGCCGACCGCGTTGGTCGGCCATCCGTACGCCGCACACAGGGCGGGGACGTCCCACGTTCCGGGCAGTGGTGGGGTCGGTTGAGGACGCGGATGGTGCGGGGGATGTGGGTGCTTCTTGGGGCGCTTCAGGTAGGAGTGAGCCTTCATGTCTCGACGGTAGGCCGCCCGACACAGGCGAGGAAATTTTCGGCAGTTCTCACCAGCCCCCAGGGGACAAGGCACTTCTGCGCGGCACACAGCGTCGCGAAGCCCCCTTGTGGGGCAGTGATCAGGCTCAGCACTGTGGTTGACCCGCCGATAAACAGTGTTACAGTTTAGCCGTGCGCTTCGTCTGGGATCCCGCCAAGGCCACGCTGAACTACATGAAGCACGGCATCTCGTTCGGAGATGCCATCACAGCCTTCGACGACCCGACGGGCCTCTACGTCCCAGATCAAGGACATCCCGAGCGTGGCAACCTGATCGGCCAGGACTCCACGCGGAAGCTACTCTTCGTCGTCCACGTCGAGCTCCTCTCCGAATCACCACCAGCGACGAGGATCATCAGCGCGCGTCGCGCGAGTGGTCCCGAGCGCGACCGCTATCACGCGCAGTCCGAACCGTTCACGGCGAAAGGTCGACGACAGCGACGGCCCATGAGAGAGCGACGATCTTCCCGACCACCGCAACCCAAGAGACCGAGGCGTCGCCATGAAGAAGACTAGAGTCCGCAATCCCTTCTACGAAGACATCCGCAAGCACGGGATCGTCGTCGATGTCCAGAGCGACGACTCCACGCAACAAGCTCACGCTCCTGGACGACCACGTCGCGGAGAAGCCAGGCTGCCGACTGCCGTGCGATCCGTCCGATTGCCGAAGGCGCTCTGGAAGCTCGTGCAGGCTCAGGCTCGTCGCGAGCACATCTCGATCAATGCGGCGATGCGGCAGGCAACTCAGATCTGGATCAGGTCTTGACCGAGCAGTGCGCCTCGTCGAAGAAGACGGAATCACCCATGCCTGTCTGGTTCTCCCAAGGAGCATAGATGGGCATCGATTGCGAATTCAGAGCTTCCAGCATCAGCGACGTCGACAGTGTCTTGGCGCTGCCCGACGTCCACAAGATCTATCGTCCCGGCGAGACATTCTCTTGCCCGGAAGATCGCTGGGTGATCACGACGCTGATCAAGTTCGTGGGCCACGGAGACTGGTCTGGTTACGCCCCAGATAGTCGAGTGCCGCGAGTGGCGGCGCTGCTACGGTCCTTACGTCTGTACTGCACCGGCCTCGAATACGGCGGGGACAACGGCGTCCCTTTCGAGGAAGTGACAGACGCGATGATCTCGGAGATCGAGCAAGCGGAGGAGCTGTTGATGAGCAAGCCGCTACCGTGTCCGTTTTGTGGGGGCAACGCTGAACTAGATCGCGTTGAACATCCACCACGAAGCGTCGATGACCTGGTGACAAAGTTCTTTTATCGCTGCAATTCGTGTGCGTGTTGTGGTGGATGGGGCCGATCGGAAACGTCAGCCCTCCAAATGTGGAACACGCGTACGAACGTTTGACGGTGATCGAATAGCGGACGATGAAGCTGTGACCAGCCAACAAACCGCTTCACCGAGCGCCGAGAGCGACGCGCGCCGTGGCGCGCGATCACCACTGCCGTGAAGCTCGAGAGACGGGTACTTCCGCGTACCCAGGAAGTCCTCACGCCACCTTACGGGCTCCTCGAGTTGGCGCGCCGCTTGATCTAACCTGCGCCGTGAAGATCTTCGTGTTCGTGACCCTCGGCGCCACACTGTCCGCGTGCGCGTACGAGGCGAGCTTCCAGGACTGCGACGTCCGCTGCGCCGCGGACCGCGGTTGTCCCGACGGCCTCACGTGTGGAGCCGAGGGCCTCTGCCGATCGTCAGAGGGCACGACGGAGACATGCGCCGGGGTCCTCGGTACTCTCCCGAGCTGCGTCGGACTCGCGGCGACGTGCGGCCCGACCGCGAGCGACGACTGCTGCTCGACGGCCTCGCCGATCCCCGGTGGCACGTTCTACCGGAGCTACGACGTAGCCGCCGACGGCATGTACTCGAACATGAACTACCCCGGGACAGTGAGTCCGTTCGTGCTCGACAAGTACGAGATCACGGTCGGTCGGTTTCGCACGTTCATGACCGCCGGGACGAGCACGCAAGCGGATCCACCCCTGGCAGGTGCAGGTGCGCGCGTGCTGAACGGTGCGCCAGATCAAGGAGGTTGGGACGCAACTTGGGACGCGGAACTGGAGCCAGACGCGAGCACGCTCGTCGCCTCGGTGAAGTGCGATCCGACCCACCAGACGTGGACCGACGCACCGGGCGCGAACGAGAACCTGCCGATGAACTGCATCACATGGTACGAGGCGCTGGCATTCTGCGCGTGGGACGACGGCTTCCTGCCGACCGAGACCGAGTGGAACTTCGCCGCATCTGGCGGAAGTGAGCAGCGCTCGTATCCGTGGTCGAGCCCTGCTGGATCGATCGCCATCGACTGCTCGTACGCGAACTACAACGACGGCACCTACTGCGTGAATTCGCCCAACGGCGGTGCGAACCGCGTCGGCAGCGAGTCACCCGAGGGCGACGGCGCGTGGGGCCAAGCGGACCTGGCCGGGAACGTGTTCGAGTGGACGCTGGACGAGTACGCGGCGACGTACCAAGACCCGTGCGACGACTGCGCGAACCTCACGGCGGCCTCGTCTGTCGTGCTCCGTGGCGGAGGCTGGGACAACTTCGCGACGGACGTGCGAGCGGATTACCGACTAGATCGTCCTCCCGCGCTGCGCCATCGATCCGTCGGCGTGCGTTGCGCGCGACCGAGCAACTAACAAGATCACCAGCCTCCAAACAACTGCACGGCTGGGTTAGATTTGCCGCATGCGTCTCCTGCTGACGGGCTCTGCCGGCTTCATCGGGAGTCACTTCGTCGAGGCCATCCTCAAGACCACCGACTGGGCCGTCGTGGGGCTCGATCGGTTGGACGAGACCAGCACCCTGCATCGGATCCGAGACACAGCAGCGTACCAAGCCAACCGAGACCGCGTCGCCTTCATCTGGCACGACCTGCGAGCGCCCATCAACGACTTCGTCTCGTCCGAGATCGGTGAGATCGACACCGTGCTGCACCTGGCCGCGTCGACGCACGTCGATCGGTCGATCACGGATCCACCCAGCTTCGTGCTCGACAACGTGCTCGGCACTTGCCACCTACTGGAGTGGGCCAGGCGCTGCCGATCGATCCAGAAGTTCGTCAACTTCAGCACCGACGAGGTATTCGGCGCGGCGCCAGAGGGCACGAACTTCTCGGAGGAAGCTCCCTTCAGGAGCGGCAATCCATACGCGGCCACCAAGGCTGGTGCGACAGAACTCTGCGCCGCTTATCACAACACGTTCAAGACGCCGATCATCACGACGAACTGCATGAACGTCATCGGCCAACGCCAGCACTGGGAGAAGGTCGTCCCGCTGTTCACGAAGAAGATCCTCCAGGGAGAGCGCCTCGTGATCCACACAGATCCCACGAGGACCAACCCAGCTCGACGTGCGTACATCCACGCGCGGAACGTGTGGAACGCGATTCGATTCCTGCTCGATCACGGGACGGTGGGCGAGCGCTACAACATCGTTGGCGATCGCGAGCTGGACTGCCTGGAGTTGGCCACCGCGATCGGTACGGTGCTCGGGCTCCCGTTCGAGTACGACCTCGTCGACGAGCACTCCAATCGTCCAGGCCACGATCTTCGTTACGGCCTCGACGGCTCCAAGCTCGCGGACCTGGGCTTCCAGCAGCCCGTGAGCTTCGATGCCTCCCTCGTGCAGACGGTTCGCTGGTTCAGGGACAATCCCACGTGGCTCGGGCTCACGCGCGCTCGATGACGGCCTCGAAGATCAACTACGTCGTCGCCTGCTGGGCAGGTCGAAGGCGCTACATGCATCCCGCCTACGAGGCGGACAGAACGGCGTTCCTGAGGCTGCACATCCGCCAGCTGGAGCATCTCCAGCACGATCTCGCCCTGGTCACGATCGTCGTGAACGAAGGACCTGACGCCGAGTTCGATGACTTCGTCGACAGCCTCGACGGGCGCGAGGTTCGCGAGACGCCGATCCGAGTGATCCGGCGTCCCAACGTGGGGATGTCCTACGGCGCGTGGGCGGACGTCTTCGTGCGCGACGGCACGGCGTTCAGTCACTACCTCTGGATCGAGGACGACTACGTGGTCGTTCACGATCGATTCGACACCATCATGCTCGAGATGATGCAGGCGAGCGGCTGCGACTACCTGTGCGGGTTCGCCGCCGATCTTGGGCTGGGAAGGCACGCCGCCATCTCGAATGGCCTCATCCGTTCGGAGATCCTCGCTCGCGTGCATCAGAAGTACGGCACCGTCCCGCACGCGTCCTCGCAAGTCGACTACTCCGACAACTACGTCTCGGGTCAAGTCGGCGCGTCGCGCGCGGTGATCGACGTCGGCGGCACGCTGAGCGACTTCACCGAATTCGGATGGTCAGCTCCGTGGAGTGACTTCGGAACCATCAGGACATTTCGCAATCAAGGAGGCCCGGCGCTGATCGTCCCAGCCGAGACGTTGCTCTAACTGCTCTAACGCGCTCAGATCGTCTTGGCCCAGTCACGCGTGGCCTCGGCCACGCGGGCGCGCTCGTCCTCACCGACCCACCATCCAACCGGGATCGCGACCTGGTGATCGTCGAAGTAGTCCACGCCCAGCAGTCCGTCGCGCGCGACGTCGCGGAAGATCGGATGCGCGTCGTTTCGAGAGTGCACGCGGCTGCAATCGACGCCGCGCTGGGCCATGAAGTCGGCGAAGGACCTCTGCTTGCCCGGAGGCTCGAGCAAGATCGTGTAGAGCCACCAGGCGCTCGACGGATCCTCGGCAGGCCGACGGATGCCGTCGACGCCCGCCAACGCCTCGGCGTACCAACGAGCGTTCGCGCGATGCTTCGCCACGGCTTCTTGCGCGAGGTCGAGGTTCGCGAGCCCGATCGAGGCCGCGAGATCGTTCATGTGATACTTGTAGCCGGCCAGCGCGATTGGCTTGTCGATGTTCGGCCCAGGAGACTGCCGATCGATACCGAACCACCGCAGCAGTCGCGCCTTCTCTCGAAGCGCCGTATCGCGCACGTGGAGGCCGCCCCCGTCGCCCGTCGTCAGATGCTTGATCGCCTGGAACGACCAGCAGACCAGATCTGGCAGCCGCGTCCTCCGCGTGGCGCCGAACGCGTGGGCCGCGTCCTCGATGATCGGCGCGCCGCCGACGGCCTCCCCGAGCGCGTCCACGTCGCAGACGGCCCCCCCCCAGTCCACCGCCACCACCGCCCGCGTCCGCTGGGTGACCTTCCTGGCGACGTCCCGCGGATCGATGAGCCCGGTCGCCGGATCCACGTCTGCCCACACGATCGTCGCGCCTGCGTGCAGGAGGGCGAGGTTCGTCGCGACGCACGTGATCGGCGTCGAGATCACCTCGTCGCCTGGCTCGAGCTCCAGGAGGACGCCCGCCAGATGAAGCGCCGTCGTCCCGCTGTTGACAGCCAGGACGTCGCCACCCAGGACTGCCGCGAGCGCCTTCTCGAGCGCCATGACCTTCGGACCCTCCGTGACGACGCCGCTGCGTATCGTCTCGGCGATGACGGCGGGGACGGTGGAGGACATGAGCGGCCTGAATAGAGGGATCTTGGTCACGGCGTGGTCTCCTGCGTCGGAGCATAGTGCACGACGACCCAGTCGATCTGACACGCCGGATCGACGCCGGGCGGATCGATCGCGACGCGCACGTAGCCAGCGCACTCGGCGGCCTTCCGAGATGCGGCGTTGTCCTGCCGAATCGCCGCGTAGATCGGACCTGTGGAGAGCCGCCCGAGCAGATCGTAGATCGCGCGTCCCCACCCGCACCCACGCGCGTCTGGATCTACCGCGAGGGACACCCAGGATCGCCCATCTCGCACGCGAAGCATCCCGTAGCCGACGGGCGGATCGCCGACGATCACGCACAGGACGCTTCCTTTGTTCGCCTCCCACCAGGTGGCCTGACTCTCCGGCGTGATGTGCGCCGAATCGCAGAACCACTCGCGCCCGAGGTTGCGCAGCAGACGCACGACTTCCGCGTCCTCCTGGGTCTGCGCGAAGTGCCAGGAGAATGACCTGTCGATCATGTGCGTGGCACGCGCCCGGCAAGCGAGCTGCGCACGTCCTCGTCGTCCGCGCGCACCATGTTCTCGACGAGCGCGCGGAAGCCTACCTTCGGCTTCCAGCCGAGGCGACTGCGGGCCCTGCTGGCGTCCCCGCGGAGGTGGTCGACCTCGGTCGGGCGAAAGTAGTGCGGATCGATCTCGACGTGGAGCCTCCAGTCCAGATCGAGTGCACCGAAGGCGATGTCCAGGCAGTCGCGCACCGAGTACGACTCCCCCGTCGCGATGACGTAGTCGTCCGGAGTCTCCTGCTGGAGCATCAGCCACATCGCCTCGACGTAGTCGCCGGCGAACCCCCAGTCACGCCGGGCGTCGAGGTTGCCGAGAAACAACTTCTGGTCGAGCCCGTGCTTGATGCGCGCCGCGGCGCGGGTGATCTTGCGCGTCACGAACGGCACGCCGCGGCGCGGCGACTCGTGGTTGAACAAGATCCCGCAGGCGACGAACAGCCCGTACGCCTCGCGATAGTTCTGACAGAGTTGGTGCGCGAACACCTTGGCGCACGCGTATGGACTTCGCGGATTGAACGGCGTTCCCTCGCTCTGCGGCGGCGGTGAGCTTCCGAACTGCTCCGACGACGACGCCTGGTACATCCGGCAGCCGTTCTTGAGCCCGCGTAGCGCCTCCAGCAGCCGGAGCGTTCCCATCGCGATGGTCGACACCGTGTACTCCGGGACGTCGAAGCTGATGCGGACGTGGCTCTGCGCGCCGAGGTTGTAGATCTCATCGGGTTGGATCTGAGTGACCAGCGTCGCGAGAGCGCTGCCGTCGGAGAGGTCGCCGTAGTGCAAGCGCAGCCGATAGTCCGCCACGTGGGGATCTTGGTAGATGCCGTCGATCCGCTCGGTGTTGAACGAACTCGATCGCCGGACGACGCCGTGGACCTCGTAGTCCTTCGCCAGCAAGAGCTCGGCGAGGTACGACCCGTCCTGGCCGCAGATCCCGGTCACGAGGGCCTTCATCGGTGCGCCAGGTACCACGCCACGGTCCTCGCGAGACCCTCGGAGAAAGGTGTCCTCGCGCTGAAGCCGAACCGCTCGCGCGCGCGGCTCACGTCCAAGCGACGTCGCGGCTGACCGTTCGGCTGCGTGGTGTCCCACACGATCGACCCGGTGTAGCCGGTCGCCTCCGCGACGATGCGCGCGAGATCGCGGATCGCGATCTCCTCGCCGCTGCCGAGATTGACGGGGTCGCTCAAGTCGTAGTGCTCCGCAGCGCTGATCATGCCTTCGGCCGCGTCCGCGGCGTAGATGAACTCGCGGGTCGGCGACCCGTCGCCCCACAACACGACCTGGGGACAACCCTCGTCCCTCGCCGTCACGAACTTGCGGATCATCGCTGGGATCACGTGCGACGTCTGGAGGTCGAAGTTGTCCCGTGGACCGTACATGTTGACCGGGAACAGCACGATGCTGTTCATTCCGTATTGCGCCCGATACGCCTGCGCCTGCACGAGCAGCAACTTCTTCGCGATGCCATACGGAGCGTTGGTCTCCTCGGGATACCCGTCCCACATGGCGTCCTCGCGGAAGGGCACTGGAGCGAACTTCGGATACGCGCAGATCGTGCCGGCGACGATCGTCTTACCCACGCCGGCCAGTCGACACTCCTCGATCATCTGGAGACCCATCATCGCGTTCTCGAACAGGAAGGTCCCCGGCTCGGCGCGGTTGGCTCCGATGCCACCGACGCGCGCGGCGAGGTGGAACACGACCTCGGGTCGACTGGCATCGATCAGCTTTCGACAGGCCTCGCGCTCGACCAGGTCGTAGTCTCGACGACGCGGCACGACCACGTCTGCGCCATGGGAGACGAGTTGCTCGGTGACGAAGCTGCCGAAGAATCCGGCGCCGCCGGTGACGAGCACGCGCTTCTTCGTCCAGAAGGTGCTCATCGCGCGCCCGTCGGAGCGCAGAGCAGGGTCTGACGACCCGCGGTGACCTGCTCGTAGCCGAGCCCGATGAGCTTGGGCACGAGCAGCCGCCCCTTCCCGCCCTCGGCGATGTCGGTGTCGTCGATCAGGATCATGTGCCCAGCGCCGAGCTTCGACTGAGCGGCCTCGAAGGCCTCGAGATGTCTCTCGGCGAACTCGGTGCCCGGCACCACGTCCCACGCGTCGAGGTAGAGCAGGTCGATCGTGCCGACGAACGCTTGAAGGAAGCGAAGCCCGTCGTCGGTGACGACCGTCACGTTGTTGTAGCCGCCGCAGACCTCGCGCGTGATCGCCGACGCGGTACCGTCGTGATCGACCGAGACGACGCGGTGGCCGGTTCGGGCCCAGTGCAGCGTCGAATGCCCGTAGAGGCAGCACTGCTCCTGGAGCTCGACGTGCGGGTCGTGCGTCAAGGCATGCCGAAGCGATCCCAGCTCGACGATCGTCCGCTCGGGCGGCACACCGCCGAGTCGTGCGACGGCCTGTTGGATGTAGCTACTGGGGAACTCGCGCCCCGACCCATGATGTATGTTGGCCACGATCGCACCTCACCGTTCAATGAAAGTCTCGCATGCAGGTCACTGATCCTTGGGAACTCTAACACCGCCCTCAAGAACCCAGATGTGGCTACGCACGTGCTCGACGGTCAATGCTCCAGGCTCGATGCCGTGATCGCGGAACCAACTCTTGATCGTCTTGACGAGGCGCTTCCGAAGATCTGCTTCTTGTTCTGTGGTCGACGCCAGCCCCCAGTCGAAGTCCGGCCCGAAGCTGTCGCGGAGCCACCTCTCGATCGTGCCCAAGAGGCTCTGCTCGTCGAAGGCGCGCTCGGCGATCTGGCCGGCGTCGAGGTCCCTCAGCTGACCCGTGTAGACGCGGCGTCCCTGCTCCAGGCCCTGCTCGACGGCGAGATCGTGGACGGCATAGTCGATCGCGTTCTCGCGCGTGTCGAATTCTTTCGCACCGTTCCAGCCATCGACGCGCGTCGAGCAGATCCACTTCCGGTCGGTCATCGGATCTCATCCGCCACGATCGGGATCTTTCTCTGAAGGATCTCCATGCGCGCCCACGACGACATCCCGTGACAGGCACCGCTGGATCGATCACCACCGAGCCTACCCACGAACCGATCGAACTCAAGACCGCAGCGATGCCAGTTGTCCCACGACCAGTTCTGTGCGTGAGTACGATGGAAGATCGCCGGGTAGTCGACACCCCAGAGTGGCAAGCCACTCTTCATGAACATGAGCGGCAGCCAGTAGTCCCACCAGGGCTGTCCCATGCTCAAGAAAGAATCCGGAACGACACCGGCATGCCTTCCATGGAACAAGAACGCGTCGAAGCCCCAGGAGTCGGGCGTCGAGAACTGACGATCTGCCTCGTAATTGTAGCGAAGGAAGTAGCAGATCCCCTCCGCACTCGTCTGGCGGATTCGTTCGAGAACTGTCGCCGTGATGTGGATCTCGATGTCCGAATTCAAGATCAGTACGTGCCGTGCCGTCGCTGCGGCCCACCGACACATCGCGTGGATCGGTACGTACGCCTTGCCGAACAGGACCTCGGTGGTGTCGTCCACAGGAACGAAGGTCACGCCCTCGTAGATCCCCGTCAGTTCCGAGATCTCCGACGGGGCGTTGAACGAGTGCACGGTGAGACCCACGGCCTGCCAGGATTGAATAGCCGCTCGCTGTCGTTCGGGATTCGCGATCGCCAGCGACGTGAGTGCACACAACGGTTCTGAAGCGCTCATCGCCCCTGCTCCAGTTCAGTCACTGGGATTCCCAGCCCGTCTCCACGGATCTCCTGCTGCTGCACGTAGTTTCGAACGCCGCTCGCGTGCAGATGATGGGCACGGATCGAGCAACTTGGATTCGAGACGGCGAGACCTGCGCGCTGTGCCTCCCACGCGATTCGATTGTCGCACCTCGGCAGTCCCATGCGAAAGTCACTGCGGAACGATCGGATGGGTGCCTGGAAGATCCACGCGTCCTGGCTGTACGTGTGGGCAAACAAGTGGGCGCTTCCGTCGTCATGCACGTCCCATCGTGACAGGCACAGCAACTTGCCGTCGAGATCGACACCGTCGAGGAGGGCTAGCGTCGCATCGAAGTAGATGTCAGCGTTGGCCACGACGATCCGCTTGCCGGCGAGCGCGCAGCTCGCGTAGTCGAACAGGTCTCGGTAGCTGACGCGCTGTCCGTGATCGATCAGCCGGATCTTGGGATGACTCAAGATAGGAAAATCACGAAGGACCTGCGCGCGGCGAACGCGCTTGTCCTCGACGAACACGTGCACGGCATCGAAGAGCGCGTTCGCTGCGTTGCGCTCGAGACAGGTGAGCAACTCGCCCATGCGAGTTGCCACAGCGTCACGATAGAACCCCACCAGCAGCGTGCACGTCACGTGGGCAACTCCTTCGCGTGGATGACGGCTCCAGCAGCTGCCTGCTCACGATCCTTGGGTGTCATGCTCGCACCCTTGATCAAGTTGTCATCGTACCAGTCCCGATGATCGCCCTTCGGATCGGGAATCGGGAAGGATCCGCCCCGGGCGATCTCCGCACGAAGCGCCACCAGGTTCGGCGTGAACTCCGTGCGCTTGCGGTCGTGGAAGCGACTTCTCAGAGCGTGACTCTTGTCGTTCGGAGACAGCCCCTTGTCCTGACGCGGGAAGCTCAGCGGATGCACGAGTCCGCGGCGATCTTGCTGGACGGACAGCTCGATCACGAAGTCGATCGGATGACCGGCGTTGACGAGCATGTGACCGAACACACAGTCCTCCAGGCCCACCGGATCGCAACCCTCCTCGCAGCCGTTGACCTCGAGCGCCCACTGAAGCGGCAAGGCGAAGTTGCCGCCGAAGCACCAACCACCGGAACAATTCTTGAGACCGCGCGGCTCGCACTGACGGCGGTGATCGAGCGAGAGGCCTCCACTCTCGTGCTTGTCGTAAGGGCCGCAGATCACGGAGCTGCGCTCGCGCTCGCCGCGACGAACTTGGTCGAGCCAGCCAGGATCGAGCCTGCAACGATCGTCCAGGAAGCAGATGTAGTCTGTACTGCACAGGACGAGCGCCGTGTTGCGTGCGTTCGCGTTCGCAAAGAAATCATGCGCCGTGATGCGGTGCGGCCCCTGCCAGATCGTCGGCTTCGGCCGGGTCTCGACCAACTTCTTGATCGCCTCGATCGGGCGATAGCCGATCGTCTTGGCGAGGCGTCCGAGTGCATCGACGACGATGAGCTCGATCTCGTCGCCGGGGCGTGCCTGCTGCGCGAGGCCGTCGATCAGCCACTCGAGATACGGCTCCTCACGCGCGGTGATGTATCCGATCGTGATCTTCACGCTCAGTCGCCTTTCGTCGACTCCATGTGCTCCATCACGGCCGACAGCCGCGTCTCGCCGATCTTGCACTCCATGTCGTCCACGCCGAACGAGACCACGACGCGATCGCCGTCGATCGCCATCCCGGCCGCGAACTCGATCCCATTGGGTACCAGCTTCATCGGCTCGCTCACGGACGTCATCTTGCCCCTCGAGTCGACGAGGTACCAGGTGTGCCAGTAATGCTTCTTGCTCTTGAGGAACTGCATCTCGTGGCCGATCCCGAGCCAGGCATCGTCACCGACGCGCACGAGTTGAGTCCCACCGCGAAGACCCGCGTACCTCGGCAACAACACGCGGCCCGTGCCGAGCATGCGCGCTGACTCGTTACCGCCGCCACCGCCACCGCCACCACCACCGCGAAGACTGCCCCACTTGGGAGAGGGGGGAGAGGTGATCGCTGCCTGCGCGCGTGTGCTCGACCGCGACGGCGCTGCGGAAGACGACGACAAAGAAGGCCGCGAGGCCAACGTATCAGCGGAGACCCTCCGCCCGCGCACCAGCTGCACGCTACCGCCACGAATGCGCGTCCGTAGGTCCGGATGCTTGTGCACCTGTCTCGCGCTCTCGCGCTCTTGTTCCTGAACGCGTTCGCGCGCTCTCTCTTGTTCCTGAGCGTGTGCATGGGCACACTCTTGTTCCTGAACGATCGCGCGCTCGCGTTCGCGCATGATGGACACCGGCTGCGCGCTGGCCGAGGGACGCGCCACTGCCACGGTGCCGTGGATCGCTCCCCGATCGTCGAACATCGTCCCCTTACCGATCGAGTAGAGAAAACGTGGCTCGGCGCAACCGTCGAACGGCACCCAGTTCTTTTGAGCACCACTCCACCAGTCACCGCGGATCGGGCGCGCCTTGACGATGTTGTACTCGGCGTCGAACGAGAGCAGTACCTGCTCGGGCGGCTGGTGCTGTGCACCTCCCGCTGCTGGACGCGTATCACGCGCCAGGTGGAGCGACGCAGCGATTCCCTGGAGTCCGCCGCGATCTGTCTTGAAGATCCGCATGTCCTCGAAGCCCACAGTCGCGCAGGGCGTGCGCGGATGATCATCGCGCTCACGCATCTTGTAGATCTGGATCGGCTTCCATGTCGCGGGATCGAAGATGACCATCGCGTTCTTGGACTGGTGACCTGGGCCGGCCTTGGGACTGCGGATCGTGACGCCGTTCGGCATCGCATAGTCCGTGCAGCGCAAGACGCAACGCCAGGTCTGCCCGTCAAAGTGGATGCTCGGATTCATGGACCACATCGCGTCGTACGGACGGATCGAGATGTCCGTCACCGTCCAGGGGATGAGATCTTTCGCGTCCTTCACACGTAGTTCCCTCGCGAGGATTCGGAAAACGCAGGCATGCGCGTCGCGCCCCACGCGTGGCCGACGAACTCGGCATTCGCGAGGGTGTCCTCGAGCCGGTTCTTGAGACCGTGTTTGCTCGGAGCAAGTGCGAGCTTACGCAGCCCATAGGGCCGGCCGTTCTTGTCGAGGCCCGACATCTGCTCTACCGGGAACGCCATCACGCGCTTGCGCAGGTCGCTCCAACTCGCAGGAGGTCCATCACGACGCGCGATCTTGGGGACGAGCTCGGTGATCACCCCCGGAGTCGCGTGGATCTGCTTGACCGCGGATCCGAAGTCGACGGTCGACTCCGGCCACTTCACGCCCGTCTGCGCGAACACCTGGCGGACGGTGTCGCGCGCCGCCGCGACCTTGTGGATGCCGGCGCCGACCTCCATGTCGAGTTCACTCGCCGACAACCACGAGATGTCGGTCGGGTCGTGGTGCCGACTCTTCTCGCAGATCGCGCGCAGTCCCTCCAGCGTCGCTCCGTACTTCGCGTCGGAAGGGAAGGAGAGTTGCCAGATCCCGACCTCGGTCGGCTTGCCGACGGAGCACATGTCGCCGCCACTCTCGATGCGGATCCACTCGAGCAGCGCGTCGATCGGAAGATCACCCGCCCGCTCCTGGACCTCGCCGCGCCACCGCTCGACCAGCGGAGGGAACCATCCGAGCGGGAGCGGCCCCCGGTGCTGTGGAGATCTCGTCGACGCCGACGACGCCGACGTCGTCTTCGATCGCAGGAGCACGAGAGCGACGCCAGCGACCACGCCGACGCCGACCACCGCTCCGACGACACGGCCGTCGCGCACGCGCCTAGACCTGAGCGTCGCCTTCGACCGGTGCCGGATCGTCGTCCAGCACCGGGACACCGCCGTCCATCCTCACCGCCACGGGCGGCGGCGCCGGGCGCGCCACGCGCCGCGGCGTCGCGGCGGCCGCCGCCTGTGACGTGCGCGGACCCGCGGCCACGACACGCGGAGGTGGCGGAACGGCGGCGGCGGCGGCAGCCGCCGTGGTCGCTGCCATCGCGCCGTCGATCGCCACGATCGCAGCCTCGGCGAGCTGGACGTTGTTGGCCGCCGCTTCGTCGAGTTGCGCCTCGCCAGCCGCCGCGCGCAACTCGCCGAGGTACTTGTCGGCGAGGTGACGGCAGAGCAGCAGCTGGTCTGCCGTCAACGGAGATGCCGACGACGCGCCGCTCGCGAGCTTCGGCGGCAGGATCACGACGCTCTGCTTCGCCGGCTGGTTCGGCAGACCGCCCGTCGAGAAGTTCCGACGCGCTCCTTTCGGAGGCAAGATCGTGACGCCCTGCCGCGCCGTGCCCTGACCTCCCTGGATCTGCGGACCGCCGGAGTTCATGTTCACCTGAACGACGGGGTGCACGCCCGAGAGCTGAGCCTGGGGCTTCGCTCCGGCGTTGGGTGTGCGGTTGATGCTCGAAGATCTCAAAACCGTCGTCTCGGCCATTTGTGCCTCCTTTACGCGTGGTTATAGTTTATTGGATAGCCGTTCATCGCATCCTTCCACGATTGGCCGCGAAGGATAGTGGCAACAGTCTGGGGATGGATGCTCATCCGAGCGGCGATCGAAGATCTACTCTCGCCATGCTCATTACGGCCATGAAGCTCTTGTACCAGATCCATCGTTAATTTAGCTGAACGTGAATTTCTGATCTGCTCAGATGCCGTCGCCCAGCGGCAATTACCGGGCTCGTAATTACCGTCGTTGTTAGGATATCGATCAAGGGTCATCCCCTTCGGACGCGCACCCATAGCTGCGAGGAAGTTCTGAAAACCTTCTTCTCCGGTCCAACGGGCACAGACGGTGATTCCCCGACCGCCATAATTCGCGTAATGCCTACAATGTGGATTGTAGCAACGCGTGAACATCGAACTCCACGACCTCCATGTCGGAGTCAGTTTGTGCCCGACGGTGTGTCCATGCTTTCGCGAGGCTGCCCACGCCTTCGGCATCACCACTTCATCGATCAAGCAGCCGCACGACCGAGTCTTTGACATCGTGAGTGAGTCGCCCTGAACGGCCACGATCGTCCCTTTCAGACATGAGCAACGACACCGCCACATAACACGCCGCCCTCGATTCGGCGCGCGATCAAGCACAGTCAACCGTTCGAACACACGGCCCGTAAGATCGCACAGCGCTGGCATCAGAGTGAGAGTTCGAAGACGACGGACATCTTCATGTGATGTCCAGATTGATTCAAAACGCTGAAGTACTGGGCGGCGTTCGGCACCTCGACGTGAGTCTGCCCCGAGACGAAGAAGTCTCCTACGCCGTCGTGACCGTCAGGGCTCTGAAAGAAGCGGATCCAGCCGATCGTGAGGGTCGGCGTGGCGTGGCGCCTGGCTCCGACGAGGGTGGCGATCTTGGCGAACTTCGGCACGTCGAACACGTCGCTCTCGATCGCCGTCGGAACCTCACCGACGAAGATCGTCCGCTGCGCGTGCGACTCGGCGAACCCCGGACCGACGTGCGCCGCGAGGTAGTACGCGGCGCTCGTGCCGAAGATGTCGCCGCTCTTGCGCGTCTGCGAGATCAGCGCGTTCACGCGCAAGTAAGATGCCTGGACCGTCAGCGTCACGCCGTTGGTGTAGTCGACGATCGCCTCCGCGCTCACGCCGCCCGTGCCGAACTCGATCCGAGCCTCGAGCGGAGGCCACTTGACCGATCGGTCCGTCCCGGGAAAGTCGTGGACCGTGACCTCGGAGTTGGTCTGCTCGCCCGTGAGGTTCTGCTGGTCGAGACGCTCCTGGACCTCGTGGAAGGGCAGCGGGATCACGCGCGGTGGGTGGAGCGTCAGTACCAACTGCCACGAGTCGAGGTCGTCGCCCTCGACCGTGATCATGTCGACCGGAGCCTGCTGCACCCTGTCCAGGTGATGGTCGTAGACCAAGATCGACGACTTGCCGAGCGTCTGTCCCATCGCGAGGCGGCCGAAGGGCGAGAGCCCCGGGCGATCCTCGCCGGGACGGGGCGGGTAGCCGTTACCCGGGTAGATCGGCCCTCCGTAGAGGAGCCGACGATCTGGGAGCAGGTGACGACGATCGCTCATCGACGCCTCACACCCTCAGTGCGCGGGTCGGAGTTGGGGGCGACGTCACGAGCACCTTCGGCGACCGCGAGCGACCGCGCGTCCCGCTCGACGAGGTCTTGGACTTCCGGGTCCCGGCGTACACGAGGCCGCCAGCCGCCGCGACTCCCACGGCGATCGCGGCGATCGTTCCGACAGACCACTTCGACTTCGGCTTCTCCGGCGCTCCGCCCGCGTCGGACGGCGTTCCCTCGGCACCCTCGCCGGGAGCCGGCTCCTCGACGTGCTCGGCTGCTGGGACGCCCACGCTGTCGTGGACCGGAACGCTCGGACTGGTCGCGAGGTCGAACGCGCCGGCATACTTGTACTGGTCGTGGTGCTCGGAGAGCTGCGCGTACGCCGCGTCGAGCTCGGCGCGCGACGCGAACGCCTGGTGGTCCATCGATCCGTCCGGATGCTGGACCACCAGCACGAACGGCTGGCCGGCAGCGTGCGCGACCTGCGCCGCGTGGGCGCGGTACTCACCCACGCGGTGGGGCGGCATGGTCGACTTCACCGGTCGACCACGACGCACGTGGTGATGGTGGTGGTGCACTCGCTCGGCCCGGACCCCGGCGCCCTTGGCCTGCTCCCGGGCGAGTTGGCTCTTCGCCGTCGGCGGCACGCGCGAGGGGTGCTCGTGGGCGGCCTCGTGCGCAGCCTCGTGCGCGAGCTCGGGCGAGATCGTCGGTGGCTGGAGCTTCGCCGCCTCGGCCGTCTTGTGCGCCGAGATCTTCGCCGCCGTGGAGGCCGCAGCGACGTGCTGCGGAGCTTCGTGCGGCGAGGCGCCCGCAGCGGCACCGAGGTGCACGGCCGCCGCCATGTCGGCGACGTGCGCGTCGGCGAGATGCTGCGCGACGACCGGGTTGTTGTACGTGAGCACGAGCTTCCCCGCGTCGTCCTCGGCCTTCACCTTCGCGTAGATGTCGAGCCAGAGCGGGATCATCTTCGCGTCCGTCGGATCGTGCGGGTCAAGCTTGTGTCCGACGCCGACTCCCGACTGAGCGTAGAACCTCGCGTCCGCCTCTCGATCGAGGATGCTGCGCGGGTGATGCGCGGCATCCTGTGCGTGGTGATGCGCGTGATGATGCTCGTGCGCGCTGTCGACGATGGTTGCCATGCGGACGATTCTCCAGGAAAACGTATCAGCTACGCGCGGCGATCGCTACGCCTCGGGCACTGGCGTGCATGTTATCAGCGCGCACACCGCCAGATCACGAAAGTGGCCGTGCCCACGCGGAGATCGACGTCGTGACAAAGACCGACGAAAATTTGACTTACGCGCGCTGGAAGAGGCGGCTCCCGCTGCGCCCGCCCGTGCCCGCGCCGGTCAGCTCGTTGCCGGGCGGCTGAACGGCGCCCGAGCTGGCCGCGACGAACGGCGTGGTCAGGTCGTACTCGTTCTCGATGGGAGCGGTCGTGCGGAAGTCGACCCACGTGCGAGCCACGAGGGTTCCGACCTGCATGTCGCCGCTCGTGCCCGTGACGAGCGTGCCGTCGTCGGCGACGCGGACGATGCCACCGTCGTTAACGTGAACACCGAGACCGGTGTTCCCGCCACCCGTGACCGCGTTCAAGATCATCTGCGATCCTTCGCAGAGGATCGCGTCGCCTGCGGAGTTCTCGATGACGACGGTGTCGAGTTGCCACTGCGTCGTCGCGAACGCGTGGAGGGCGTTGTCCGCCGTGTTCGTGAGGATGCAGTGCGCGAACGTCCAGGTCGAGGAGCCGAGACCGCCGATGGAGGTCGCAGGTGCCGGCGACGCCGGCCCGAGGGCCTGCGGATTGCCGTCGAACACGGTCCGACGGAAGAAGAGTCCCAGGCTCTCGCCGCCAGTGAAGTCGTAGCCAGCGGCATCGAGCCACAGGCTCGTGAACGACGTGATGGACGACGACTCCAGGTCCATGAAGCCGTTCGACAGGACGTTCGCGTTCAGGATGACCTGCTCCAGGCAGGCGTTGATCACGATGCCCTCGACGACGCAGAGCTCGACGACGGCCGTCGGCATGCCACCGAGCATGAGCCCGCTGTTACCAGGGGCCAGGCAGACGAAGTGGATCCCCAGGAAGGCGATCGAGTTGGGGCCGATGCACGTGACAGCGGCATCCTCGATGCCGGGGTTGTTCGCGAGCAACGTCGCGGACGGCTCGACGATCGTGTAGCTGCCGATCGCGGGGACGTTGACGGGCTGATTGCAGAGGAAGAGTTGCGTCGCGTTGCTGTCGTAGACAGCGCAACTCGCCTGTCCACTCGCGTTGCCGATCAGCTGCTTGCCCTTGACGCCAGAAACTGCCCAGGACGGCCGTGCCGTGCTGACCGTGAGGATGGCGAGCCCCGATCCCGGATCGGCGGTCACCGAGACGATGTCTGCCGCAGCGACGCTCGTGTCCCCAATAGGGATGTTGGTCGCGGGCTGTGGTGTCGCCTGGATCGTGAGCGGCGCGGTGAACCGGAACGGGAAGGTCGTGGGGTCGTCCGCCGTCGCTACGAGGAGTGGGCTCAGGATCTCCGGCAACTGGTAGTTGTCGGGCACGAGCTCGTTGCCGATGCCCGTGATGTCGACGACGTACTTGAAGCCCGGCGGGATCGCGGGGGGTACGTCACGGATCGCGCGCTGGAACGTGCGATACGGCTGCTTGAGCGACCCGGTGCCCTTCGTGTCGCTGCCGTCGAGACGGGCGTAGATCGTGACCACGACCGGCTCGGCTGGAAAAGGAGGCCAGAAGGGAGGCCCCTCGGCCGCAGCTGGACCGGTGGGGCCCCTGGGGCCCCTGGGACCCTGTGCTCTTCCGCTGATTCTGGTATCCGCCATGATCTTGCTCCTCCGGATCTGTTCTAACCCACGCGCTACGCCGAGAGCCAGAAACTGGATCCCAAGGAGACCGCAACTGCATTGAAGTGTTTTCTCTACGGAGCTGGCGTCCCGTTGGAGCCGCTGGAAGGCAGCGACGCCGGACCACCACCCGCCTTCTGCTCGCCCGGCTTACCGTCGCCCGGCGAGACCATGTTCATGATCTCCATGAACATGATCTTCTGGGCCATGTCGAGCGTGTTCATGAGCACGCTGACCTGGTCCGAGCGCAGCGACTTGCCGAACTCGCCGATCAGCATCGCGAGAGGTGTCGCGCCGCCGGCCTGACCCTCGTCGCCGCCGCCGATCTTGGCCGCGACGACGGTCCCGATCTGGAGGAGCTTCTGGAAGCCGGCGTTGGTGCGGGCGTTCTTCTCGGCCGCCATCGCGATCTGGAACTCGCGATCCATCTTGGTCGAGCGCGCGTCGTCGAGCTCGCGAAGTAGGTTCCGGTTCTCCTCGCGCGTCGCGATGAGCTCTGCGAGCAGAGCAGCACTCTGCTGCGCGAGGGGACGCAGCGTGCTGTCGAACATCTGCGCGTTGATGCGCATCAGCTGACCCGCGTGGTTCATCATCACGGTGTCTGCGCTGCTACGGCCGCCGACTCCACCACTCGGCACGAGCGCCGTGTCGTCGCTTCCGTTGTAGCTCGGAGAGAGTGCGAACGCGTGCTGTGACCGGTCGTTCAAGTGCTGGAGCGTCTTCACGACGAAGCGGTGCTTGCCGGCCGGCTTGGCATCGGCCTCCCCCGTCGCGATCTCGAGGATCTGCGTCGCGAGTCCCTCGACGTTGGCGAGACCGTCGAACAGATCGGGCTGATCTGCGCGGACCCACGTGCGGATGTCCTCGTCCTTCCAGCCGCCTCCGGGGGAATAGATGAGATCGACGCGGACGCACTGACGACCCTCCTTGCGCGCGAACTCGCCCAAGAGGAAGCTGAGGAGCTTGCTGTAGAGCTCTGCGTTGTCACTCATCGTAGAGCTTCAAATACCACGAAGCCCCGTCACCTGTTCCGGGTAGATCGCCTTCCCTTGACCTCACGCTCCTCGCGCAAGATCTCGCGAACGACCTCCGGATCCGTGCCGCGCTTCGGCCGCAACTCGCGGACGACCGCGTAGACCCCGGCGGCGCCCATGATCGTGAGGACGCCTGCCGCGGCGATCTTCAGGACGCCGAGGAGGGCCGTCGCCTCGGATCCCTTGCCCTCCGCGCCACGCTGCCAGATCGTCTTGGGCAACTCCACCGGCTCCACACTCTGGAGCGTGATGCCGTGTGCCCGCGCGAGCGCCCGCAGCTGCCGGAGCCGGTTCAGCCACTCCTCGAACGTCTCCCAGCTCGTCGCGAGCTTGGTCCACCACGACCGGCTCTCGTGCTCGACGAACTGCCGCCACTCGTCGAGCGTCGGCGTGACGTCGGCGGCGAGCCACTGCGCCGTCGACGTCGCCTCCGGCAGGTCCCTGTTCGCCGTCTGCCACACGGCCAGGTCGTTCGAGAGCGCCTGGAAGCCCGTCGAGAGCGTCGCGATGGCTCGCGTGCGATCGGCGACCGTGTGGAAGAGTTCCTGTCCGACGACGGCGAGCGGCTTGTCGGCCTCGTCGCGTCCGCCCATCAGCCGCGTCCCCGTCCACAGCCGATCGGCGCCCCGACCGAAGCGCGACGCGAGGCTGATCGCGGGGAGGACCGGCCGGATCGCGGCACCGATCGTCCGATCGTGCGCGTACCCCGCGAGGTGGTCCGCTCCCCAGCCGACCACGAAGTGCCGATCTCGATCGAGCGGGCCGTAGCTGCCGCGATCGCGGGTCACGCGCGACTCCAGGACGGCTGGGCATCGGCGCCGTACTGACCGCGCGCGTTCCCCGACACGAGCGCGCCCCCCGTCCAGATCTCGATCCCGGCCTGCTTGATGGCGGCGCGCGCCGCGACTGCCGATCCCTCGCGCACGTTCCCCGCCGTCTTGAGCGTCACGTCGGATCGTGCGCCTGCCTTGACGCGCGCGATCATCTCCTCGAGCGCGTAGATCTTCCCGTCGGGTCCTCGGAAGCTCATGGGGCGCGACGGATCGTCCGCCGTCGGCTGCGTCATCACGAAGGAGAGACGTTGCGTGTCCTTGGCCAACGGCAGAGGAGACGACGGCACACCCTGACTGCCACCACGTCCTGGCTCGCCCGCGCCGCGTTCTCCGGGCCCAAACCCAAGGTTCTTGATGAGGAGGTACAAGAGCACGCCGATCGCGCCGACGGCGCTCCCCGTGACGAGACCCCGCCCCAGCGAGTTCTGTCGCTGCGGACGATCCGCTGCCACGAGATACACCGGCTGCGTCACGTGCCCACGATCTCCTTCAAGATCGGATCGATCCGGGCCCAGATCAGGGGGCAGAACGTGCTCGCCGTGGGGGGCTCCGTCACGATCAGCTTCAGTTGTTGCGCGCGCGGGTCCCAGACGGCACGCAGCTTCACGCCGGCCGTCTGCGTGTCGATGTTCCAGGGGTCGTCCCCCGTGACGGTCATGCCCGCGGCGTGGAGCCTCGCGAGGAGCGCGTCCTTGACCTGCGTGGTCACGCGCGCATACGTCCGCACGCCGCACAGGCCCAGGCCGAGGTGCGCCATGGCCGCCGCGATCTGCTGCGCACGATCGACCACCTTCGCGGCGCTCTGGGCGGTCGCTTGCTTCTGCGGCGGCGTCCTCGCAGCTATCCCAGCTTCGGTCGTCTTCTGAGCGGCGACTTTGTTCGCTGCGTCAGCCTCCGCGACGTGCTGCTGTGCAGCCGCGACATCACCCCGCGAGGCCGCGGCCCCAGCGGACTGCATGTGGACGTCGGCCTCTCGGTGCGCGGCGATCGCGGCGCGAAGTGCCGCGACGTGCTCGTCGACCCACGCGTGGGAGCCCGGAGAGAACTCGTAGATCGCGAGACCGGTGCCCAATGCGAGAGCCATGAAGAGTAGGGGAATCATGCTGGGTGACCTTTCGTCACGATCACGGCGCGTTCACGATCTCGTCGAGGAAGTCCCGCTCGTCGATCTCCGCCGACGAGAGACTGCCCTCGGGCGCCTGACGAGTTGACGTCTCGCGAAGTTGCGCGACAGCGATCGCGGCAGCTCGAGCGGCGACGATCGAGTCACCGCCGCGATCGAGCGCGATCGCGTAGATCGCCGCCCACACGAGCCGCTCGCCGTCAGTCATCCGAACTTCTCGGCGACGAGCCCGAGCCCGCCCCACAGTGCCGAGTGCGCGAAGTTGACGCAGCCGTCCGACGACCGCGCGAGGGCGTCGCGCCGACCGTAGTCCCACGACCGAGCCTTCAGCAACTCGCGATCGATCTGGCACCCGACGTACTCGACCCCGGTCCCGAGGACCGCGTACGAGAACGCGCGGGCGAGCGTCGGCCACTTGGCGACGTGCGGAGCGGCCGTCGTCACCGCGAGACCGCCGGCCGCGTAGATCGGCAGGAACGGAACCTTGTGGCCGCGGAACAGCGCCGAGTACCGATCGCCGCAGAGCGCGTTCTCGGCGACCCATCCGGCCACGCCGAACATCGCCACCTTGGCGATGATGTCTCCTGCGGAGGTCTTCTTCGAGAACATCACTTCACCTGTAAGTACCACGCGTGTGTGGCTTGAGACGCGGCTGTCGATCCTCTCGAGAATAGCCACGCACGACCGTCACGACTCCGTGCACGACGGTCAGGCCGAGGAAGAACGTCAGCCACGGGTGCTCCGAAAAGAAGGACCCACGCATCACCTCACCTGCTCGATGACGGCCTTGATGCCCTGGCCGAAGGGGATCGTCCGCTTCTCCCTGCCGGACACCGGCTCGAACTGCCGGAGCCGGATGTAGTCGTCGGTCACGTGCACCTTGCCGCTGTGATAGCCGTGATCGCGCGCCCAGCGCTTGGCCTCGGAGGGCGTCCACTGCTTGTCGAACAGGAGGCTCTGCACCTCGCTGCCCGCCCACGGCTTCAGCGCGACATGCCGGCCGCGACGCGGGCGGCGAGGATGACCAGGGTTTTCGCCAACTACCTCGGCGATCTCTCGCTCGATCTGTGCGGTCGTCTTCTTGCTCGTCATGATCCCCCCTCCTCTACGCCACGCTGCCTCGACGCTCCGCGATCGGCGCGGTGAGCTGGTGGCTGTCGAACGCGGCGGCGTAGCTGAACGCCCCCGGCGCGAGCGACGCGACCCAGCGCGCGGCCTCCGCAGGCGAGCCGAAGGGATGCGTCTGGCTCTGGTGGTGCCCCAGGCGGACGTAGCCGATCGCCGCGGGCGCGGCGCCGCCCGTCTGCCGGTACCGCTGGATCAGCTGCTCGACGGCGCGGATGGCGCCGGCCCGATGCGCGTGCGGGCCCCCGCCACGCCTCGCGATCGGATCACCGTGACGATGAGCGTGGTGGTCGAGGCTGCTGAGGTCGAATCGACCTCCGGCCACGTTCCGCGCGGAGGCGATCAGGTGCTGTGCCGTCGCGTCACCCTGGCGCGCGGCGTCCGCGAGTTGCGCCACTTGCTTCGCGGCCTTCGGATCACCCGACGACGCCTGGTGCGCCGTCAGGGCGACGTGATGCGCGGCCGTGGCGTCCGCGAACGCGGACTTCGCCGTGTCGAGCACCTGCGCCACCTGCGGATTCTGTGAGGCGGCCTGCTGCGCCACGCTCAGGGCCGCTTGTCCGGCATCCTTGTAGTCACCGCCGGCAGCGTCGGCCAACGCTCCCGTGATCTGACTCGCGAACGGAGCAGCTTCGGGACCGACGATCGCGGTGGCCCCCGCGGCGGCAGCCATGGAGATCGGTCCCTTCAGGGCCTTGATCGTGTCACCGGCCTTGTCCACGACGGCCTTCAGACCGTGCGTGAGGCTGTCCCACCATCCGGCCACGCGGTAGTGCCGGTGGACCAGCGCGCCGACCAGCTCGTCAGCCGCGGCGCCGACGGCCCGGTCGACGGCGGCGACGACGAGGTCGCCGGAGACCGTCGTGCCCTGCGCGGGCATCGTCGCGTGGAGGTCGGTGTGGAACTGCGCGAGCGACCTCAGCACGGCGTGGAGCGCCGGTGTGAGGTCGAGCGACCCCTCGTAGGTCTTGCCGTCGACGCAGATCACGGCGTGGAGGACCTGCTTGGGGTCCAGCTCGACGTGCGCCGAGAAGCCGTCCGTCGCGCGCGCGCGGGGGTCGGCACCGAGGAAGGTGGAGGCGCCTTCCTCGCAGAACTCCCCGAACAAGGGACTGCCGTAGTAGGGCGGCGGGACGACCATGAACTCTCCGGGTGGAGAGCTCTGCATGACGCGCCATGGATCGAAGCTGTTCATGAAGTTCCTCGCGAAGATCGTATCAAACGACGCGCGTCACGGCCGCTTTCCGTACTGCCCGCGCTCGGTCTCGGCCCGCACCTGCGACCTGGGTCGATCGGGGCCCAGCTCCCGATCGTGGAGATCGGTGAAGATCTTGACGAGCCCGACCGTCCCGAACGCGATGATCGCGGCGCCCACCAGGTGACCTGGGACGAACTGCTTCGTCGAGAACAGCTGATGCGCGATGGACCTCGTGCGCCTCACAGTACCGCCGCCTCCGCGGCGCCGCGCGCGCCGCGTCCCGCCAGCGCGACGTACTTCTCGGCAGGATCTCTTCCGCTCCGCAGGTTCGAGACGACGCTCGACAGGGCGACGATCGCCCCGATCCCGAGCACCCCCCACAGGCCGTACTTGACGAGCGTCCACGCGTCACCGGCGCCCTCGGCAGCCTTCTCGGCAGCCCTCTTGGCGAGGTCCCGGACATCTTCAGGAAGCGTCGTCGCGAGCCTCGTCGGCACCGGCGACACGAGACTCATGCCCATGTGCTCGGCGGCCTTGCGCAGCGTGACGAGCTTGTCGTGCCAGCTGAGGATCTCGTTGGACCACGACGTGACCTTCATGCGATTGGTGTACGCGATGTACGCGTCGCCGAAGGTGCGATCGCCGCCGAGCATCTCGCGCCGGAACGCCACGAACTGCTTGAACTGCGGACTCGCGACGACCGTCCACCACAGGTACCAGTCGGGATGCTTCTTGACGCGCTCCCCAGACCCTTCGTACGGAAGGATGCCGACCTGATTGCCGATGTCCGCGTACGCAGCGTCGTAGTCGATGGAGAGTTGCTTGACTGCGTCCTCGATGTCGCCGACGGAGTGGTAGATGACGTTTCCCATCCGGGCCTCACCCCAACGCCCTGACCCATACGTGCCGCGCCCGCTCGCGTCGCCGACGATCTCGAGCCGAGGCTTCCACGACAGGCCCCAGTGCGTCGCGTGGTCGATCGGCGCGTAGCCGCCGGAGCCGTAGGTCGGCGCCTCGTGGCCGTGGAACGCGTGCTGCCCGTAGGCCCCGCGCCCATCAAGGAAGACGGCGGGCAGAGGAGACAGCCCGCCGTCGTCGCGGCAGTGCAACGGAATCGGCGCGGTGCCGTAGGTCCCGCGTCCGTTCACGGCTTCCTCCTCGCGATCGTCGTGTGCGTCGGCGTCTTGCCGTTCGGCAGGAGGTTCGCCAGCTTCCAGCCGAGCATCATCGCGATCGTGTCACCCGTGATGTTCTGCCACGTGTCCTGCGTCGGGTTCGGCCAGATCTCCGGCCAGCGATCCTTGAACTGACGCTCGATCACGAGGTCCCAGACCAGGCCGCTCGCGAGCTGGCCCCACCAGGGCAGCCGCGCGAGTCCGCCGAGCACGCCGAACGCCGCGTGGCCCGCGGTGTAGCGATCGACGAAGCCGTGGTTGTCCTCGCCAGGCAGCGCCATGCGCTGCTGACCGACGTGCGCGACGCGCGCCCCGCGACTCACGATCGCGCACCCTCGACGACGGCGGGCTCGCAGCGATCGCAGAGCACGGCGCCGCCGCACCCCCTGGTGATCACGGCGACCTGCGCGTCGAAGTCGACGCGCACACCGCAGACGTCGCACGCGACCGGGTCGTCCGATCGGACCTCCGCGAGCTGCCGATCGATCCGCGCGGACTTCTCCGCGCAGACGTCGCAGAGCCTCGCGTCGGCGACGGCGTGCAGGACGAAGGCCTCGCGCTGGCAGCCGCCGCAGGCAGCCGCCACATCTCTCGCCAGAGGCTCCATCTACGACGAGACCTCCGCGATCCCGCGAGGGATCGACGGTCCAGGCAGCGCCGGCGACCGCGCCCCGCCGATCTTCTCGTTGAGCGGGTTGGGATACAGGACGTCGTCCTTATCGAAGTACGCTGCGTACGTGAAGGTCGTCGGCCGGCGCGTCACGTGCCCGAACCAGTCGTCCGCGTCGTCCGCCGAGTGGAACTGCTTGAGTTGCCACCGGTTGTCCCCGTCGCGAACGGCGCCGATCACGCGGCCGGGCAGCTCGTCGGCCGCGATCTTGGCCTGCCGACGCAGCACGTCGAGAGCCTCGCCGACGATCGTGAGCCAGGGACCCGCGCCCACGCCCGCCGTGCGCGGCGACGTGTGTCGCGCGATCTGCTGGGCGATCACGCCCTCGTACGCGGGATCAGGACTCTTGGTCCAGCTGACTGGGTTCGGCCAGTGCGCGCTCGTCTTGTCGAAGAGCGCGATCGCCACCGGCTGCCTCGTGTAGGCCAGGTCCCGGAGGAAGACGAGCGCCGCGTCGGGTGACCACGACGGACTGACCGAGGTCGTCCCGTCGGGATTCAGCGCCCAGACGTAGGCCGCGACGCTCCACGGCACTTCCCAGCCGCGACGATCCGAGGCGATCACCTCGCGGATCGCCGATCGGATCAGCGCGTGCGTCTGGTGTCTCTCGCTGCCGACGATGTCGACCCACGGGCCGCGCTGGACGAACCGCGACGGACCGAGGTCGTGGATGCTGGCCCACGGGTAGGCACCGACGGGGTCGTGACCCACGATGTCGACCCACGGACCGCCAACGCTGGGCCCGACGTCGTGGCCGACGATGTCGACCCACGGACCACCGACGCTGGGCCCGACGTCGTGGCCGACGATGTCGACCCACGGCCCGCCGACGCTCGGATCCTCACCGGAGATCCACGGGATGACCTTGCCCGGGTGCTCCTCCTGCCACTTGCGGTAGAAGTAGCCGCCAGCGGCGCCGGCCGGGACGCCGAGCGCGAGCGGCAGGAACCAGTGCCCGACCTGCGTGGGGTCGCAGCCGCTCACGACCGTCTGGCCGAAGTCCTCCAGGAGCGGTCGACGCAAGTCCCTCGCCAGGAACACGGCCATGTAGTCGTAGCCGGACGCGATCTGGCGACGCTGATCGAACCAGGCGCGCGCGTCCAGGATCGCCGGGAACAGGTAGATGTGCTGCTGTTGGCCGAGGCGGAGGTAGCCGAGCACCGGAGACTGGCGACCGACGTCGGACACCGCGTCGATCGCGACGTGACGATAGCGCTCGAACATGTCGACACCGACGGGAGTGTTCATCATCTGTTCTCCAAACTGGAGGTCATTGTACGCGGCGTGGGCGGTGTCGGACACTTTTCGGTTCGACGCGGAGAGGTCGAGTGGCGGACCCCCGAAGCACGCGCGATGCGCGGCTGCCTCGGACCTGAGCTGGTCGATCGGCGTGTGGAAGATCTTCGCGATCCCGTACGCGATCCCGTCCACGTCCGCCGCGCCCAGTCCGAAGCTCATCAGCCGCCTCCGCCGAGGCGCTCCCACGGAGCAGCCAGCGCGAGTTGTCGCCACCGAACTCCGACGGGATCCGATGGAGGCGCGCGAAGGGCATCTCGGAACACGTGCGGCATGCCGTCCTTCCACCACTGCACGGTGCCGCACCTCGCGCAAGAATGAGCATCTGGATCGCCGAGATTGAACGCGCCGAGGTGACGCCACGTGTGACCGCAGCCTTCACATCGGTGTGCGTGGAAGTCGAGCATGTAACCACCGAGCACGCCGATGCCGATCACGATCGCGACGACGCCGAGTGCACCACCGAACGACGACGACGACGACGCGGGAGCCGCGGTGCCCTGCTTGAGGAGCGGGTGCGTCGAACTAGTGTTCGCCATGCTCGTGCTCCTCGTGGTGGCGATGACGGTGGTGTCCCTCGTGGCCGTACTCGCCACGTGCGTTCTCTTCTGGAGGCCCCTCGACGAATTCCCCGCGAGGAGCGGCGGCCTCGATCTCGCCGTGATGGTGGTGCTTGTGTCGCTTGTGCGGCGGGTAACCGTACTCGCCTCGCGCGTTCTCCCCACCAGGCACCTCGACGACCTCCCCAGAAGGAGAAGGAGGAGATCCGTCCGCGCCGTGATGCCCGTGCTTGTGCTTCTTGTGTCCCGCGTGCCCCTCGTGCTCGCCGTGCCCCTCGTGCGCGTGCTCCGCGCGACGATGGTGCAGGATCCCGTAGCCGACACCGAGGGCGAGCGCGCCGATGCCGCCGCCGATGGCCCAGTGCTTCTGGGTGCGCGTCATCGTCATCAACGACCTCCTCGCAGGCGAATCCGCATCTTCTCGACCTGATCCCACATCACGAGTGCGTCGCTGCGGTCGGGCTCGCCGCTACCGTACGAGGTCAGCTCACCGAGAGCGCGCTGGGCGCGAGCGAGATGCGCGTCGATGCGCGCTTTGATCTGTGGATTCGTGCGCGACAGGCCCCCCATCAGCGCTTCCCCTTCCGTGCGTACATGAGTTGATGGACGCGATCGAGCGCAGCCTCCTTCGACTTCACGAACTGCGCGGAGCCGCCGCGCGGCAGGACTTCCCAGAGACGCGCGCCGATCTGCCGCAGTTGCACGCCGCCGTCGAGCGTCGCGTACGCCAGTTGATGCGTCGTCGAGATGTTCCGGAATCCCCTCGGCGTCTTCACTTGCGAAACCTCGTCGGCAGATCGTCGGGATAGCCGTGCTTCGCGTAGTACGCGTCCCAGTACGCGTCCTGCTGGGCCTGAGACATCCCCGGCTTGAGGCCAGGATGCTTGGACTTGTAGGCGCTGATCCGGGTAGAGAATTCCTTCGCATCCTTCATGGCACCACGCGCGATCAGCGCCACCACGCCCACGCCGATGCCGCCGAAGATCCACTTCGTGAGAGAAGAAGGGGCCTGCGAGGAAGCCTGTCCGTACTGTCCGCGCTCGCTCATTCAGAAGACTCCGTTGGTGCGCAGGAACGCCTGCGTCGTGTGAGGGAAGCGCTTCCGGTCGCCCGGCCGCTCGAGCCAGCCGACCGCGCCGTCGAGCCCCGCACTCTGGATCACGCCGAGCACACCCGAGAGCGTGATCGTCTCCGACCCGTCGTGCCCGGTGATCGCGATGTGGCGACCGACGTGCTCCGCGAGCATGCCGCCGTTCACCGCGTGGTGGTGGGCGTCGACGAGGTCGACGTCGAGCGCGGTGCGCTGCGCCTGCGCGGAGCCGAGGGCACTCGGATCGATGCCGAGCTCCGCGAGGCGATCGCGGTGTTGGCGATACTGGCCGACGTGGCGCGACGAGCTGAACGTCGGCGCCTCGCGCTCGAGACGCATCACGAACGTGCGCCACGCGTCGTCCGACACGCCGAGGATCGGCGACCCTGGAGCCATCGCGCGCGTCTGGTCCGCGGCCTCGTGGAGACCGGCGGCCTCCTGCACCTGCGCGACCACCTCGGGCGGGAGTCCGGTCGGCAGCTGCTCTGCCCGCGCGTCCGGCCGCGGCGTCGACGCGGGGGCCGGCACGAGGGCGGGAAGCGGGGCCGACGCCTCCATCGGGATCGTGTGGATCGTCGCGCGATGCACGGTCTCGCGCGGCACCTCGATCACGGGACCCCGCGTCACGTCTCGGTCGTCAACCGGCCGAGCAAGTACCATCGCGATGAATCGCTCTGGGTCGGAGCTGAGCATCGCGCGGATCTCCTCGTCCGTCGACGGCGACTTCCCGGGCCCGAGCGACGCCGGCGACGGCGCGGACGGGACAGAGAACCCGGCGTCCCGCGGCGATCGCGACGGCGCGCAAGATCCGCGCTCGTGACGCACGTGAGGGCCGGGCGGGGAGACGTACGCGGCGTACGCCGGCATGGGCGCGTAGGGGGCAGGTGCGTAGACGAGTGCGGGCATCCGAGGCGCTGCCGCCAATTCGTGCTGGTGAACGATCGGCGCGACGAACAGCCGGATGATGCCCGACGCGATGTCGTCGCGCCCGAGCGCCTCGGCCTCGGCGATCGCGCAGAGGATCACCGTCGGCGGAGGGAAGTGACCGACGCGCACGTACTCCCCCAGCACGGAGATCGGTCCCAGAGGAGGAGGGGCGAGAGCGAGTTGCTGCGGTGGCGCCGACTCACGCGGGGAGCGGCTGGCAGCCGCGACCACGATCGCGCCGATGACGAGGAGCGGGAGGAACCACACGGCTACGGGACCTCTTCGACGAGAGTCCTCGCGGCTCCCTGCTCGCGGACGAGACGAAAGCGACCCCCGAACTCTCGGCGAAGCAGGAGAGCGTGGTCGCGCGCTTCCTTCTCGGTGTGGGCTGTGCCCTCCAGCTGTCCCCTCGCGGTCTCCACGCGGATCATCGCGACCTCCGCGACTTTGAGAGTTCCTTCAACCAGCCCTGCGCCTCTCGCGCGTCACTGCTGCCCCAGTTCGCGACGTACCGCTTCCGCCCGTCAACGACTTCGAAGAAGGTCGGGTGCTCGATCACGCGCATGGTGGGCAGCACATGCTTCCAGTAAATGTTTCCCTTGGGCATCGGCATGACGCGTGATCATACTCCGCTGGTAAATTCTCCGCCCATCCCCAGCAACTTGGACGGATCTTCCACGAGAGACTCGTCGCTCTGCCATCCCGGCCAGCCCACGAGCACGTGCACCATCGAGATCCCATCCTCGGGGACCATGTCCGGCGGGTGACCCAGGCCGATCATGACGTCCTTGGGGACCTGCTGCCACTTGATGAGGGGCTCGGCCGCGATCCCTGCCGCGCGCAGCTCGGCGACGCGCCACGCACACAGCCTGTCGCAGTCGCCGTGGCCATCCTTAATCACGGCGAGGCAGTCCTTCCAGTTCTCCTCGCCCGGCGGATCTTCCTTGTAGCGGACGCCCGAGGCGTAGAGCGGAGGGACGGGCGCGCCCAGACCCTTCTCGGCACGCTTTAGCCCGCGGCGGATGTGCCACTCGTTCACCGCGATCATCGCCTGGAGCGCGAGGATGATCGGCGCGAAGTGGCGCTCTTCGTCGTGGACGTCCTCGTCGGAGTTCTCCGGCAACGTGATGTGGAGCAGCGGCGTGATCATCGGTACGTTCCCCTCCCCGCCATGGAGAGGGCGTGCGCTCTCTCGCGGTTCCAGTTGTGATCGACGATCGCGAAGCTGAGCACGGTCGTGCCGAGCAAGACCGCACCGACGGTCGTGAGGAACTTCTTCTCGTGGGGCCGCAGCTTCATCGGCATGCCCCCCGTGGAACGCTCTTTTGTGCTCCGACAGGAGCGGCGACCGACGACGCGCCATGACCGGCGATCAGAGCCGCGGTGCCGGCGATCGCAGCAGCGATCACACCCGCCGCTTGTTGCATCGACAGTGCGGAAGCGGCACCTCCGACCCCGACCAAGAATCCGCCGTCGTCACGGCGCCGAGAAGGCTTCCGCGACTGCGAGTGCTTGAACCACTGGTAGGCGCTCACCGGTACGTCCCCCGCGCGCGATCGCGCTCCTTCACGGCCTCGCGCCACGTGATGAGCCCGGTGACCGCGACAGCGAGAGCGATCGCCCACGCCGCATCCGCGTTCCCGCGCCTCACAGCCACCCCTGCTGCTCGGCGATCGAGCGCAGCGCGGCGTCTCGCGCGTACTCCGCGTACTCCGCGTTCGCCTCGCCGCCGTAGTAGTCGTAGAGGTACTGCCAGTACGCGTACCAGGACGGATCCGAGTACGGGTACCACCGCGGCCACCATCCGTAACCCTCGACGAAGGCGTAGTCGCCGTGGCGGCGATGCGCCTCGGGCGCGGGCCAGGAATGCGGCGGTTCCTCGTGGTGCGGCTCCGCCGGTCGCGCGATCGGCGGAGCCGGACGCGTGGGACGCGTCGGATGCGAACCAGGCGACGGAGAGCGACGATCCGACGGCATCACAACACCCCCAGTCGATGAAGCAACTCCACGACGACCCCGCCACCACCGACGAGACCCAGCCCCTTCAAGATCAACTTGCGGAGCACCTTGCGGCGCGCGCGTCGCGCGTCGACCTTGTCGAGTTGCAGCTCCTTGTCGACGTCGACCCTCGCCAGCTCGCGCTCCTTGTCGACGTCGACCCTCGCCAGCTCGCGCTCCTTGTCGACCTCGAGCTTCGCCGTGAACGTGACGTGGTCGCGGTCGGCGGTCTTCTTGACGATCGAGAGCATCTCGCCGAGCACCTTCTCCTGGCCGTCGAGCTTGCCGACCGCTCCGGACACGCCCGCGCGGAGGTCGCTCACCTGGCCCGACAGCCCCTTCACGTCCGTGCGCATCTCGGCGACGTCGTGCTTCAGCTCGTCGTGCTTCTCGCGCACGTCCTGCTTCAGCTCGTCGTGCTTCTCGCGCGCGTCCTGCTTCAGCTCATCGTGCTTCTTCTCGAGCCGGGCGATGCGGGTGTCGGGCGGTCGGAGCGCACGCCGGATCTCCAGATCTTCGCCCTCGTACTGGCCCGTGATCTCGTCGTCGACCAGGTCCCTCACGAACTCCCCCTGCGACGATCGCGACGCGCTCTCGTGCAGGCGGGCCACGCCCTCGCTGCTCGATCGCGAGAACTTCTTCGATCCAAGCGGCGGGGTCTTGCGGCTTTCTGACATGGTGCTGGCGAGGGCGTGCACGTGACCTTCAGGTCTCGTCGATCGGCACGAAGCAGGGAGAGCCGTACGCGTCGAAGCCGACGCATGCCACGGGCTCGCCCATGAGGTAGTGCACCCGGCGCCCGTCGCCGAGGTAGTCGGGAAGGACGGTCGTGTGCGGGTAGCCGTAGTCCCAGCCGTAGTACGGCCAGGCTCCTCCGTCCCAGCCCCAGGGTCCGCCCCAGCCCCAGCCTCCGCCTCCGAAGAAACGGTGACCGCCGCGCCGACGCCCACGACCGCGACGGCCGCCGCGGTAACCGCGGTGACCGCCGCGACCGACGAGCTCGTTGCCGTATTCACCGCGCGACGCCATGGCTCAGATCGCCGCCGTCCCGATCATGCTCGCGAAGAAGCGCTGCCCCCTCGGACACGCGCCGACGTACTCGACGATGAGCTTGATGTCCATCGCGGTCTGCGCCGTCTCGAACGTGACGAAGACGTCGATCGAGTCCGAGCGGAACATGTCGGCAGGGATGCTGCCCGCTTGCGAGAACTGCGAGCGGTTGCCGATCTTGATGTCGTGGATGATCCAGTCCGAGGCCCCCTTGAGCTGCGGCGGCTTGTACCAGGGTGACAGGCGCTTCCACCACGGTCCGTCGTACTGGTCAAAGGTGTCGCTCACGAAGACGCGCTCAGGACGAAACGCGCACCGCTGCGGCCGCGCGGTGATCTCGAAGGTCTGACCCGGCCGAATGAGCTCATTGGTGGATAACGGCAGCACATCGCGACGCGCGAGGGGAGTCTTGGACAACTCGCTCTCGGCGATCTTCTTCGCGTGGATCTCGATGAGCGCTCCCAGTGCCTCGGACGGCAGGTCGAGGCTCTTGCGCATCTCGTCGAGAGCCTTCACGTCCACGCGCGCGAGGAATCGGCGCGTGGCTTCGAGCTCGGCCTTGCGCGTCTCTTCGTCGATGGCGCGCTGCACGTCTGCGCCGACGACGTTCCATGCCTGCACGAGTTGCGGGTTGTTCTTGGGAGTCTCTGCTTCCATCTGATGGGGACCTTTCGCTGTTAATGGCACGTGCTAGGTTCGGCAGTGAGAGTTGCTCGACGCGGTCTGATCGCCCGAGCCCCGTGCCGGAGACTTCCAGCCACGGGGCTACGCCGATCGAATCGGCGCTGATCTCGACGAAGATCAGATCGCCGCGGTCCCCACGATCGACGCGAAGAACGGCACGCCGCTCTCGTTCAGGCCGATGTACGTCACGACCATCACCACGTCCATCGCGGTCTGGGCCGTCTCGAACGACACGAACCCGTCGATCGCGTTGGTCGCGAACATGTCGCCCGGCACGTCGCCGCTCTGCGAGAACTGCGACCGGTTCCCGATCTTGATGTCGTTCACGACCCAGTCGGCCGCGCCGCCGCTCGTCCCAGCCGCCGAGATGAACACGCGCTCCGGCCTGAAGGCCACCCTCTGAGGCCGCGCCGTGATCTGCGCCGACTGCGTCGGCAAGATCGCCACCCCCGTCGACATCGGCAGCACCTCGCGGCCCGCGCGGTCCGGACCAGGGTCCTGGATCAGCGCGTTCCGCGGCGGGATGCGGTAGGGATGCCCCCCGTAGAAGACCCCCGACGCCGCGGCCGTGGCCGGATCCGGAGCCGGCGTCGCGTCCGGCGGAGGACCCGCGTCCGGCGGAGGACCCGCGTCCGGCGGAGGACCCGCGTCCGGCGCCGCGTCCGCGTAGTCCATCGGAGCCGACGGCGTGGGATATCCGAACCCGTACGGATGCGGGTGGTGGTGGTGCCGGTGATGCGGGAGGTACGGCGCGTACGGCGGAGCGTACGGCGCGTACGGGGGTGCGCCGTACGGATGATACGGGTGGTACGGCGCGCGCGGATGCCCGAGGCCGTGACGCCAAGGATCCGGGTGACGCGGGTGCCCGTAGAAGGCGCCCAGCGCCGTCTCGTCGGCGTACTCGTCGTACGCGGCGGGGTCCTCGCCGTACCCGTCGTCTCCCCCGTCTCCCATGTCCTGCTGCTGCCTCCGGCGATGGTGGCCGTGGTGGTGACCGCCGTGACCGCCGTGACCGCCCTTGCCGACGATCGTGTACCAGGCGCCCGCGAGCGCTTGCTGCTGTGCGTGAGTGAGTCGCGCCATGACGTTACCTTTCGCTGTTCGTGATCAAGACAGCGGTCGCGCGCTCGCGCCGCAAGAGAAGCACCGAACGAACCCCGCGCTCGAGGTCGGCTCGCGGTCGAGCGCTCAGCGCGTCGACGTGCGTCGCCGCGCTCAGCGCTAGATCGAGATCCTGATTGCCTTGCATCGAACTCTTCACCTCTCGCGCTCGGCCTGGGAATCGAACCCAGAGGGGCCACTTCCGAGCTGGCCGCGCGACGCGCGGCCGTCTTGCGCCCACGACTAGATCGCCGCGGTCCCCACGATCGACGCGAAGAACGGCACGCCGCTCTCGTTCAGGCCGATGTACGTCA